>Ga0210005_1000771_pt1 | contig 23335 bp, 20 predicted proteins | sample CryGey02umfilter_3_FD_183961 | JGI IMG/M metagenome (GOLD analysis project Ga0210005, IMG submission 183961) | Groundwater microbial communities from aquifer in Utah, USA - Crystal Geyser 4/9/14 0.2 um filter (SPAdes) (version 3) | ecosystem: Environmental > Aquatic > Deep subsurface >... | reverse complement strand
ATAGTAAAGAATGAATGTATTCATTCTTTACTATGTATGAAATTTGGGATGACTTGTGCCCGATCAAGCGAATTCCTCCAGACATTTAAAATTTGAGCATGACGAGGGTAAATCCCCTCAGGTCCATATAATCAAAATGAACTTTAGTCTGCCATAACTCTTGACAGCTAGAAAGAGAAAAGATATTCTTAATAAAGATGAAAAAGAATTTTAAGAAAAAGAAAAAGCTTCTATTAATATTTAGTTTAGTTATTTTAGTAGCAGGTCTTTTTGCGGGCATTATTTTAGTTAAACAAAACCAAGATATTAACTCAGAGGCATCAGGTGGCTGCAAAGGTATTACATCTGCAAGAGAATGTGCGAAATCTTGTTCTCCAATAAAGGGAAAAAATAATAAAAGTTATAAATGTGCATTTAGAAAAGACGGTTGTGTAGAAACTTCAAAAGAATGCGATAAACCAGCTGCCAATATTAATTGGTGTCCAAACGTTAATGGTCAGTTGGCAGCAGGACAATGCGGCGAAACTCAAACAACCGGTGCTTCAGCCTGTTTACATCGATATACCGATAATGGAACAGTAGGAGTATTGTATTGTTGTCCAAATGGTATGTACGGATATAGTGCAACTGGTAATGCTCCCGAATGTCATAAAATATAAATATTTTTAGCTGATAGGATTGATACAGCAGCAATAATTAGTTTTGATTGGGAAATGCTTTTTTAATCAACTCTTCGTGTTTCTTTTCAAAAGCAGAATCCATCGGTTTGCGATATTCTTTTAATAAAGTACTCAACACCGCTCTCGCTGACGCTTGTTCCATTCTCTTTTTTTCTTGTTCTCTTGATTCATTCTTTTTATCTTTCACAAATACTGCTCTTAGTTTTTGTGACACTTCTTTTCTTCTAACCTGTTTATCTTCTTCTTTTCTTTTACTTGCTTGCCATGTATCTTCTTCAGCTTGTTCAAGCATCAGGCTAAGTCTTGATTGATCTTTATTCATGTTTTTATTATTTTCAAGATCATATACAAAGCCCAAATTTTTAGGTACTCTACTCTTCACCTTCAGCCTTCTTGAATGTCAATGCTACTGCAGCAACCTTATTGTCACCTTTCAGTCTCATTAAAATGACACCTTGAGTAGGTCTGGTAAGTGTAGGAATTGATTTCTTGGTTAAAGGCAACTTGATTGTTTGACCTTCTTTAGTTGTGATCACAACTTCTTTATGTTCGTCGGAATTAGCTTTTCTTGCGCTAGCAACTAAGCCGGTGCGCTTGGTAATATCTGCAACTTTAACACCCATACCAGAGCGTTTTTGTTTAGGATACTGATCAAGCTTTGTCCTTTTACCCATGCCATTTTCGGTAACCAACAAGAGTTGACTCTTATACTGTTTATCTTCGACTTCTTCCTCAGAAATTGCTTCAAAACCAACAACAAAATCATCTTTCTTGATAGTAATGCCTTTAACGCCCTTAGTGTCTCTTTGGCTTGATTTAACTTCTTTTTCTGAAAATCTGATAGACTTGCCATTTCTAGTAATTAGCATCACGTCATCATTTCCAGATGTAACCATGCCCTTAACCAAGAAGTCATCATCATTTAAAGTAATCGCAATAATTCCATTTTGTCTGATGTTTCCGAATAGTTTGACTGCAGTTTTCTTGATTAAACCTCTATAAGTAGCCAGGACTATATATTTATCTTTATCTTTCTCTTCATCAATAACTAAAATTGAAAGTATCTTTTCTTCAGCTTTTAGATTTAGCAGGTTAACCATTGCTGTTCCTTTGGCAATTCTAGAAGATTCCGGAATTTCGAAGGCTTTAAGTTTAAAGACTCTGCCTAAGTTTGTGAAAACTAATAAAACATCATGCGTTTGAACGGTTAGAAGAGTTTGAACCACATCTTCTAACTTCATTTTAACACCGACACTGCCTTTACCACCTCTAGATTGAGATCTAAAAGATGCTGGGTTAAGGCGTTTAATATAGCCAGTTTCTGTGAGAGTAATTACCGCTTCTTCATTTGGAACTAAATCTTCTTCTGAGAACTCGCCAATTTTTCCTTTGACTAATTTAGTTCTTCTTTCATCGCCATAAAGCGTGACGAGCTCATTGGCTTCGTCAACAATTACATCAAGAATTGCTTTTGGTTTATTCAAAAGCTGAATCAGATCATCAAGAATCTTTTTGATTGCTTCATATTCATCTTCAATTTTTTGTCTCTCAAGAGCGGCAAGCCTTTTCAATTGCATATCTAAAATTGCCAATGACTGCAGTTCAGACAAGCCAAACTTTTTCATCAATGCTTCTTTGGCGTCATCTGAGGTTTTTGATTTTCTAATGGTATCGATAACCTCATCAAGGTTTGCGAGCGCAATTAATAAACCTTCTAAAATATGAGCTCTGTTTCTGGATTCCTCAAGATTATATTGACTTCTTTTAACGATGATTGACTGTCTATGCTTGATGTACTCCATTAAAATCTGGCGAATGTTCATTAGTTGAGGTGTGCCGTCACTATTGAGAGCCACCATATTCATTGAAAAACTTGTTTGCAGTTCGGAGTATTTGAAAAGTTTATTTAAAACAACTTTTGGAATGGCATCTTTTTTAAGTTCGATGGTAATTTGCAAGCCATTTCTATCGGAATCATCGTTCAAGTCTTTGATACCATTAATTTTTTTATCTCTAACCAAGTGAGCAATTTTTTGGAGCAATCTTGCTTTGTTAACCTGGTAAGGAAGTTCGGTAATAATAATGTTAAAGTGACCTTTCGAGTCTTCTTCAATTTTGGTTTTTGCTCTAATGACTACTCTCCCCTTTCCAGTTCGGTAGCCTTCTTTGATTGCGTTGAAATCATAAATTATACCCGCAGTTGGAAAGTCTGGACCATTAATATGTTCCATAATTTCATCAATAGTAATTTCTGATTCAAAAGTTCCTGCCAAAAGTGAGGAGTCGGCAGCTAGCAAAGCATCAACTTGGGCGTGCATGCTTTTAATTTCATCTTCTTTTTTGCTTGTACTCTTTAGGGTGCTTGTACTCTTTAGGGTGCTTGTACTCAGGGTGGTGCCTGCTTTTCTCTTTGGTAAAACAAATTTGCCTGTTTCAATTGTTGCTTTGCCTTTTTTGATTGTTGCAACAATCGCGTTGATGACCTCGGTTAAATTATGAGGTGGAATTTTAGTCGCCATACCGACAGCAATTCCTTCTGATCCCATCAATAAAAGGTTTGGAAGCTTGCCTGGCAAAACTGTTGGTTCTTGTAATGAACCATCGAAGTTATCAATAAATGGGACTGTATTTTTATCGATATCGACCAAAAGTTCTCTAGTAATCTTTTCCATCCTGGCTTCGGTGTAACGCATAGCAGCTGGAGAGTCGCCATCGACTGAACCATAGTTACCTTGACCATCAACAAGCTCATATCTCATACTGAAATCTTGGGCCAAACGAACCATTGCCATATAAACTGGAGCATCACCGTGTGGGTGATATTTACCCAAGACGTCTCCAACAATACGAGCAGACTTTTTGTAAGCACTATTCCAGTGAATACCAGTCTTGTGCATTGAGAATAAAATACGTCTGTGAACTGGTTTTAATCCATCTCTCACATCTGGAAGCGCACGAGAAACGATAACGCTCATGGCGTAATCGAGATAACTTTTCTCCATTTCACCTTTGATGGAGATGTACTTCATTTTTCCAAATTTTGTCTCTTCGATCGTGCCAATTAAAGACTGTTTTACTTCTTCAGAAACACTTTCTGGAGTTTCACTCGAAACCTTGTCAGCTTCGATGATATTTGTTACCTCTTCTTTAATTTCCTCTATTTGCTTTTTTTCTTCTTTTGTATCTTCTTCCATAAGTTTTTTGCTTTTTTTTAATTATTTCAATTTATTTTAATGCTGTTTCAATTGCTGGAGCAATTTCTTTTTTTCTAGACATTTTTGGACCAATGTCTAGAATATTATTTTCCACTACTCCGCCGAATGCTTTTTGAGCAACTTCTTTTTCTGCATCTGAAAGAATAAGTAGCTTAGTATTAACCTTCAAAATATCAGTGATAGCTACAAAAAGTAATTTTACTTCTTGCTCAGCTTTTACAGTTGCCATTGCTTTGAGTAGACCAGCTTTTTTGATTGTTAAAACCATTTCTTGTTCAACAGTTTCTAATTGATCGATCATGGTTTTTGTGGTTGAACCACCGGGGTTGTTGTCGTTGCTGGCTGTGTCAAACTCAAAAATTTTATAATCATTTTTGACAATTTGTTCGTCATTTAAAGATGAGATGTCAGATTTTGCTTTGAAAATTTCTAAGGTAAAGGCTTCGACATCTCCAACTTCGGCAATTTCTGCAAGTTCAGCGCCAACTTCTTTGTCCTTGCTAGTTGTAGTTGCGCTTTTATAGCCCACTGTATCTGAAAGAATTGCTGCCAGCATCAATGATGCTAATGTCTTATCAGGTCTCAAATCATTTTGCTTCATTAAGAAATAAACAATTGTGTTTGATGATCCCCAGGCTTTAAAAGTCATGAAGATTGGCTCATTTAAATTTAAGTTAACTTTGTGATGATCTATAATTTCAGCAATTTGATCTTGATTTAAGCCATCAAGTCTTTGGGAAGCTTCATTGTGATCAACTAAAATAACTTTGTCTTCAGCTAAAATATTTTCGGCTGTTAAAATTTTTGGGGTTTCTATTCCAAACTTGTTTAAGAGGAAAGTTGCCTCAGGATTAATTGTTTCAGTAATTACAGCTTGAGGGGTTTTATATCCAAAACAGTCTCTACTTTCGTATAAAAATTGAAGAGCAATTGCTGCAATAACTGAATCTGTATCAGGTTTTTTGTGGCCAATTATGTATGTTGTCATAGTTTTATTTTTTTAGGTAGGCAATGTTTTGCCTGAATTTCTAAATATCAATAGTTGCTAGTTTCGCGTGAGTTTGAATAAACTTTTTTCTTGGAGCAACGTCATCTCCCATCAGCGTACTGAAAGTTTTATCAGCCTGATCAGCGTCATCGATAGTAATTTTTTTGAGCATTCTGAACTTAGGATTCATGGTTGTTTCCCAAAGTTGCTCAGGGTTCATTTCTCCAAGACCTTTGTATCTTTGAATGCTAATTTTTGCATCTGGGGTTTCACTGAGAATTTCTTTGATGTAGGCGTCTCTATCTTCTTCAAGATAAACATATTTTTCTGTTTTGCCATTTTTTATTTTGAATAAAGGAGGCATAGCCACATAAAGATAGCCTTGTTCAACAATTTGAGGCAAATGTCTAAAGAAAAAAGTTAATCCAAGTGTAGTAATATGTTCTCCATCAACGTCAGCATCGTTCATTAGAATAATGCGGTGATATCTGAGTTTGTCTGGGTTAAATGTTTCCCCTATTCCAGCGCCTAAGGCGATAACTAGATTTTTAAGTTCTTCAAAAGCGACAATCTTGTCAAGGCGGGCTCGCTCAGTATTTAGAATTTTTCCCCTAAGTGGGAAAATTGCCTGGAATTTACGATCGCGACCTTGTTTGGCACTGTTGTGTACAAAAACACCACTTGCTAGCGCAAAATTGTGAGTATGAGGAACTTCAATATCATAGACATCAATTTTTTCTTTTACAGATTCAATGGAAATTATCTTGTGATTATAATTTCTAATTGCTTCTAAAGTTTTTGCTTCAGATTTATCGGAATATTTTCTATAAAGAGGCATTAGTGAATCTTGCGAAGTCAAGTCTTTTGCTTGTTTATAATTTCCATTTCTGAGCATGAACTTATGATTTGGAGTACAGGTAATTTCTTGCTTATTATCTAGAGTTATTTTGATTACTTTTACATTTTTCTTTGTTAATCTTGGATTTAAAATCTTTTCTATTCCAATTTGGTTATTTTTGCGAATTGTATAGCAAAAATGTTTTTTGCCAGTCTCCTGTTCTTCTATGATTTTTTTAAAGCTAAGATTTCTACCATTAGCCAATGCAATTTTTGTGTCGCCAGAAAAACATCCGCCAGCTGAATCGCCTTCAACAATATAGATTTCACAATCAGCGGCGACTTTACTCTGACAGTCAGCTAATTTTCCAGGCAAAGTACTGCCCTCAAGAACACCTTTTCTGATAACTGCATCTTTTGCAGCACGCGCTGCCATACGAGCTCGAGCTGATAACATGATTTTATCGATAATTGTTCTGCCAGCTTTAGGATTTTCTTCTAGGAATGTAGAGAAGCCATCTTTGAAAACTTGATAAACTGCAGTTTGAGCTTCTGAGTTATTAAGTTTAGTTTTCGTTTGCGATTCGAATTGAAGGTCATTTGCAGGCATTTTCACAAAAATAACTGCTGCCAAGCCCTCTTTCATGTCATCAGTGGTGAACATCTCTTTTTCTTTAAGCAGATTATTTTTTTTAGCGTAATCTCTGAGGACATAGCCTAAGCCGTTTCTAAATCCATTTACATGAGCTCCGCCATCAGGAGTATGAATGACATTTACGTAAGATTCGAGTTTTTCTGTGTAAGAATCGTTGTATTGAATGGCGATCTCGATGCCAATGTGTTTGCCAGTTTCTTCATCTTTCCAATCTTCATTGACATAGACAACTTCATGAAGTGGCTTACGATTCATGTTGATGTGTTCAACTAACGATCTAATCCCGCCTTCGAAGTAAAAATGTTGTTCTTTACCGATAATTTCATCGATAAATTCAAAGTAAATTCCTGCCATCAGGTAGGCGCGGTCTTTAATGACATTGACCAAAGTTTTATGGTTCAAGGTTGTGGTGGAGAAAATAGTAGAATCTGGAACGAAACTAAGCAGTGTACCGGTCTCGTGACTCATGAGCTTAATTGCGGCTACTGGAAACATTTTTAGAACTTCATCTGCTGATATTTTTTTAACTGGGGCAAAAGGTATACCTCTTGAATGTGCCTGAAAATAATAATGACCATCACGCTTGACGATGACCTGAAGGATTGTTGATAAAGCATTAACGGCCGAAGAACCAACTCCGTGCAAACCACCGGATGCTTGATAGGCTGTTTCTTCAAATTTACCACCGGCATGAAGTTTGGTCATAACAACTTCTAAAGCTGAAACGCCAGAACTATGCATATCAACTGGAATACCACGACCATTGTCTACAACTGTGATTGCTTCTTTGCCAGCTTCATTATCACCAATCAATTTAATTTGAACTTCTGATAAGGGAGATCTAAAGAGTTGAATTGTTTTTCCAAAGCCGGCAATTGCCTCATCTACGGCATTGTCTAGAATTTCTTTTGCGAGATGATGTAGTCCTCTTGCGTCTGTGGAGCCAATATACATTCCTGGGCGTTTACGAACTGGCTCAAGGCCTTCTAAAACCTTAATTTCTGCTGCTTTATATTTTGATGTTGATGATGTGCTTGCCATAAAAAATTATATCAATCAATTAGAGACACTTTTATATCATACTTGAATGCTAAATTCAAAAGTTGTGGGCTGATGCTTCTGATACCTATCATACTACTATATTTTTACTCAATATCATAGTGTTATATATTGATATATTAAACAGCAATAAGCTCAAATAAGCAGTTTTCAAAAGCTAATTTAACATTAACATTTTGGTTTAGTTGCTTCATGGTTTTTAAAACAATTCTTAAGTGGTTTGCCATTGATTTTTTTTTGAATTCAGAATTGTTAGAATTTAATTCAAAATTTAGATACGACAGTAGCTTGTTTAAGAATAAAATAGCCTCAGTTCTCTCTTTATAGTTATTAGCAAATTCAATTAGTTCGAAGTGTCTTGATGTTAGGATTTTTTTATATAAATCAGCAGTGTTCTCGTCTTGGTTATTTTTTCCTTGAGTAGATTTTTTGAGTGAGACAACTTCGCATCTTGAAATTATCGTTGGAAGCAATTTTTCTAGGGTTGAAGTCATTAAAATAATTTGTGTATTTTCTGGAGGTTCTTCAATTGACTTTAGTGCTGCGTTTTGCGCTGAAATGGTTGCGAGGTCTGCATTAAAAAAAACAAAAAATCTTCTATCAGAATTATAGTTCGAGAAAGCAAGTTCTTGATTAAAGTTTCTTATGTCATCAATTTTAATACTCTCCCCTTCCGGGTTGATGAACCTAAATGCTGGATTATTTAATAAGCTATTTTTATCAAAATCATTATTTTGCTGAGATTTTAGCCATAATGCAAAAATGTGAAAAAAATCAACTGAGGTATCGTGCTCGAGAATTATTGACAATTGATAATCATTTTTATTGGTTTTAAATATACTTCTCATTGTTTGGTGGCGATTTTTATTTTATAGTAGAGTTAAGTTAATTATAGACTATACATTATGTTTGATCCTGCCCAGTCAAATGATCCGCTTCAAGTTCCTCAAATGGAACCCGTTTCTTTTGGAAATTCTTCCCAACCCGGTGGTGACTCCCAACCCGGTGGTGACTCCCAACCCAGTGGTGACTCCCAATCCGGTGGCGCTACTCAACAAGCTACCCCAGATGATATCGAAAAAATTGCTAGTTCATTAGAAGTTGATATTGAACATATTGCAGCGAATTCAACATCTGATTCAGTAGATGAAACAGCAGTAGTTCCTCAAAAATCAACTACTCAAGATACGACAAGTACACAACCTACTGTTGAACCCACTACTGAAAATGAAGTTGACATTTTAACTCCAAATTCTAAAATTGTTGTTCCCGATCTGACTGTTGGTGCTCTAGGGGTCATTGGGACTACTCCAGTTGCTAATGCTGTATCCGCAACCATCTCAGGCGTGGCTCCAAACTTGGGAGAGCAACCACTTCCAGAGGGAATTGATCCAAATAAAACTTATATTAATATAGTCGACGTGCTTAAAGATCAGGGAGTTCTTTCTCAAGATGAAGCAAGTCAAATAATGGTTACGAATGTTAGTACAGGCAAATCATTTTCAGAAATATTAGAAGAAAATAAGTTTGTTAAAGAAGAAGACTTGGTAAAAGCCAAGTCAGTTGTTTATAAAATTCCGTTTATTAAAATTTCGGAATCTGGAACAGATCCTCAAGCTTTATCTAAGATTCCCGAGGGAGTGGCTCGAAATTATCAGATGTTGCCAATTTTGTTTGACAAAGATAAAAATACTTTATTGGTTGCGATGCAAAATCCTCTAGATTTATCTGCGATTGATTTTGCAGAGCAAAAGTCTGGATTAAAACTTATTACTAGATATGCAATGCCTTCTGAACTAGAGCGTAAAATTGCTGAGAATTATTCTCAAAGTTTATCGGGAGAAGTTACTGAGGCTTTGGAACAAACTTCACAAGTTGAGGATGACTTAGTCAAGAGAAAAAATCTCAAAGTTCTGTCTGGAGAAACCATCAGGCAAGCTCCGATTACAAAGATTGTTCAGACAATTGTCAGTTTTGCTATGAAAGCTAGAGCTTCGGATATTCACATTGAACCTCAAGAATCTAGAACCAGAGTTAGATATAGAATTGACGGCATTTTGGTCGAGAAGTTAATTTTACCTCAATCTGTCCACGAAGCAGTCGTTTCTAGAATTAAAATTTTGTCTGGTCTTAAAATTGATGAAAAACGTATTCCACAAGACGGCCGTTTTAATTTTATTTCTGGAGATAAGGAAGTTGATTTGCGTGTCTCCACTCTTCCAACGGTTAATGGTGAAAAAATTGTTATGCGTTTGCTAAAGAAAGATGCCACAGTTCCTGACATGGAAGAATTGGGACTTACAGGAATGGCTTTGCGACACGTGAAGGATCTAATTAAAGTTCCTCATGGAATTATCTTGGTTACCGGTCCAACTGGTTCTGGAAAAACCACCACGCTTTATTCAATTCTTCATACGATTAATACTTCCAAAGTAAATATTATTACTTTGGAAGATCCAGTTGAGTATCAGATGGCTAGTGTTAATCAGGTTCAAGTTAACCAACAAGCCGGGCTAACTTTTGCTTCTGGTTTACGTTCATTTTTGAGACAAGATCCAAACATTATTATGGTTGGAGAGATTCGTGATAGCGAAACTGCAGATTTAGCAGTTCAGGCTTCTTTGACGGGACATTTAGTTTTCTCAACTCTTCATACCTCTTCAGCCGCTGGCGCTATTCCACGTTTGATGGATATGGGTGTCGAACCATTTTTGCTAACGTCGTCACTCACTCTTTCGATGGCTCAACGTGTGGTTAGAGTAATAAATAAGAAATTTAAAGAAGAATACAAACCTGAGAAAGCAATTATTGATGACATCAAAGAAGTCTTGGGCCCTAGACTTGACGAGTGGTTAAGAAAAAATAATCGAAAAGATGAAAATATTGTTCTCTACAGAGCAAAGGAAGATAGGCCTCAAACTGAACCAGAATATAAGGGTCGTATTGCTATCTTTGAAGTAATGCCAATTTCTGAAGGAATATCAAGGTTAATTTTAGAAAAAAAACCGGCATCTGAAATGGAGAAACTTGCTGTCAAAGATGGTATGCTATTAATGAAGCAAGATGGATATTTAAAAGCTTTGGATGGTATTACTACTATTGAAGAAGTTTTGCGTGTGGCGCAAATTTAAGGAAAAATATGAACATTCATGACATGTTAGATTTGTTAATTGAACAGAATGGCTCTGATATTCATATAATTGTGGGAACACCTCCAATGTTAAGAATTCACGGAGAATTAATTCCTATTGAAGGAGCTCCAGTTTTAAATTTGGAACAAGCAGAAAGCTTGATTTTCCCAATTATGACTCAGGAACAGAAAGACTACGTCAAAGTTAATAAAGAATTAGATTTTGGTTATCAATTTAAGGATAAGGGCAGATTTAGAATTAATGCTTATCACGCTCAGGGAAATTTAGCAGCTGCACTGCGTTTGATTCCTGCTGTTATCAAGACAATTGACGAACTCCAATTACCTCCAATTTTGCATGAATTTTCTTCAATTAATCAAGGGCTAGTCCTACTAACCGGTCCTACAGGCGAAGGAAAATCAACTTCTTTGGCGGCAATGATCGAAGAGATTAATGTTCAAAGTAGCAAACATATTATTACAATTGAAGATCCGGTTGAGTTTGTTTATAAACCAAAGAAAAGTATTATTTCTCAGAGAGAAATAAATCATGACACTCACTCTTGGGATATTGCTTTGAAGTCAGCACTTCGTGAGGATCCAGACGTTGTTTTGATTGGTGAAATGCGTGACTATGAAACCATTGCTTCTGCAATTACTATTGCTGAGACTGGTCATCTTGTTTTTGCAACTCTGCACACTTTATCAACTGCTCAAACAATTGACAGAATCATCGATGTTTTTCCAGCTCATCAGCAAGGTCAGATGCGTCAACAACTTGCTTCAGCAATAAAGGCTATTGTTGCCCAAAGGCTTTTGCCAGCGAACGGTGGCGGGAGAATTCCTGCACTGGAAATTTTGGTGGCTACCTCTGCAATATCGAATCTTATCAGAGAGCAAAAAACTCATCAAATTGATAGCGTGATTCAAACTTCAGCGGACAAAGGTATGATTATGTTCGAATCTTATTTGCAACAGTTAGTGCAAAGAGGTGCAATTACTAAAGAAGTGGCAATGAACAATGCGTTTAGACCAGATGATATGGCAAGATTATTGGGAAAATAGGTTGTTAAGGATATAAAAATATGGCATTTTTTAAATACACAGCTAAAAATAAGTTTGGTGAAAATATCAAAGGTAAGGTTGAAGCTAGAGAAATGAGTCAGGCTGCTTCTCTACTCTCTTCTAGAGGATTATTGGTTATTAAAATAGATCCATTTACAAAAGATGCTTTTGCTAGAATCAGATCAATGATGGGTGGAGTCAAATTTACAGATATTGTAAGTTTTACGCGACAACTATCTACAATGATTACTGCTGGTCTTCCTTTAGCCAGTGCTTTGAATATTCTAGTTAGAGATGGCAAAGTTGAAGTTACCAGATTGATGGCAGTTATTTTGCAAGATGTTGAAGGAGGTCATTCATTTGCTGAATCTTTGGCAAAACATGACAAAATTTTCTCACGTTTGTATATTCAACTAGTTAAAGCAGGTGAAACAGGAGGAGTTTTGGATACTGTGCTCGAGCGTTTGGCAGATAACATGGAGAAAGAAAAGGAATTTAAAGCCAAAACCAAGGGTGCCTTAATTTATCCAATAATTGTGGTGATTGCAATGTTGGCAGTTGGTGTAATTATGATGATCTTTGTTATTCCAAAATTAACAGAAATGTATCGTGATTTTGGTTCAGAACTTCCATTCCTGACTAAAGCTTTGATAGGAATTTCAGACGGAATGGTTAAGTATTGGTATATAGCTGGTGCGATTATTGGTGGTGCAATTTTTGCTTGGAAAAGCTATTACAAAACTAAATTAGGAAGATATAAAATAGATGAAATAATGTTAAAATTGCCTATTTTTGGAGAACTAAAAAAGAAAGTTATTTTGACCGATTTTGCTCGTACTTTGGCATTATTACTTGGTTCAGGAATTTCATTACTCGAAGCAATCTCCATTGTGACAGAATCTGTTGAGAATATTGTTTATAGATCTGCACTTCAAGAAGTAAGCAAACAGGTTGAGAAGGGTTCTTCTCTTTCGGAAGCACTTAGTCACTATGAAATGTTTCCGGTTATTTTGCATCAGATGATGAGTGTTGGTGAGGAAACTGGAAAGCTAGATGATGTTTTGAAAAAATTGTCTAATTATTTTGAACAAGAAAGTGAACACGCAATTAAAAATATGACCACGGCAATCGAGCCAATGATCATGGTGGTATTAGGTCTTGGGGTTGGCGCAATGGTGATTGCTGTGATTATGCCAATATATAATTTGACAAGTCAGTTCTAGATTTGTAAAAAATAAAAAATATTTATGACGCGAGTTGGCTAAGCAAGCTTAGATACTCGCTTACACAAGCATTTATTATTTTTTACAGCTAAATCTTCTAGCCAAATACATTTTTAATTTCTGCGCTTGCACTTAGTTGGGAAAATGATGTAAAGTAGTAATAAGAGAGTAAGATTAATAGGAACAATTATGAAAATGAAATTTTTTGAATTGATTGCAAAAATGAAAACTAGCAAAAAAACTGCTGGCTTTACTATGATTGAACTTTTGATTGTTATTGCTATTTTAGGAATCTTGGCTGTAGCGGTGCTTTCAGCTATTAATCCAGTAGAACAAATTAATAGAGGTAGAGATACTGGATCAAGGTCTGATGCCGAGCAATTAATTAGTGCAATTGATAGATATAATGCTTTCCAGGGATATTATCCATGGCAGAATGGCTCCTCGGATGATGCTTATGAGGTTGCGTGGATTACAGATTGGGATGGTGATGGTATTTTTATGAATAATGACAGCACTTGTGAAGTAAAAGATCTTCTTGGTGCTGGAAATGACATTAGTTGTGTGGGTTCAAATGAACTAAAGGTAACTTTCTTCTCTAGAATCCACGGTGCCGGCTATAATTATTTAAAGGTTTATCATGGTCCTAATGCCTCTGATAGCACTTATGTTTGTTTTGAACCTAAGTCTGATGCTTTTAAAACTGAGGCGGCAACAAGAGTTACAGCTCCTGCTGTTACTCCTGCTGACTATCCACCATTAGCAATTGGTAATACAACTGATTGCGGCACAGGTGGTAACTGTGTTTGCTTACCATAATAAATATTAAATTGAATTTGGAACCCCGCTCTTTCAGGAGCGGGGTTTTTGTATATCGGTTTAGAGACCTTACTCATACTTTCTGATTTGGTCGTGTAAGTTATAAAAAGTCTAAACTGAGTAAACTACTCCCCTAGTTTGTCCGTGTTTAATCATTAATTTTTGTTTCACTAACTGGCTAATATCATTGGCTATGGTTCTTTTAGGAATTGTTGAAAATCTTCTACTAATAAAATTAAATGAACAATATTCGTGATCTGTGACTATCTGTAAGATTTCTTGTCTTCTTGGCAAAAGATTGATTATTTTTTGTTTAGTTATTGCCGATTTATCAAACACATTTTGGTCATCTAAATTGCTGATATCTTCAAGTAATTTCTCTAAAGACCAAACAATTCCCTCTAGAAAAAATTTCACAAATTCAAAAACATTAGTGGTATTTTTTTCTAAAAGTCTATAGTATTTACTACGATTTTGATTAAAATATTCATCTAGCGGAAGCACAAAATCACCAAAAAATTTTAAACGACAAAGTAGATAGTGGGTTAAAATTCTACCAGTTCTGCCGTTGCCATCAAGGAAAGGATGAATTTTTTCAAAGTAATAATGTGATTGAGCGACAACAAACAATTGTTGATTTAAATCTTCATATTTTTGGTTAATATTTTTTAGAAAACTTTGTAACATTAATTTTATTTCTTCTGGACTTGGAGTAAGATAGACAATGTTACCAAATTGATCAAAAATTGCTGATGATTCTAATCTCAATTTACCAGCGTTATCTAATAACTTATGCATAATTACTTGATGTAGATTTTGCAGATGTGAAATTTCAAGTTGTTCTGGAATTTTTTTGATTTTGCTTCTTGCTTTCAAAACATTACTAACTTCCAAATGTGATTTTTTTCGAGGATTAGTTAAATCAATTTGCTGAGCTTGAATTAAAGTTAGTTGATTTCCTTCAATTTTTGCGGAAAAAAGTGAACTTTTTAATAACTCTTGATGAAAAATATTTTGTTTCTGTACGTTGTTAATTGGTATGTGTTGTAGCGCTTTTGCCAATATTATGATTTTATCAACTAGAAGTTGAAGCTTTTTTGAGTTTGATGGGTTAATCTTAACTGGAAATTTAAGTATTCGCATATAATTTAGAATACACAAAAATATTATATATTGCAAGATGTTGCTTAATATTGCTAGATATTGCTAAATATTGTTTAAAAATTGTTATTCAAACTCAATTCCTAAAACAAGTGGTTTTTTTTGCAAATAATTTTTCTCCCCTACCCTAATTTTTCAAAATGAATTAGCATAAGTTTACTTATGATAACAATATCTTTTTTAATAATCACAACTATTCTATTTGTTTTTGGAACAATCATCGGAAGCTTTTTAAGTGTTGTGATTTTGCGTTCGATTTCTGGGGAAAATTGGGTCAAAGGCAGATCTAGGTGTGATAGTTGCAAAAAGACAATTGCTTGGTATGACAACATTCCTTTACTTTCTTTTCTGATACTTCGAGGACAGTGTAGGCATTGCAAAAAATCAATTTTACCTCTCCACCCTATGGTCGAAGTTCTAACAGGAGTTTTGTTTATGTGGTGGTATTGGGCGGGCTCATTGTTTTTTAGATTAACGATAGCTCCTTATAGTGTTTTGCAACCAATTTTCTGGTTGATGGTTGGGGTAATTTTGATTTATATCTTTATTATTGATCTAAACACCATGAAAATTCACAATAATGCCGTGATTTCTTTGACAGTTTTGGCAATAATTTATCGTTTGTCGTTGTCTTTTTCAGGAATTATGCAAATAGTGGACCTCTACTCTACTTTTCTAGCAGCCCTTATTTCATATTTATTTTTCTATGCGATTTATAAGCTGTCTATTGTCATTTATAAACGCGAAGGAATGGGATTTGGGGATGTACTACTTGTTGTGCCTTTAGCATTGCTGTTGGGCGCACAAAAAACGATAGTTTGTCTATTTTTAGCTTTTATAATTGGCGCCGTTGTAGGATTAATTCAAATTGCAATTTCCAAAGGAAAAACGAAACTTAGGTCAGAAATTCCTTTTGGACCGTTCTTAATTATTGGTACAGCAATCAGTTTGATCTGGGGACAATATATTTATTCTTGGTATTGGTCGTTAATTATGCTTTAATGGTACTAGAGATATTCTAGACATTTTTTATGCGTATAATTAAGTTACTTTTTAGCGCGATCATTATTTTTTTATTAATTACTGTTACTGGATTTTTTATTGCCAGAGAATCTTTACTTTTCTGGGGAACATCAAAAATTAAGAATTCATTAAGGACTCTGACTTTATCAAAAAGTCGAGATTCGTTTATTTCGCAATGCAAACAACTTGGAAGTACTTTTGTAAATGGTGAAGATCTCGTAACTTACAGACTTAGATTTTTGTCTTCAAACGAGTATTTACTTGAGGCAGTTTGTAGTCAATTTTCCTTTGATCCAATTTTAATAGAGCAGGTTGTTTTGCCAAATTTTGTCACTAAAGTACCTGGAACCTCAGGTTTTATATTGGGTTCTCGACCAAATGGAATAGAACTTCAGGTATTCTCTGAGGAAATTAGCAAGATTTCTGATGCAATTAAGATCGACTTAACAGGTCTTTCAAGAAAACAAGCCTTGATCGCTGATAATGGAGTTATTATTTCTGATGGTGAGGATAGATTTATTGGTGGTGGTCCCGTAACTAGTTGTAATGGCTATGGCTATGAGTGCTGTCAAGATGTTTCACAAACGGGTATTGGAGATAAAATTACAGGATTGGTAGACTGCGAAAAAAGTTGCTACTCTGCTTGTGCTACTAGGCCTGTAGTTTTATCTTTTAATAGCAATCCGCTTTTTGATCCTCAAGCAAGATCATTAGAAATTACAAATGAAGCTACAGTTGAATTTACCTATGTTGCTGATGCGGGGAAAGCAACAACTGTGGGTGGTGTTTTAGATTTTGGAGATGGCAAAAAATTACCAATATCAGGTCTTGCTGGTCAGTCTTCACACACTTATTCTTGTGCCAGAGCTAGTTGTGAATACACTGTCAGACTAGTGCTTGAAGACAATTGGGGTGTAGAATCAGCTGAGACTAATATAAGTAAGATTAAGATTATAGTAAGGAAATAAATATGAATTTTACAAATAAACATAAAAAATTTGGTGGTTTCACCTTACTAGAAATATTGGTGGTGATCTCGATTATTGGAATTCTGATTGCAATTGGTTCGGCTGCTTTTACCACTGCCCAAAAGAAAGGCAGAGATGCAAGACGACGAGCTGATATGAAGCAGTATCAAAGCGCGTTTGAACAATATTTTTCTGAGAACAATACCTATGCAACTTGTGCAACTATGGAAGGTGGTTTTGTTGGTGGTGCACCAGCCGATCCAAAGACAGGTACGACAACACCGTATACCTGTACTACCACGGCAACCCCGATTACGGGTTATTGTGTTTGTGCCACTTTAGATTTTTCAACTACTGGTAATGCAAGTGCTGGTAATGCAGGTGCTTGTACTTTTGCAGCAGGAAGTTCAATGTTTTGTGTACAGAATTTACAGTAACTTGATAAAAAGGGATTAAAGATTATGAATAAAAACAAGAAAAAAGGTTTTACCTTAATTGAACTTTTAGTTGTTGCGACAATCATTACTATTTTATCAGCAATTGGTTTGGTCAGTTTTGTTAATGCAGGACAGGGAGCTCGTGATGCTAAAAGAAAGGCAGACTTAGAAACCGTGAGACAGGCTTTGGTTTTACGTCGAAGTGATTTAGGAAACTACCCTTCTGGTGGCGCAGGCGGGGCAGATGGATATAATTTAGCGATAGTTGCTCTTTTAGTAGGAAACTATATTAGTAGCCCAACACCAGTTGACCCAAAAGACGATGAAACTTATTTTTATAGTTACGATGATGTGGCCCAAGCTACTTTTACTTTATCGGCAAAGTTAGAAAAAGATGGATCTACTTACACATTAACAAATCCATAACAAATTTATGTTTGCAAAAAAAGATCGTGGTTTTACTCTAGTTGAGATGATGGTGACAATTAGCATTATGTTAATGATTGCTGGTGGTGGAATTGCTGCCTTTATTCGATTCAATGACAAGCAAAATGTTCAAGTTGCTGTCAAAGATTTACAGACTTTACTTAGAGCAGCACAAACCAAAGCAAAGGTTGGTGAGGGCGCCGACGATTGCAGAGCAAAAGGATTGTCCTTGAGAGGATATCAAGTGTTTATTGCTGAAAATTCTAACACTGCTACCCTCTCCAAATCTTGCGCAGATAACAAGTTTACTGTTCCAGGTCTTCGTGAATATTCTGTTAGAGACGAGATAAACTTTGATAGTAATGTCACTGTTAGTAAATATAGTGGTCCGGGCGATATTGATATCGAGTTTTTGGCACTACTAAGTGGAGTTGATGGTGCTACAAAGATAAAGATTTCTGGTTCAGGATCTTATGTTTACAGTTTTGAAGTTACTGGAGGTGGTGAGATTAGAGAAGGATCATTTGAATGACGTTAAAATTAATTAAAAACCAAAATGGATCAACGATCATTGAATTATTAATTTCATTAATGGTTGTGGGCTTGGTTGTGACAGCGGTTGCTGTTGCTAGTACTTACTCAATTAAAAATACTGGCGAAGCAAGATTCAGACAAGCAGCATCAACTTTGGCTCAAGAGGTTGTTGAAAAGTCTAGAAGTGAAAAAACTAGACTAGGATTTGTTAGTTTTAATAGTGCTGTTGGGTCAAACACTTACTGTTTTGATACGATTCCCGCTGCTTTTGATAATTCTGATCCAGATGATGACTATTCAATGCCTGCTCCAGGAGCTTGTAGTACCGGAGAAACTATATCTTTAGCAGGTTCAGAATTTACCAGAGAAGTTGTCTTTGATACTTCTGCTACATCAATCATAGTTGAAGTTAACGTTTCATGGAGTGATTCTGGAAATATACGCAATATTCAGATCATTCAAGAGTTTTATCCAGCAAATTATAGTTACTAATTTTTCTATTGATTAATTTCTTAGAGAAACAATGGAGTTGAATTGTTCAGAAACTATGCCGTCGGGGGTAGTTTTCTCTAATCCAAATCTTATGCCAACTTGTCTATTTCCTACTGAGCCAGAACAGTCAAATCTTGAATTTTCTAAGTCTAAAGTTACTGCTCCAGAAGTTAAAAAGGCTTCATTAGATGCAATTTTAATCTTACTGTTGTCGGCAGCATCTGGAAGAGCGGTTAGTATTGTTGAACCACCATCTTTAGATACAATTGCTATGCTCATCATTTCTGGCATGCATGGAGTTACGGTTTCATCGATGTATTGAGAATTTCTAATTAAAAATTCCATTTGGCTTAAAGCGTAATAGCCTTCTTCTTTTACAGTTTTCTTTGTATTAGTCTTAGAATTTCCGATCAAAAAGGTCATGAAAAGTGAAGAAATGGCTAGTAGTAATAAAACTGTTAAAGAGGTTGTAATGAGGAGCTCAATCAGTGTGAAACCATTTTTTCGAGTTTGCGTACTGTTTATCATTTTAATATTTGATGTTTTAATTAACTTCTTGCCAAACCAAACTTGGTCTCATCATTATGTCAGGAATATTTAAATTGAAGTCAGGTCTGAAATTGAAAACCTCAATAGGATTAGTATTATTTAATGCTCTATCTAATGGATATGTAGTGTTGTCATAGTGTCTAGTTAGACTAAACCCTGACCAACCGACGAAAGTACCTTCTCCTACAAATTTATTGTCTTTTAGAGCGTCATCGCTATAGCCATCGACCTTTATGAGTCCATCAGCTACGAAAACACCAGCAATGTTTGGAGTAGTATCTGTTGGATCGGTATTTCCAACACTTGAGTCAAAAGTAATGTTTCCGCTAGCAATGACTCCGAAAAATCCTCCTGGCTCTACGGTGATCAGGTTTGTATCAGGATCTGATGAAAATGTGATATCTCCATTAACAAAGACGACGATTTTTCTATTACTTGTAACATTTAGAGTATACCCTGAAAGATCTGCAATATAATCTCCATCACTATAATAGATTTCAGTATCTGGAGTTGGTTCTGCAGATAAAATGGTTAAAATATCAGCAGCTGTAGATAAATCTACTCCTCTGCTAAAGTAAGCATAATCTTCTTTAATTAAATTGTTATGTTTGGTGCCGATTGCTCTTTGCCCAGAGGATTCACGTTGAGTAAAGAATCCATTCGAATCCATTGAAGCAGCTCCCGTCATTGGAATTCCTGCGCTTTTGGCGTCGGCATCTGCGTTTTGAGTAATTATGAAAGCATTACAATCTAGGTCATGAGCACAAGCATTTGAAATGGGAGAGGTAAGACTATTTGCTCCATAAACATTGCCTCCAGAAGTTTGCCACCAGGAGTCATTGGAAAGATCTATAGTGGAAAGATAGAAGTTTTCACTGAGTGCTGGAGATGGAGTGTCTGTATGCACGCATAAATAAGGATCAGTTAAGTCTACGGGACAAGTACATATTAGTGGATTAAGTGGATCTGAATTATTGATTGCAAGTGAAACATTGAATTCGTAGTCATCCCAACCTGATATTGGGGCATATGGAACGTTACTAATTAAATAGGAAGTATTTATTGCTCCTGAGGTTCCGCCCTTGCTAGTTGTAACAGTTGTTCCGGTTTCTGTGCTTAAATCAACAGGTGTTGCCGTTGAGCCAGTACAGTTGAAGGTTATCGCGTCTTGAGATGCTAATGGGTCATTATAGAAGTTTCCTCCGACATCGGCAACAAGATTATAGGGAGAGTTTGCAGACCAAGCTCCTGTTCCAAGACCTACACAAGAGTCGTTGATTGCTCTCACTGCCACATAGAGATCATTGTCATGAGCAGAACTTGCAGCTACAGAGTAACTTTCTATTTTACTAGCCGTCACGTATCTATTGCATTTTGAGGCTTCTGTTCCTGTACAAGATGCAGCAGCAGGAGGTGTTGTACCTAATACTTTATCCCAAATCTTAATTTCATAGTAATCTATGGTTGAGTTTGGATCAGGAACTCCAGGATCATTCCAGGTGATATTTAAGATTGAACTTGATGTAAGGTTAATGTTTCCACTGCTGATTGTGTTGACCAAAATGCCAGTTACTTGGTTTGGAGTAGCGCCAGTGTCTCCACATACAGTTCCACCACATGATGGATAGCATGGAACACAACTTATAGAGGTTGGATTATCTTTATCTCTGCATTTGAGTTCCGTATCATCACAAGTCCATAAATCATTAGTGATAGAGCATTGTTCATCTGAAGTGCATGGAGCATTACATGCAAGACCAACGACTGGTTCACAAGTTATAGAGGTTGAATTAGAAGTTAATCTGCATTTGAGTTCCGTATCATCACAAGTCCATAAATCATTGGTGTTAGAGCATTGTGAATCAGTAGTACATGAATCATTACAACCAAGACCACCGGTTGGTATGCAATCTACATTGGCAGGCTCAGAAATTAATCTACATCTGTTTTCCGTATCATCACAAGTCCATAATGAATTAGCGTTAGAACATTGTGCATTAGTAGTGCATGGATCATTGCAATAAAATATTTCTGCTGGTGGTGGAGTTGCAGTTGGAGTAGGTTCTCCTTCGGGGGGTATACAACAACCTCTAGTACCACCTTGAGAATTAGGATTAGTACAAACAGTCGATGTTGTACAGTCTTGGCAATATCCGGGATAGTCGGCGGTGCCACATGATGAATTTTCAACAGAACCGTCTGGACAAAGACTACCACCTGCACTGCAGGAGCAATTAGATGTGGTTGTTGTTACAGCTGAACCACAGCCATTAACGCCTGCTGCCCATCCCGTACAAGTAGACGCATCAGGACATGAGAAAGAATCTTGTCCGTATACACCATTTGTACACCACGAACTACCACCATTAGATGCTACTCTACAAGTGTAAACTCGACCATATCCTTGGGTTCCATAACATACCCAAGGGCTACAGGCATCTGCCGAGAAGGCATAGGTTGGATTAATGAAACTGGCTAAAAAGATGATTAAGGTCAGTATTATTATTTTCATAAAGGGTTATTATCAGCAATAAAACTTGCCCATAAAGGTATAATCCAATTATCTGGTTCATTATTGAGTAACTGTGGATTGCCAGTTTGGATAAATTCAGCAATATTTTTGTAAGTATAGATGTTGGTGTGATAACTTTTTTCGAAGTTTGCTTCATTGGTTAGATTATCAAATGTATAGAGCTGACTATTTTCTAGATTAAAACTAACCGCAATATCATCGCTAGCATCGAGGGTTGGTTTTTTTGTATTTTTCTGCCAATAATTATTTTCTATTGGCGCTTCATAGTTGTCAGTAGGTTTTGCAATATTCCTAAAGTAATCTATTTCAAGGAGGTGAATTAAATCTTGAGGAGTCCAACGTGAATAATCTCCAGATAAGTATCTATCACCTGCAAGTCTGCCATTATTGTTTGGGTCGTTAATAACCAGAGGAATTTTGATATTCTGTTCATTATTATTTACGTCAAGATATTTGCAACTTACTCCTACTTCGACAATTTTATTGTCAATTGTTTGGAAGTTTGGATAAATAACCTCCTTCACATTACATAAAAAGCTGTAAGTTGATATACCACTTAATAGCAGTGGAAATTGGGCGTTTTTTATTTGTGAGGTTTGGACGATTGGCTTATTAACTTGATTTTTTTTGTAGTTTTTGTTGTCAATGAAAAAATAGCTTGAGGCTAAAACTACTAGGATAAAAACTATCGCAAAAAAAACTCTAACATTTTTATCATAAACGGTCATAATAAAATCATATCATCTTTTAGAAAAAATGTTAATTAGTTAGTAGCGTCTTTGATTATATAAACTCCATCAGGAAGAAGCATTATTAGAATTAGATCGTCGTCACTTAAGAATGTTATATCTCCAGTTTCTAAATACTTTGCAAAGCCTGCAGGATCATTAAGATCTGATAAAGTTATGCCCAGTGCTTCCATTCTTTTAGCTATCTCAGGCGCAAGTGAAGTATAGCCTTTTCTTGAATAGTCTACACCAATTATGTCACCTATTCCTAATTTAGGTTTTTTATCAGTGAGGTTCAAGCCCCATGTTTCTTTATTATCATACAAAGCTTTTTCTTCTGTTGAGAGTGTGTTATATATCGCTTGTGGTAATAGAAGAGTTACTATTCTTTCAAACCCTTGCTTTTCTATCCATGACCCACTACTTACCTCGAAAACAGAATCAAAGATTACAATCTTTTTTCCATCAGGACTATACAAAATCACAGGAATTTCAGCAATTTGGCCATTATTTTTTATGGCATCGACTGATAAGGCAACATAGGCTACTATTTTTCCAGAAGCATCTCGGATAGGCTTGGCACCTTCGTTAGGGTTTGCCAAGTTTGGTTCCCCATATTCATGAACTTTTATGACTTTCATGACTTCACCATATAAATTAATCGGCCATTTTTGCCATTGCATTGGAGGAAGACCCTTTATCTCTTCTTCTCCAAAAGGAAAAGGAATCCAATCAGCTTTTTCGTCATCAAACATTGAAACTACACCACCTTTTTGGTTATATCCATAATCACCTTTAATCGAAATAGTTTCT
>Ga0210005_1000763_pt1 | contig 23546 bp, 32 predicted proteins | sample CryGey02umfilter_3_FD_183961 | JGI IMG/M metagenome (GOLD analysis project Ga0210005, IMG submission 183961) | Groundwater microbial communities from aquifer in Utah, USA - Crystal Geyser 4/9/14 0.2 um filter (SPAdes) (version 3) | ecosystem: Environmental > Aquatic > Deep subsurface >... | reverse complement strand
CCAAATTAAAAATATTTTGTCTGACTTTTCCATTGCTTGCTTACTATTGATTATTCAATTAAGGATTTGGTCATGAAAACAAAGTCTAAATTATAGCAATCTAAAATTTCTGTGTCATGGAAATTTCTAGTAAAAATGTTGTAGACGGTACAGCACATTCTCCACACAGAGCAATGTACAAAGCTATGGGATTAAATGATAACGATCTTAGTAAACCATTCATCGGAGTTTGTCACACAGGAAACGAGGCAACACCTTGTAACATATTATTGCCAAAATTAGCTGAAGAAGCAAAAAGAGGAGTTGCAGAAAACGGCGCAACCCCAAGGATATTTTCCACAATAGCAGTAAGTGACGGAATTGCAATGGGTCATGAGGGGATGAAATCATCATTGATCTCTCGGGAAGTCATAGCAGATTCAATAGAGTTAATGGTTAGGGCTCACCAGTATGACGGAATTGTAGGTATCGCAGGATGTGACAAAAGTTTACCTGGCACTATGATGGCAATGGCACGACTAAATCTTCCATCAGTATTTGTGTATGGCGGAACTATCATGCCAGGAATTCTAGATGGTAAAGAGTTAACAATAGTGGACGTATACGAAGCGGTTGGAGCATATGACTCAGGTCAAATATCTCTAGAGATGTTAAAAAATATTGAGAACACTGCGTGTCCAAGTTCAGGATCATGTGGCGGAATGTTTACTGCAAATACAATGGCATCAATTTCAGAAGCAATCGGAATAGCATTACCTGGAAGTGCCAGTCCACCTGCAGAAGATGATAGACGTAACAAAATGGTGTACGATACAGGGGCAGCATGTACAAAATTACTAGAACTAAACATCAAACCAAGAGACATTATGACATATGAGGCATTTGAAAATGCAATAATTATGTTAAATGCAGTTGGAGGGTCTACAAATGGGATATTACATTTGTTGGCAATGGCAAATGAAGCTAGAGTCAAACTAACTTATGATGATTTTGAAAAGATTAGAAAAAAGACACCACATATCGCAGACATGAAACCTGGTGGAAATTATGTGATGAATAGTCTTGATAAAATTGGTGGAATTCCATTTGTTCTCAAGAGATTAGCATCCAAAGGGTTACTAAACGGAAATTGTATTACAGTTACCGGCAGAACAATACAAGAGAATCTTGATTCAATGACTATTCCAGAACCAGAGCAATCAATTATCAGACCAATTGAAAATCCATTGCATTCAGTAGGAACAGCAGTAGTGCTCAAAGGAAGTCTTGCACCAGATGGTGCAGTAATTAAAACAGCAGGAGTTGAGATGACAAAATTCACAGGCAAAGCCAAAGTGTATGACAGAGAAGAATATGCATTTGATGCAGTTGCCAAAGGGGATGTTGACGAAGGAGATGTTGTAGTTATCAGATACGAAGGGCCAAAGGGAGGGCCAGGCATGCGAGAGATGCTTGCAACAACTGCGGCACTAGTAGGTCAAGGATTAGGCAAAAAAGTAGCAATGGTTACAGACGGAAGGTTCTCAGGAGGAACCAGAGGATTCATGGTAGGACATGTTGCACCTGAAGCGTATGTTGGAGGACCAATAGCCCTAGTCAAAAATGGTGACGAAATTACAATAGATACTGAAACATGTATCATAGACATTCATGTTTCAGAAGAAGAGCTAGTAAAAAGAAAACAATCATGGAAAAAACCAGAACCAAACTATACAACAGGAGCTCTTGCAAAATATGCAACGCTTGTAGGCTCAGCTGCACAAGGTGCAATTACCACTGCAAATCCATAGAGGAATGATTTGTCCACAAGCTTTATAGATCGCGATATAAAATAACCATTAGAGATAACAGAAAAAAAGAACATTATGCTTATCATACTACTGCTATCTACTACAGGTTTTCTAAAAAATACATGTACCCAAATCCACATTAGATCAAACTTAAGTTTAAACTGAACAAAGAGAAACAATGGACATCTATTCAAACAAATTTGCAATAATGGTAATCATGGTACTAGTGTGCATCCTTGCATTACAAGTATTGACTAACAATAGTTCTAACCAATTAATAGATTCAGAAACATGCGAATTATACGTCATGGATCATAAAATTAATGCTAAAAAATATCTAAACGAATTTGACTCAAAGTGCATGGATTTTAAAAATCTAAACCCATAGGAAATTAATTAAAGAAACTATTCTGTAACAGAGAATATGGAAAGACCATCTGAAATAAATTCTGTGTTCTGGAATGAAAAGAAAAAATCGTGGGATTATAAAATAGTTCAAGTTGAAGAATATTTTGGATTTACAGAGTGCCAACAGTGTCGTAGACCAATGTCACACAACATCAAAACAAATGGGGAATTCAAGATGGTTTATGTAAAATGTGGTTGTGCGCAAAGAAAATAATATTTTGAGACTAATTAGTTTCCATTCCCAATACATCATAGTATGCCTTGGGAATCATTTGTTGTCCTTTGAAAAAGACATTGTTAATAGCAGTATCTAAAACATATGTTTTGGCCCAGTCATCATCGCTTCTAATTGAACGACCAAATCCCTGTAGGATCTTGGTAAGAGTTTGAGAAGTATACCATAGCGGGAATTTATCCATCTTGGCTTTTGTTCTTTTTTCAGTATAATTTGGATAGGGAATCTTTGCAATAATTTGAAATCTTGACAAGTCATCTTTCAAATCAACACCTTCCCAGAGTGAGGAAGAGAGCAAAACACCTGTAGGATCAGATGCATGCTCTGAAATTACCTCATCCTGTGTTTTGCCATCCTGATTCTTACTATGACAGAGACGGATTCTTTTAGTATTTTTTGGCGAAAGATATCGGATAATTTTCTGACACCTAGGAATTGAGGAAGTCAATACCAATCCACGTTCATTTGAATGCTCATCCATTATTCTATCAATGGTTTTGATTACTTCAATTTCATCTTCTTCAGTGGAACCATAGCTTAATCGTCGAATGTTAAGCAAGTCAATTTTTCTATGTTCGATTGGAAATGGTGATTTTTCCGTATCAACAAATGCTACATCATCTTTTTCTAATCCCATATTTTCACAAAAACTTGATTGATCAATTGTTGCAGACATGAAAAGCTGATAGTCAGTTTCAAAAAAAGATTTTGCAAATTTCGATACATCGATTGGTTTTACAGATATAGTTCTAAAATTTCCATTCAGATCTTTTATAGGATCATTCACAACAAAATTATCCTTGTCAGATAAAATATCGATTTTAGCTTGTGCCGTTCTATCATAACGACGCTCTAATCCTGCAATTAATTCATAATCAGGATCTTTTTGAAATGCAGAGCCTTCTTTGATGTCTTTAATTTTTTTTGCATATGAAAATGCCATATCATCAGTTAATTGTATTACAGAATCTAAATCTCTAAAATCATATTTTTCTGAATTAAGATTACATTCATCTACTTGCCCACTGAATATGTCAAATCCAACAAACTGAATGATTTGGTCTTCGATTTTATGTGCTTCATCAAAAACAGTTACCTGCCTATCAAGATAATCCTCAAAAAGTTTCTTGTTAAATTTCATAATTGTAAAAAATGCATGATAATTCCACAAAGAATGCTTTGCTACTAGAGCATGATATTTTTGCAGATAGTAATGACAAGATTGAGAGTCTTGGGTGTTTTCTTCAACTTGTTTAATTGTAGGCTTGAATTTACATACCTCAAAAACCTCTTTGCCGTTTTTAGTTATTCTTTCCTGACACTCACCTTTATCACATGTCAGGCCCCATCGCATGGCTCTTCTGTCATTATCCACTTTCTCAGCAGACATTAATTTGAGACATGGAAAATTTTGTTTTCCTTTTACTGGTTTTAGAAATGGAATATCCTTGATATATTGATCCTGAAGATGTTTAGACGCAGTTACGGTAAATGAACTCTCAAAATAGTTTGAAACAGTTGCACCAACAAGGGATTTTCCAACTCCAGTAGGAGCACATAGGATAATTTTTTTGTATCCTGATTTTAATTTCTCTTCTATCTTGGAAAGTATTTCTTTTTGAATATCCCTAGGAGTAAAGTGATCAGGAAATTTTTCTAAAAGAGACAGGATTACATCTCATCATTATCAATATTAAAAGCATGAAGGTTCTTGTAATATCATCATTTTCACAATCTAGTTTAATATCTAGTAAAATTATAAAATATCATGGAACTATTAGATGATAAAATGAGAGTTTGGGTGGAAAGTTCCAAATATGTAAAACCAAATTCAGGAGTATATGTTTTGTATAACAGAAACAAAGATCCCATATACGTTGGCGAGACAGATAATTTAGAGGCTACATTTACAAAATATTATGATACTAATTTTGAAGGAAATGAATGTAAACAAAAGACTTCATTATATCAAAGAGTGTTTGCAGAGAATCCAAAAGAGATGCAATTACAATTAATTGAAAATTTCAAAAAAGAGACAGGAGACATTCCTGTGTGTAATTCAGAAATAAAGATAAAAACACATTAGATCATTTCAGTGCAATGCACTGAAGTCTTACTTGATTAATAGGCAAAATCGGCTCACCATCTTATGTCAAACGCAATGATTTACATTGGTATTGCAGTCGGCGTTGCAGCAATGGCAGCAGCAATTGCATATGGTACTGAAAACCAAAAAAACTACATTCCTGACGATGCAGTATTAGCTCCTGCAGCAGAACAAGGATTGTTACCAAAGACAGGAACTTTTGGAGCCGATTTAAATAAAGAAAAATGGCACGAGGATCCTTTCGGTGACCTAGCACAAAAAGTTAGAGAACAGAATGGTAGATAATCGATTCAGATTATCATCCACATTATTTTAAAACAATAATTATGTCACAATGTCAGGAACAGGTTTTTTGAGAAAGGGGAAAAGTAATTTATCTGAGATTGACGTAATTTAGAAATGCATCAATGTTACTATTGTGAACGAATATTTGATTCAAAAGAACAGTTGTATGACCATGTAGAGATTCATTCAGATATTGAACGAAACAAGGAAATAATGAATAGGAAAAAAGAAAAAGAGCGAAAACAATCGCAGCAGCCTAGAGCAAAAAAAATAGAGTAAAAGTCAGAATTTTTCAAATTCTGGGTCGGATATACAATCATATCAAACACAAATATGGATTGGGTTGAAGTCTTACTCAAAAAATCATGCGATAAAACACTGACTAAAACAGAGGTGCTTCACAGTCTATTTCACATGATCGAAGTTAATGAAAATACATTAAACCATATTCAATTAGACAGTAGAGACTTCGGTCCAGAGCTGGAAGAGTTAAAAGCAACAGAGATCAGAGATTTAGAATTTCATTTAAAATATTATAGAGGATTAGTAAACTACATCAGCTCAATTCCCGCGAATAGAATTCTTGAAAATAGAACTTAGACATCCCAAGATACAGTGTAAGATACGAACGTCATAGAGGTTGATTTTTTCTTTTGTATCCCCCATTCATTTTGGGTATGACCTGAATTTAATTCAGATAATTCATTCCATTTGAATTTAGGCAACTTTGCAGTCTCCATGAACAATCATAACAACAATAGATTATAACGTGTCAGTTTACAGTGCAAGACAATTATTGTCTTAATTGTTTGAAAAGTAAATCATATTTTGATTGTTCGTCAAAATTTTGACCAAAGTTTGTATCTTCTTGGTACTTTTTACGTTTTTCATCATATAGTTTTTGCAGTTTTTCAATCTCAGATGCAATCATTTTTCCTGAATCTTCTTTTGCAAACTGTTTTCTTTGTTCTTCATTTTGGCCTCTTGTAGGATAGTATTTGTGATAAAACTGATCTTGTAAATTTGTAAAATTTTCACGTTTAACTAATTCAGCTAAATCAAAGCATCCTTGTTCATGTAAAAGCAATTCCGCGTTTGATTCAGATCGGATCCAAGATAACAAAGGATGAAACTCTACAAAAAGTAAGATATTATCAATTAAAAACATTATTTTTTTATCAACGATATCAGAATTTACTGTCCAAGTGAATCTATATTTCACAACACTATGAGAATCCTCATAAACAGAGGGGTTGGATTCGGCTTTAAAGTCAGACCATTTTAAAGAATAATCTGGCGTCCAATCTATAACAAGGCCTTCACTCATGACAAACAGTATTTTAATAGAGAATAAAATTATTCTTTATTTTGTAGCAACGAAAATATTTGAAAAATTACTGGCAATATCAAAAAATGGATGTTTGACGGCTAACGAATTCTAGGGCATGGTCAATTAAGGCAAATGTATGAACGCCGTCAAACAGATGACTCATTGTATTGTGCATAAATCAGATTAAAAGAAATAGTGTGTGCAATTCGAACAGAATCACTCAAAGGAATACATTTCAGGCTCAACATTACAAGGATCATTTTTTCAACCCTTTTTGATTAAATTTCAAGACATGTTTTATTTTATGAATTTTTGAGAAGGCAAATCAATACAAATATTGAAAGCAAGATGATTGCGGGTTTGATATCTAACTGTAGCCCCCAAAGGGCAGATGATAACGGATATCAGACTTGCTTGCTTTCTCAATTCTAAACTATTAATCTCAGTGAATTTCCCACATAACTATGATGAAAAAATTCTATATTTCAATGGGAATTTCAGTTTCCGCGTTAATTGTAGGATTATTTTTGTTGTTTAGTTAATCAAGATACAACATCAAAGTTAGGATTGCATCCAAGGTCATTAATAATATCATTGAGTCTTTTGATTAATTCATTCTGTTGATCAATTATTTCATTTACTTTTTCAGTTTGAGAATTTAATTTATCAAAGGCTTTTTGGGCTTTTCGGTATTCATCAGTAGAAAGTATTTTTCCTTCATAGTATTCATACTGTTTACGGTACTCGTCATATTGAGATTGTTCTCCAGATATTTTAACATCAAGTGAGTCAATCTCTACGCGAAGCTCTTTTTCTTGTTGTATTAGTGCAGACTGCCCAACGTATAGTTCGTTTAATCGATCCGGAATTACGTATCCTTTAGTGTCAAAAAAAATCTGCGGGGATTCAGTAGAATACATCAAGTGTCCAGATTCACTAGTATGTCCCAAACCAAGCACATGTCCAATCTCATGCATCAAAATATTCGACACCATGTTTTCATCGTTTTGAACAAAATTACCATTACAATCTTCAGCACCAATAGAAATATCTAAAACACAGTGACTCAAAATTCCATACAGTACGGAATTACATGTTGCGAGGCCGGTGTGTGTAGATGCAGCATATGCTTGCCATTTAATTTCGATGTTAGAGTTTTCAGATTGTACAAATTTTAAATTAGAATTATTTGCCTCCCAGGTTTGAATTGCCTTTTTTAATGCATTTACAGGGATTTGCTTATCAGGTACTGACGGAACATCTTCAAACGAGTAATAGATGGTTTTGTTTTCGTGTGAAACAATAGCATTAGAAATTTGTTGAATTTTTTCAGGAATAGGGGATAGTACTTTGACAGGATTTTGAAAATCTACAGGCAATAAACCAGAATACATCACATATCCTGTAATAATTACGGATACAATTATGACAAAAATTGCTTTCAATAACAAAACAACAAAGTAACAACAACTAAAACTTTCTACCAAAATAACAAAGTTTTAGGCTGATTGAATTTATTGAGTTTTTGAATCAACTTTTACATACTTTTTTTATTTTATGAAAAAATACAAAATCGAATCATTGCCATAGAAGAGCTGGATATTGGTAATCGCTCTAACGCAATTCGACATTGATTACCAATTTTATCTGTGGCCAATACATCGAGTATGGGAATTGGAGTAATAAGTTAATTTTTCATCGGCAGAGTAGAGGGAAGGATTATTTTGAAACAATTTTGAAATATTTGAAAATGCAGGACAATCAGCATCTGTAGAGAATAACTCTTCACAGTTTGGACATTGAATTACTATATGAGAACCCCAATCACATTCAATATTATCTATAACGTCAAAAATTACAAATTCATTACAAACACATTTTATTTTATTTTGAAATCTATCTAAAATCATACAACTCAAAACCAACATCAATTAATTATTCTTACTGCAAAAAAACAATTTATTAACAATAAGAACACCATGAAAATGTAATTTGACAACATGCCCAACCTGCAAACTTGCAATGGAATCGCATTCAACTAGTGAATTAATGGAGTGTTGTATGAAACAAGTAGGAGAAGAATTTGCTGATGAATCAACAGGGATTTGTCCTAATTGTAAACATGATATTGAAAAACATTCAAGAAAAGAGCTCGCCGAATGCACCATAGAATTTCTTAAATCAGAGATTAACTAGTTCAAGATAAGATTAAACAATAGGTAAATTGAGACAACTTATTGGATCAAACAACTAGAAAAACCATAGAAAGATTCTCACCAATGTGGACCAATAAACAGATTTGGGAATTTGAACAATTAAACGAAAATTTAAGATTTGATTTAGTGTATGTAGAACCTAAGAGTTTTCAAGAAAATTCTTGGAAATCAAAAATGACATATCCAGATTCTGATGTACGAGATGTGGTCGTTAGAACTTTTGATTATATGTTAGAAGATAATGAATTATGCATTGCAAACAAGGGTCAAGGAAAGATTGAGGAAAAATATGTGGCATATTTAATGGCAGTCATGGCAGATATTATGATTGAAGAGGAAGTATGTCTTAATTATAGAATGGATAATGATTGTCTAATAACATCAATTGACAAGAAGGCAGATGTAATTGACTGCAAAGAATTTTTTGAAGCGTTTTATCATTTAGCAACTGGATTCAACTATGACACAAATACAGGAATTCCAGATGATGAAACAGAAGCTGAGATTTACCTTACAAGATTACAAGAGGAATTTGATGAAAAAATGACAAACATCTTAGGGGACAAATATTTACCAGGAAATAATGATCCAGACACACTTAATGCAGAATAACACATCAGAGTAAAAGAGAATAAAAATGTCAGACAGAAAACCTTACAGAAATTTCAAAAAGCGAGAACCCAATCAAACGGTTGAACAAAAAGTTGAGAGTTTCATAATGAGAAATTCAAAAAGTGGATTTTTTACCAAAGTTTCAACAATATCATACAAATTTGAAGTTTCAGAAGACAAGGCATGGAGTATTGTAGGAGAACTACTATCAAACGGATCATTTGAGTCAATACATGATGAATATTCAGGGGAGATGAAGCTTTGTGAATATGGAAAAAAATATGAAATCATGGAGTTGGAAAGAAAAAGAAAAAAAGAGAAATATAAAACAAAGAAACAGGCCATAAAGAAATAAGTATTTTTAACATAAATGCAAACTCTTAATTTAAAATTGATTTTAGCATGTATCATGGATGACGAGAATTTACCAGCACAATGTCATCCAATAAAACTAAAAAAGAAAAAAACGAAAGATGAGAAAAATGATTCAGTGTAAATTATGCGGCACACCTTTGGGAAAAGAACCAGCTACAGAAGAATTAGAAGCACATTGGAAGAAACATCATAATTGGCATTGGGAGGCAAACAAAGAAAAATCACCAGAAGAGGCATTATTAAAAAAACGAAATTGAATAACGTCTTGGAATAGTGATCGTTTATAGCATGCCTAGACCACTAATCGAAGGCGTCACATATCATCTAGCCTCAAGATATAAAACTCAGATTAATCATTTTTCAAACATTTGTTTAGTTCAAACTAAAAAACCATAACAATTTTCAATGTAAAATCATTTTTCTGAAGTTGTGTACTGCAATGCATAGAAAACAACTACAAAGAAGAAATTGATGATTTTTTCAACTAATCGATGAGAAAAAATTTACTTTGAATCGGTAATAGTAATTGTGTAATTATGGCATATGTCAAACATAAAGGCCTATGATATCAAAGCACGAAAAAAAGTGTCAATGAAAAATCCACAACCATATCTTATGAAAAATGGATCATGGGCACTAAAAGGAACTAGCGCTGAGACTGGGATCAATTTATTCAAAATTGTTGGAAGAGAAAAACCTACAATCAGTCAGTCAAAATTTGAAACATTCAAAAAATTGTTTACAAGTAGACAATGTGAATGCGAAAGACAATGCTAGTTTAGTTTTTTTATTCAGGCTCAAAATTGAGGACGATCTGATAGATGAGTTTAATTCCAGCAACAGATTGGCTGTAAACATGTTTTTCCCAATTCCACCCAGATGTTATTTTAAAAAAAATAACTGCAGATGGTAAATTAGAGATGGCTCATGACGGAGATCATCAAACAAACTGTTAAAAACCAGATTGCAATTAGAAAGCATTAATTTGATAATTCTTTGAGAATATGCATGTCATTGGAGATTGATTGGAAAAAGAATTTTTATGGAATTTCATGGGCATATGAAAAGGACAGACTAGTAATTTCAACAGTATTTGAGGACAAAAAAGAGGCAGTTGCAATTGCCAAAGAAATAGAGGATTGGAGTGACAAGTTCACCAGATTGACAATCATTGAAAAAGAAAACGATGAGTTTGCGATTTGTTGTTATCAAGATCCTCAGATTTCAAAAAATAACAACCACCTGGGATTATTTCGAACTGGGATGAGACAGAGTGGAGGATACGAACAAGCAAAACCAATGATAGAGGAAAAATCACCATTATTGCAAATAGCATATGCGGCAGATGTTAGAGACATGAACACGTATGAACAAATTTCACGACTAGTTCCAATGCGAAAATGCAGGATAATATCTGAAAAAGATTTGAAAAGACAAGAGTACTATTATGAGAAAACTGCAAACTCTCAGAATTAAAAAAGGCGAGACTCAAAACGAATCTAGATTGAATCTCACCAAGTATGGTCGGTTAGTAGTAATAATTAAAATTCAATATAAAGTATCACTACTCTTTTCTACGAATCAGTAATACTGAGAAATCGTTCATCTTTGTTAAATAGAAATTTCTGTATTGTATCATATGCAAGATAACAATAATCAACAAAACTGGGAAGAAGTAATTGGTCTTTCTTGGCTTGTCTCAGATGAATAAAATGCCAGAAAATATCTGTAGCCCAAACTGTTGGTGTAAATTAGAGAAGTCTAACAACACGGATGAAGTGCTTTAGAACCATCTAAAGCGTTTATTTTTTAATTCAAGTTCTGCTAACTTGATGAGACATTAGCCATTGTGTTAGGAATAGTGAGAATAATTGCAATCAAAGTTGCAAAAAAAGAAAATCAGTATTCAATATAATCCACAGCAGAGTCAAAGAATAAATAAATTCAGAATGTTATATAATGTATCATGCATTGTGATGACAAGCGAACGCTGTTTGCTCTAAAAGAAAACATTGAAAAGCGATGGGAAGTTCTCAAAGAATCTAATTATGACGAGGAAAAATTAAAGGATTTCAGCGATGCAATAACACAATATTTTGAATTAAAGCAGTCATTGCAATAAAAAACTAACTGCATTTATAGATAAATTCGCTAACACTATAACATACCAAGTGAAATTTCAAATATGTCAATGATTGACCACACCAAAGAATGTAGGTATAGAATGGACAATGACATGCCACATACTAATTGCTACTGTCAATGTCACAAAATAATCATGGCAAAATCATCAAAACTAGAATCAAGGACTTTTTGATTCAGGCTCAAAATTGTCTATAATTTCAGTTACACTTGCAAGTATCATCTCTTTAATTTGGATTTGACTCATTCCAGATTTGTGCATTAATTTCATTTGATCCATTATGGAAAAATGCACTCTGCCTTGAAGATAATCTACAATCCCAAATCCTTTTTTTGGAAATTCTGTCACAAATACGTCATGTTCAGAAAAATCATCAGGAATTTCATTCATAATGCCATTTATGAAAAACTAGTTATAAAATTTCCAAATGTTCTTTAAACCAAACAAAAAAAGTCACATCATGACAGAATTTGTGCATAAACCATATGATAAAATCTATGTTCGAGACATGATAAAGCTAAACCTAGACGATCTAATCGGTATGATGTCATCATTAGAAGCTACAAATGCATACTGGGTAGATGAAGTTTTGTTTGCAAGTTTTGCAATGACAGAGTCAGAGGAATTGGCAAAAAAAGAAATGCAAAATGAAATGTTTTTAGACAAAATAGTTTTTGCAAAATATGAAAAATATACGAAGACAGTGAAATCATCCACAAATCTTGAAATTGGGGTATTAAACATGCAAAAAAGTAAACTCTACAAAGACTTGATTGCTTGGCTGAAAACCCAAGCAATTTGGAATGAATAAAAAATCAACACTGGTTCCAGGAAGTATAGCCACCTTCAAGAGTAATGGCATTGAATCCTTCTTTGACTAGTTCATCAGCCGCAATGCTTCCTCGATAACCAGTTCCACAATAGGTACAGATTTTCTTATCTCTGTATTCTTCGATTTGTTTTTTCTTTGCATTTCTAATGCTTAATCCTAAAGGCATGTGAATAGAGTCTTCAATCATTCCTTCGTCTAGTTCATCTGTTTCTCTGACATCAATAATGACAAAATCATTTTTTTGAGACATTAGTTCTTTTGCAGTAATTTTATCTGCCATGGATATCACTAAGCATGGTATAATTTATTTCTGTATCAAATTAGTTTGTAATGGATGCTTGATTAAGACTAGCCATTACACATTGAAAGTGAATCTGTTCTTCAGATATATACCCACATTTATGACAATAGAATTGGTTTTCTTTTTTACATATGTTGCATTTTTTATTTACTTCTAACTCATTACCACACCGTCTGCATAAATCTTGTTTCATAGTTTGAAATGCACAGTATTCAATTTAAACACTGGGAAAATTAGAGTCTCCTAATTAGCTTCTTCTAATTGGTTTCAACTAAGATTGAAATTAATTTTTCAAAACAAGATTTTCAAGTGACAATCCATAGTATTTGTCTACAGGATATAATTTCCCAAGTAATTCTTTTTTTAGATTTTTAATTTCTTTTTCAGTTATGATAAAACAACATAGAACTACAAGATAATCTTCACTTTTTAAATTTCATAAAGTAACAGTTTACAATGAATTGATTTTTTGAGCATGTCAAGAACCCAGATCAATAAGCTTAAGTTCACAGAAAATTCAAAAAAAATGTGAGCCTAAATCCCAATTACAAAGCCACAATAGTTATTTTAAACGACATTGAATCACACGGATTAATTCAATTTAACAAAGAATATCTCGACGAAGGCTTTTTTAGAAATTTTATTCAGTTTAAAAAAGCGTTTTCTCATTCAATGAGTGAATTGATCAATAAATCAAACACATTACAAATCAGCCAAGGAGAAATGAGTATCTTTATGACGTTTTCAGAATTGTCCTACATAAACGCTCATTTGGATTTGATAAAGAAATTTCTAAAAATCATCATCAATCCAATAAAGCTTGATGAAGGTTTTGGTAAAGACACTACACTTGAACAAATGATAAATAGAATTTGTAAAAAAATGAACTATTCTGAAAAATTACAAAGTTCCATCAGAGGGCTATTTTTACTAGATTTTACAAATGCCATCACACAACAACAATATAGAATTCACAAGTCAGGTGAAATAGTAATTTATCCAAGAGATGATGAAACGAAAAAGCAATTAAACATAAAGGATTTAGCTGACAATGCAATACAATCTACAGATATTCTAGACGCGATGCTTGATTGGGCAAATGGAAAAACAAGAACTGAAGATAAAAAAACAGAGACACTAGATAACATAGTCAATGATTTGACAAAACAAGTTCAAGAGTTGGATAAAAAATTAGATAGTTTATCTTAATTATTTTATATTATTCAAATAATACTGTTCAACTCGCTCCATCATTGACCCTACATAATCATCGCAGGATTTGACAAATTCTTGTCGAGTGTTTTTTTCACTGCTAACTAGAATTACTATCTGATTGATTTTCTGACCGGTCACTTCTTCAAACATGTGAGCATAACAGGTAGTTTGCAGATAATATTCATACATGTATTCATCAAACTGGGGTTTTCTTTTTGTTTTGTAATCAATGATGGACAATTCCCCATTGTACTGGGCAATAAGATCACTAGTTCCTGCAACCTGAAGTTTGTCTGAATACATTCTCTGCTCTATACATACAACATCAGAGATATTCTCAAGAAATGGTTTGAGATTATTAAAATGTGCAATAGGTAACAAGTCAAACTCCTCCAAGGATAAATTATTGCACAAATAGTTCTCTATGATTTTATGAGACTGAGTTCCAATATCCTGTGCTTGTTTTGTAATATATTCATGTGCAGGTTCATTTTCCTTCCATAATTGCAATCCATTTTTCTTGTGCTCAGGCGCAGTTGCAGACAATATCGTACTAATTGACGGATATATCTTGTCAAATTTTGTCTGATACCAATGCCCATCTTCCCTATCCAAAAGTATTGGCTCTCTAGATTTGAGCATCTGTGTGAAATTTGCCACTAAAAAAATTTTAGTCGTAGGAGTTATTGAATGATTTGGATTCTAGTTTAACATTTTTTTAAATTTATCATACTCTGATCTTGTTTTTACAAATTGATCAGTCATAATTTTTCTCAATGAAAAAAGATTATCCATAGAATCATTGATTATATGGATTGTTTCATTAAGAATTACTACATCGATAAACTCTTCATCAGGGTATACAGTATACTCAAAGTATTCAGTGTCTGTTTGAATTTTTAATTTAAAGCCCATCAACAATCCCAGATCATCATGTTTATTCAAGAATCCAATCAAGCTTGCCTTTAAAGAAGAGTCATTGAATAGCGAGACATATCTAGAATCATTTTGATTATCAATTATGCACGCAACAGGATGTCCACATGTATGCAATACCTTTGAATTATGAGTTAAAATAAATTCATCAGGATCTGGCATTTTATCTAATGGCATAATCAGAAATGCAATAAATGGATTAATAATTTTATCAAAATTTTGAATCACAATAGAATTCTTATAACCTGCAAAAGATTATTTCCTTAGATCATCAAATATTACGCTCAACTTTAGATACAATATTTGAAACATCATAATTTCAAGATGATTCTCTCCCATAGATAGTATATGATGACAGATATCCCATAGATACGAACTGCAGAACAAATGTCAAAAAAGACGCTAAAGAAAGGATCATCGATTGTGGCGGACAATAATAAAAAAGACAGATCCAAATTACCTAGAAACAAGAGACGGATTTTTATTGTGAATACTTTATGGTTTCATTTTTAAAATGAATTTAAAAATTATTCTTCGTCAGGCTCGTTTGCCTTGTCTCGGACCTTTTTCATTACACAGAATTTGCTTAATGTTTTTTTCCATCCCATAATGTAATTACAAAAAACTTGGACTTAAGTGTGTTTGAAAATCTGAAAACTAGGTAATCATAGAATATCATATGTTCATTAATGGTAATTCAATCTAAAAATTCACTCATGAAATTCTGTTTTAATTGTGATTCCAGGCTTGTTCAGGGGTATGAAGATGTTGGAGGTCCATGGGTTTGCCCAAAGTGTAATCCTGAAAAAATCATGGTAAAGACGCCAACATACGCAATAAACTATTCAGGAAAAACAAAACAGTGTTCCAAAGGTTGCGGTGCAGAAATTTACTGGGATGAGGCATTCAAATCAGATAGCGGAAAATTCATTCCAATCGATGCACAAACTGATGAACCACATAGATGTGAAGTGTCAGTCGAATCAATTGCATACTATCCAGACGGATCTAAAAAATATACAAAACCTAAACCTGCAGAGACAGAAAAACAGATCCCATTACCGCAAAGTATTCTGTATGATATTTCTAAAATTCCAAAATCATTAGTGGATAATGATGGGATAATTAGAGAAATCATTCAAGGACATAAAGAAGAATCACTTGCAATAATTCATTATGATAGATTGATTACTCCTGAAGCAGAGAAAATTCCAATTGAAACCCTAAAGGATGCATTATCAGAGAGCATCATCACAGGATTAGAAAAATATGGATTTGCAGGGCTATTGCCATTTCAAGAAGAGTCTATCAGAGCAATTCTAAAAGGGGACAACACCATAATTTCAGCTCCAACTGGATCCGGTAAAACAGAAGCGTTTGTAATTCCAATTTTACAAAAAATCTCTGAGAATCCATCTCCAGGAGTGTTCGCATTATTGGTATATCCACTGAATGCATTAATCGATGATCAGATATCTAAAATCTCAAATTTAATTGCAAAATGCAAGCTAGGCGACAAGATTGCAGCATATTCCATACATGGTGGTCAAAGTACAGATTACAAAGACATGATCGTTTCGGATGCAAGCAAAAAATCTTTGATTATTGCAACAAATTTTGATTTTATCAATTACCATTTAATTTTACAAGATAAAAAATGGAATGAGTTATTCAAGAATGCAAAAATTATAGTCATGGATGAGGCTCATTCCTACACTAGTTTTCATGGCTCTAACGTGTATCATGTGTTAAGAAGAATGAAAAGATACATGGGCAAAGTTCAGTTTGTAGGGTCATCTGCCACGTTGGATAATTCTAAAGAGTTTTTCTCAAACATGTTTGACTTACCTGAAGACTCTTTTGCATATATCAAAAGCAAATTCAGACGAAAACAAAACATGCACATGTTTTTCATCATGCCAAGAAAGTTCAAACAAAGAACTACAATGGAGATGTTATCATCTATTTGCTACAAGAATAATTCCATACAACTAGTATTCAGCAACTCACATAATGATGCAGAATTTCTGGCATCAAATGTTGAGGAGGCAAACAATGGAATTAGAATCCAAGTGCACAGGGGAGGACTAGATCAAAGAGACAGAAAACTCTACGAATCTCAAATGAAAACAGGTGAACTAGATGTTTTATCATGTACGCCTACACTAGAATTAGGAATTGATATCGGACATGTGGATGTAGTAATTTCTGCATTCAAAAATGAGTTTGATTCTTTTATTCAAAGGATTGGTAGGGCCGGAAGGATGGGTCAGAAATCATATGCGATTTGTGTGTTTGATCCAGATGATGCTGCATGTCACTACTTTGCACGTCACATTGATGAATATCTATCACAAGATCACGTGATTCCAATTAACAAACAAAATCCAATGATTTCAGAAAAACATGAAGAATCGGCAGTAATTGAAGATCAATCTGCAGATGAATCAGACAAATCACAGTTCTTTGATTTTGCAAATAGTATCAACTTACGAGGTGCATCAGGCGAAATTGCCATATACTATAATTCAAGAAAGATTGGGACCAGAGGGGTACCAGTAGGGTATTACCAATTACATCAGAAGGCAATTTATCATTTCAATAAACAAAACTATGAGGTAAACTCGTTGATAAAATCTCACAACGGGGCAAGAGCATACCTTGTAAAATCACATGAAAAACAAAAGAGAACCATTCCGATAGTCAAAACATCAATTATTCAAACATCCGAAAGTAACGCCATACACAAAGAGATCAAAGTCAAAGACAAAAAAATATCTCTTCGTTATGGAATAATTTCGCTGGATAGAACCATTACCGGATACATGAAAGGGAACTATAACGAATCAACAGATAAATTTGAAATGTATAACGGAAGTAATACATCGTCGTGGAAAAACTTTCATTGGAAATCAAAACACTCGTGTGTCAGCATCATACCACCTGAAGAATTTATCTCAAAACACATTTCAGATTCAAAAAGTTCCATGGCAAATGATCCTAGAATTCACACCATATCACATGTACTACTTAACGCAAGTAAGATTCTTACAAAATCAGAATCAAGCGACATTGACATATACTATGAAAAAGGAACAATCTACATTTACGACAATTCTTCAGACGGATTCAATGGATGCAGTAAGATTATCTATGATGAATTTAAAAAAATATTAAACATCGGACACTCTCTGATAAATGATTGTGATTGCCCAACGGACAAGAATCAAAAAGATGAGAAAGAGTGGGGAGGTTGTCCAAAATGCACATTCAGCACAAACTTTTGCCAAACCAAAAATAAAGAACTATCTAAAAAAGGAGCAAAAGAGTTTTTCTTTGCTTTTCAATTATTGTAATGAATAATGAACGTCACAAAATAAGACTATGCCATTTGGCAATGTTTTAGCAGTTATAGAATGTCCATCTTCTAATCCCTTTCCACAAACATAGCATTCCACCTTGCTTACAGAAGTAAGAATACGAGGTGTTTTGAGAATATGCATGTCGTGGATGATTGTTTGGTTTACCCCCTGCATGATGAAATTACTACATCAAACTAGACTATAAAGGTACCGTACTATACGGTAATAATACTGTGCCTGACAAATCAACAATTACAGACAAAATCAAAGACATACAAATGATCTAATCACTTTAAATAATAACCAGTAGAAATTTGTCTATGGGTGGACACCTTTGGAAAGACTCAAGCAAAAGTAATACCACTAGATTTATCTGAAAACCAATTTCAAATTTATAATAAAATTTCAAGGAATTATTCGCATTCTTTCCTCTTTGAATCTTTGACAGGACCAGAAGTACTAGCCGAAACATCAGTTATGGGGTTTGATCCCAAAATAATTTTCAAAGGATATGCAGACAAGGTAGAGATGATTGAAAATGAAAAAACAACAGTTATTAAAACTACAAATCCGTTTGAAGAATTAAAAAAACTTCTAGGTAAATCTAATGATCAAAGATATCGTTATCTGGGAGGTGCCGTTGGCGTGGTAAACTATGATGCAATTAGACTAGTAGAAAACATTGCAGACTCACACAATGCTCCACAACCACTAATGGAGTTTGGAATCTACGATGATGGGATCATATATGATAAAATTCATGAAAGATTATTTTACTTTTATCATGACGAGAACAGGTTTGAAAAATTTAAAATGAACAAGGATGAATTTGAAGAGTTTTACTCAAGTCAAGTCATACCAAATATGGATGAAAATAAATTTTCAGAAATTGTAAACAAAGCAAAAAAATACATCCATGACGGAGATATTTTTCAAGTTGTACTATCACGAAAATTTGCATTTGAAACCAATGGAGATAATCTTACCTTATACAAAACATTACGCAGTCTGAACCCATCACCGTACATGTATCATCTGAAACAAAACACAAAGACAATCATAGGGGCGTCGCCTGAAATGCTAGTACGAATTACAGGAGGTAAAGTAGAAACATTTCCAATTGCCGGAACTAGAAAAATAACAGATAATGAAGAGAAAAATAAATCCTTGGCAGAAGAATTAATCCATGATGAAAAAGAATTGGCAGAACATACTATGTTAGTTGATTTGGGTAGAAATGATATTGGGAGAGTGTGCAAGTATGGAACAGTGCGTCCAGAATCATTAATGGAGATAAAGCGATTCAGCCATGTTCAACACATTGTAAGTCATATCGTAGGCAATTTAGCGCCTGAAAATGACATGTTTGATGCGTTTCAGGCAGTATTTCCAGCAGGAACAGTCTCAGGGGCACCAAAGGTTCGAGCTATGGAAATCATAGACGAATTGGAAACTGAGGCCAGAGGACCATACGCCGGAGCGGTAGGGTATTTTTCATATAATGGGTGTTGTGATTTTGCAATTGCAATCAGAAGTATATTCATTGAAAACGACAAAGGTTTTGTGCAATCAGGAGCAGGAATCGTGTCAGATTCTATTGCAGAAAACGAATTCAAGGAGACAGAACACAAAGCTGGAGCTATGCTTCAAGCATTAAAGGAGGCATCAAGTTGAAATTTTTAATAATTGACAATTATGATTCGTTTGTATACAACATTGCGCAATATTTAGGAGAATTAGGAGTGGAATGCGATGTCATCAGAAATGACAAAATAACACTGTCAGAAATTAAAGAAAGAAACTATGATGCAATAATAATTTCTCCAGGTCCTGGAACCCCAGAAGATAAAAAATATTTTGGAGTATGTAGTGATGTGATAAAAGAGATAGGATCTCAAACTCCAATACTAGGAGTTTGTTTAGGACATCAAGGAATTATAGATGCGTTTGGAGGCAAAGTTACAAATGCAGGATGTATAAGACATGGAAAAACAAGTCCTGTCAATCATACAGATTCAAAACTATTCAAAGATGTAAAGAATCCATTTAGGGCAACAAGATATCACAGTTTGGTTGGAGACAAAACGATAATTCCAGACATACTAGAAGTAACAGCTACAGCATCTGATGATGGAGAAGTCATGGCAGTTCAACATAAAAAATATCTGATTCAAGGAGTACAATTCCATCCTGAATCAATAATGACAGAAGACGGAAAGATAATTCTAGGTAATTTCATAAAACAAGTAAGGGAAAGAAAATGATTTCAGAATTAATTGCAAAATTGCAAGAGAAAACAAATCTCTCATATGATGAAATGAATCAAATCATGACAGATATGTTATCAGGCAAAACAAATGACATCCAAAATTCAGAATTTCTCTCATATCTTGCAGAAAAAGGAGAGACGGATGACGAGCTACTTGCAATGTTAGACAAAATGCAGGAATTTTCATTAAAAGTTGAGGCTAAAAATCAAGGGACGATAATTGACATGTGCGGTACAGGAGGAGATAAACTCCAGACGTTTAACATATCCACTACAGCATCATTTGTGGTCGCAGCAGCTGGCGGGATCGTAGCCAAGCATGGAAACCGCTCAAGTTCAGGAGTTTCTGGAAGTGCAGATATTTTTGAGTATTTTGGATATGATTTAAATTCAGAACCAGCAGTTATTGCAGACGTACTACAAAAGCACAACATCTGTTTTATGTTTGCGCAAAAGTTTCATCCTGCAATGAAATATGTGGCAACGGCTAGAAAACAATTAGGAAAAAGAACGGCGTTTAATCTTTTAGGACCATTATCAAATCCAGCAAATGTGAAAAATCAGCTAATAGGAGTGTCCTCTACAGAATATTTGGACAGACTGCCGTTGATTTTAAAAAGAAAAGGCGCAGAAAATATCATGACGGTTCGTTCTGATGATGGAATGGATGAGTTTTCCACAAGTGCAATTAATCGTGTGTGCATGTTAAAAAATGATAAAGTGGTGATGAATGCAATTGATCCTGAAGTGGTGGGATTGCACAAATCATCATTACAAGAGATTAAAATAAAAACAAAAGAGGATGCAATAAAATCATTTGTAGGAGTGTTAAACAATACAGCATCACAGGCAATGATTGAAACTACAATACTAAATGCATCTGGAGGATTAATCGTTGCAAATATTTCCAAAAACTTTGAAGAAGGAGTAGAGATTGCATCAAATATAATAAAAAATGGAAAAGCATTCACATTATTAGAAAAATTTGTGCAAGATACAGGAGATATTTCAAAATTAAAGGAGATTATTGATGGCTGAGAATATTTTACGAAAACTGGTAAACAATTCGCAAATGGCAATAGATGATGGAATTTATGATGTTGATGTAAATTTACAAAAATCAAGCAAAGATTTTATTCAAATTATCAGAACAAACCCTCATGCAACATTACTAACAGAAATAAAGTTCTCATCACCATCTCTAGGTAAAATCAAAACACTAACAGATCCTGTAAGTATTGCAAACCAAATGATCTCAGGAGGCTCAAAGGCACTCTCAGTTTTGACTCAACCACACCTGTTTAACGGATCTCCAGAGTATTTCATAAAGGTAAGACAGGCAGTTGATGTGCCAATGCTCATGAAAGACATCATGATTGACAAAATCCAAATTGACACTGCAAAGAAAATGGGGGCAGATTACATGCTAGTGATTCAATCACTTTATGATCAAAATTTTCTCTCAGATATAGATGAGTTCATCGGTTACGGTCACAAGCAAGGATTGAAAATTTTACTTGAAGTGCATACAAAGCAGGAATTAGAAAATGCTCTGAATACAAAGGCAGATTTAATTGGAATCAATAACAGAAATTTGGATACATTGAACGTAGATCTTAAAACAACCGAAAATATTCTGTCAGGAATGGAGAAAACAAGACCAATATTATCAGAAAGTGGCATAGACACTCCAGAGGATATACAGTATCTAAAAAAGTGCGGGGCAGATGCATTCCTAATAGGTTCAAGCATAATGAAAAGTGACAACATTGAAGAACAAGTAAAAAAATTGGTGAATGCATATTGAAATATCCTAAAAACGGTCGATTTGGAGAATTTGGTGGAAAATATATCCCAGAAACACTAGTTCCTGCAGTTGAAGAACTAGAAGAGAATTATATTAAATTCAAAAATAACAAAGAGTTCAAAAAAGAACTAGACTATTATCTCAAAGTGTATGCAGGAAGACCTACTCCTCTTTACTATGCAAAGAATTTATCTGAAAAATTAGGAGGGGGCAAAATTTACCTGAAACGTGAAGATCTTCTACATGGTGGAGCTCACAAAATCAACAACACGTTAGGTCAAGCATTACTTGCAAAAAAGATGAACAAGAAAAGAATCATTGCAGAGACAGGTGCAGGACAACACGGAGTTGCAACTGCAATGGCCTGTGCAGCGCTTGGAATGAAAGCAGAGGTGTATATGGGATACAAAGACACCATCAGACAAAAATTAAACGTGTTTAGAATGAACATGCTTGGTTGTAAAGTTCATCCAGTAAAATCAGGCTCCAAAACACTAAAAGACGCAATTAACGAGGCAATTCGTGACTGGATAACAAATGTTGAAAATACGTATTATTTACTTGGCTCAGCAGTAGGTCCGCACCCATACCCAGTAATGGTTAGAGATTTTCAAAGTGTGATTGGGAATGAAATAAAATCGCAGATGAAAAAAATCAACAACAAAGCACCCGACATTGTCATTGCATGTGTCGGCGGAGGCTCCAATGCAATTGGAACATTTTATCCGCTAGTTGATACAAACTCTGAAATTATTGGAGTAGAAGCTGCAGGTCAAGGACTAAAATCAAAAATGCATTCAGCAACGCTTTCAGCTGGAAGTAAGGGGGTACTACATGGCATGATGACATATCTACTCCAAGATGAGGAAGGACAAGTTACTGAAACACACAGCATTTCAGCTGGATTGGATTATCCAGGTGTAGGGCCAGAACATTCATACTATAAAGATACTAAACGAATCAAATATCACTCGGCAACAGATGCTGAAGTTATTGACGCATTTCTGATGTTGACAAGAACAGAAGGAATTATTCCAGCTTTGGAATCATCGCATGCAGTAGCTGAAGCAATCAAGGTTGCAAGAAAAAGTAAAAAATCAGAATCAATTGTTGTCACGCTTTCTGGAAGAGGAGATAAAGACGTAGAAGAAGTGCAGAAATATTTGGAAAAACATGACAAGGATTAAAGAAAAATTTGCAGAATTGCAAGCAAAAAATCAAAAGGCTCTGATATCATACATCATGGTAGGATTTCCAAATGAGCAATCTACCATGTCTGTAGTTAGAGGGTTGGTAAAGGGAGGAATTGACATCATAGAGTTA
>Ga0210005_1000762_pt1 | contig 23674 bp, 44 predicted proteins | sample CryGey02umfilter_3_FD_183961 | JGI IMG/M metagenome (GOLD analysis project Ga0210005, IMG submission 183961) | Groundwater microbial communities from aquifer in Utah, USA - Crystal Geyser 4/9/14 0.2 um filter (SPAdes) (version 3) | ecosystem: Environmental > Aquatic > Deep subsurface >... | reverse complement strand
CGCTCGGTGCATGGAGGCGCTAAAGGTCTTCCCAACCGAGATGCCCAAGTCCCTGGACTTAACCTGCGCTTCTTCCTTACGGAGGATCTTAAATGCTTCCTCTGCAGTTTTGGCCGCCCTGACTGCTGGATTATCCAAGTGATTTGCAATGATAATTTCTCTTCTTGTATTCTCTTGATTGACACCTGCGGAAGAGCCCCGAACTTCAAGTGCGGTATCAGCAATTGTATGCGCAGGTGCTCCCAACGCTTCCGCTTGCTTGCTGCGGAGTGTATGAAGTTTAGCATGTGCCGCCGCTCTTTCTTGCCAAGTTAACTGAGTACGCTGGACATTTTCTTCCAGCTCAGCTTCCTCAATTTCAAGGTCGCTGAGGTCTGAAATGTTTGCATAAGGGATAGAATCTGAAGGGACGGCAGCCCCGTCATACATAAAGGCTTGACCGAGATCCCACAGATCCTGGACTGCACGAAGCCGCCGCTCTCCTGCGACAAGAACATAGGAGTCTCCAACTACGCGAAGGATAATCGGGTGGAATAGACCTTTGGTTCTGATTGATTCTGCCAGCGTGCGAAGTTCATCCTCTTTAAATTCTTTTCGTTGACGATCTGGAGCTATAACGATAGCTGAAAGTTTGATGTAGTTACGCATGATTAGTTTCCCAAGTTTTACGAGCTTCTACAGCGGCTTCAAAGGAAGGGCCGTAGTATAAATTTTCTTTCATGTAGTCGACTGTTACATAAGCTTCCCAGTTTTTACCGCGCTTAAACACTCCACGGACCCCTGACTTATTAGTACAACGAAGCTGGTTGCGGCCAGGTTTCATTTGCTCGGCCATTGTAGTCCAGCGACAATTTTCAGGAGTGTAGTCTCCGTTGTTATCTATCCGATCTAGAGTTTCGGCAATGCCTCTAGGCCCCATGTCAGTGGCAAAGTTTTCTAAGCTTTTCCAGCGCTCACATACACCAATTCCTCTTGCACCGTAATCTTTGTAACCAGCGTTATCTGCACGATAGCAGCGATACCACATCGCTTTCCAAATAAAATAAAGATCATGCTTAGAGCTTGGTGTTCCGTGGATGAGTTTCATAAGGGATGTCCATGTTAGCGCGAGTTATTTGCGGATAATCCGCGCACTGTGTAGCCAGTTAAACAGTCTCCGCAGCGCGTAGGAACGGACTAGGGAGACTAGGGTGAAAATGACCCCTATGGCAATGTTACTTGACAAAGGGATCTCGATACCGAAGAGGGGGAAGATTAGGAGTTGCGCCCCTAGAGCGACGCCGTAGCCGAGGAGAACATTCACCAAGGCTTCGATGAGGGACTGGAGGCGCGACTGCACCGTGGTTAGCTCGGCAGGACTGCGCCAACGCGCTCTTGAATCTGGTCCTGATACAACTCATGGTTGATCTTCACGCTGACCATCTTCCCCTGCAGCTGGCGCCAGGACCACGGCACACCTGCGACGTTGGTGCCAGTCGCATCGCGGTAGTCTTTCTGGCGACGGTTTTTACCCTTGCTGTTGTCGAGGCCACCACTTGCGTTCAGGTCGAGGAAGGCCCGGTCAGTGAGCGTGAGCTCTGGCGGGAGGCCGAGGCCTTGCACTGCCGGAGGGACCTGGATGCGCAGGGGGATAAGCATGGAGATCCACGGTTGGCCCTGACGGTCGCCCTTGCCGATGGTGCCTGAGTCGGTCTTGATCTCTCCGATCACGGCCATGTAGAGCCCGTTGGGGTTGTCCGGATTCTCTGTGGGGAGGGGAGGACGCTTCTCGTTCGCTTCGTTGACTTGTGCGTCAAGGAATTGCTCGGGGTTGAATGCTGATGTCATAATGACTCCTGGTAAGGTTAAAGGACTAACAATGGGGCAGTTAGCGTCGCCCCGAACACGCTTGGTTAAAAGGGAATGTCGTCAGCAAGGTCGTCGAAACCGGAGGGACCAGGAGGACGTCGTTGTCTAGCGGGAGGTGGTCCTGCAAACGCAGGTACAGGCCCGAGTGGGTCTTGCCTCGGAAAGATATTCACCCAACCGTCCCAGCCAAGGCCGGGGAGAGGGATGGTGTCGATCTTTACAGAGATGCGATCTCCGTCGCGCATACCTGTGCCGATCTTGAAGTAACGGTTTTTAGCTCCGTTGACTCCGGGGATATAGGCACAGGCATCGCCGATAATTTCTTTTGCCATGAGAGGCTCCTATAGGTATGTAGTCTTCTTCCCGATCAGGCGGACTTGAACTTGATTCGCGTAGGACTGAAACGGGGAGCCAAGTTGCTGCATGGAGTTCTTGATCCACTCGAGCGTTTGCTTCTGGGAGTAGCCAGGAGCCTGAGGGACCTTGACCTCGACGGAGAGGGTGGTGAAGGACTTGCGGCTCATGCTTAACCTCCCCGCTTTAACCAGACGTCCATGATGCTGGAGAAGTCTGGCGTAATCTTACTCTTATACCCGAGGGAGCGAGTCTTGCAGTCCACGCCATAAGCGGCGGTGTCCCAGAAGAACTTGTCACCGTCCCGAACTGTGTAGATCACGTCGGAGAACAAGGTGGGGATCTCGGTAGCCAGCGCCTTGCCGATCGCTTTGATCATGACCTTGGTGGACTGGGTGACTGGGTCAGTCTCCCTGTCTACGTGGGCAGTCATGACGAAGGGGCATTCGAGGCCCTGAGTGCAGAGGCGGAGGAAGTTCATCAGGTTAGACTGGGCGATGCCGTAGTCACCCGGCGAAGCCATTGGGCGCGAGCCGATCTGCATCTTGAACGCAGCATTGCTCAACTCGGTGAGGGAGTCAATGGCGAAGATGCGGTTGCGCGGGAAGGCGTCTACGGGGCCGAGTTCCTTTCCTGTCCGGTCGTCCTTGAAGTTCGCGCAGGAGTTCAAGATCTTCCAAAACGCGTTGTTCTCCCCGCCTCGGTTGCTGTCCGTAGACTTGGCCAAGGCTTCGTAGGAGAGCTTGCCGACGAGATCTGCAGCGTTGATGAGGGCCTTGAGGGAGATGGGTTTAGTGGCCTGCTGGTGCCAGTAGACGCACGAGGGAACTGGCTTGTTGTGATCCCTGTAGTATCCGAGCAAGGTCTCCAGTCCGTTCTCCGTGAACAGGACCGCGACTTCGAAGTTGTTCTTGTCCGCCCAGTCGCACAAGGTTCCGAGCGCGTAGGTCTTACCTGTGCCGCCGAGACCCATGAGACAGATCTTAGGGCCGAACAGGCTCTGTTGGTCTTTCGTGACCGCAGTGTCAGGGGTGAGGTTAGTTGTCATCTGATAACTCCTTTTGAATTTCGCGCGTCAAGACTTCTTCAAGGAAATCCCCGACAATAGCCTCTTTAATTACACCTTGTGGCACTGAGTATGAGCCTTTAACATTTCGGCGCATAATACAATCTTGAATCCATTCTGTTGTACCTTCATAAATAAGGACACGGATCATACGTTGTTTCGTTGTCATTGCTTGCTTTCGTAGTGGTTAATCAGAATTTCGAACTCCCGCTGGATAAACTCCGGAGAGAACTCGTTGTGTTCGGGCGTGAAGTCGACGGTGGTCAGTGCTCCGGGGACGGACCAGACATCGCGGTGCTTGCGACACGTCGCGTAGAGGGCAAGGAAAGGACACGGCGACCCGTCTTCGTTGAGACTGATGCGACGAGCCCAGACTTCTCCGCACTGACAGCAGAAGTAGGCGCGGGATGACCAGTCGGAGCAGGAACGGAAGCTAGTTGTGCTTCGGAACTCGCCAAGGTAGGTGTCTTCCGCGATGATGTATCCGTTGGGCATAGGGACTCCGTGAGATCCGGGACGAAGAATTTAGATGACCAGCGATTCATTCAATGTCTCCTAGGACAGTCTCCGTCCGCGAGACAGGGTCCCAAACACGGCGCTGGAAACGGGAGCGGAGCAGAGAGGCAGGGTCGCGCATCTGGCACACGGAAGTGAAGGGGCAGCCGCCATACTCCGCGCAAGCGTGGTCGAGGTTGTAGTCGAAGTAGCCGCTTTCCCAGGACTCGATCAGTCGCTTGGCGTCTCGGAGGAGCTGCTCATACCAGCGCTCGACGAGCCAGGCGGGACGATAGGTGATGGCCTGGAGGGTGTCGTACTTGGTTTTGAGAATGGAGACTCCTCGGACAAGGAATCCATCAAGCTTAATGCCAGCTCTTCCGGCACCCCAGACATAACCAGTGAATTGGCTACGTAGATCCCATTGACGAGGCCAGCTTGCTCCAAGTTGGCTAGTAGTTTTGTCGTCTTCACCGAGTGCCATCCCTTCATAGTTACACATCATATCCATGCGGCCACTGTACAAGATCGGGTCCCCCGTCTCTGGGTGCTTGATATCAAGGGGCTCGAGGAAGTTGAACTCGATCCCGCGCTTGCCTCCAGGGAGGGTCATGGGGATAGCCTTGTCCTCCCCGAGGCGGTAGTGGGAGAAGTAGAACTCCAGCGCTCCGGCTGTACGCTCGGCGGACTTGGCGGATTCCGGCGGGCATTGGAAGTCGCCGTATTCCTGAAGCAAGGTCTGCAGGGCAATGGCGACTGAGTCTTGCTCCGACTTGCCGTCGACGTAGTAAGCGATTCGCCCGGCTTCGATGCCGGAGGCGTAGGCCTTGCCTGCGTGAAGATGGACGGACTGCTCGCCCGGTTTCCAGTGCTCCAGGTACTCGAGCTGGGCCTTGCGAGGGCAGGACTTGAACGTGGCCATGAGGGACGCGTCAAGGACGTTTGGGAAAGGTGGGCGGGTCATACGATTTCCTTGGATATGTAATCTCGCGCAGGCTTGTTGAGCATGGCGAGGGGCTTGGCAATGACAAAGACGTTGCGGCGTTGGAAGTAGCTGTCCGTGAAACAGTGGAGGATTCTTTGCCTAGGGGCAAGGGGAGTCTCGAGACCCTCCTCGCTTCCACAAGCGTTGAAGACCCAACAGTCTCCCTCCTCCCACAGGTCGCCCCAAAATTGGTAGTCTGCGGTGATGGACAGGCCGCAGCCTGTGATTATTACCTTCGCCACGATTAGCTTGTGTAGGTAAGGGACAGCAGGTTCGCGCGGCGTTGCTCGATTTCGCGGACTTCCTTATACGCCTCCGCCTGAATCTCGGCCTCGCGAGTTTTGAGCTTTTCCAGGGCTGGCTGGATGCACTTGGCGGGCGGAGGCAGGTCGAACTCTACCTCAGTCAGGAACAAGGAATTGGTCGGCGCCTCCGAGTCCTCTTCCCGCACGATGTAGTACCAGCTGTAAAGAGGCCTGCCAAGGGCAATGGATTCTGCGCCTTCCGGCGACAGGTATAATTTCAATTTCATCTCACTCTCCTAGGTTACTCACTGGTGAACTGCACCAGCAACAGGTATTGGTTACAGACCCTCAAGCTCGCTCAGCAGGTCGTCCGAGTTAGCGATCACGGTCTTCTTTTTCCCTGCGGCGGAAGCGCGCTTGGTGGCGGAAGCAGCTGCGGCAGCCGTCATCCGACCAGCCCGGAGGAATATGATCGCCTCCTTCATCTCGTCGAGGGTTAATGTTCCCTCGGCCGCGCGGAGTCGCCATCCAGCGATCTTGGACTGAAGTTCTAAAGGTACGGGAGTGCTCATGTTAGCCTCATTGGTTGGGTGATAGATACGGGGTTGAAGGCGCGGTATAGGCGCTCAGCCAGCCAGGTGCCTGCGCAGAAGCAGACGAGGACACAGGTGATAGCGATCAGGGCCTTCATGCTTCGAGCCTTCGCGTCAGGGCGATGATCGCCTCGGGGGTGCCAGTGACCTGGAGCGTACCCGGCTCACTGCCGACGTAGGGGGCCAAGTCAAGAGCTTGCTCTGCGAAATGGACCTGAAGGAGGTCGATCAGGAAGCGCGAGTACGCTCCATGAGGGACGCGGCCTTCAAGGTCGGAGTACAGATGCGCAGCGAGGCGCGTCATCAAGGGAAGGGGCAAGGCTACGTTGAGCTGCTTCGACGGGATGAGGTTAGGGGTTTTAGCCACGGCGAAATATCTCCTTGAGATCTGACGGCACTGGGGCCGCGGAGAACAGGAACTGGTACGCGGAGGCCTTCGCCAACTGCCGCTGCATCTTTGTCACCCCTGCGACAGGGATGGCGTACAATTCCGCCGCTAGTTCGTTGAAGGGGTCTTTCCCCTCAGCTAGAGCTCGGCGGATAATTTTCTCTGCGCACGTCATTCTTCTTCTCCCCAGGGAGCGAGCGGATCATTCGCCTCTTCGGAAGCGGCAGGGTCCTCCAGCAAGACTTCGTTGCGAGTGCTCAGCAAGTGAGACGTGACGAGATTAGCGAAGGTTGCCTCATCATCGCCCTCAATGGTCAGGCGAGTCCACAGTGCAGGAGGCAGCCACAGGGCTTTAGGGCGAGCGTAGATTAAGATCATGATTGTTCCAGTTGACGGTGAATGGCTGCGACTGTCTTTGGAGACAGCCGCGGAAGGATGTTGGTGGCCTCGGGCAGGTCGAGGAACTGGCCTTGGTTAGCGAAGACTGTCGGGACGACTAACTCCACGCGGTCAAGGGTTCCTTCCCCGAAGACGCAATCGAGGATGACTTCCTGGGCTTCGAGAGCAAAGTCGAGCAGGAGGCAATCTACTCGGGCAGGCAGGGTCTTGCGCCAAGGGAGGCGAGCGCGCACTTCCGGCACAGCCTTGGGGGACCAGTCGCCGCTGACGTACTCAACGCGAGCGGATTCAGGAGCGGAGGCCAGGGGTTCTCGTACAAGGCGACGAGCATCCGGGATGCTCTTGTGCTTCCACTCGACGAAGTACCCGAGGAGGGAATCGGTTTCTTGGTGGATCAGTACGACTATGGAGCCGCGGGTCCAGTTATCTGGGTTCCGATAGATACCGGACTCATCAGGAGCCTGGAAAGCTTTGGGAGCCTTGCCCGCAGCCTGGCCGCGCATTGCTGCCTTGGCCTCGCGGAAGAGGTCGTCGAGAGTTAGTTCTTGCATAGTTGAGCCTCGCTTAGTTGATGTTTGTGCGGATTATCGTATCATAATCCACACCATATTTGACCCGGACTCGGAAAATTAGTTCCCGAGGGTTCGGGTTTATTTTTTAAGCTTGGTCAGCCCCAGTGAATACGCTGTTACTCATGTCCTTGCCCCTTTCCGCGTTCAAGCAGATGCTCGCAATCCTCAAGCAAAAAAACCAGCGCCCAAGCCACGCCCACAATGCCAACTAGTGCTGCTCCCGCGACGATGATGTAGTCGATGATGGTCATATCACACCCCTCGTTCAATTTCTGCGCAGACGACTCTCAGATAGTCTGCTTGGGCAGCCCACGCCTCATCCCACGCTTCGTCCCACGCCTCATCTTCAGCCTCATCATTCACTGCATCCCACGCCTCATCATTCACTGCATCTTCAGCCGCACTCCGCGCCGCACTTCTCGTCGCACACCACGCTGCACCCCACGCCTCACCTAACGCCGCACCTAACGCCGCACCCGGCGCTGCATCCCTCGCCGCATTCAGTTCTTCTACCGTGGCTTCACCGTTGGCGTACCTTTCTGCCACGTCCAGCGCCGCCAGACTACGTGGGTCTTCTATCAAGTGTTGCACTCGCCTTGCGCACCAGACTGCGTATAGCCGAATCTCTTTATCTCGTCCCTCGATAGCTTTCATGCACCAGATTGCATCGTCCAGCCCGTTGCTATCTAGGATGGCCAATATCGACAGCGGCTCGTCATCAGCCTTGGTTTTGCCAAGGTGCTTAAGTAGCTTTTCCCAACCCTCCGCACAGGGGCCGTGGGCGCGTATTTTGTTCAGTGTTGTTTTCATAGTGCCTCCATCATCCAGTAACCCAGCAGCGCGGCTGCACCTATCACAGCCAGCACGCCGACTAAGTATGCTAGCTCTCGCCTTATATAAGACGCTTCGTTACTTTTATACGGGCGCATTTTAGTCAGTCCTCTAGGTCAGGCTCCGGAAAGTTCTCCGCGGCTTCCGCTTGAGCTTCCTCGAGCAGCCCACGTTCGATCTTCCTCCGCTCCTCCTTCGTCATCTTATTCTCCAGCCAAGTTGCCGGATAGCCCTTCCGGTCGAAAATGTCGAAGTCTACTTCGACGTAGCCGTGATACTCCTCGGGGCAGGAGGCGTTGTAGGAATAGTTCCCCGCCACGTTCACGATTCTCGTAGCGCGTGCTTCGCAGGGGATGCCTGCAATGGTAGTTTTCATGATGGTTGAGCCTTCTATGTGAGCCTCAGATAAACTAACCAGGGGAAGCGGCAACTGCGGATTGAAGCTTCCCCTGTCCAGCCCCTCGCGCCGAGGCTCAATCAAACGCGAGGTAAAGGGTTAAAGAACCCTCTGCAAAGGCCGCTCATAACGGCCTTCACGGAGGGGTCTAGTTAGACCAGAGCCAGCTCAGCGTCCGCATCGACCTTGGCGGTCTTGGCAGTCTTCGCAGCTTCGAGACGCGCGACGATCTCGCCGGTCTTGGTGCCAGCCACGCGGAAGCTGTCGTACAAAGCACGACGGCTGAGTGCCGGGTCGCTGTCCAGCTTCTTCTGCAGGTAATTCTTGACCGTAGCCAGGTCCTTGCCAGTGGCCTCGCAGATGGCCTGGACGACCACGCTCGCGCCACTGACGCCGCCGCCGCCGCTGGCCCGTGCTTTGCCCCAGTTGCCTGCGGCGATTTGTGCGGACAGGTCGTCGATAGCCAAGACCATGTCTTCTTCGCTGAGGGGCTTGTCCGCTGTGGTGGCTAGCTCGTCGCCGAACTTCTGCTCCGCGCCGTGACCTGCGAACTGGGCCAGGAGGCTCAGCGGCAGCGGGATGGTGCGGGTTTCGCCATTGCGGAAGTCCATGCGGATGCTGACCGCGCCAGCTTGCAACTGCATCGCGTCGCCTTCGACGGTGATCAGGTTTGCGTCGATCAGGGTTTCCTTCGAAACCTTGCGCTTGCCAGGGAAGGAGACCTTGCGGCCGTCCGTCAGGGTAACTTCTTGGTACTCGGTCTTGCTCTTTGTCTCGGTTTCAGTCGCCATGAGATAATCTCCAGTAAAATGCAGCCCTTTGTATCGGCGGCTGCGTATTCCGTTAGCAGGATGAGCCTACTGGAGAGACACTGGGTCTCTGCGCTAGGTTCAGGGAGGAGGAGCCTCGCGGATTTTCGCCGCATGGGGATTTGACCCGCGCTCCTCGCATTAGTTCCCAAGGAATAAAATTTATTTCATGTGGCCTTCTTTGTGGCCTCGTTAATGTATGCGCGAAGACGCGCGATTCTCTGCCTATGATAGAAGGTCATCGCCTCAGCGTACTCCGAGGCGGATTCGCTCTCGAGCAGGGAGCGCTCCGCGTCGAGGAGTTCGATGGTCGCCAGCTCCAGGGCTGAGCGAGGGAGGAAAAGGGACTTGAGCCAGTTCATGATAGGTCCTTGATTAAGCGGCACTTGATCGCCTCGGCGTGGCCACAGGGGACTACAGCCAGAGGCTCGACCACGGCGGCGAGGAGAAGGGACTTCAGGGCCCCTTCGTTTTCCGAATAGTCCTTGATTAGAACCTCATCAGGCGCGAGGAAGACTTCGGGTATGTTGACCGTAAGGCACGCGACGGGTTCGCCTGTGTCGCAGTTAACTGCCTTGATCGCCAGGCGCCCGTTGGAGTAGTGGTGCTGCTTCAGCGTGAGAGAAATCGCTGGCGCGTAGCGCAGGTGGGAAGGGATGTTCATAGTGTTTGCTCCAGATAGATGATGAGATACTTCGCGTAGCCGGTGGAGAGTTCCTTGCCGCAGAACCAGAAGGAGTCGCTCTCGGACTCCTTCGCGTCTTTGTAAGCGGCGCGAAGGGACTTGAGCAGCTCCGCGTCGAAGAGGATGCCTTGCTCGGGAATTGATGAAGGAGGGAGGCTCATGCTAGCTCCTTACCAAAGTTCAACTGTGCGGACAGGCACATCGTCTTTGAAGAAGACGACTGTGTCATATCCGCGCTTTGCGGCCAGCTCGCAAGTAAAGCGTTGCTGGCGCGGGGAAGGAGCTTTGCGGTCCATGTGGACAATCCTGGCCATGCCACAAGGAGCTACGTTAGTAGGCTCTTCGAGCTGGTACCCGTAGGCAATGTAGAACGGTTTCATGCTAGCTCCTTGCGCAGCTCCGCCATCTCTGCCAAGGCAAGGTCGTCCCAGCTCGGGGAGGCTTCGGACTCGGCTTGGAAAGCCAGGTCGGTTTTCCCTCCGTCCTCTGGGTTATAGTACGCGACGACTTCCCAATAGGCCCCGAAATCGTGAGGGAAGGACTTGACTCGGAAGTCGCCTCCGGGGAATTCTCGCTCCAGTTGCCGCTTGTATATCCGGCACTCGCGCAGGCACCTCGCGTCGCCAGTCTGGAAACAATCCTCCTCTGGAGGGGAGGAGCCGATGTTGATAAATTCTTTCATGTTGAACCTCTTTTAGTCTACAGGTCAAGTCGCCTGCTCGGAGTCGCCTGTCACGCGACTCGAAGCGGGAGGCTAGGCCAGCTTCTCCGCCCACGCATGCCCGTCGAAGGTCTTCCAGTCCGCACGGACTCGATTCTCCCAATTACACGCACCATTCTTCGTAGGGTTATTCATCTTGAGCCTTTCGTTCTGAGTGGCAAGGTCGGCGGCCACTCATCGCCGTTATATATTAGACACGCTCTGGCTGGATTAGTTCCACAGTTCACGAGCCGTCCCTGGCCTTCGTGCGGCAGAGCCGTCTTGCCTAGGCATCCAGCACAATTCACTTCCCATCCTCCGGCGTCCAGACCTTGCCCGCGAAAGCCAGCTGCAGGTCGCGGTCACAGAGGGCGAGCATCTCCTCCGTCCAGCCCCTGTCCTTACAATACTTTGAGCTCACTCGATTAAAGGACCGGGCCAGGACCATCACTGCAGTCAGCACCTCAGACCTGTCTGTGCTCCTTCCCACCGCCACGAGTTTCGCCACGGCTTCGGAACAGAGCCCCGCGTCCAGCACTGTCTCCACCATATCCTGCCCATGCTCCTGCGCCACGGCCAGGAACTCCTTCGGCAGCTCCTCTCGCGCCCCGCTCAACACATCACCTCGCGCATGATCACTGCACATCCATCCGAGCCGCTTGCCAGCATCCAAAGCGCCAGCACGACCCAGAACACGACCATCTCCACTGTCCACGACTCCTCTTTCATGATGAAAGCTCCTTTAAAAGTTCGTTTGCATTATTGCCCGATAACGCGCTCAAATTATCCCCCAGCGCCTTCATTCCCACGCCTTGCGTCTCATCCTCCCCTCCCTCCCCGCCATCCAAGGGACTGGGCGGAATCACCCTGGCCCTTGCCGCCTCCCTAGGTCGCTCCGGCGCCACGTCCCTGAACAGCGCCAGCCGTGCCTTTGTCTCTGGGCTCATCTGCTTCTCCGTCCAGCTTTCCTCCTTCCCCTGCAGCATCCTCAGCATTTTCTCCTCCGACGCCCTGGCTGCCACGTCCAGTTCCGGCGCCTCCACCTGCCCAAAGGCCTCCTGCTCTAGCGCTTTCCACTGCGCCTCCGCCTGCCTTTTCTCCATCACAGCATTTCTCCCCACATAAGCCGCTCGCTTCGCCACGACTCTCCAGATCGTGGACTCACTCACCCCGAGCTGCTTTGCAATAGCCCCGCAGCTCCACTTATGATCTCCCCACTCGTCCAACACTTCCCTCAGCTCATAAATCCTCACCGCCATCTCTGGCGAGATCGCTTTCTTTCCCATATCTGCTCCTTAAGATCTCAGCGGCCCTATTGCCGTTGATGTACATTAGACACCGGACTTCTAATAAAGTTCCAAAGCAATGCTAATTAAATTCTCATCTCCTGCCAGTCTTCTTCTAGCTCCTAGCTCCTAGCTGTCTTCCACCATCGGTACCCGATTCCCTCGTGTGCTCAGTCAAAAGGGCTTTCAGTCTAAAAAAAAAGAGTTAAAATAATAACCCTATATATAGAGCCTTTTCCCCGTGGGAACCCCATACCGATGGTAGAAGAAAGCTAGACATTAGCAGACAGACAGATGGAAGAAAGACAGCAGAAAGAACCCAGACAGTCCCCCGCCTGAGTTCCCTTCCCCGCCCGCCCGCCCGCAAGCAAGAAAAGGCCCGAAGGCCCTTTCCCGAAGCATCTCATCTACCGCCTAGCGCCCAGCTCCTCACGAGCAACCATCGCTTCCACTCCAGCCCGAACGCCCCCAGCCGCCGCATCCGGGCTCGATGCTCGAGCCATTCGAAGTGTAGATTGTCCATGCGCTCTTGTGAGTTCATACTAGCTCCTTGCTGTGGGGATAATTCGCGCGGGCATAAATCGCCCCATACGCCATTATCCCCGATACCCATGCTACCATACCCGCGCGCCCCATCATGGGCGCCACGGGCCTATTTGATGGCCGCTCGCCCCATCATGGCATCATTCCCTCACCCCCAACACCCGCTTGCAGCTTAACCCACTGCAGCTGAAACCATTCGCTCGCGTCTGGCGCAGCTATCGCTGCATCCGTCACGCCGAGCTGCTCGCACAGCTCCACCCACAGGGCCACTTGCGTAGCCCGGTCCAGCTCGTTCGCGGAAACGCGCAGGGTCAGATGTTTCCCCACTGGCGAAAATTCGATTTTCATCTCAAGCCCCTTTCAAATCGAGCAACATCGCTCGGACGATGGGCCTGTCACGCCCACCTACCCAGCCTGTTACATGGCTTCCAGCTCGGCCATGAGCTTGGCATTGTACCAAGCCATTGCCTCCTCGTAGGTCTTGCCGAGCTTCTGCGCAATGGCCGCTATGGCCGGATTCATTGGCGCAGCCTTCGGCCCAGCTACCCGCATGTTCCAGTCCACGTTAGCCGCGTTGGCGTAGAACGCCACCATCTTCTCCACTTCCGCCCTGCGCATGGCTTCCGTTACCTTGAAGCCATTTTCCGCTGATTTTGCAATGGCTGCATTGTCCCCTATCCTAGCGGCAAATCCATGCAGCGCTGCATACCGAGCATTCTCTTGCGATACGTCGCGCATATTCAGCGTGACTGATTCCAGCCCGTCAAAGGTGAAGGTTACTGTCTGTGCTGTCGCGTTAAGTACTTTTTTCATATCGAGCCTCTTTGGTTAACCCAGCCACAATTGGCTGGTATGTATTCGACACGGCACGGATTGAAAAGTTCCATTTATTTTACGGTCATTCATAAAATAAACCTGCCGTATCATGGCGCAACGTGATCATTGCCTCCACACGTATTTGACCCGGCCCCGCGTGATTAGTTCCAATTATTTTGCACCGACCGGAAACAAAAACGCTGGCATACCCCCGCCATGCCCGCCCAGCCACGCACTTGTTGCTTCCACGCCACAGCCCGCCCACACCCCAGCCGTGCGCCCTGCCCGAATCAAGGCCCCGGGGGGCAAAATAAATCTACGCGTAAAAAGGAGAAATCCACTCTGCGATTTTTTATTTTTAGGGAAATTCGCGCGAGTTATCCTCCAATAATCCACGCGAGCAACCGCCGGGGCGCGAAGGGAATTACTCCCCAGGGCCAGGACGGGGGAACTATTGGCGGGGGAGTGTGTCCAACGTGGGTATGGGTTGGGCCGGGTTTCGGCTCCCTGCGCAAGGAGACACGGAATGGACAAGGAAGTGGAAGAGTTTAAGGATCTGCCCCAGTTTCAGCAGGAGGGCAGGTCCCAGGCGCCTACGATGGGGGTGGTGGCGAAGGTTAATTATAGTCACACAGACATGATTGACTTTATCATCGCGAATCCGGGGACTACGCAGAATGCTCTTGCAGCCAGGTATGGGTACTCGGTGGGATGGGTCAGTAATGTAATGGCCTCGGATGCGTGGCAGAGCGCGATGGCGGCTCGGCGGTCCGAGATCTGTGACCCAGTCCTCGTTGCGACGATTGAGGAGCGGTTTAAAGGAATTACCCTTATGTCGCTTGAACGGCTGAAGCAGAAGCTCGAGGCGCCGCAGGTCTCCGACAACGTGGTGCTGAAAGCGGTGGAGCTCGGGGCGAAGGCGATCGGGGTCGGGGGGAATGCTCCGGCCCAGGCCCCGCCAGGAGACCACCTGGCCCAGCTAGCTAATCGGTTAATTGAACTTCAATCACGGGTCCGCGTGGCTCATCAAGGAGATGTTGTAAATGTCCAAGCAGTTGAAATCAGTGCCGCTTAACAAGGGCGGAAGCGAGGGTGGGTATAAGAACGGCGTGCCGGCGAAGCTGGTGCAGCGTAACCTTATGCCGGTGAAGACTGCGGAGGCCTTCGTGCCGACGCCCGCAGAACCTGTGCGGTTGCACTACAAGCTCGCAGGCGGATGCTGATGGACGCGCAAAAAGCTGTTTCGCTCGCAGTCAAAGCACTGCTGGAAAGTGATGCTAAGCGCGCTGTGTACTACATCGAGCCTAAGAAAGTAGTCTCGGTTTGCAGACGCTTCAAGGCCTCCAAGCGCGCAACTCGGGATGACTTTGTCCTGAAGATTGGGAAGCCGAATTACCTGGAACGGCTTTTTGTAAAGGACTGCGTGAAGGCAGGCGAGCCCTTCCCGGTGAAAAAGGTGCAACTCCAACCCTGGCCGGTGAAACGGAAGGTGAAATAATGGCAGGCTTTCCGAGGTCAAAGGCACCATACAAGGCACCGGGAAAAAGGAAGGGGCGTAGTGCCCCTCTGCCAGCTACCCCTCGGGCGGTTCTTAAAAGAGCCCCAACCACAAGGAAACCTAGATAATGCTTCCCACCTCCGCCTCTGCTGGTCGTGATTTGTCTCCTGTTCTGGTGCGAGTTGGGAGAGTGGGAGGCACCTTATGAGCTACCGGGAGATCTTTGATGTCAAAACCCCAGACGCGAGCTACTCCGCGAGCTTCGACTTCTCAGCGAACCTTGCCGTCGGCGAAACCCTCAGCACAACGAGCACTACAGCAGCTGTCTACTCTGGCACGGACCCGACGCCCAGCAGTATCCTCAGCGGTGCCCCGACGGTCAGCGGGAAGCAAGTAATCCAGACCACCTCTGGCGGGGTGGAGGGGACGGTCTACTACCTCTACTGCTCTGCCACGACCTCTCTAGGCAAAGTCCTCTCGCGAGAAGGCTACCTTGCCATTGCTCCGGGGGCGCTGTGAGCACGATTAACTTTAACGCAGACCTGATCGAGAGCTTCGGGGGGACTTTCATCTCGCCGAAGTACGACCAGGCTTGCCCCACGCCGCCCTTCCACAGGCAGGCGTGGGCACTCTATGCGTCAAAGTACCCGTCCGTGGCCGTTATTGCTCCGCGAGATCACGCGAAGTCTTCCGCCTTGTCGATGGTCTACATCCTGGCGGAGGTGTTGTTTCGCCAAAGCGACTACGTAATCATGGTCGGTTCCACAGAGGACGGGGCAGCCGAACAGCTCGGGAATATCGTAGAGGAACTTATGGAGAACGAAGACCTGATCAGGGAATTCGGTGTCCATAAGTTTCTTCGGACGTCGAACACTGATGTAATCTGTGAAATGTCCGATGGGCATAGGTTTAGAATTCTCGCTCGCGGGGCCGAGCAGCGCATTCGGGGCCGGCTCTGGAAGGGTAAGCGCCCCAATCTCCTAGTCTGCGACGACATGGAAGATGACGAGCAGGTCGAGAATGCGGATCGGAGGAATAAGTTCCGTCGCTGGTTCTTCCGTGCGGCGAAGCAGGCGCTCAGCAAGTCCGGGCGGATCCGGGTGCACGGGACTATCCTGCACGAAGACTCCTTGCTCAACCGCCTGCGGAAAAATAAGACCTGGAAGCATCTGTTCTTCGCTGCTCATAAGAGCTTTGACGACTTCTCCGAGCTCCTATGGCCGGAGCGCTGGAGCGAGGAGCAGCTTCGCGCCAGACGGCAGGAGCTAATCGAGGACGGTGATGCGGCGGGTTACTCGCAAGAGTTCCTGAACAACCCTCTGGACCACTCCGACGCGTTTCTCAAGGTCGCCGACTTTCTCCCTATGCGAGAGGATGATTTTGACTCGGACAAGATCATATGTGCAGCGGCCGACTTTGCAGTTTCCAAGGCAGACAAGGCCAATCGCACCGCCTTTGTCGTAGGCGGGAAGGACACCAGCAACATCCTCCACCACATCGACGTGCGAAAGGGCCGCTGGGATACAGTCGAGTGGATTGACGAGATGTTCTCGGTCCAGCAACGCTGGAATCCTGACATGTTTTTCGTAGAGGACGGGGTGATCTGGAAGTCCGTGCGCCCTATGGTCATGCGCGAGATGCAAGTCCGCGACATCCGCATCAACTTTGAGGCGATTCTGCCCATCAAAGACAAGGGAACTCGTGGGCGCTCTTACCAGCGTAGGATGCGCGCAGGCCAGTGCAGGTTTGATAAGAAAGCTGAATGGTATGCAGACTTCGAACAGGAAAATTTGCGCTTTACTGGCACCGCCCAAGCAACCCTTGACGACCAATTCGACGCAGCGGCGTTACTCAGCCGGGGCTTCGACAACCTTGCAGAGGTTGAGCCAGAAGACTTCTACGACGATGACGAGTGGGAGATGGAGCGCGGATTCCACAGTCGCCCAAAACAGGCTTCTGATGGACGTTCAGCGGTTACAGGATACTAAAGATGCTTATTATAGATAATCCCATTACCCTTAACGCTAAGGCGATTAGCTCTCCCAACCTCTGTGATCAGTTCGACGAGGCGGATCTCAAGCGGATCGGGGCGGAATGCTTCGAGGGGTATCAGCGCGATGAGCATTCTCGCACTACCTGGATGAAGCGGAATGAGAACGGGATGGACCTGGCTCTGCAGATTCAAAAGGACAAATCCTTCCCTTGGCCAGGGTGCTCGAACGTCGCCTTCCCGCTGGTTACGATCGCGGCCATGCAGTTTCATGCGCGCGCCTACCCCGCCATTGTGAACGGAACTGATATTGTCAAGTGCGCTGTATTCGGGGACGACCCGGACGGGCAACTGACTGCCCGCGCCGAACGCGTCTCCACCCACATGAGCTGGCAGCTGCTGTATCAGGATAAATCCTGGGAGGATCAGGAAGATAAAGCGATCCTGAACCTAAGCATCGTCGGGACAAACTTTAAGAAATCTTACTACTCCTCCAGCCTCGGGCACAATGTTTCGGAACTGGTCTTGGCCAAAGACCTGGTACTGGATTACTGGTCCAAGTCCGTCGAGGACTCTCCGAGAAAGACTCACAAGATCCCCATGTCTCGCAACGAAGTGCATGAGAAAATCATGCGGGGTATCTTCTGCGACGTGTCAGAGGAAGCCTGGTACTCGGGGGCGCCTTCGCCGCGTTCGGACCTACAGCGTATTAACCAAGACAATCGCCAGGGCGTGACCCCTTCCGCGCCGGATCAAACGACTTTCTTCACCTTCCTCGAGCAGCATTGCAATCTCGATCTGGACGGCGATGGCTACGCAGAGCCCTATATCGTGACGCTGGAAGAAACCTCCAAGTGCGTCTGCCGCATCGTTACGCGCTTTGACCTGGATGACGACATAGAGCGCGTCTTGGCTGGCCCAAACAAGGGCAAGATCATCCGCATCAATGCGATGGAGTACTTTACTAAAAAGACTTTTATCCCTAGCCCGGACGGTGGCATTTATGACCTTGGCTTCGGCGTCTTTCTCGGGCCGCTCAACGAAGCTGTTAATTCCCTGGTCAATATGCTTCTGGACGCAGGAACAATGCAGACAACCGGAGGGGGGTTTCTCGGGCGCGGGGCAAAGATCCGTGGCGGGGCCTACACCATTGCACCGTTTGAGTGGAAGCGGGTTGATTCCACCGGAGACGACCTGCGTAAATCAATTTTTCCCTTGCCTGTAAACGCGCCTTCTGATGTTCTGTTTCAATTACTGAGCTTACTTATCAATTACACCTCACGAATCAGCGGAACGACCGACGTGATGGTAGGGGAAAATCCGGGCCAGAATACTCCCGCCTCCTCTATGCAGACGATGGTGGAGATGGGGCAGAAAATCTACACGGCGATCTTCAAGCGTCTGTGGAGGTCCTCGAAGGAGGAGTTCACGAAGCTCTACAAGCTCAACGGAATGTTCTTGCCGATAGACAAGCCACAGGTGGGCGGGGCAACTCGAGCGGACTACCTAGAGTCTGCTGACGGCATCTCCCCTGTCGCCGACCCGAACGTGACCAGTGACTCCATGCGCCTCCAACTCGCCGGGGCACTCAAACAGGCAGCGGCCACAACCCCTGGCTACGACCGGGACGCGGTGGAGATCAGGTACCTGAAAGCTCTCCGAGTCGATTCCGTCCAGACAGTCTTCCCAGGCACCAAGGGGCAGCCTCCTGCCAAGGACCCGAAACTGGCAATCGAGGAAGCCAAGATTGCTGGCCGTGCCGCCGAGCAGGACAAGGAACTTCAGGCCCGCATGCAAGAATTCATGGTCACGCTGCAGGAAGAGCAGCGCCTCAACAACGCGAAGATCGTGCAGCTGACTGCACAGGCTCAGAACGAGGCGGCCTCTGCTCAGACTGAAGCCGCCTACGCTCAGGTCGCGGTCTTGAACACCGAAATCTCCCGCGTCAAGGCGGAAAATGAGCAGATCAACGCGCGGATTGAGCATACTCTTGCAGCGCTCAAGCTCCAGTCCGAGCACCAAATCAAGAGCGCGGTTAAACCGAAGGAGACTAAATGAGCCGAGCACTGACAGAAGAAGAGTTTAACGACTGGCAGCGCCACCCCATGACGCTGGCACTTAAAGAAATTCTTGCAAGCAAGCGTGAGCAATTACGGCTTGCCTGGGAAGGCGGTTCCTTCACGGATTATGAGAGCCAGACAATGGCGCTTGTAAACGTAGGGAACATTGGGACTTGCAAAGGCTTTGCCTACGTGCAAGATTTAGATTATGTTCAATACTTAGGAGAGATAGATGAAAAATGAATCTGGCCTTGAGCCGCGCGGGGTTGCCGTGCTGATCAAGATGTATGAACCTGAACGCAAGGGCGCGCAGATTGTGCTGCCCGACGACGTTCAGGGGAGGATGAGTATGCTGGAAAACCGCGCTATTGTAGTGGCGGTAGGGCCAAGTGCCTGGCACGATGAACCCTTCCCGCGGGCAGCTGTAGGTGAAAAGGTCTTCGTGACCAAGTTCGCTGGCTTCACCGCCAAAGGGCCGAAAGATGGAGAGATGTACCGTCTGGTCAATGATCGGGACATCTTCTGCGCTATTGTCGAGGAGGCCAGCCATGTCTGATCCCGTAGTCGAAAGCGCCGCAGCTCCTGAAGTCCAGGCCGCAGCTGAAAAAATGGGCTGGATTCCCCCTTCTCGTTTCAAAGGTTCACCGGAGAAATTTGTTGATGCAGACTTATATATTGAGCGGGGCGAAACAGTTCTCCCCATCGTGCGAGAACAAAACAAGCGACTCCACGGAGAACTCGAAACCCTTCGGGCCGAGTCTGCGAAAACTGCCGCAGCCCTCAAAGCCGCCCAGACTGCTATCGACCAAATTGAAGAACGTCACACCGTTGAAACTCAAAAGGCCGTAGAGCGAGCTCGTCAACAGGTTAAGGCCCAGTTGTCCGCAGCTTCCGAAGCGGGCGATCATGAAGGCGTCGCGGAGTTGACGGATCAGTTGGTGAAACTGAACGTGGCCGAGCCGGAGAAGAAGCAGGCGCCGCCTCCTCCGCCTCCTGCGCAGTTCGTTCCCGATCCTGCCCTCACGCAATGGAATGCAGAAAACCCCTGGTTTGGAACCAACCGTCGTAAAACCTCGTTAGCTCTCGGCATCGCCGAAGAACTTCGCGAGGCTGGCGAAACCAGCACGGGCCGGGCCTTTTTCGAGAAGGTCGCAGAGGAAGTGGCGAAAGAGCTCGGTGAGCAGCAGCCACGCGGGGACAAGGTGGAAGGCTCGCGCGGAAGCTCCGACGGGGAAAGCCGCGGTAAGGGCAGCCGAACCTACGCTTCCCTCCCTGCTGATGCGAAGGCCGCGTGCGACGCCGAAGCCCGGCGTTTCGTAGGCGAGGGGAAAAAGTACAAAACCATCAACGACTGGCGTACACGCTACGCCGAGATATATCACGGAGCTTAATCATGGAACCATTAGTTAAAAAATCTTCATCCGAGCGCAAACGCGTTCCTATGAGCGTGCCGGTGCAGCGTCTTGAAACACCTGACATTCCCGGCTACCATCAGCATTGGTTCGTGAACTCTCCCGAGCGTCTCCAGCGTGCCCTTGACGGCGGCTACGAGTTCGTAGAGGACCGCGAAATGCGGATCAACAATGTATCCCTTGGAGGTGATTCGGCCAAGTCCGGTAACACTGACATGGGGTCACGAGTAAGTGTTGTCTCCGGGCAAGAGGTAGGAAAAGACGGGCAACCTACACGCCTTGTCTTGATGAAAATCAAGCAAGAATGGTGGGAAGAGGACCGTAAAAAACTCGAGGATAAGAATACGCAGGTCAGGGACTCCCTTGTCGGCGGGATGGTTGGAGCGGAACATGAGAGTTTCGGGGACCGCCAGCACCGCTACGTGGATAAGTCTCGCACGTCCATCCCGGACTTCTTTAAATCCAAGCGCAAGAGCGCTTAACTGAACGGAGATTTTCATGGCAAACGCTAATCGTCCGAGCGGGTTTACTCCAAAGCAGTACCTAAACGGTGCTCCTTGGAATGGCCAGGCTCGCATTTACTCTATCGCAGCGGCTTATGCTACTGCCCTCTACATCGGAGACCCGGTTAAATCTAGCGGGACTGCCGATGCAAACGGTGTTCCAGGGATTGTCCTGGGCGCTGCAACCGGCGCACTTCGCGGCGTGATCGTCGGCCTCGGAACTTCCGAAGGCATGATGGGCAACCCAGGGAATGTTGACATTACCTACCGGCCAGGTGCGGCGCAAGCCAAAGACTGGTACGCAATGGTGGTGGACGATCCTCAGGTGCTGTTTGAAATTCAAGAGAATTCCAACACTGTCCAGATCGCCGCTACGGAAATTGGCCTTAACACCATCTCCCTTGCAGGTACTGGCAACGGTTTCAGCTCCGGCTGGCAACTGCCCTCCGTCACTGACGCTATCCCGGCAGTTACGGCAACCCTCCAGCTTCGGTTGATGGGTCTGTCGCGCAAGCTGGAAAATTCGTTTGGTGCTTACGCTAAGCATCTGGTTCAAATCAACGTACACGAGCTTGCCCACGGCACTGGCTCGGCAGGAGTATAACATGGCTGGCGGTGTAATCAATACAGGCTCGCATCCTAAACTGCTGTGGCCAGGGGTTTTTACCACCTGGGGCCAGGTCTACGACCAGCACGCAAAGGAGTACACGGATCTTTATGAGATCAAGACCTCCGACAAAGCGTACGAGCAGGGTGTTCAAGTCACTCCGTTCGGTCTTGCCCCTGTGAAGGGCCAGGGCGCTCCGGTGACCTATGACGGCGAGCTGCAAGGTGTGGTTTCGACCTACACTCACGTAGCGTATGCTTTGGGCTTCATTGTTACGTTTGAAGAACTGCGTGACAATCAGTACAAAGAAGTCGCTACGCGTCGTGCAGAGGCCAATGCGTTCTCCATGAATCAAACCGTGGAAAACGTGGCAGCCTTCCCGTACAACAACGCGTTCGCTACGACGTACTTCACCACTGGCGATGGCGCAGCCTTGTGCTCCGCTTCCCACGTGAATGCTACGGGCGGTACCTTCAGCAACGTGCTCAGTACTGCGGCGGACTTGACCGAAGCCTCTATCGAAGACATGACTATCCAGATCATGGGCGCTACCAACGACACGGGCTTGCTGATCAACATCATGCCTAAGTCGCTGCACGTGTCTCGCCAAAACTGGTACAATGCTAACCGCATTCTCCAGTCGGTGCTGCAATCAGGAACTACAGCTAACAACAATATCAACGTGTTGAAGGCGACTAATGTATTCCCTGACGGCATTAAGATGAATCACTACTTCCAAGACGTGGATGCGTGGTTTATCCGTACAAACTGCCCGAATGGCATGACCATGTTCTGGCGCGATGAGCCGATGTTCGATCAGGACAACGACTTTGACACTAAGAACGCTAAGGCTGCAAGCTATATGCGTTTCAGCGTGGGCTGTACAGACCCTCGTGGAGTGTATGGGACTCCGGGCGCCTAAGTAAGGTTGCCTATTGGCGCGGATTATGACCCCGTAACCCGCGCCAATTAACAACCTCCCTTAACCAACTAAAGGAATATCATGTCAGGATCTTACAGAACTGCCGACGCGACCGTAGCTGCCCATAGTGCTTTCGCTGTCACCCCAAGCGACTCAACTATTTTTCCCACTACCAGGGGGCTGTATGTTGGAGGGGCCGGAAACATTAACGTCCGTATGGCGGAGGATGATAACATTGTCCTCTTCACTGCGGTTCAAGTTGGCACTATCCTCCCCGTACAAGTGACGCAAGTTCTTGCAACTTCCACCACAGCGACTAGTATAGTCGCGCTTAACTAAGGACAGCTATGGGACTCTCCGGCATTTTTATCGGGCTGCGTTAACTAAGGGTTTTTATGACCGCTCCAAATAACCATACGCCAGTATCTATAATCAGCGATGCGTACTTTGACGCGGGGCTGACCCAGGAAGGGCAAGTCCTCAACTCAGAGCAGACCGTTATGGGGATGCGCAAACTGACGGACATTGTAAATCTGTTTCAGACGCAGGGGTTAAAGCTTTGGCTGAATGAAGATAAGACTGTGCCACTGGTCGCAGGGACGGGAACATACACCCTTGGCCCAGCTGGGAGTATGGTCATGGCCAAACCGCCTCGAGTGATCGACGCTTACTACGCTGACGTAAACGGAATCCGTCGCCCACTAGTTCCTCTAGCGTGGAGTGAGTACGTCCGTTTAAGCCAGGTCAGTCAGACAGGGCAGATCAATTCTTACTTCGTCGACAAGCAGCAGACGCAGCTCAGTGTGTTCTTCTGGCTAATCCCTGACGCGGTTGCAGCGACAGGGGCAGCCCACTTGGTACTGCAGAACCAAGTTACAAACTTCATCACACTGACAGAGACGATGAACTTTCCGCTTGAGTGGAGGATTGCCCTGCGATGGGCGCTCGCGGACGAGCTGGCGACTGGTCAGCCTCAGGCGATCATGGACAGGTGCCAGGCTCGTGCTACGGCGTATCGGCTGATGCTGGAAGACTGGGACGTAGAGGACGCACCGACGCGCTTCACCCCTGATGGGCGTAGCCAGTACACAGCTGGAGGGTTCAGATAATGGCCCAAGCGCAGTCGGTTGCTATTCCCCAGCGTCTCCCCCTCGTAGTCGAGCCCGAGAACCGGGACGAGAGTACCTGGAAAGACGCCAAACTTATCAATGGGTATGTAGAGCTGAATGATAAGATGAAGCAGTACTGGGTTTATAAGCGGCCGGGGCTGCTACAGTACGGCGTAACACACGTAGGTGCAGGATTGGGCGTGTACAACTGGCAGGGGAATATCTACTCGATCTTCGCCGATAAGCTGTATAAAGACGACGTAGAGATCGGGACAGTCGACTCTGCGCACGGTGTGTATCAGTGGTCTTCAAGTCTCGGCGATACGCCACGCCTGCAGCTTGGAAATGGTTTTGCCGCTTATAACTGGGATGGGACTACACTCACGCCAATCCTTACCACGGCGACAGTTACGGCAGGAGACTTTATCACCGGAGTCGAGTACACAATTCTGACTGTTGGAACAACAAACTTCACCTTGATCGGCGCAGCGAGTAACACAATCGGCGTTGTCTTTACCGCGACAGGGCCAGGAACTGGGGACGGAACCGCCTCGACTACAA
>Ga0210005_1000757_pt1 | contig 23727 bp, 37 predicted proteins | sample CryGey02umfilter_3_FD_183961 | JGI IMG/M metagenome (GOLD analysis project Ga0210005, IMG submission 183961) | Groundwater microbial communities from aquifer in Utah, USA - Crystal Geyser 4/9/14 0.2 um filter (SPAdes) (version 3) | ecosystem: Environmental > Aquatic > Deep subsurface >... | reverse complement strand
AGGAGTCTGGTTTGCGGTCGGCGCCGCAACGACGGTGCGGCGCTTCTCGAAAAAGGCCGAGGACATGGGCTTTGAGGCGCCAGCGGCAAAAAAAACGTCTCTTGACGACGACGACGCGCAGAGCTATCCATCTGAGGAGCAAGTTGACGCAGAGGAGCCGTTTTGACCATTCCGACCCCAGGCAAGATCGCGACGACGAGTGAAGCCCTGCCAAGAATGGCAGACGCCGAGCTCGAGACGTTGATCCTGGAGCTGGGGCCGTGGATGGCCACGGCCTATAATCGTGGCGTGCCCGACGCCACGAGGGCCGCATACGCGGCCCTCGCCAAGCAGGCCAGCAGTGAGCGCGCCCGACGTCAGGCCGCCGGGCGCTGGAATCCGGGCCGCGCGGGCGAGTTGTTCGAGGCTGGCGCGGGGACACGCGACGCTGAGCAGCGCCGCTTGGCTGAGACAGCAGGCGGCGACCCGGCCTCGCGAGTCGAGGAGCCGGGGTTTTTCGGCGGGCTCCTGGACCGCGTAACGGGGGCCTACAGTCGCGCGGGTGACGCCGCGCTATCCGTGATCGGATTCGGCGCAGAGCAGACGGTTGGGTCTCGCGTGGCGGGATTTGCGCGCCTCGCAGTCGGATTGATAGCTGTAGCGGTGGTGCTCTATGCGCTGTACCGCTTGGGGCGGTTCGGCGTCGGGCTTCAGGTGGGCGCCATCAAGCGCACCACCGCCTACGCCGATCGCGCCGCCAGCGCCTATCTTGGCGGCGGCGCTCGTGCCGCTCTGCCACCGGGGGTGGAGTGATGTTTTTTGCCGAGGTCTACGCCGACAAGGCGAGCGCGTGGGGGGATGTGGCGCTCGCCGTCAAGGGTAACTCCGGCGTGCTCGCCGTCTCGCCTCCAGGCAAGCCAGCGTTCGCCGTGGACCTGACCGGCAAGGGCCGGGAGTTCAGCGGAGACCACGACGGCTACACCTTCAGCGTTGTCACAGACGGCAAGGTCGCAAAGATCGTGCTCGCCGGGGTCGGAGAGATCCAGATCTCACGTGTTCGCAACGTCGTGATCTGGCTCACAGGGGGAGCGGCCGTCGTGCTAGCCCTCCTGGCGTGGCTGTGGAGGCGCTAATGTTCGGTAAGTTGGTCGGAAATCTGTACGAGAGCGGAGACGGCAAGGTGCTGCTCGTCTCAACCCCGTTTGGCTACACCGTGATCGTCAACGGGGTGGAACAGGAGGGGTGGACCTTCGTGGCGGAGCCGGACGGCTCCGAAGCCATCCTCAGGTTTGCGACGGGCTATCAGGCCGTACTCGCCCGTCGCATGAACTGGCTTCGGCTCGGCGCCTCAACCGTCGTCGCGGCCGTCAGTTTTTCCGCGGCGGCAGCGGAGACGAAGACGGGCAAGAAGTGGCTCGGAAGGGCGCTGAAGATGGTGCGTAAGTAATGGCAAAAACAGGCACAAGCGCAATCAAGCTGGATCGACTTCACCTGTGGGGCAACTACGCCCCTCCGGCGGCGACGGTGGTTGAGCGCGCCCGTGCCTGCCGTGCGACAGATGTTGTGCGGCTCGTCAATGACTACCCGAGCGCACAGCCGGCCTACGGGATGCGCGGTAGCGTCGACGCCTACAAGAAAATAATCGACGCCCTGCACACCGCCAACATCGGCCCCGCGCTCTGTACGTGGCTCGATCCGACAGAGAAGTACATCGCCGCCGCTGCGGCCGAGCTCGTGCCGCTCTGCAACGAGACGGGCGTTCGCTATCTCGCCTTCGACTTGGAGGGCGAGTGGCGCAAGCGGCAGGCGAGCGGCACGCACGCGGAGTTTGTTTCGCGCGTTCTGGCGCCAGCGTTCGCCGACCTGAAGTGCCCGATCGTGATCACCTCGTTCGCGCTGCTCCCCGGTGACGTTGCGCCGGCGGTCAAGTGGGCGATGGACGAGCACGACGGGGCCGGCAGTGGTCAGGTGTACTCGGGCTGGCGCAACGACCAGGAGAAGGCCGCGGCGGGCACGCTGAGCCCGGCGAACCTCCCAGCACGCTCCTGGGAGAGCTGGGGCAAGGTGTGCGGCGCCAGCCAGATCCCGATCTACACGGCTTTTGCTCGGACCGAGGGAGCCGGAGCCGGCTTCCGAGCGTTCCCCGGCTACACGCCAGCGTCCACGCTCCGCACCCAGCTGGAGGAAGCCACGCGCCTTGGCGTGCGCGAGGCCGGCCTGTGGGTCGAGGGCGCACTCTTCGGGCAGGGCGGAGAGGCAATGCGGGCGGTGCTCGCTGAGGCGGAGGTCACGGGCGAGCCGGCGATCTGGGCGCCGGGTGTGTCCGGTGGCAAGCTGGCAGTCGGAGCGGCCCTTACGGCAGCGGCAGCGGCAACCGCCTACGCGACGCGCAAGCGGTGGCTCCCTGTCCTCCGTCGCGTCTTCGGTTGGAGGGCTCGGTAATGGGCGGTGGACCAATCACGGGCACGGGGCCGGTCTATCCCGGAGAGCCGAGGGTCTATCGACCGCTCAACGGGACGAGTACGCAGATCGAGGTGTTCGCGACGGACGACGGCGGGCAGCAGGGCGGGGGCGCCGTGGTCGTCACCGATTCGCCGGCGGCGCGCGTTAAGGTGCTCCTGGACGAGGCCCGCGCGATGTGGGCGCAAATTCAGCCCGGCTCGCGGGTCGTGGTAGCTGTATTGCTCGCGCTCCTCACGGCGCGATTGCTCGGGAGATAGGCAATGGCTGAGCGCGCGACGGATTTCTACAGCGGGATCATCTACGGCGACACCGGCGAGCAGATCGGACTAATCCGATGGGTGGTCGTCGGCGTACTTGACGCCGACGGCAACAAGCCTCCCTCCCGCGTGAGCGGCTATCTCTACGTGGGTAATCCGCGAACGAGCTCGTTCGCGGCGACGAGTTTCAGCGGGCTCGAGACCGGGGTGGGCTCAGGACTGTTCGCGGCGAGAGGTGTCAACGCCACCTCTCGCCTGGTCGATGGCAAGAAGAAGCTGAGTCACCTGAGCGTCGAGGTCACCGGTCAGACGGCCGGGTTGCAGGGGAGTGGCTTAATCCGCTACTCCCTCAATCTCCGTGAGGGCACCTGGACCTTCGCCGTCGTTTCGAGGGCGCGCAGTGAGTTCGTGAAGCAGATCGACCCGACGACGGGGCAGGAGACGGAGGTAAGGACGGACGAGGGCGAGATCACCGACCAAGAAAGGGAGCTCGCCGACGTCGCCGAGAACGGGCCAGAGGCCGTGCAAGGTTGGTTTGACGCCCTCATGGGCGGTGCGTCGCAGGTGAGTGACGCAATCCCCCTGTGGGGCAAGGTAGCGGCAGGGTTAGGCTTTGTCGCTTGGTGGTTCAAAGACGAGCTGTTCGGCGGTAAAGGCAGCCAGAAGAGCACCAAGAAGCGGAGAAAGTAAATGGCAAGGCTGAAGCTGGAGGCGCCTAAAAAGCGCCGCAAGACGACGAAGAAGAAGAAGACGTGGTTTGACAAGTCGGTGAAGGTCGGCGTCGAGGGGATCGGCGCCGGCGGCATCGGCGCCATTCACGGCGCCGTCGAGGAGCTGTACGGCGCCGAGGCGTCCGGCTGGTACCGTCTCGGCACGCTCCTGACGGGCGCCGGTGGCCTCCTCCTCTTGGACGAGGCGAAGCACCCGCACCTGACGGCGCTCGCGCGCATGGGATTCTACGGGGCCGCGACCCTCGAGGGCGATAAGCAGGGGAGGTCTCTGGTAAGGAGTTGGAACAAGTACAACGAAGAGCGCTCCGCAGCTGAGGCCGAGAAGGAACGGGCGGTCGTGACCGCCAACCTCGAGCAGCTCCGCGCGCAGGTTGCCGAGCTCGAGGGTGCCTTGTCGGCCGACGCCAAACAGCGGCTTCTCGCCGACATGGGGAGCCCGACCAGCGGCAAGCTCAACGGCATCGGTGAGCCGGCAGACGCAGAGGTCACCGTCCCCAAGGGCAAGGACACCAACCAGCGGCCCCCCGTCTAGGGGTCGCTGCAGATACGGCGCCGCCCCATGCCGGGGCAGCGTTCAACGTGGGCGGGCGCTCACAACAAGCAGTGAGGTAAGGAAATGGCGGGAAAAGATTGTGGGTGCCCGGTGCCAGGTGGCCGGATGCAGATGGGCGGTGGCGGTGGCGGTGGCGGTGGCGGGGACATGAGCGCTGAGGCGCTCATGTGTCAGATGAGTGACGTGATCGGGAGCCTGAGCAGCCCGTCGAACTTCGCGCCGAACTCGCAGTTCGGGGGGGAGTGGTCGAGCGCGGCCGGGCAGGGTTGCTATCGGAGCGTGAGTCAGCGCTTCCTCGAGGACGTCAAGACGTTCTCCGGCGGGACGGCGAACGCCGGCGTGGCGGCGGCGGACGTCCTCCCGGCGCTCCTGGTCGCGATGGGGCTCCCCGTGCTCCCCGTGATCCCCGTGCCGCGTCCCCCAATCGTGCTGGGACCGGCCGTGAACGTGTACAGCATGGCCCTGGCAGCGGACCAGGCGCTCTACAACAACCTCGCCCTGGTGGGGCTGGCCGTCTCGATCTCGACCTCCATCGTCGAGACGAATCAGAGCAACCCGACGGGCGGTGCTGGCACCCAGTCGGCATACGCCGACCACGAGTGCACGCAGGACGCGATCAAGCGGATGCTCCAAGCCTCTGCGGTGCTCACGCAGATCCACAAGAGCGACGCCGCGGATCCGTTCTGGCGGGCCAGGCTGGGCTATTTCCAGTTCGGCGAGCGCAACTACCGCCCGCTCCCGGCGCTGGTCTACCAGCAGGCGCAGACGGCTCAGGCCCTCCAGATCCAGATGACCGCGCCCGACTTCGGCGCGGGAGCCTTCGTGGCCGCGATCCCGGCGGGCACGACGCTCAACGCTCAGATCGAGGTGCGCTCCCTGTGGATGGCCGACCCCAGCACCTGCGGCTGTCAGTGGCCGATCGGCTGCACCCCGCCGCCCCCCGAGTGGGGCGGCCCTACCCGCCCCGGCAAGCAGTAGTCTCAGGCCTTCGGGCCTTCGTTCTCGGGGCGCCACGTTCAGGCGGCGTCCCGAGGACTCCCATCCACTGACGAGGTGCAACAGTGGCCCCAAGGACAGGACAGCGGTGTGAGTGGACCGTCAACCTGCTAGGGGACGGTGTGTCACCTCTACCCCTCAATAATCTGTTCGCGGCGGCGCCGGTCTGGACAGACTGCCCTCTGCCAGACGGGACCGTCGTAGACCTCTACCTGCTGGAGAGGCGCTGGAACGTCGCGCTCTCGTTCGGGATCGACAACACCCAGCCAGCTCCGGGCGCTGCCCCACAGCTGAACTGGCCGGCGTCGACCCGATCACTCACGCGCGAGGGGCCAGAGCCCCTGTTCCGGTCGCTGCGCGTCCAGAGGTGTCCACCGCTGTACGTAGCGACGAGGGCACCTGCGATCCGTCGCGTGGTGCTGGCTCCGGGGTCAGCGCCCGCTGACCCTGCCCCGCAGCACGGGCAGGACTTCACGGCGGCGGGGTTCGAGTTCGGGACGTTGGTCAATTACAGCGGTCAGGAACTGACCGCTATCAGGGTCGCCAAGGCAGACGCGACCGTGGCGGGGACCGTCACCTACGCGGTGTGGCTCCAGAGCTCTTCGGGGCTCTGGGTGCTCGACCGCACGGGCGCGATCGCAGCTGCTGCCGCCTCGGCCACGGAGCTGATTCAGGGCTCCGGCCTGTACCGGAGGATCTACGTCCAGCTCACGGGGGGAACCTTCGTGGGCGGGGTGCTCTACACCGAGCTGGCCCCGTACGTCCTGCCAGGTCACGACTTCACCGGTGACTCGGTGTTCGCAGCGAGGATTGCTGATCCCTACGTGCGGCTTCGCTTCGGCGCAGTCGTGGTCGCACCTCGGGAGGTGGAGTGATGGGCTTCTGGAGCAGATCTTGGAGGAATATCAAGGCGGCGTTCGGGGGCAGCAGTATGACCACGGGCCGAATCGGCGACGCTCCCGCGCCCAAGACGCCGACGCCACCGCAGGCCGCGCCGCCATCGACACCGCCAGAGACCGACGCATCGCTTGTCCTGAGCCGCCGGCGCGAGCTGTCAGAGGCGACGCCGGCCGACCTGGCCGACCTGGACGAGCGCACGGGAGCGGGAGACGAGGGCACGGGCGCTGAGCCGCGCGGTGCGGGCGTGGCCTTCCTCGCGCTGGCTGCCGCTGTCGTTGTTGCGGCGCTGCTCGCGCTGCGCAGGGGGGCGTGATGGGCTGGTGGAGCTCGACCAAGCGCTACTTGCGCGGTGCGGTGCGCACCGCTGGCGCCGTCGCAGGGGGCGCGGGAGCGGGAGCGGCATGTGCCCTCGCGTTCCCGCCGGCGGCGTTCTACACCGCCCCGCTCTGCGCAGCGGCCGGAGCGGGCCTGGGCGACGCCGCCGCGCGCAAGGGCTTCGACGCAGCCGCGCGCATCGGCGGAAGTGGTGCCGGATCTGGCGCCGGATCTGGTGCCGCGGTCTTTGTGCCGGAGACGGATGGAGATCTTGCGCTGCGCGAGCAGCGGAGGTTGCCGGCGGCAGAGTTCGCGGATCCGCAGGGCAACTCCGGGCGCTTCGTCGCTCTGGGTATCGTCCTGCTCACAGTGGTTGTTGCGGCGCTTGTTGTCCGCAGGAGGCTGAAATGAATCAGGTTTTCACAGGGATGATGGGGCGCGGGGCAGTCGCCCCGGCTGCCGACAATGGGGCGATCCTGTACACTTACGCGATCGCTCCGGCGCAGGTCGTGGGGCCTGGGTACGATCTCGTGGCGCCGCTCATTGGTGCGGGCGGCTTCAATCTGCCGTTGGCCGCACCGTTCCTCCAAGTGCTAAACGGCGTCGGAGCGAACGTGCTGACGGGCTTCGCAGCGCCCCGCCTCCTCGCGGTTGCGCTGGAGGTTCAGGTGGTGCTGAGTCCGGTAGCTTCGGGCTCGGATCTGACGGGGCAGGCGGAGGCCCTGGCCGCGCTGGTGCGCCGCAACCTCAACATGCTCGCGACGGAAGATCCTGGGACCGGCTACGGCGCACCTCTCCCTCTGGCGGCTGTGGGGAGTGGTGGCGTGGCTCTGGTCGCGCCGGTGTCGTTCGCCTTGGCTGCCGCCGAGCTGGATCTTGTGATCCAGGCCTTCGGCGGCCTGACCTGGCCCGCGTCAGAGGCGGTTACCATGTCTGGCGTGATCAGTGTTCTTGCGCGCTTCGGGGCGTAAGCTGTCTAAAGCGCCTAAGCGCTTCGGCGCAAGGAGGAAAAAATGGACAAGCTCTCAAATTTCATGCTCAGGGGCGATGTCGCCCCTGCCGCCGATGCGCTGTCGGTGGCTCGACTGCGGATCCAGGCGCCGCAGCAGTTGCTACCGCCGACGGCAGACGCAATCGCGGCGCTGGAGGGAGCGGCGGGGTTCAATCTCGCGGTCGCGGCGCCGTGGTCTACGGTGTTCACCCAAGGCATCGTAACCGGACAGACGGGTCTCGCGGTGCCGGTGCTGGTGGGGCTCGGCGTGCGCGTAGAGGTGCTGTTCGTGTCAAACGCGATGGGCCAGCCGTGGACGTCCTGGGGGGAGGAGTCGGCATGGTTGGCGCAAGCGATCAAGAACGAGATCCGCCTGTTCGCGACGCCGGACACGGCGACTGGCGTAGGGGGCGCCATGTGGGCCGGCGCCAACGATTCAGGCCCGCTGATCAACCCGGTGAGCTTCGCCAACGCCACGGCAGCGGTTCAGATCGGTCTCGATCCCTACGCCGCCGCGACGCTGCTGTTCCCCGAGTCAGGATTCCTTTCGGGGTACATTGAGGTCTTTGGGTATTTCCGCGAGGCGTGATCCGACGAGAGGCCGCGCGTCCCTCCAAGAACGACAAAGCCCGGTGCAGTAACACCGGGCTTTGCCTATCCCCGAAGCGGAGGACGCCCCATAGGAGGGGGCGCCATGAAGCTACGACCCTCCCCTAAAAACGTCAAGCCTGATTGCGCGCTGGTCCCCCTCAGGGTGTTCGACCGCGCGCACGGCCTGTCCCTCTCCGCCGTCCGTCTCCTGCTCGTCTACACCCACACACGCGACCTGGACGAGGCCGCTGCGATCCTGCACGCGCAGGGCTGGAGCGAGCGCACGGTGCGGCGCGGCCTCGCCGAGCTCGTGCAGCGTGACCCAGCGGAGCTCCTCAACCTGCCGGGCCGAGTCGGGCGCGTCCCCGTGGCTTGGCTGGCGCCGTCCTACGCCCTCACGCGCGGAGAGCTGGCGGCGGTGGCCTCGCTGGAGGCCAGGGGCGCCCACCGTCGCTCCAGGCGCGTCCCGCTGCGCTGGCTGGTGCAGGACACGGGCGAGAGTCTGAGGACGGCTCTGCGGGCGGTCCACGGGCTCAAAGGCAAGGGGTGTGCGGCGAGACGTAGCCAGCGCCGCGTCAAGGCGCGGTGCGAGACGCTGCTTCTCTGGCCGGATCGGGCATGGCCTGCCGCCCTCGCCGGCGCGACCCAACGCGCCAGCGCCGGCCATGACGGGGCGGAGCCGCAGCGGCCAGGTTTGTCACCCTCCATTACCCAAACTCAAGAAGTGTCTATAGCGGCCCCGGCCGAAGGCCGGGCTCCAACCTGTGGAGAACTTCAGCCGAACGGCGAAGCGACCTCGACTGGCACGGCGTGCGGAGGTTCTCCACAGCCTGTGGATAACTCGGCGCCAGCTCGGGTGCAGCCGTTGACGCTGGCGGAGATCGTGGCGAGTGCGCCGGCGCTACCTCCGGGGCGAGTCTGCGCGCACGCGGAGTGCCCAGCTGGAGCCTGTCTGCGCCTGCGGGGAGTCGAGACGGAGTGGGGCGCGATCGCCTATCCCTACGTCGTGGAGCGGCTCGTGTGGGCGTGGCCGCGTGCGTCGTTCGACCTCGCGCCGTTCGAGGCGGGGCGCCTGGTCGCGTGGCTGGTCGAGACGCGCGGACTGTCGCCGGAGGTGCTCGCGGCGCGAACGCGGCACTACCTCGACCGCACGACGGGCGTCAGCGGCGAGAAGCCGGGGCGCTACCTCCTACCGCTGTCGGCGTGGCTCCGCTCGGGCGCGCTGCACTGGCGGGACAACGGGCGGTACCAGGTAAATCCGTGGCTCGGGGTGCCGGCGCTTGTCGAGGCGCGGCCTGTGCGTCTGCCGGAGGCGTGGAGTAACCCCGTGCCGGAGGCGTCGCTACGGGATTGGGATCTGTTGCGGGTGGTGGTGGATCTGTCGGCGCCGGCACCCCGGAAGCCGACCGAAGAAGCGCGACGCGCGATGCACGCAGCGAAGCTCGCCGGCCTTATGGGTGCGGAAGTGGCGAGGCGGGAGCGGCTGGTGGACGAGGGCGAGGCGCGCGCGCGTCACGATGCGCTGCTGGCGCAGTTGCTCGAAGCCGAGCGCAAGGTCAGTGCGTGACCTTGCGCTCGGCTTCGAGCTCGGCGATCCGAGCGTTCGCGGTGCGGAGCTCCTCGCTGAGCACGGCAAGCGTGCCGGCGGACGCGGCCGAGACAGCGCGATCTGCGGCCTCGATCTGGCGGAGACGCGCTGCGTTGCCGAGCTCGGCCGCTTCGTTGGACAGGTGGAGGTGGACGAGCTCGGCAACGCAGCAGAGCGTGCGGTCGAAGAGCTCAAGCGCCTGCGACCCGAGCACGTGAGCGGCGGTGACGAGTTCGCGCTGGGGGCGCAAGCCCTCGTCGAGGGCGACTTGAACCAGGGCGGCTTCCTTGGAGCGGCGGGCCTTGCGGGATCCGACGAGCTTGTCAGCGGCGATCTTTTTGAAAGGACGGCGGATGTTTTTGGACACGGTGTTCTCCTGGTGGGGGGGTGGTGAGGGTCAGTGGCGCAAACGCCACCGCCGTTTGAGGTCACGGGTGAAAAACCACCGGTGGCCGGGGTGAAGCCACGTGTGAGGCGCCCACCACGACGGCACCACGAAAAAGACGTGGCGCGCAACGCGGTGAGCCTCGCAGATGGCGGCGTCGGGGTCGCGCACGTGCTCGAGCACGTGCGTGCAGATCACCGCACCGAAGGCGCCCGTGGCGAACGGAAGCGCTTCCGCGTCGCCGTAGGACACGCGGTCGGAGCCGTGAGCGACGGAGCGCGGGGCCGCGAGATCAACGTTGACGTCGCCCCAAAGGGTGGGGCCGAAGCACAGCGCGCGCAGGGAGCTCCTGGGCGTGCCTGCCCCGACGTTGAGCAGCGGCAACCCCGCAGCATCGGCAGCTCGGCGAGCTCGCCGAGCCACAAGCGCCGAAACGATAAGCACATCCCAGACGTAGGCCGTCAGGGTGTACGCGGCGAAGACGAGCAGGGCGGTAATCACGAGGCGTCCTCCTGGCAGGAGGACGCCTCGAACGCATCGAGGGAGGAGAGTTGTAGCTCGACCTCGGCAAGGTCGAGCAGCTCGCCGGCGTGATCCACCGGGCAGCCCCACACCTGGGCGCGACGGGCGAGACGCGCGGAAAAGAGCGCGTCGTCCAGGTCGAGCGCGGAGGCGGCGTAGTGGATCGCGCGCTGCGCGTTCAGTCGGGCCTCGAGAGCGAAGATCTCGTTGCACCCCGCCGCGTCAGCGAATCCGGCGCGCGTCTCAGTTGCAGCGACCTCGGCGAGCCGCGCCACATCGGCGCGTAGCCGGTCGTCGCCGTCGCGGAGCCACGCCGCCACCGTGGGTGGCAGTCCGGGCCACTGGTGGCCGCACTGAGCGCAGCACCAGCGGAGCCAGAGCCGGATTGCAGGGCTCATAGTAGATCCTCCGGCCCGTCGGAGGGCAGGTAGTAGGTGCCGTCATCCAGCTGGGCGATCTCACCCCGCTCCAGAAGCCGACGGTAGATCGTGCGAACGTTGCCACCGTCCAGCTGGAGGACGGCGGCAATCGCAGTCGGGCGGGGGATCACGCGCACGGGTACGGCGCAGCGCCGAATCTCGGCGAGAATCGCCGCTTCGGTGGTCGCCGGAGCCCCAGAGCGGATCTTGGTGTGGTGGTGGTCCATTAATCACCCGTTGTGCGTGGCCACTGTTGTTGCCACTGGTCATGAGGCCAGTATAAGCGCACCGCGTGGAAAATCAACGGCGATCGCAAGAAATCAACTTGCGTTGTCACGCGGGCGGCGTTATATCTCGGTCTGTGGCCGACGGACGGCCACGGAACACACGTCGAGGTGAACGTGGACGAATATTTTGCGTGCGAAACGGTAATGGTGTGTCGATCTGCTATCGATCGCCACGCGTGGGCGGTGTCTGTGGCGGCAGCGTCGCTTCAGGCGCGCGGCGTGGTCCTGCCGCGGGAGTACAGGGTTGTGGCGGAGCTCTACAACGGAGCCCCGACGCTGGTGTCTGACCTCGAGGGCTGCACAATCCGCACGTTCCCACGTCCAGAGGAGTGTCGTTTCGTGCCGCTCGTCGACGTGGGCGACTGCGACGAGTCGGAGGGCGACGATGCGCACGCCTGACTGGTGCGCGATCGTGAGGCGGCGGCTCGAAGAGCCCCGTCCGCTGCTCGTGCCTCCGACGCGGCCGGGCGATCTGTTCAGCCAGCTCGAGGGGCGAGGAGCTCCAGGCGGAGCGTCTCCGCTCCGGGCATCCGGGCTGGGGGCGTGTGCGCGGCAGCTCGCGTACCGCCTCGCAGGCTCGAGCGAGGTCGGAAAGGAGACTGACGCGCGGTCGAGGCTGGCGTTCGCAATGGGAGACTTTTTCGAAGCGTTCGTAACGGTGGCCCTCGCCGACGCGATAGACGGCGGGGCCGCGCCTGGATGGGCTCTCCGGGGCGTGCAGCAGCACGGCGGACAGATCGAGGTGGGCGTCAAGCTGGACGCCGGCTTGACACTGCCGGGGCACCCCGACGGCTTGCTTGTGGGGCCTGGCGGGACGCGGATCGTGCTTGAGGTCAAGAGCACCTCCTCGTGGTCTTTCACTGAGTGGGGGAGGGAGCGAAAGGCGGGGCGGGAGCCGTGGACCAGGGGTGATAGCTACTGGTGGCAACTTCAGGCCTATCTCTGCGCCCTGGACGCGGCAGAGGGATACGTCCTGGCGGTGGATAAAGAGAGCGGCCAGCTCGCGGGCTGGACGCAGGAACGAGATCTGGCCTGGGCGGATGAGGCACGGGCGCATGTCGCGCTTGCGGCTTCGGGGCTCGTACCGGAGGACGTGCCGCGCCGACTGCCCGGCGGCGAACTCCTGACCCCGAGTGAGGCCAAGGGCAAGCAGCCGGCGGGGCTCCTGCCGTGGCAGTGTGTCTATTGCCCCTTCTGGGGGCGGTGCTGGAAAGGCGCAATCGAAGAGGTGGCGCATGATTGGCGGGGCCGTCCAAAACGGCAGCTCCGCGTGACAAAAGAGGTGGAGTGATGGGGTTCGAGACTGGAGAGAAGATTGCGCGCCGAGCTGCGGACGCGCACAGCTCCGAGGAGCTCGCGCGGGCATCGTCGGCGCAGACGGCGCCATGGCGGCAGGAGTGGCGGGAGCTTCTGGAGCTCGCCGAAGAGCTGGCCAGCTCCGGCCTGTGGACGGACAAACGCGACGATCCCAAGCAGGCGCGGGGTCGGATCGTGGCGTCGATCCTCTTCGGGCGCGAGTACGGGTTGACGCCCGTGCGGAGTCTGGCTGAAGTCTACGTCGTGAACGGTCGTCCGACGCTCCGGGCCGCGACGCAGGCCGCGATCCTGCGGAGGGCCGGAGTGGTCCTGGTGGAGAGGGAGCGGACCAACACCGCGGCTGAGATCGAGTGGTGGAGAGGTGGCGTGTGCGTCGGTAGGTCGCGGTGGACGATGGAGGATGCCCGCGCGGCGGGCATTCTCGGATCCGACGCCTGGAAAAAATACCCGCGCCGGATGCTCTGGGCTCGCGCCCTCACCGAGGGCGCGACCACCTACGCGTCAGACGTGATGGGGGGCGCCTCCTACACACCCGAAGAGCTCGGGGAGACGCGCGTGGAGGCGATCTGGGCTCTCGACGAGGGGCCTATCGAGGTCGCCCCGGACGTTCTTCCGCCACCGCCACCGCCACCGCCACCGCCACCGCCACCACCACCGCCACCGCCGGCACAGCCGCCGAAGCGGGAGCCGGCGCGAGCTGTCGAGGTCCACCACGACGGGGAGCGATCCTATTCTCTGGTTGTCGCCCCGTGGGGCGAGCGATTCAGGGTGTACGAGGACGCGGGATTTGGGCGGGATGAGAGCTGGAGGTCGGCCAACCGTGCGTTTCGGGTCGCAGCGGGCCTGCACGGCGTCCGTGGAGCTGACGAGATCCTGGCTCACGTCCTCAAAAGGACGCGCGAGGTGTCCAGCGTCAAGCAGCTGGACGCAGGATTTTTGGCGGCGTCCGCCGCCAAGCTGACGATTCGGGCCGAGGAAGGCCCGCTGGCATGGGCGGGGATGCTCGCCGGCTATTTGGGCGCCGCAGGCCTTGCCCACGGCGATCTTGAGGCGTCGCGGCGAGCTCGCGACGCAGCGATCAAGACGGCGGAGCCAGCAGAGCAGCGCCTCGACTGTTGCGGAGTGGTCCAGCTGGACCGCACGCAACAGGTGGCGTGGCCGACGGTCGAGGGTGACGAGTTGTGGGGGCCGATCTACTGTGGGAGTTGCGGACAGATGGTCCGCGTGGAGGGACTGTGAGCAATCATCAGATCGACACTGAAGAGCTGACGGCCAGGGAGGACGACGTTCAGCGGCGCGAGCGGGAGTGGCGCGCGAAGTACGGACCCGAGCAGGCCGTGGAGGCAGCGGAGGCCGTGGAGGCGGTGGAGGCGGTGGAGGCCGTGGAGGCCGTGGAGGCCGTGGAGGCCGTGGAGCCGGTGGACATGGGCGGCGCCAAGCGGGCGCTGAACCGGGCGAGTCGGGAGCTCGAGCAGACGCGGAGCGCGATAGATTCGCAGCGGGAGCTCGTCAAGGGGCTCGCCGAAGAACTCGAGCGGCTGAGACAGGAGGCCATCGAGATCGAAGACCTCCGCGCGGAGCTCGCCGAGAAGGCGAAGGCCTGGATCGTGGAGTCCGAGCACCTCCACGCAGTGCTGGTCCAGGCCAGAACGCAGCGAGACGCGGCAGACAGGCGCGCCGAGTGCGCCGAGCGCGACGCGGAGTTCTGCCGCGACCAACTACTCGAGCTGGAGCGCGAGAAGGAGCGCGGGTGGGGCAGTAGTGAGGAGTTCGAACGCCTCAAGGAGGTGGAAGCGGCGTGGCAAAACCTGGTGGTGGCACACGAGGCGGAGACGGGCGCGACTGCCGCCGCCGCAGGAGTAGAGCCGCATACGTGGATAGCGCAACGGCTCTGGGCGCTCGGGGATCGAGCAACGGCGCTGGCCGAGGAGCTGCGCACGACGCGCGGCCTCCTGGCCAGCGCCTGGAAGCGGGAGGGGTGATGATGGCGATCTGCACCAAGTGCAAAGCCCGAATCGAGTGGGCGAGGACGCGTGCTGGCAGGTGGATGCCTCTCGACCCGCCGGTTGTGCGGGGCGAGGCGTGCAAGACCGGCGGCGTGGTAGTGCTGACCCAGGCCGGGGACGTGGTGAGGATTGAGGTGCGGGCGGGTGGCAGTTTGGCTGGGCGCGTGTCGCACTTCGCGACGTGCCCCAACGCTGGAGACTTCAGGCAGAGGAGGTGAGGCGTTGAGACGCAGAACGGCGAAGACGCAGGCAGTCTACTGGCGCCGGCAGGCCGCGGCGCTCCGTCGTCAGCTGGCGACGGAAAGGGCCCTCACGAGGGCGTACAAGGCCAGGTACTGGAACTGCTGGGAGCGACTCTTTGACTGCCGCCTAGAGGTGGAGCGCTTGGAGGCGATCGTAATGAAGTTCGGGGCCGAGCCGGCGTGCGAGGACGGCTCGCACATTTGACACGCCCCTTTTGGCCGCATCGGGCCCCGTGCACGACGGGGCCCGGCGCAGTGGCCAAAAGGGGGGCCTTGTGGCACAGATTGCGCAGGAGGTATGTTCAGTGAACAGGAGACAGCAGGCCAGATTCAGGCGCCTTGTACGCGCGCTCCAATCGCTCCTGGTCGAGGTGCAGGCCTCGCACCCCGAGGCGAGTTACTACGTGAACTCGGACGCGCTCCATCTCCTGGCGACCTCGCGCGTCAAGGCCAACGACACGAACGTCAGCCTGGCGTGCGAGCCCCTAGAGATAGGAGCGGGCGACCTTGGGTTGGTGTAGGGGCTGAAGTTCCAAACCGACGCCACAACAAGCGGAGGGCGAGGTGATGTTGATCAACACGTTCGAGCTGGTGACGCAAGCCATGGGCGACTTCGAGGTCACCAGCACGGCGGCAACGCCGGATCGGCTGGCGTTCTGGGCCACCGTCAAGCGCGGGCCGTGGCGTCACCTGACGCAAGGTCTCATCACGCTCGACCAGGCCGGCGTGGTCGTGGTGAGCGTGCAGCTGGACGCGGGCGCAGGCGAGTACAGCGCCGGAGCGCCCGGAACACAGAGTGAGCCCCTCGACCTGGAGGGGCGTGTAAGGGTGGCGCTGATGTTGGCGATCCACTCGGCAGGAAAGGAGGAGAGGCAATGACGACCGGGAAGGTGATCAAGAGTTGGTGGCGCAAGGCAACAAGCGTCAAGATGTCGGGCGTCTCGCTCACCACGGGTGAGCCGTTCGAGGTCGTGAGCAAGCGCGAGGGGTCGGAGTCGCTCAAGCGGTGGTGTGACGAGCACGCACCGCAGGAGCTGCACGACGCCATCAGGCGATGACGGGCGCGAGTCGGGGCAGAGGATCGGCGCTGCGGGAGGTGGAGATCGACGCCGAGACGCGGCGCCGCTTCGCCGTGGCGCTTGAGCGCGCTGAGGTGCACGGCGCCTGCCTGCTCTGGCCCGGCTCCACCTGCACCGCCGGCTACGGCCGCATGATGATCGGCGGTCGCAGGATCGGCGCACATCGCCTCGCGTGGGTGCTCGCCGAGGCCGGCCGAGAGATACCGCCTCACCACGTGGTGAGGCACCTATGCGACGGCCACACCGGCTCGCGTCGGTGCGTTAATCCGGCACATCTGGCGGTAGGCACCTACCGCCAGAACTGGCAAGATATGGTGGCGAGCTACGAGAGCGCCCGCCTCGAGCGCGAAAGGCTCGAGGCTCAATCAACCCCAGTCGTCCTCGACCTGGACGATGGGCTACCATTCTGAGGTGAGGTATGGACGACATGCAGTCAGCGCAGCTCCGCTATCAACGGGCGCTCGGCTCGAGGCTATCCCTGCTCGGTCGCAGACAGCACGAGATCCAGGCGTTCGCGGCGCAAGCGGCGCTCCAGGCGGGGCAAATCGCCTCGCTCTGTGAGCAGGCCGCGCTTGCCGGCCAAGCGGCGGCCGGCAACGGCGATACCTTCGACGCGGACAAGATCGAGGAGATCGATGCGGCAATGGAGGCCGCGTTGCGCGTGGCCTCGCAGCGGATCTCGCTGCGAGCAGAGTTCCTGGGATTCGGGAGCGTTCCGGAACTCAACGACTGGGAGCGAGCCGTGATGGGGCCTCCCGAGCCAACAGTGGAGGCGTAATGGAGGCTCTAGTGGTTGTGGCGGCGCTCGCCGCCCTCGCTGCTCTCGCCGTCCGGGCACTCTGGGACGGAGATTCGCCACCGCTCGAGGTGGACCACGCCGAGGCAAGGCGCCTGCCGTGGGTCAGGGTCTACGATTGCCGAGAGCCGGCGGAGTGGTCAGGACTCCTGCCGTCACCGAGTCGAGCGGTGCGTCTGCCGCTGGCGCAGCTCGTGGCGGCGGCGAAGAGCGGCGAGATCGTGCCGCGCCGGGGCCTGGTCCTCGTCGTCTGCCGATCCGGGCGCCGCTCGTTGATCGCGGCGAGGGCCTTGCGCGCCGCGGGCTACGACGGCGCCGTCTCGCTCCGTGGCGGGCTCGAGGCCGGTCCGCTGTAGCCAGGGCGGACAAAAAGCGAGGGCAGACACTTTTGTCCTTGCGTTGCCACGCGGTGTGCGTTATATCTCTCTCCAGACGCAGACGCCAACCCCGGCGCCTCACAACCGGAGATCGATCATGACCAGCCCCATCGACGCCCACATCCAGCGCATCGCCAACTCTGACCTGACCGTCGCGTGGGCCGACCACTTTCAGGCGGACGGCGCGCACGACGTGCCCGCCGAGGACGGCGCCGCCTTCGAGGCTGGCTGGTGGGCTCGCTGCACCGGCGGCGACCGTCCGGCCGATGCGATCGGCGGCGTCGCGTACGACGCCGCGGCGGCCAAGGGCTGGCCCCTTGCGGCGGACTGACCCGTGTTGCCCAGGCCTGGGCAACACGGACCCCTTCCCCCTTCCCACCCCGCGCCCCCCATCGAGGAGGGCGCGCGGGGAATCACGCCCGAGAGGGCACGACGCCCCCACGGGGCACAGGAGGCCGATCATGGCCCGGACTGAGTGGTTTGCGTTTTGCGCCTGGGGCGCGGGGTCCGTCCCCACCCCAAGGGTCGTCACTTCCGTGGAGGCGGCGGACAGCGCTGCGAGCCGGTGGCGGGATTCGTGCGCCGGCAAGCGCGGTGCCCCCGCTGCGGCAGACGTGCGCCTGCTGGGGCCTTTCGCGACCCGCCGAGAGGCTCGCGAGGCGGACATCAGCGGTAGCGGTGGCCCTGTCGTCAAGACGATCTGACGCCTACCCCGCGCCACCCATCGAGGACGGCTCGCGGGGGATAACGCCCCGAGAGGGGCAAGCGCCCCGAAGGGGGCAAAGGAGACACATGACCGACTCGTGCAAAAAAAGCGGCTGTTCACATCATGCCGGCTGTGGCTGCTGTGGCTGCCCCGCTCAGCCCAAGCGCGCGGTGAGCGCCCCGCCCCGCACCGCGCGACCCCAGATCAGCGTCTGCCACCCCGGCGAGGCCACCGCGCACGGTCGGCACTGGACCGCTGCGATAGCTGGCACCGCCGACCGCCCGCAGGGGGTGGGCACTCCGCCCGTACGGGAGAGCGCCCCCTGGCAGACGTGCGAGGTGTACGTCTACGATGTGGCTCTGACGCCACAGATCGTGCGCGGCCCGTCCGGGCCGCGACTCGACCACGCCGGCATCTGCGCGGCGGGCAACGCGGCGGGGAGCCTCGCGAGTCAGGGTGTCTCCGTGCAGAGCGGAGACACCCTGACACAGCCGGACGCGCGCGTGCGCGTCCTGATCGCCCTGTCGCTCCAGCGCAGCGGCTGGACCGTGTACCTGGACGGCCTCCCGTTCGAGGGGGGCACCGATGGGCACATTTGAGGTCGCAGAGCGCTACAAGCCAGGCCAAACGATCCTTGGAGACGACGCCCCCGAACTCGTGTTGACCTGCGATCCGGCACCGCGAGGTCGCTGGACCGTGCAGACGGTCCCGATCGAGGGACAGAGACGCATCGGCTATGCCCGCGTCTCAGGTATCGACCAGACCCACGCGCTCCAGCTGGACGCGCTTGGGAAGATCGACCTGGACGCACTCGTCGTGGAGACGGCGAGCGGCGTCAAGGCAAGGCCGGCGCTCGCTACTGCTCTATCCTGCCTCCGGGCAGGTGACGAGCTGCACGTATGGCGCAGAGACAGACTCGGCCGTCACGCGATCGAAACGGTTCAGACGCTGTGCAGGATCTGCGAGCTGGGGGCAGTCGTCGTGTCAGTGACTGAGGGCACTACCGACCCGAGCACGCCAGTTGGGATGATCCAGTTAGCAATTACCGCCAGCTTCGCGCAGCAGGAGCGCGAGACAATGCTGGAGCGATCGCGCGCCGGTATCGAGGCGGCGCGAGCTCGTGGCACACACCTTGGCCGACCACCGTCATTGACGGTGGCGCAAAAAGTGGAGATAACTTCACGAGTGGGCGCGGGTGAGTGGACTTGCGGCAGCGCCGCAAAACTTTTTGGCGTGTCACTGCGCACCGTCAGGCGCGTGATGGCAGGGGCAAGGGAGCAGGAATGAAAATCGAAAGCCTGAAAAAGTCTGAGCTGCTCCGAATCTTCGCGCCACTGGCCCACCTGAGCCACAAGGGCGAAGAGCACGCGCTTTTTGTGCACTGTCATGGCGAACTTGCGGTCGTTGTCGCGGGCGCCGTGTCGAGCGGTAGCTACCGCACCGGCTACCCGAGCGATTTTGACGCGCCGATCGCAGTAGACCCGGCCGAGCTTGCAGCGGCAGTGATCAAGGCCGCGCGCGCGATGCGCCGTGGCGATACGGCCGAGCTCAAGGTTTCGCCCGGAGGCGTGCGCGTCGCTGGGCAGAAGCTCAAGGCGTTCGCTGGCGTGCGAGAAGTGTTCATCCCGTCGGGCTCGAGCCTGCAAACCCTCCCGGAGAAGGCGAGCCCCAAGGGGGTGCGTCGCACGGTGCAGGCGGTGGGCGTGCTTGGTGGTGCGCCTGCGTTCTTTGCTGCCGAGGGCGGCTACCACGTTCAGGCGAGGCGCCCCGGTGCGGAGTCGCCCTACTATTGCGGGTGGATCAAGGAGGGGCGGTTCAGCGGTCCTCCGGTGCCCGGCGAGCGCGGCAAGGCAAGCACGCCAGAGCCCGACAACGCACAACCGACCATCGTGCTCGTTGTGGAGGAAAAGGGGCAGGTCACGGTGATTGGCCCGTTCCGGCTGGCGTTCAAGCGCCGAGCAGAACAGCTCGGAGGGCGATGGACCGGCAACGTGTGGACGTTCAAGGCAGGCGACTATCCCAAGGTGATTGTGGCCGTGCGTGAGCACTTCGCGGCGCCGGTGGAGTATCTCGCCGTCGGGGCCGCAGTTGCGCCGCCGGTCGAGGGTACGGGCAAGGTCGCGGGCTTCGTCGGCGACGTAACGCCAATCATCATGGCGGGCCGCTCGTGTGCCTCGAGCACAGCGGCACGGTATCGCCTGGTCGAGGTGTCAGAACTCGTGCCGTCGCACGACGCGCAGAGCTTCACTGTGCGGCGGGACTATCCAGCCGGCGTGCAGGAGCGGCGCTACCACACCGACAAGACCGAGCAGCAGAAGGTGATCGACAACAGCGCGCCGGGCTGCTTCGAGCCGGCGCTACTCGCGAACACCGACCCCACCGCGCTCGGCGGCGCCCCCATTGTCACGCCGTCGGGCGTCGTCCTGGGCGGCAACAGCCGAACCATGGTGCTCCAGCGGGTGTACGTTCGCGGCGGCGAGGCGATGGCCCGATATAGGGCCTACCTCGCCGGCCACCTCCACGAATTCGGGCTCCCCGCCGCTGGCCTCGAGCGCCTGAAACAGCCGGTGGTGGTTCGCGTGGTGGAGCCGGCCGACGAAGAGACGGCGACGTTGCGCGACCTCGTGAGGCGCTACAACGAAGGGCTGACACAGGATCTCGAGCGCACCGCCGAACAGGTGGCGGTGTCGGCCCGATTGACAGACGCGGCGTTCGCCGAGCTCCAAAACATCGAGGACGAGACGTTTGCGGCGTTCCTGGCGTCGCCCTCGAGCAAGGGGTTCGTGCGCGTCCTGCTGCAAACCGAGGTCATCCCGAAGGCGCGGCAGGGTCGAATGATCGGCTCCGGTGGCCTCCTGAGCGCCGAGGGGCGTGACTTCGTGACGCGGGCGCTCCTGGGCGCGATCCTTCCTGACCCTGCGCTGATTGACCTCCTCACAGACGGGCTCCGAGATTCGCTTGCGCGCTCTGCCGCCTTCGTCGTCAACGCAGCCGGCGTGCAGCCGAACGCGACGGCGCGCGCGCAGTGGGCGATTGCCCCGCGACTCCCCGAGGCCGTGAGGCTCTACAGCCGAGCTCGCGCCGCCAGCCTCCGCGACGTGGCGGAGCTCGCTGGGCAAGTGGAGCTGACGAACGAAGGACTGGACCCGCTGGACACCGCAAACGTGCTCTTGGCCAACGCGCTACTTCTCCGAGGCGGAAGCCGCCAGCTCCCCGACGGCTTCAGGAGGTATGCGGAGGCGTCGTTTCAGGCTTCGACGCCTTCTCTGTTAGGCAACGATGAACGCCCGGTGGAGGCCCTCGCCCGCGCGTTCAAGCTCGCCGTGCCAACGGGCGTTCCCCTCGCGGTAACGTTCGCCGCCGCACCGACCCCGACGCCTCTGCATCCTCCGGCCCCGACGCAGACGCCGACGCCGACGCCCGCACCGACGCCCGCGCCAGCATCAGCGCCGGCCAAGTGGCCGTGGTCTGACGTGGCGGTCAGGGAGTCGAGCTATCACGGCCCCTTCAACCCGACCGTCAACGCTGCGATCAAGCGCCTGGGTGCGAGGTGGGATAGCAGGGTCAAGGCGTGGGTGTTCGATCCTCGCGTGAGAGGGGAAGTGGTCGAGGCGGTACGCGCGGAATTCGGCCACCATGGCGAGCCTGTACCGCTCGGAGACGCAGAGGCAGAGCTGCTCGCTGCTCACGGTGTAGAGTTTGGGGACGCCTCCGTGTGGTTCGCGGGCCGCGAGCTGGCAAGGCGGTTTGAGCGCGACAGCGAGGTGCGGACCGCGCCTCACGTGTCAGTCCTCAAGGGGCGTTTTGCGGACCGTGGGGGGTCGCGCAAAACGCCAGAGCTCAAGCCAACCGATGGGATGGTCTTGCGCGTGCGCGACGTGCCGATTTCGTGGCTGGAGCGGAACGGCTACAGCTTACAGCCCGATGGGTTCTGGCGGTGGACACCAGCAGCGCCCCCAACGCCCCCCCCAGCGCCCCCAACACCCCCCGCAACGCCCCCGACGTTGCCAGCCTCTGCGAGGGTGTACGGGCTCACGGCTGCTGGCGCCGTGGTGCCTATCACCACCTCAGCGCCAGCCGACCTGGAGAGGCTCGGCGTGGTCGAGGTCTACGCGGCGGATCGGGGCCTTTGGCGGGAGGCTCCGACCAGAGGCGATCTCGGCAAGATCGCGCCGCTGGGTCGGCTGGTCGATGGGGCGTGGGTCTGGACGACCTACGATCCGTGGATCGGGCACGCGCCTCAGGGGACACGTGGGGCGGGCTTCTGGGCGCTAAGCTCCTCCGGGGCCCCGGAGGACGCCCGCAAGACTCCGCCGGCACAGGCGATCGCCGAGCGCGATCGCCAGGGGCCAGCGGAGGCCACCGTGTGGTGGGTGCCGACCGAGGTCTACACGGGGATAGGAGACTTCAGAAACAACCGGGGACAGTGGTTGTCCCCGGTGCGAGTGATCCGTGAGGCGGCCCCCGTGCTGGGGGCCGCGTACCAGTACAGGAGGAAGCAGCAGTGAGCGCACCCAAGTCTGATCAGTCCCCACTCGCCCTTGACACGCGTACGCTGGTGCTGCTCGCAACGCTGGTGGTAGTCGCCAGCGGTGGCGGCGGCACGCTCGGTGGGCTGGTGGGCGCCCCGCCGTGTGCCTGCCCGGAGCTGCGCGCAGAGGTGCAGCAGGTTCAGGCCGACGTGCGCAGGCTCCAGGCCGACGTGTCGGCGATTCGCGCGGGCGAGTGCCCGCCACAGTCGGAGAGCGTTGACCGGACGCCGCCGGCCCCCATTGCCAGCGGCCAGTAAGCGCACCTCCGAAGCAAAGGACAACAACTATGGCAACCCGCAGAAAATTCTTCCTGGGCGAGGGGGCCGATCCGCTCGGTGGCCTGCGCCGTGCAGCTCGCACGGCGTACCAGCACCCCGTGACCTGGACGATCGTCACTCCAGACGGAGACCGCGAGGTACTCGACGTGGCGCGCGGCGTCGCCTTCGGCGTCGAGCAGCTGTCCGACTGGACCGAGCAGGTGGGCGAGGAAGCCGGCTACCCGCTCCGGGTCGAGGCGTGCGATCCGATGCGCGGTCCAGAGGACATGCTCGCGGGCGGCGTCCTGATGGGGCCGCTCGAAGCCGACCGACGGGGCGGCGGCGGTAGCGGCCGGGGTTTCGGCTCGGGGCGCAACCGGGGAGGAGGCGATGCCTCAGACGTGATAGGCCAGTTCGCGGCGCAGGCCCTGAGCGACCCGGCCGCGCTCGAGGGCGTGGTGTCCGCCTTCTTGCGGCCGCTTCGAGGCGAGCCGAACGAACGGCAACTAGCCGTCCTGGTCGGCGAGGTCACGAAGCAGGCCGTTGGCGACGCGGTGAGGGAGTCGATGGGCGAGCTCCTGCCGAAGCTCGCCCACCTCATCCAACAGCTCGTCGCGCAGGAGTCCGGGAGTCGCGAGGTGAGCGCGGCCGTCGGCGGGATCGCCGAGGACGATCTACAGCAGGCGCAAGAAATCGCCTGGGTCGCAGGTGTGCGGCTGGAGCTCCGCGCAGGAGTCTGGTTTGCGGTCGGCGCCGCAACGACGGTGCGGCGCTTCTCGAAAAAGGCCGAGGACATGGGCTTTGAGGCGCCAGCGGCAAAAAAAACGTCTCTTGACGACGACGACGCGCAGAGCTATACATCTGAGGAGCAAGTTGACGCAGAGGAGCCGTTTTGACAATCCCAACCCCAGACAAGATCGCGGCGACAAGCGAGGCTCTGCCAAAGCTGGCAGATGCCGTGCTGGAGACGCTGATTCTCGAGCTGGGGCCGTGGATGGCCACGGCCTATAATCGTGGCGTGCCAGACGACACCAGAGCCGCATACGCGGCCCTGGCCAAGCAGGCAAACGGAGAGCGCGCCCGACGTCAGGCAGCCGGGCGCTGGAATCCGGGTCGTGCGGGCGAGCTTTTCGAGGCGGGCGCGGGGACGCGTGAGGCAGAGCAGCGACGCTTGGCGGAGACGGCCGGCGGCGATCCGGCAGAGCGAGTCGAGGAGCCGGGGTTTTTCGGTAGTCTCTTAGACAGCGTGACCGGGGCCTACAGCCGAGCGGGTGACGCCGCGCTCTCCGTGATCGGATTCGGAGCAGATCAGACGGTGGGATCTCGCGTGGCGGGGTTTGCGCGGCTGGCGGTGGGGCTGATCGCGGTGGCGGTAGCGCTCTATGCGCTGTACCGTCTAGGAAAATTAGGGATTGGGCTTTAGGTGGGCGCCATCAAG
>Ga0210005_1000751_pt1 | contig 23788 bp, 17 predicted proteins | sample CryGey02umfilter_3_FD_183961 | JGI IMG/M metagenome (GOLD analysis project Ga0210005, IMG submission 183961) | Groundwater microbial communities from aquifer in Utah, USA - Crystal Geyser 4/9/14 0.2 um filter (SPAdes) (version 3) | ecosystem: Environmental > Aquatic > Deep subsurface >... | reverse complement strand
TTTGCTTAACCCGAACTCAGGTTAAAAGGTTCTTGATAAAAGAACCTTTTTTTATACACAATACCCTATGTATAACTTTGTTTTATCCTATTAAACATCAAAACAAATCCAATTAATTTTGACATTAAATTGTAATACCTATTTATTATGGAAAACAAAGAAATGACTTCATCAGTAACAAACTCAAAAGGAAACAAAACAAACAAGTTTTTAGTTGTGCTAATTGTTTTGCTTCTCTGTTTTTGCGGATATTTAATTTGGCAAAATTTAGAGCTTCAAAAATCAATTGAAACAGGAGAGATTGCTTACACAGAAGTTTCCACTGAGCGAAATCAAATTCAAACAGAGTTGGAAGAAATGTTGGCAAAATATGAAGCCCTAGAAACCGACAATCAAGAATTAAGTGCTGAATTAGCTACCGAAAAAGAAAAAATAGAAGAATTATTAAAAAAAGCCAAAGGAAAAGATTGGACTATTCATCAACTTAAAAAAGAAACTGAATCGCTTCGGAAAATTATGCAAGGTTTTGTGGTACAAATTGATTCACTTAATCAACTCAACAATAAACTTACCGAAGAAAACAAGGTTGTTAAAACAAAACTTACCGATGAGCAACAAAAAACCAAAGAACTGGTAGATAAAAATGAAAACCTATCAGGCATTGTAACGGTTGCCTCCTATTTGAAAACGCAAGGATTAACGGCTTCGGGTATTAAGGTTAAAAGCGATAATACAGGAAAAGAAAGTGATAGAGCTAAAAAAATTGACAAAATTAGAACTTCATTTACTTTACAAAAAAATACAATCACTATCCCAGGAAAAAAATGGATTTATGTACGCATTTTAACTCCAGATGGTAGAGTGCTTTCAGAAAAAACAGACGATTCCAATAAATTTGATTTCAATGGGGTGAGAGGATTATATTCTGCCAAAAAAGAAATTGATTACAAAAACGATGACATGAGTGTTACTATTGATTGGCTTAAAACCGATGAATTTCCTGTAGGCGAATATAATGTTGAGGTTTATGCTGATGGTGTGGATATAGGAAAAACAAAATTTTCTTTAAAATAAATAGCTGTTAAATACTTTTTTGGAACACTTTCGCCAACAAAAAATAAAAAAATGGGATTTATAAAAGAATTTAAAACATTTGCTGTAAAAGGAAATGTGCTCGACATGGCAGTAGGTATCATTATTGGTGGTGCTTTCGGTAAAATAGTTTCCTCATTTGTAAGCGATGTAGTAATGCCTCCAATAGGAGTTTTACTGGGCGGTGTTGATTTTAAAGATTTAAAAATAGTTATTAAAGAAGCTCAACCTGCCCTTATGGGAGGTACTAACGAAATAGCAGCAGCAACCACCGAAGTAGCTCTAAATTATGGAGCTTTCATAAATACCATTATTGATTTTATAATTATTGCGTTTGCTGTTTTTATAATGGTTAAAGCAATGAATTATGCTAAAAAGAAAGAAGAAGCTGCCCCTGCAACAGTTGAGCCACCAAAAGCATCTAATGAAGAAGTTTTATTGTCTGAAATTAGAGACCTTCTTAAAAGTAAATAATCAGTAACACCCTATCATTTAACAAGAACTTAGTTATTCTATAATTCATGAAAAAAATTATTTATACATTTTTAATTCTATTAAATAGTCCGTTTTTTCAAGCACAAGTAATAGGAAAAGAATTAACCGAAGCAGAAAAAATGCTAAAAGTACAAGCAGCAGATACGTTAGATGGATGGAAAACTGGTGGTTTATTTGGAGCAAACCTTTCTCAAGCAAGTTTTACTAACTGGTCTGCTGGTGGTGAAAATTCTATAGCAGTAAACAGTTTAATGAGTGTTTTTGCTAATTATAAAAAAGGAAAATCATCATGGGACAATACACTTCTTTTAGCCTATGGATTGTTAAAACAAGGAGAAAGAGGCTCAAGAAAAACAGACGACAAAATTGATTTTATGTCGAAATATGGTTACAAAGCTTCTGAAAGATGGTTTTATGCTGGGTTAATAAATTTTAAGACTCAATTTTATGAAGGATATAATTACCCTGATGATTCCACTAAAATTTCCAACTTTTTAGCTCCTGCTTATGGGTTGATTTCTATAGGTATGGATTATAAACCCCATAGCAATTTCACCTTGTTTTTATCTCCATTTACAGCACGACTAACCATAGTAAACGACCAATCGCTTGCTAATATGGGTGCTTTTGGAGTTACGGCTGCTGAATATGATGATTTTGGCGTGCTTACAAAAAAAGGTGAGAATTTCAGAGCAGAATATGGAGCTTATGTCCGAATGATGTATAAAAAAGATATTATGGAAAACATTAACTTAGAAACAAGGGTTGATTTCTTCTCTAATTATTCGGACGAACCAACACATGTTGATGTTAACTGGGAAGTCTTACTTGGTTTTAAAGTCAATAAATTTATCTCTGCAACCTTATCTACTCAGCTAATTTATGATCATGACACAAAACTAGCGTTAGACAGAAATGGAGATGGAATAAATGAAGGTTCTGGACCTAGAACTCAATTTAAAGAGATACTAGGAATAGGGTTGTCATATAAATTCTAATTAGAGTTTGTTCAGAATGTCCGATTTATTCGTTATTCTCGAACTTCAAATCAGTCATGTACTTCAAGTAAACTCCTAATTTTCAGTTCATCGAAACCTCGAACTCGAACATTCTGACTCAAACTCTTACCTTTATGTACAGACACTAATTCACTTACTACTAACAAAATAATAAAACCAATAAAAATTCTTATTGGTTTTATTATTTTTACACCTTGGTGCAAGGCAACCGAAAAAAAGAAATCACGTCTAACCACAAAACCAATGGATCAAGTTGATCAAGATAAATTAAATGACCTTGTTAAAGAGTGTCTTAAAGGTAACCGAAAAGCTCAAAAAGAGATTTACCAGTTATATTATGGTAAAATGATGAGTGTTTGTTACCGATACTGCAATAACAGGGATGATGCAAGAGATTTATTACAAGATGGTTTTTTGAAAGTTTTTAGTAATTTAAATAAGTACGAATTTAAAGGTTCTTTAGAAGGTTGGATTAGAAGAATAATGGTAAATACGGCAATTGACTATTATCGGAAAAACAAAGACGTTCATTTTGTTAATGATGACGAAGGTTACATTCTAGATAATAACAATGCCGAAAGTGCTGATTCTATTTATAGCACATTTGGAGTAGAAATAATAATGGAAGCCATACAAGAACTAACACCTGTTTATAAAACGGTATTCAATTTGTATGTAATGGAAGGCTATTCGCATAAAGAAATAGCTGAAGAATTAAACATAAATGAAGGAACTTCTAAATCTAACTTAGCAAAAGCTAAACGAAATTTAAGAGACCTATTAGAAAATAAAAATGCCCAACAAAATGGATAATTTTGATAAAATAATAAAAGACAAACTCGATAGTTTTGATGTTCCTTTTAATGAAGCTCATTGGGCTGAAATGGACGCAAAACTTAACGCAGTAAAAACAGCAAAGCTGAAACAAAACATTTCTATAGCTGCATCTGTTGTTGCAATTGTTGCAATTTCAGCATACTTTTTATCTGTTTATTTGCCTACAGACAATGTTGTTAATAAAAATAACAATCCACTCGAGAACAAAGAAATTAGTACAGATCAACATCATCAACAAACTAATGTTCTAAAAAACAAAAATCATACTAACGAAGAAACGCTTGAAAACAAAAAAGAAATTTTCACTGAAAAAATAAGTGAAGAAGAAGTTATTAGTAATGATAATGATGTTATAGAAACTAATTCTAACCAAAATGGTGATGAAGAAACTTCCTTGCCAGAAAATACCAACGAAAAAGAAACTAATAAAACATATACAAATACGCCTCAAGATACTGAAGAAGAAAAAATTAGTTTTGAAATTTTCGGCTCATCATTTTGTGAAGGTCAACAAGTAAGTTTTAAATCTTATGTTGATGGATATAATCTATCTTATAATTGGGAGTTTGGAGATGGAAACACATCCAACGAAGCACATCCTAAACATAGTTACAATGCAGATGGAATTTATGATGTTTCTCTTACTGTTTACAATGAAAAAACAAATAAAACCTCTACAAAAAAAATAGCAAATGCTATAACTATACTTCCAATTCCTAAAAAAGACTTTAGTTATACAGAACAATCATTGGTAAATGATAAAAATAAAATCATGTATCCATACACTACATTATTTGTTGAAGTTAAAAACATCAAAGCCTATGTTTGGGATGCTGGAAATGGAAAAATATCCACCAAATCTTCTCCCGAATTTTTATTTGAAAAAGCTGGGAATTATCCTGTAAAAGTTACTTTAACCCACCAATCTGGTTGCGAAGTAACCTTTGCTAAAACTATTGAAATTCAACAAGATGTTGATTTATTAGCTCCAACTGGATTTGTTCCAAACAGTAACATAAATGAAAATACTACTTTTATTCCTAAGGCATTATTAGGTTGGGATATTAAGTTTGAAATGGAAATTTCAGACAAGTCAGGAAACGAAATCTACAGAACATCTGAAAGCACTAAACCTTGGAATGGAAAACTAAACAATACAGGTGCAATGCTTCCTGAAGACACTTATGTATGGAAAGTAGTTACTTACGATGCTAAAGGATTAGCTCATACTCATTCTGGAACTATAAGATTAATGAATAAATAGAGTTTATCCATTTAGTCGAGAGTTTGGTTCAGAATGTTCGAGCTCGAGGTTTCGATGGACTGAAAATCATAGTCCCGATAGCTATCGGGATGACTGATATGAAAAAAGAGAATAACGAAGACTCGAACGAAGTGAGCTCATAAAAACCTTTAAAAAACAATAAATTCGCTGAATAAATCGAACATTATGGACAAACGCTAAATAAAATTATTTCACACAATAATCAATAGCCTTAATCATGTCTTGTTGAGTGATAATATGGTATTTATCATTTTCATATTTTACCATTACCGCTTTATTCCCTTGTTGAAATAACTTAGAAATAGCATTAATGCTAGTTTTCTCATCTACCATTGGAAATGGTTTTTCCATGATGTGTTTTACTGGTAAAAGTTTTAAATCAGGGTTTTCTAATAATTTAGCAAACAACTGATTGTCGGTTAAAGAACCCACAAAATTTCCATCTTCTACCACAGGAAGTTGAGATATTCCATATTGATTCATTAATAAGATAGCCTGCGAAACTGGATTTTCTGTGGAAACCGTTACCAAATGTTTCCCTTGATGGTCTTTAATTAAATCCAAAGCGTTTGTTTTCTCTTCGTCTAAAAACCCTCTATCTCGCATCCAATCATCATTGAACATTTTACCAACATAACGGCTTCCATGATCATGAAAAAGCACCACCACCACATCGTCTTTTGTTAATTCATCTTTTAATTGCAACAATCCTTTTATGGCAGACCCTGCTGAATTTCCAACAAAAATCCCTTCTTCTTTAGCTAACTTTCGTTGATAAACGGCTGCATCTTTATCGGTTACTTTTTCAAACTTATCAATAATACTAAAATCAACATTTTTAGGCAAAATATCTTCTCCAATGCCTTCGGTAATGTAAGGATAAATTTCATTTTCATCAAAAATACCTGTTTCATGGTATTTTTTAAATACAGAACCATAGGTATCTATACCCCAAATTTTAATGTTAGGATTTTTTTCTTTTAAGTATTTCCCAACACCCGAAACAGTTCCTCCTGTACCAACACCAACAACAAAATGAGTTATTTTTCCTTCAGTTTGCTCCCAAATTTCGGGTCCAGTTGAAAGATAATGGGCTTTTGTATTTGATGGATTATCGTATTGATTTACATACCATGAATTTGGTATTTCAGTTGCTAATCTTTTAGAAACAGAATAATAAGAACGTGGGTCATCAGGTGAAACATTGGTTGGACAAACATAAACATCTGCACCTACAGCTCTTAAAATATCCATCTTTTCTTTGCTTTGCTTATCACTTAATACACAAATTAGTTTATATCCCTTAATGATGGCCACCAATGCCAACCCCATACCAGTATTTCCTGAAGTACCTTCTATTATTGTTCCGCCTGGTTTTAAACGCCCATCTGCCTCAGCATCTGCTATCATTTGTACTGCCATTCGATCTTTCACAGAATTTCCTGGATTTGTGGTTTCTACTTTCGCTAATACTAAAGCATCAATGTCCTTAACTATTTTGTTAAGTTTAACTAGTGGAGTGTTTCCTATTGTTTCTAAAATATTATTGTAGTACTTCATTTTTACTTATTTATGCATTAATTATTATGCACACAAAAGTAATAAAACACATTGTTTATTTAATTTTAATATCATCAAAAAATATTTTTCTTTTGTTATAGAAAATAAGACCATTGTATAATTCATTTCTAAATGAACGAGCTAGATTTATAAAAAGAAAGTACTTTTGTTTGGAAATTTTCTATTGAACTTTCAGAAGCTATACTTAAAAAAGTTACTTATCAAAAAACTCAACTACGATACTATTTTAGAAATCAGCACTAAAAATTTAGTGTATAATTTATCTATTTTCCGTTCTTTTTTAAAGCCTAAAACCAAAATCATGGTTATGGTAAAAGCTTATGGTTATGGACTTGGTCCATTAGGATTGTCGCAATTTTTAGAGAAAAACGAGGTTGATTATTTAGGTGTTGCTAATATTTTAGAAGGTGTTGAAATTAGAAAATCTGGAGTTCAATTACCTATTATGGTAATGAAACCTGAGCTAAAGAGTTTTGATTTAATTTTAAAACATCAGTTAAGTCCTGTGTTGTTTTCAATCCACTCACTTTTAGCCTACATTAAAGCTATTGAAGAACAAAATCAAACCAACCAAGAATTTGTTGTCAATCTAAAAATAGATACAGGAATGCATCGGTTAGGTTTTCATGAAGAAGAAATTGAAAAAGTTATTTTTCTAATTAAAAAACATCCCAACATTAAAATTGAAAGTATTTTTTCGCATTTGGCAGCAACAGACGAACCACAACATGATGATTTTACACGTACCCAAATTGACTTATTTGAAAAACTATCTACAAAAATCACATCACAATTTACGTATCAAATAACAAGACATTTACTCAACTCAAACGGAATAGTTCGTTTCCCTGAAGCACAATACGACATGGTTCGATTGGGAATTGGTTTATTTGGTTTTGTTACTGATAAGGAAATAGAATCTCAATTAAAAAACACCATTTCGTTAAAAACTAAAATTGCTCAAATCCTTACCATTAAAGAAAACGAAACTATAGGGTATGGAAGAAATGGAATTACATCAAGAAATACTAAAATTGCAACAGTTCCTTTAGGCTATGCAGATGGCTTTAGTCGTAAATTAGGAAATGGAAATTGGGTAATGAAAATTAATGGCAAACCTGCTCCAACCATAGGAAATGTTTGTATGGATATGACCATGATAGATGTTTCTGATATCAATTGCAACGAAGACGATGTTGCTGTTGTTTTTGACACCAAAGAAGACATACTAAAAATGGCTAATCAACTTGATACTATACCTTATGAAGTGTTAACTTCCATCTCTCCACGCGTGAAAAGAGAATTTACTGAAGACTAATTTTTCATTATTTTCAAGTTCCTGTTTTTTATAACCCTAAATTAACCCGCTTTATTCATGCAAAAGCGAAGCGAATTTCACCTCAAATTGATTTAACAGCTTTAACTAATCCTGTATTAGAGTTTAGATATAATATGTATGGCCAAACTATGGGAGATTTTACATAGTATTCAACGGAACTGTATGGACAGTAGTTGATTCTATTAAAGGAGAGCAACATTTTTCTGCTACAGATCCATGGAGCCTTCATACTATATATACTCAAACCAAATAGGTTTTCGGGAAAATTTTCTTGTCAGTCGTGATAAATGTTATTAACATACTGATTATTAATAACTTATATTAGTTTTTGTAATTATTTAAATATCTTTTATTACCTTTAACACATTCTAATTCAAATAGATAATGTTAAAATTAACACCACAAGAGCAAGAAGAAATTAAACGATTGCACCGCAGTTGTCGAGAAAGAAAATATGCTAACAAATTAAAAGCACTTTTGCTTCTCGATAAAGGCTTTTCGTGTGTGGAGGTTGGAGAAATGTTACTACTAGATGATGATACGATTCGTAAATACCGAGAACAATACTTAAATCTTGGAGCAGAAAGTTTACTACAAGACAACAACAGGGGAAGGGCATCATACCTTAATTCTAAACAGTTAGAACTACTAAACCAAGAGTTAGAAAGCAATACTTATGCTGATTCAAAAGGAATAACAGTGTGGATTTCAACGCACTTCAACATTACTTATACTCCAAGTGGAATAACTGCTCTACTCAATAGAATGGGGTTCGTGTATAAAAAACCAGTATTAGTTCCCTGTAAAGCAGATGTAGAAAAACAAGAAGAATTTGTAACCCAATACAAAGAATTTAAACAAAACTTATTACCTGAAGATCAAATCTACTTTGTAGATGGAGTACACCCACAACACAACACTATAGCAACTTTTGGTTGGATAAAAAAAGGGCAAACAAAACATTTAAAAACCAATAATGGCAGACAAAGAACCAATATTAATGGTGCAATTAATCTTCAAACAAAAGAAGTTTTGTATGTAGAAGATGAACGGATTAATGCACAAACTATGATAATGCTGCTAAGTTTAATGGTAGAAAAACAAAAAAAAGGAAAAATTCATATTATCCTTGATAATGCCAAGTATTACCATGCTCAACTGGTCAAAAACTTTCTAAAAGATCATCCTCGAATAATATTACATTTTATGCCACCATACTCCCCAAACCTCAATATTATTGAACGGCTTTGGAAAATATTGAAGAAGAAAGTAGTCTATAATAAATTCTATTTGAAATTTGACGATTTTAGAGATGCTATCATTAATTTCTTTGAAAACAAAGTTTGGATGGATAATGAGTTTGATAAAATATTAACCGATAATTTTCAAATTATTAAACCCGATTTTTCGGCTTCCTATGTGGATTGAGTATATCTTTCTTCTTTCCCAAATTTGATTCAAGTTAAGTTTAGAAGTATAAGACTACCAATTTTTATGGAGACATGAGTTTGGATGATATTGAATTTAAAGAAGCAGCAGCATGTCCTGCTCCTACTTTTTTGACAGCGACAAACTTTACAACTACAACAGCAGATTTAGATTGGACAGAAAATGGAACAGCAACTACTTGGAATATTGAGTGGGATGTAACTGGATTCACTTTAGGAACAGGTAATCCTCAAGTTGTGCTAGCAAAACCTTACTTATTACAAGGATTAATGCCAGGAACTTCTTATGATTATTATGTGCAAGCTGATTGTGGAAACGATTCTAGTGCATGGGTTGGTCCTTTTACTTTTGCGACTCCTCCATGTATGCCAATTGCTCTAAATTTAGGTGCTGATACTACAGTTTGTTCAACAGATACGTTAACATTAGATGCGGGTGCTGGTTCTTATATTTACAACTGGTCTTTCGGAGCAACAACACAAATTGTTAATTTAGATACTTCCATATTTGGAGGTAATGGTACATATACAATTATTGTAGTTGTAACAGACTTTAATACTGGCTGTGTTTATCAAGATGATATTAATGTTACATTCTCAACCTGTGTTGGATTAGATGAAAATGCATCTCTAGTAGATTTTAATATCTATCCTAACCCCAACAAAGGTCAGTTTACTATTAAGTTAAACAATAAAAACACTACTGAATTACGAATTAGTGTTACCAATGTTCAAGGACAGGAAGTATTTGTTAAAAACAACTTCGATAATGTTAATGTGATTAATGAGCAAATTAACATTGGAGATGTAAAAGGTATCTACTTTGTAAATATCATTACCAATAAAGAAGTGGTTACTAAAAAGGTTATTGTTCAATAACTTTTTAAAAAGTCTCTTTTAAGAAAAAGCCTCAACATTAATTTGTTGAGGCTTTTTCTTTGTGATTTATTTTACACCTAAAAAAATGTACTTACTTTTATGGCTTGAATTATAGTTCAGCCTCTCGACTTTATAGACAAACACTAATACAAAAATGAAAAAAATAGCCATAATTGAAGGTGGATATAGCCACGAAAAAGTTGTTTCACTTAAAAGTGCTGAAACAGTATTTAATAATATTGACTTAAATTTATACACACCTTTTAAAGTTAGTATTGATGAAGAAGGTTGGTTTGTATTAATTAATGATAAAAAAATAGCGATTAACAGAACCGATTTTTCTTTCGAAATAGAAAACAAAAAAACAACCTTCGATTTAGCATTTATTGTAATTCACGGAACACCTGGTGAGGATGGAAAATTACAAGCCTATTTTGATATGATTAGCCTGCCTTATACTACTTGTGGACATTTAGCATCAACACTTACGTTTAATAAATATGTATGTAATCAATTTTTAAAAGGCTTCGGAATAAAAGTAGCCGAATCGGTACTGGTTAGAAAAAATGAAGTAATAATTGCTGATGAAATCATAAAAAAAATAGGATTACCTTGCTTTGTGAAACCTGTTGACGGTGGTAGCAGTTTTGGGGTAACAAAAGTGAAAGAGGTAAAAGAACTCGAATCAGCTATTAAAAAAGCACTAGAACATGGAACTCAAGCATTGATAGAAACCTTTATGCAAGGAAGAGAAGTTACAAACGGGATTTATTTGTCAAAAAAAGGAATAAAAGTATTGCCCATCACTGAAATAATATCAGACAATGAGTTTTTTGATTTTGATGCTAAATATTTAGGACAATCAAAAGAAATAACACCAGCCGATTTACCCAAAGAATTAGAAACTAATATTAAATCCATCACAAAAAATATTTATGAAATTCTTGATTTAAAAGGAATTTGCAGAATCGATTATATTATTATAGAAAATCAACCTCATCTCATAGAAATTAACACTGTTCCAGGACAATCAGCCCAAAGCTTGATTCCGCAAATGGCAGCCTATGAAGGAATTTTATTGAAAAAATTGTTTTCGGATGTAATTGAAGTGGGGTTGATAATCTAAAAAGAGGTGTTAGGTTTTAGTAGTTAGGTTTTAGAGGGCAGCAGTGAACCGAAAAAACGTAAACTGATAAACTGATAAACTCCCTAAATTTTACAAACTTTTAACTTTACAATACTTATGCTAATTTATAATGTTACCATCAATATAGACGAATCTGTTCATCAAGACTGGCTTCATTGGATGAAAACCATTCATATTCCTGATGTTATGAATACAGGATGTTTTAAAGAAAATAGAATATGTAAAGTATTAAGCACACAAGAAGATGAAGTGGGGCATACCTATGCTATTCAATATTTTTGTTTAGATAAAGAGATGTTAGATTCCTACCAAAAAGAACACGCACCAAAATTACAAAAAGCTCATTTAGAGCGTTATGATGGTAAATTTGTAGCTTTTAGAACCTTATTGGAAGAAGTTTAAAACTAAAACGGAAAAAATACTGGAATTAGGAAAGTCGCAATAATCCAAAATAAAATATTTAGAGCAGTACCCACTTTTATAAAATCCATAAATTTATAGTTACCCGCACTAAACACCATTGCATTAGTCTGATAACCTACTGGAGTCATAAAACTTGCAGAAGCAGCAAAAGTAATTGCCATTAAAAATGGAATGGGACTCAATCCTAAATTATGTGCTGTAGCAATAGCAATTGGAGCCAATAATGCGGCTGTAGCATTATTCGACATAATTTCAGTTAATAAGGAAGTGATTAAATACATGCCTGAAACAATAGCTATTGGACCCCATTTACCTAAATTAGCTACAATGTTGCTTGCAATAAGTACATCAAGTTGAGTGTTTTTCATAGCAACACCTAAACTCAACGCTCCCACCAATAAAAAAATAATCTTCCAATTGATGGCTTCGTAGGTTTCTTTCATGGTTAAACATTTAAGCAAAACCAATAAAACAACACCAGCAATTGTCCCAACCATAATATCGAGTAGCTCAAAAGTTGCTAAACCAACTATAGCAAGAAGAACAGAAATAACAATAAAAAATTTCTTTTTATCAAAATCCAGCAACGTATCTTCTGAAATCAATACAAATGGGTTGTTTTGCTCAGTTTCTAGTTTTTTAATTTCTTTGATGTAGTGATTCTTTACTTCTGCTAAAATTACATCACCAGCTTTTAGGGTTACTTTATATAAATCTTCATGCACCACTTCGTCTCTGTGCTGAATAGCTAACGGAATGGCTCTAAACCTTCTTCTAAAATCAACTTCACGTAGGGTTTTTCCATCTAATTCGGAGTTTGAAGTAATTACCATTTCAACCAGCGTAGTGTTTTTCCCCTTAAAGTCTTCTCCACCAATTTTAATAGATGAAGCAAGCATTATCTTCGCCCTATCTTTAAGTAGTTTAATTTTCTCTGCATTACAGCGTACTTTTAAAATATCATTGGCTAACAACACAAAATCTCCCGAAGGCAAATTAAACATTTCGTTTCCTCTTCTCACTTCAATCACGTCCATTTCTAACTCTTTTACCAATGTTGATTCCATAATGGTTTTACCAACAGCATCTGAATTTTCGAGTAATTCAATTTCTGATAAGTAATCCCGCATTCCAAATTTAGTACTCAAATCTTCTTCCTTTCTATTTGGCAATAACTTTATTCCTATAAATAGCATATATAAAATTCCAACACCTAAAAAAACAAGTCCAAGCGGTGCCATTTGAAACATTGAAAATGTTCCAACACCTTCTTTTTCGGCTATTCCACTCACTAAAATATTAGTTGATGTTCCAATTAACGTGCACGTTCCTCCAAATATAGCAGCAAAAGATAATGGAATTAGCATTTTACTAGGACTTTGTCCTGATGCATGAGCAATTTGAATTACCACAGGAATAAAAATTGCCACAACAGGCGTATTATTGATAAACGCAGAAATAATGGCAACTAACATCATCATTAAGCCTAAACCTAATATGAAATTTGTTCGAAACAAACTCGATAATCGATAGGTTATAAACTGTAACGCACCAGTTTTTAACAAAGCGGCACTAAGTACAAACATAAAAGCAACTGTAACGGTAGCTTTATTGCTAAACCCCTCAATTCCTTCTTGCGGAGTAACCACACCAAATAAAATTAAAGTAGTCATTACCAATAAGGCAACTAAATCAATGGAAATAATTTCCGTTGCAAATAACACAATTGCTCCAAGAATAACAATGATGGTGATGATAGCGTCAGCTGACATAAGCTTGTTTTAGAAAACAAATATACAAAGTCTATTGAATTAATAGACTAATAAAGTTGAAAAAAATTAATGGACTGATTCTCCTCTTTTTATGATTTCAGCTAAAGTTGCTTTCTTTAGCAATTCTACGGTATGATTTCGAACTTCTAAAAACACCGAACGAATACCACAAGAGTCCTCATCGGTACATTCTTCGCATTTTTGATAATATTTATAAGTAACACAAGGGAGTAAAGCAATTGGTCCATCAAACAAACGCATTACATCTGCCATGTTAACATCATTTGGGGATTTTAACAAAAAATAACCTCCACCTTTTCCTTTTTTACTTGCTAAAATTCCATCCTTTTTTAAATTGAGTAAAATAGCTTCTAAAAATTTTTGAGGAATGTGTTCGTGTTCGGCAATTTCGCTAATTAATATGGGCTGTTGTAAAGGTTTTTTGGCTAAATATACCAATGCATTAATGGCGTATTTTGTTTTTTTGGATATCATGCAACAAAGTTAGTTATTTACAATAAATCTTATAATTTTTTTAATTGAAAACCAACAACTAACAGCATTAAAGTTAAATATTATATTTTAATATTAGCTAAATAACAAAGCAATATTACTTTCGTGGTTTGAAAAAACAATGAAGACACAATTAAATATCAACTATTTTAATTTCATTCATCATCTAATGATGAACAGAATGTGTCCTATTATGCCCTTTATTTGGAATAATCGATTTACGATTATTTATAAATAAAATAACGGCACCTCTTTTTAGAGAGCCAAAAAATAATCACTTTTTTATTTTATTTCTTACGGTTGAAAAACCCAAAAATATTGGGTGGTAATAATACCAACTAACGAAATGGTTGCTAAAAAAATTATGGTTCTTATCGTCTGCCTATTCTTACTTGCATAAAATTAATAAAATCTATGCGTTATGCATTTTTATTTATCAAGATAAATAAAAATGGTATCTCCTATTTTTTATGGAAGGGTTTGTGTGAGTGAAGAGGAGATTTACTTTTAACGTTTTTTATTTCGTTTTTACAACAAATTCCACATGTCGGTTGAGTTGCCTTCCTTCTTCGGTTTTATTGTTGGCAATCGGTTTAGTCTCTCCAAAACCGTTTGATGACAAGCGGTTTACGGCTATTTTTTTCGATGAGAGGTAAGTTACTACCGCTGCAGCTCTATCTTGCGAAAGTTTAAGGTTGTCAGCATCAGCACCAACATCATCAGTATGTCCGTTTATTTCAATGGTAATAGCTGGGTTGTCGGTTAGTAGTTTTACCAAACGGTTGAGTTCAGGAAACGATTCTTCTTTTAACACACTTTTTCCAAATTCAAAAAAGATATTATTTAAACGAATGGCTTCGTCTTTTTGTATAGTAGCCAAATATAAGTTAACTTCCATTTCTTGGTAGGCTTCGAGTTTACTTAAATCGAGATTTTGAGTTATCGAATAATAATTGTCGGCAGCAGCCATAAAACCATAGTTTTCGCCAAACGGTAATACAATTTTATATACCATATCTTCGGGGCTGGTAACGGCTGTGCCTACTTCTTTACCAGAAGGCAATTGTTCGTAACTGATTTTTGCTTTTATCGGTTCGTTGGTTTTTTGGTCGATTACTTTTCCGTAAATCAATACTACTGGGTCTGGTTTTGCAGCAGTTGGCATTTTAATTCTAAAAATATCGCTACTTCCATAAGAGTTTTTGGTTGAAGTAAAATAAGCGTATTCGCCAGCAGCATCGATACTAAAATAAGCATCGAAACCTGATGAATTAATTTTTTCACCTAAGTTAACAGGGTTGCTCCAATTAGTCCACGTATCATCTAAACGTTTACTCATCCACACATCGGCATCGCCATAACCTGGATGTCCACTCGAAACAAAGTACAAGGTCTTATCATCAGCAGCTAAAAATGGTCCGAATTCTCCAGCTTTGGTATTGATAATGTTTCCTAAATTTTTAGGTACAGACCAATTGTTTTCAGTGGTTTTGAATGAAACATACAAATCTTTTTCACCAAATCCTTTCTTTTTTTCGATAGCCATTAAAAGGTATTGTCCGCTGTTCGATAAATAGTAGTTTACATATTGGTTGAGGTTTTCGTATTTTTCAATCACTTGACCTTTCGGGAAACTCCATCCACCTCGTTGTCGTGAACTAATTGAACAACCTCCACCAGTTATGCTTCCGTCAAAATATTTGTATAGGTTAGAAAGTAAAATGGTATTGCCATCTGGAGTAACAGACTGAACAGAGGTTGAAGAGCCTGGAACATTTAGTGGAGTGCCTATGTTTTTAGCTAAAGTCCATTCGCCATTAGTTTGTAAATACGAAACCCAAATGTTGTTTTTATCACCATTATCGGGCGGATAACGCGTAATAAAAAGTGTTTTCCCGTCAGGAGAAATGGTTGGAGAAATTTCGGAATATTCTGAATTTACAGTTGAACCTAAATTTTCGGGTTCGGCATCAAAAACAATGGGCGCTTGAGCAAATCCCATTCCCGCCTTCCCAAAGGGAAGGAGAAAAATAATGATGAATAAAAGAGAAAATAGAGATTTCATTTTTTTATCTGTTTTTTAAAATACATATTGACTAAAAAAGTGCCTGCTTTAAACAGGCACTTTTCTTTGAAAAAACTATCTAAACACTAATTTTTAATAAGCTTTTCTATATGTTTTGATTTATCTGTCAACTCAAGTTCGAAAATATAAATTCCATTATCAAGATGCGATAAGTTAACTGTTTTACTTGGATGGGTTAAAAACATCACCTCTTTTCCTATCATATTATAAACTCTGATACTTAAAACTTGTTTACTTAAATTAAGTTGATGTTGGAATGGATTTGGATATAAGGCTACTGTATTGTTTATTGTTATGTTTTCAATACTTGTACTAATACCTTTTCTATAAATACCTAATCCAGGAGAACTAATATTGTACGCAATAAAAACATCTCCACCAAATTCTGTAATACCAGAAGCATTTAAGTCAGTAGCTGACAAGTTATCTGTGATGTTTATCCAAGTTACCCCTTCGTTTGAAGATAAGTAAATACTGTCTCGAAGCCCTCCTGAAAAATGACGAGCTTCCATATACAAGTTTGTTCCATTACGATAAATCTCCATTGGGTCAAGTCCCATTACAGCGGGTTTAACCCAAGTTGACCAATTTACTCCTTCATCTGAGCTTGAATATGAACCGCCACCTTGTGCAGTATAATACAAACTTGTTCCCATACGCCAAACGATTTTTGCATTTAAGTCGCCACTTGCAATGCCTGTGTTAGACTGCACCCAAGTTGATCCATTATCAGTAGAAATATAAATACCTCCACCAATTGTTGCGGCAATTAATTTTCCATTAATGGTTTCCATATCACTAACATTCAAATTGGTAAGTCCAATGGTATCTTGATTCCAATTATTTCCACCATCAGTTGATCTAAAAATGCCTTTGTTAGAAGTATAAGCAAAAACAGTAGTTAATAAACTCTCAAACCCTCTAACAACAGTAGTTTGCGGACCTCCTGTAACTGAATTCCAAGTGGTTCCGTTGTCAGTGGTGTAAAAAATACAATCCATAGAGGAGTTCAACCCTGAAAAGTATTTACCGCTAAAAAAATACCCGCTTTCAGGAACATTGCTTGTAACTGGTGGTTGGATTTCTGTCCAATTATTTCCATTGTCATTCGTTCTATACATTTTTCCTCCTCCCAAAGTGCCTGAAAATAAATAGGTGTTTGAAGAGCCAAGTAATCTTGCCCCAGAAGTTAAATTAGTAATCCCATTGTTTACTTGCCCCCATTGAGCTTTTATGCTGTTTATGGATAAAATTGCAACGGAAAGAATTAAGATTATTTTTTTCATGTCGTTTTTTTAGTGTTAGATGTTAAGTTTATTTTAGAAAAGATGAATCGATTTTTTATTTTGTGGGATCAAATTTGCCAAACCATAAGCTATTTCCCCAACGTTCGCTTCCGCTGATGCCACCTTTACGCTGACGAGCAACATAAACAACTTGTTTGCCTCCATTGATGCTGAAGTAAGGAGCATCTTTTCCTTTTCCGTTATCTTCTAAATCAATGTATAAGAAATAATCTTTTCCTCCAAAAGTGGTAAAGTCTGAAATTGAGCCTGACGCCAAGTCGATTTTACCAAATTTACCTTGATATAAAGGAGTATAAACACAAGTTGTTGTAGTCGTTTTTGTTCCAGCTAAATAGTTGGTAGAAGTCTCAGAAGAACAATCAACATCAACATCTTGAACTAAAAATACGTTCCAAAATAAATCTTTGCCATTTGGCGATTCATAGAGTGCAAATTCAGAAGGGAACGATTTTGCTCCACCTGCTCCACCAAATAAACCAGCAGGTTTGGCAGTGTTTTCAACTCCATAATAGCGTTTAAATTCACCTGCTTTATCAAATTGGAACATTAATAAATCTTTGTAAACTCTACCTTTTACATCTCCCATGTTATCAATTTTAAAGTCTTGACCTGAGATAAAAATGTCGCCACTAGAAGTAATGTTTACGCCATTTAAGATGAATTTTTTACCGTCAAATTCTCTCAATTTCTTCTGAGCAGCTGGTTTAATTCCTTTGGTGTTTATCTCATCTATTGAAACAGCAGAAACAAATTCGGCTTTTCCACCACTAATTTTAGCAATTTGCAAGTGTCCAAATTTCATACCTTCTAATGTTCCCATTCTTACGGCATCATCTCCTGGAGCTGGCATAGCATCATTCACTGAGCTAAAAGGATATTTTGTGTAATTTTTTTCGGGTTTATTTATATTTCCAGGTCCATAAAAGTAAACATCGTTTCCAATTGCATAAGCATCAAAAATTGCCCATTCGTTACATTTACTGTTAAAATTAAAACGTTCCTTAACATTTCCTGCTTCATCAATTCTAATGTAAGTTAGATTTTTTGGGTTAGGATCGGCTAATTTACCATAGCCTTGTGCACTAAATGGTGCAAATACTAATAACCATTCGTCAGTATCTTCTAGTTCTTTTGAAAGTAAAAGCGACTGAGGATGGTCGAATTTAATAGGAGTTTTTTTAATGGTATTTAAGTCTTTATCAATGTGCATCAACAGATATTCTCTATCTGCTTCTTTCGACATCGAGATAATACCTTTGTTCACTAATGCACAAACCAACAATTCTCCTTTGTCAGCAATATCTTTATGAGCAGTATAAAAAAGTTTTCTTTTTTTATCGTCTCCATCACCACCAATTTCTTTTGGTTTTTCTTTGTCTAACAGTTTTTTTGTAGTTTCATAGCTACCCCTCCACCAGTTCCATTTATTGATGTATAAAGTTTTACGTAAAACCAATTTACCCATTATGTTTGGGCTAGCGGAAACACCAATTACTTCTTGATAATCGCCTTTGTATGTTTTATTTTTTGAACGAGACCTAACTTTTCGTTCAGCTTCTTTAAAGTTGTTTAATAAATTAAATTCGTAGTCGAATTGATATACTTCGTATTCAACTTTTCGGTTGTTATCTTTGGTTACAAAAACCATGTCGAATTGTTGTTTTACATCGTCAACAACAACATTGCCTAAATAACCTTTGTTTTTTGATTTCCCTGTTAGTTCTACCGTTTTTTCTTGTGCTATTTGAGCACTTGCTGAGCATATCAGGGCAAAACTAAATAGACCAGCTGTGATTTTTTTATTCATGATATATATTTAAAGTTTAGAATAATTAACGATACAAAGATTCATTAAATAGAACATAAAATCAATACGGCATCTGTCGTATATATTTTATACTAATGAAGATAACATTAAAAATGGCTTGGAACCGATTTTTCTTGATTTTTAGCAATGTTGTAACGCAACAAAATTTCATGGCTACCACCATTATAATCAAAAGTTTTGTTGGTGTAAGACCAATCGAATGAATACCCAAAAGTTAAGCCCTTGTTAAAAGTATAACCTAATAATATCCCCATTGCATCTCCGCTTCTAAGAGCAAGTCCACCAGTTAATTTATCGTTGTAAATAACCGTTGCTGCTAAATCTATCTGAACGGGAGCACCTCCTGTTACTTTTACTAATGATGTTGGTTTAATTTTAAATTGTTTATCTGCAGTTAAGTTGAATATTGCTCCACCCATTAAATAATAATGACGTTTATCGTTAGATATTACTATTGAATTACCACTAATATTAGTTGTCTCAAAGCTATTCTGAAGTAGTTTTGGAATTGACATACCAACAAAATATTTAGGTGTAAAATAAAACGCTCCAAAACCAAAGTTTGGCAAAGCTTTACTGTTAATATTGTTCGCAAAAGAAATGTCGTTTTGCTCAACAATGGCTAGTGAATTTAAGTTTGTTGAAACAAAATTAACTCCTACACTTAATCCTAAACCTAATTTCGATTTTTCATTAATTTTTAAATGATATGAAAAATTTCCTTTTACTCCGATGTCTTTTGTTGGTCCAATTTGTTCGTTTGCAACATTAAGACCAACTCCAAAATTTTTACCCACAATAGGCATTTGAGCAGCTATATTTTGAGTTATTGGAGCTCCTTTAAACGATACCCATTGAGAACGATGTAATCCTGTAATTCTAATTACTTCTTGAGTACCTGTGTATCCAGGGTTTATCGCCATTTTATTAAACATATAATGGGTAAACATAGCTTCTTGCTGGGCGGAAAGGTTTAACCCAGCCAGCATAAGAATTAGTATGTATATTATTTTTTTCATATCTTAAATTATTTATCTATTGATATAAATGTACCCTTTTATTTCTTGTTTACCACTTGGATTTTCTTTTCCTAAATCGAGAATGTAGAAATATGTTCCTGTAGGTAATTTTTCACCAAATTTTACTCCAAATTGACTTGTTCCATCCCAATCAGATTTGTATGGAGCAGCCTCAAAAACTTTATTTCCCCAACGATTGATTATAATAATGTCATTGTTTGGATACTTTGCAATACCTACAATTTCAAACAAATCGTTTACACCATCGCCATTTGGAGAAAATCCTTCAGGAATAAAAAATTCATCATCAACCTCTACTAATGTTGTATCTGAGGCTATACATCCATTAGAATCAACTGTTACGGTATAAATGGTTGTTTCAAGTGGAGAGGCAACAGGGTTTGCACAAGTTCCACAAGTTAAATTGTTTAATGGTGACCATTGGTATGTTCCTCCACCAGTAGCATTTAACTGAGCCGATTCTCCAGCAACAATATAGCTAGGCGAAGCTGTAGCTATTACTGTTGGCTTAGGACTTACTAATAAATTAGTGATTACCAAACTATCACAACCATTTGCAGCTTGAAATGAATCGTAATAAATTCCTGTTACTAGTTGAAATGCTCCGCCCACAAATAAACTTTCTCCTTCACAAATAGTATCTGCCCAATTGGTTGTAAAACCATTAGTTACGTTAAGCAATGTAATAACCAAACTATCGCATCCTGCTTGTGTTTGAAGTGTATCATAATATGAACCCGAAGTATTTTGATAAGCTCCACCAAGGAGAATACTATCGCCATTACAAATTGTTGCAGTCGTGTTTGTACTAACATTAGGATTAACAATTAATTGTTGAACTAAAATACTATCGCAACCTGTTGATGCAGCCATTAATGTATCGAAATAATTACCTGCAACCGTTTCATAATTTCCAAAAATCAAACTGCTATCGCCTTGGCAAACAGATATATTAGTTAAGTTCGTGTAAATAGGTTGAATTAAGGTAATATCTATGCTATCTGTTGCTGAACAAACGCCAATTGTGGCGGTTACATAATATGTTCCTGTGCTTGATACTGTATAGGTTTGTTGGTTGTATGGAAATCCAGAACCATTCATCCATTGGTATGAAGTTGCTCCTGCTCCTGCATCAAGTGTTAAACTATTTCCAGTACAAAATGCGGTATCATTACCTAAATTTACAATAGGAGTTGGATTAATATTTAGGGTTTGAGCAACAATACTATCGCAACCATTTAAAGTTTGTGTAGAATCATAATAAATTCCTGCAACGGTTTCGTAGTTTCCAAAAATCAACGCACTATCGCCTAAGCATATAGAAACGGGAGTTAAACTGTAATTATAAACTGGATTAACGATTAATTGTTCACTTAAAATACTATCACACCCAGTTGAAGCGATGATGGTGTCGTTATAAAATCCCGCAACGGTTTGGTAATTTCCAAAAATTAATTGACTATCGCCTTGGCAGATGGTGTAGTTGCCTATGATGGTAGTTTGTATAGGATTAACCGTTACATTAATGGTATCAGAAGTGGTACACGCTCCCAAAGTAGTTACTACATAATATGTTCCCGTGCTTGAAACACTAAATGTTTGTTGATTATATGGGAATCCCACTCCATTTATCCATTGATAAGAAGATGCTCCAACGCCTGCATCTAACAATAAACTATTTTCTGCACAAAATGCTGTATCGTTACCTAAATTAACATTGTGGCTTGGACTTACATTTAATGTTTGTGAAACAATACTATCACAACCGTTTATACTTGTTAATGTATCAGAATATGTTCCAGCAACTGTTTCATAATTACCTAAAATTAAAGCACTATCGCCTTGACAAATGTTTACGGTTCCTAAGTTTTGGTTGTAAGTTAGATTTACGATAAGTTGTTTTACTAAAATACTGTCGCAACCTGTAGAAGCGGTTAATGTATCGTAATAGTTTCCAGCAATGGTTTGATAAGTTCCAAAAATTAAAGCACTATCGCCTTGGCAAACTATTCCATTCGCCAAGTTGGTAGTTACAATTGGGTTTACCGTTATATTAATACTATCAGTAGCCGAACAAGCTCCTAAAGAAACTGTTACGTAATATAATCCTGACGAAGTAACTAAATACGTCTGAGTACTTGTAAATCCATCTTGCCATAAATAGCTATTTCCGCTACCTGCATCTAACAATAAACTATTTCCTGCACAAAATGTGGTGTCATTGCCTAAGTTTACACTTGAATTAGATAAAACCGATAGCGTTTGGTTAACAATACTGTCGCAACCATTAATGCTAGTTAAAGTATCTGAATATGTTCCTGCAATTGTTTCGTAATTCCCAAAAATCAATGCACTATCGCCACTACAAATGGTTACTGTTCCTAAGTTTTGGTTGTAAGTTGGGTTTACAACTAATTGTTTTACTAAAATACTATCGCAGCCTGTAGAAGCATTTAAGGTATCGTAATAATTTCCAGCAACAGTTTGATAATTTCCAAAAATTAAAGCACTATCACCTTGACAAACTATTTCGTTAGCTAAGTTGGTAGTTACAATTGGATTTACTGTAATATTAATAGTATCTGATGTAGTACAAGCACCTAACGTAGTTACCACATAATAAGTTCCTGTATTTGAAACATTAAATGTTTGTTGATTATATGGGAATCCCACTCCATTTATCCATTGATATGAAGATGCTCCAACACCTGCATCTAACAATAAACTATTTCCTGCACAAAATGCGGTATCGTTACCTAAATTAACATTGTGGCTCGGGCTTACATTTAATGTTTGAGAAAAGATACTATCGCAACCGTTTATACTTGTTAAAGTATCAGAATATGTTCCTGCAATTGTTTCATAGTTTCCTAAAATCAATGCACTATCGCCTTGGCAAATGGTTACTGTTCCTAAGTTTTGGTTGTAAATTGGGTTTACAATTAATTGTTTTATTATGATGCTATCGCAGCCTGTTGAAGCATTTAAGGTATCGTAATAATTTCCAGCAATGGTTTGGTAGTTTCCAAAAATCAATGCACTATCTCCTTGACAAACGATTTCGTTAGAAAGATTGGTGGTAACTATTGGATTTACTGTAATATTAATAGTATCTGAAGTTGTACATGCACCTAAAGTTGTAACCACATAAAAAGTTCCAGTACTTGAAACATTAAATGTTTGTTGATTATAAGGAAATCCTACTCCATTCATCCATTGATAAGAACTTGCTCCAGCACTTGCATTAAGTGTTAGATTATTACCAGCACAAAATGCCGTATCGTTACCCAAATCAACCACATGAATTGGACTTACATTTAATGTTTGTGCTACGATACTATCGCAACCGTTTATAGATTGGTAAGTATTGGAATATATTCCAGCAACAGTTTCGTAGTTGCCTAATATTAAAGCACTATCACCTTGGCAGATGGTTACTGTTCCTAAGTTTTGATTATAGGTTGGATTAACATTTAATTGTTGAACTAAAATACTGTCGCAACCTGTACTTGCCAAAACGGTATCACGATAAGTTCCAGCAACAGTTTGGTAATTTCCAAAAATTAATGCACTATCGCCTTGACAAATGGTGGAATCTGGTAAATTAGTCGTAACAATAGGATTTACTGTTACCGTGATTGAATCAGTATCGGTACAGGTACCAAAACTTGCCGTTACAAAATATATTCCTGTAGAA
>Ga0210005_1000748_pt1 | contig 23944 bp, 21 predicted proteins | sample CryGey02umfilter_3_FD_183961 | JGI IMG/M metagenome (GOLD analysis project Ga0210005, IMG submission 183961) | Groundwater microbial communities from aquifer in Utah, USA - Crystal Geyser 4/9/14 0.2 um filter (SPAdes) (version 3) | ecosystem: Environmental > Aquatic > Deep subsurface >... | reverse complement strand
TCCCATTCTTAACCCCGGCGGAAGCGGCAACGGAGCAGCAAGCAACTGTGTTTGGACAAAAGTTGGCGACACCGATCCGGCTGTTCCCATCCTTCCCCCAAGCTGCTTCGACTCTGGCAACGGGGATGGTGGAACCAATGGACCTATTCCCACAGCAGATCGAGTAGCCCTACTTAGTCAAGTAAAACAGCTCGTAATAAGCAGGAAAATTGTATTTGATGCGCATGACAATGACAAAACAGGGATGATTACAGGTAGCGGAATCGTTAGAAGAAAAGACGGTGCAATGATTACAATCGATTCTCAGGTTTTGCGTCTTTATGTTTATTTAGCTAATCAAGGGTTTACTTTTTCTGTTTGTTCAATGATCGGCGGCCATGATAAGTATAGTAACTCAGGTAACGTTTCCAGGCATTGGGAAGGGCATGCGTTTGATGTCTGCACAATCAACGGAAAAAATGTTAATAGCACATCTTCTACCCAACAGGTTATTTCAATGATGAAAGCGTTAAATGGCTTAATCGGGGGAGACTTAGCGCCCAGCCAATCCTTGTGCGCAGGGGCTGGCAGAAAAGATCCCCAAGTTGATGCTCTTTCTATGGATAAACACGTTATTTCGCCAGGATTTACGGGCAAATACGTTGGAGATCATATTGATCATATTCATATCGGTTATTAGCAAAGCATGAACACTATCAAAATAAAGTTTATTTTAAGCACCAACAAATGGATTATCGCAGCTCTTGCCTGTTTGATTCTGGTTGTAGTTGTTATTCTATATTCAATCTTTCCCAAATCTGTCAATAAACCAGATCTTCAAAACCAGCCCACGCCGGCAAAAACACTCCCCCCCGAAAAACCCACTTTCCAAAACGATCCCGATGCGGCCTATGATGCCCAACAGGCTGTAAGATTACTAGAAACTCGCACAGACATACAAGAAAGAAAAACCTTTCCGGACGGAACTATAGAATATCTTTTCGGAGCGTCTTTCTCGGCAAGACCTGACCTTGCAAAAACCAGCGATAAAGAGATATTGTTTCAAAGAGTTGCTGTTTCACCGGAATATCCCTTGGCATTATCTGACTTTACAAATCTATATGGTCAACCAGAAAGAATAATCGAGGGGCCAATCTTTTACGGAGTAGGCATAAACACCTATATTTATGCAAAATATGGGTTTGCAATTGTCGCCAACCCAACAACCAACAATGTTCTTGAGGAACAGATATTTTCATCCATGACCGTTGATAATTATCTTCAAAAATACAAACAGTTCCAATAAAGTTTCTACCCCTGAACCCTGATTGGCATTATGAGGTGGAGAAAATAGGGGTTGTCTTTAATTTTAAAAACCCCCGGGTTAAGCGGACCCGTCATTTCAAAAACCAAATCCTCATCGTCAATATTTCCCAATAAGTCCAAAAGATATCTTGCGTTAAAGGCAATTTCGTTTTCCTCTCCTTCGGTTTTTGCTTCCACATCTGCCTTGTTTTCCCCAACAGAAGGAGTATTTGCCGAAACAACCATTTTGTTTTTTCCGATGGAAAATTTGACTATGTTTGCCGTATCCCTTGCAAAGACAGAACAAATTTTAACTGCGCTGAGTAGTTTTGCTCTCTCAAAAGAAACTGTTGTGGAATGACTCGTTGGAAGAATTTTTTCAAAAGGTGGGTATTCTGCTTCAATTAACCTTCCCACAAGCACTGTTTCCCCTTGAGAAAAGATTATTTGGTTTGTATTCTTTGAAATAGAAACCGTCACGTCATCTTCATCCTCTTTTATTGCCAAAAGTTCTTTAAAAACTTTTGCAGGTACCAAAACCGAAGAGCTCTGATCTTTTCCTGAAAGCACAGCAAGATTTCTTCTCAAAGAGAGCCTATATCCGTCTGTCGCGACCATTGTTAGACCATCTTTGTCCTGCCTAACCAAAACCCCCGAGAGAGAGGGTCTCCCACCGTCTTGAGCCGCGGAAAAAGCTATCCTGGACACCTCTTTTTCTAAAACTTCTTTTTTTATTTTTATAAAAATATCTCCTTTTTCCTTATATATTTTTGGGAACTCTTCCGATGGCATTGTTTGCAAGGTTGCCTCTACCCCCGGCGCTTTTAGAAGAATATTTGTTCCGCTTGTTTCTATGGATATTTTTCCTTCCTTTATATTTAAGGAAAGGTCAGAGAATATCTTTGCGGGAACCGTAATTGCCCCCTCCTCTCCTACGTTTGCAGAAACGAGAGTAACCATTCCTAATTCAAGGTCGGTTGCACTAATTTTTAATTTTCCTTTTTCTGCTTCTAAGAGAACATTCGACAGGATTGGGAGTTGACTTCTTGAGGGAACTACGTGGTTTAAAAAGGAAATTTTTCTCTGTAAGTTTTCTGCTAAAAGTATTACTTTCATATTTAATTATGTTAATAGTTGTAGTAGTTTATATGGAAAAGTGGAAAAAAGCAAGGAGCCACGCCTAAAAAAATGTTGAGAACAGGTTGATAAAAAAGTGGAAAAAATGTTAATAAAATAAAATTAGTTAATATTCCATATGTTTTCCACCGGCCCCTCCTTTTATCCCCAAGATTTCCTCAGAGAGACGGGTTGTTTTAAGAAGTCCCTCAATTTTATTAAAACCATACATAATTGTTGTATGGTCACGCCCTCCAAGTAGATTCCCAATTTCAACAAAAGTTAATCCCAATTCTTTCTTAAGAAGATACATGGCAACCTGTCTAGCTTTAACTAAGGAAGAATTTCTCTTTTCTCCTCTTATTTGAGTTGGCTTAACTCTGTAAAAAGCACAAACGTTTTTTATAATATCATCTGGATGAAAAGAATTTCCATCCTCCTCTTTTTTACTGTCTAAAGCGTCGTTTAGAATTTCATCTGTCGGTTCCCCACCCTTAGCATTAGTTCTGGTGATAACTCTTAAAAGAAGTCCTTCTAGACTTCTTCCGTCCAGGTCTTTTTCGGCAATTCTTTTAGCTATCTCAATGTTTAGTTCAAAACCATATTTTTTTGCTTTTATCAGAAGAATTGCTGTTCTTAGTTCAAAATCAGGAGATTCAATGTCTACAGTAAGACCTCCGGAGAATCTCGACAAAAGTCTTTTCTCCACTTTTTTTATTTCGGAGGGGGGTCTGTCCGAGGAAAGGACTATTTGTGATCCATTGTCCACGAGGATGTTAAAGGTGTGAAATAGTTCTTCTTGAACCTTTTCTTTTCCTGCAACGAACTGGATGTCGTCAATTATTAAAAGATCAAGACCGCGAAACCTCCTTTTCATCGCAGAGGTTGAGTTTGTCCGAATTGCTTCAACGACCTCATTGGTAAATTCTTCGCTGGTAATATAGGCAATTTTACTATTAGGATTATTTATATAAACATCATTTGCGATAGCTTGCATAAGATGAGTTTTTCCTACTCCGACAGGACCATAAATAAACAAAGGATTATAGACTTGACCAATTTTTTTAGCAACGGTAGTTGCACTTACATAGGCAAGTTGATTACTGGTAGAAACAGCCATGTTCTCAAAAGTATATTCGGTGCGGACTCTGGGAAGATGCCCGACCGGTATTGATTTTTTTTCCGGTTCTAGAAAAAGAGGTCCCGGTGCATCTTCTTTTAGACCAACAACATTTTTTGGTACAAAAAGTATTTCAACGTTTTTTTTGGAAAGTTTATTAATGGTTTTTTTTATAATTTGGTAGAAACGCCTTTGCAGTAGATCAATAATCATGCTTGACGGTGCTGCAATAGTTGCGGTTGTCTCATTAAGAGAAAGAAGCATAGTAGGCTTAAAAAGGGTTAAAAAATTAGCACGTGAAACCTCCATCTCCACTTCTCCTAAAACTGTTTGCCATAATTTATTTAGATCCTGTTCCATAAAAAGGTATTTACTCCCCGCTTGGGCAGATAAGAAGATTATCTACGGGTTTAAATTAAATAATGTGGATAACTTTTTGTCAAGAGGTCAAAAGTGGATAAAACAGTATCTTTTAAAAAAATAGCTTTTCTGTTATACTTTAGATCTGTGGAAAGACTTACTAAAATAAAAAAGGTAAAAAGAAAAAGAAAACATGGCTTTTTATCCAGAATGGATAGTCATGGAGGGCAAAAAGTTCTTAAAAGAAGAAGGCAAATAGGGCGTAAAAAGTTAACAGTATAGAAATGCTCAAAAAAAGGTATCGCTTGCCTGCAAGAACAAAATTAAGTAACTCACTTCATTTATTGAATTTGCTTTTTACATTAAGATATGCAAAAAGCAAAAGTGAGAATAATAGATTTGTCTTTATTGTTTCTAAAAAGGTTAATAAGAGCGCAGTCGTCAGAAATAGAATCAGAAGACAAATGTCGGAGGCAATTACAAAACTTTTGCTAAAAATAAAGCCGGGATACGATTTTTTATTTACTGCAAAAAAGGATGTTCATGGCAAAACAACAGAAGAAATTTATAAAGAAATAGAATCAAGTCTCAAAAAAACTAAGCTTATAGAATGAAAAAAATATTTTTATTTTTAATATCGGTTTACCAATACTTTTTTTCCTTTTTAATTAAAAGCATGTTGGGCATAAATTCATCTTGCCGTTATAATCCTACTTGTTCTCAATATGCAAGGATAGTAATTTCCCAGTATGGGATTACCAAGGGAGGATTTTTGGCTCTTGTTAGAATTTTAAGTTGCCAGCCGTTTAATTTAGCAAAATCAAAATCAAAAATAAGATATTACTATCAAAAGTTAAGAAATTTCGATAAATGACACAACCAATTCTTAATATTTTAATGGCAATCTACAAGGGACTCTTGTTTTTACACGTTCCTTTTGCACTTGGTTTTTCCATAATTGGCCTAACTATTCTAATTAGATTAGTCTTGTATCCTTTTATAGGAGCACAATTAAAAGCCTCAAAAAAAATGCAAGAATTAAATCCACATTTAAAAAAATTAAAAGATACTCACAAAAATGATGCCAAAAGACTTCAACAGGAAACAATGAAGCTTTATAAAGAACATGGGGTAAATCCTTTAGCAGGGTGCCTGCCTGTAATAATCCAACTGCCTATAATTTGGGGGCTTTATTCTGTTTTACAAGAAATTGTAAAAATTGCCCCGGCAGATGTTGTTACTCATATAAATAAACAAGTATATTTAAGTTCATTAAAACTTACCTCTGCGTGGGATCCCACATTTTTTGGATTACCCTTGGGAAAGACACCTGCTCAGCTGTTTTCGGTAATGGGGTTAATAGTTTTAGTACCGTTTCTTACGGGGCTGTTTCAATTTGTCCAGTCGAAAATGATGTTTTCGACATCGGGAGTTACAGATAAAATCAAAGAGAAAAAAAAGACTGACGATTTTGCCTCTATGTTTCAGTCGCAATCTCTTTATATATTTCCCATTATGATTGCCTTTTTTTCCTGGGGTTTTCCAATAGGACTTTCTTTATACTGGAATACTTTCACGATTTTTGGTATTATGCAGCAATATAAAATAACAGGAATTGGTGGTTTCAATGGTTGGAAAGAAAAATATTATGACAAAAGATAAGACAATAAAAACAACAATAAAAGAATTTTTTAAAATAATTGGAGTGGACGGGGACATAGAAATTAAGGAAGAAGAAGATATAATTGAAATAAACCTTGCTACAGAGGAAAGCGGGATTGTAATTGGACACCATGGAGATACTCTTGAATCATTACAGCTCATCTTAGCACTTGTTTTGCAGAAAAAAACAGGGGTTTTTAAAAGAGTCTCGGTAGAAGTAGGAGATTATAAAAAAAACAGATCGGAATGGCTTACCAATCTGGCAAATGAGACAAAAGACAGAGTTTTGGCAGAGAATAGAGAAGTTCACTTATACGACTTAAAATCCTGGGAAAGAAGAGTGGTCCATTTAATTTTACAAAATGATAAGGAAGTTATCTCCGAATCTACAGGAGAAGGAAAAGATAGGATATTGGTTGTTAGGCCAAAAAATTAATTTAGCAAAAATCTTTTTTTATCTTTTAATTCTTTTTTTACCAATCCAACTTGGTTATCACTTTTGGCCAAAATCCGCTTATGTCTATGGATTAAGGATTGATTATCTCTCCCCCACACTCTACTTAACAGACATTATAATTTTATTCATTCTTTTTTTCTATTTTCCAAAACTTCTTAGATTAATAAAAAAAAATGTTAAGAAAACAATATTTATAATTGGATTGTTGGTTATCCTATTTACATCAGCTTTTTTTGCAGAGAATCAATTTGCGGCAATTTACGGAATTTTTAAATTTTTAGAATTTTTATTTTTAGGAATATTTATAGCAAATGGAAAAAAAAATAATACTACATTCTCTTATTTATTAGCGATTCCTATTATCTATGAAAGCTTAATAACTCTTGCACAATTTTTAAATCAATCTTCACTAAACGGCATTTTTTATTTTTTGGGAGAAAGAAAATTTACAGGACTAACTCCTGGCATTGCCAATGCTTCTCTTAACGGAGAATTAATCTTAAGACCATACGGGACATTTTCGCATCCAAACGTTTTGGCTGGTTTTTTAGTTTTATCTATGACAATTTTGATAGTCCAATTTGTAAAGCAAAAAAAAGCAACAAAATATTTTATCCTAGGATCACTAATTCTTGGAACAATAGCGTTATTTTTAACTCTAAGTAGAGTTGCAATTATTTTATGGATTGTTTTACTACCTTTTATAATTTTGACAAAAAATAACATGAATAAAAAAACTATTTACGTGTTTTTTGGAATATTTATTTTTTTTATGTTTTGCGTTTTGAACACACCTCTTCTATTAAGGTTCACGCAAATAAGTTTAATAGATGAAGCATTTGTTCAACGTCAACTATTTTTAAAAGAGGCATTTGATCTATTTTTAAAACATCCAATATTAGGAGTTGGATTAAATAATTTTATTGTCAGTATTCCAAGTGTGATGAAGCCTTCCGAATTAAATTCTCTTCAACCGGTTCATAACATTTTTGTTTTAAATTTAGTAGAGACAGGAATCATTGGTTCATTATTTTTTCTATATTTTCTTTTTCTAACGATTAAAAAAAATTATAAAAAGAAAATATTTATTCTTTCCATATTTTCAATATTTTTTTTAGGATTTTTTGATCATTATTTTTTAACTCTTCAGCAGGGACAAATTATGTTGACAGTCTTTTTAGGTTTATGGTGGGGAAAAAATGAGTAGGTGTTTTCTCCTTAGTAAAATTATTTTTTGATTTTCTCATTTCACTGCTTTTATTTTTTTCGAATGCCTTATATTCTTTTCTAGTTATCAATATAAAAAATACTAGAATGTTTTTTAATATTCATCCCTAGATTTTTCTATCTCACATCTGCGATAATAACAGGAGTTTTGGAATCGATAGTTATGATTTTCTTATTTATTCAAGTATTTAGTCTTAAAATTATATTAGAAAGGGGAATAAAAAGTGAATAACATTATTGTTTTTACAGATGGAGGTTCAAGAGGGAATCCCGGACCGGCTGCCGTAGGCATTTATATGGAAGATCATGCCGGAAAAGAAATTACGTCAATTGGAAAAAAAATAGGAAACGCGACAAACAACGTTGCAGAATATTCGGCGATAATAGAAGCGCTTGATTGGTTGTGTAAAAATAAACATAAGCTAGAAGAGAATACAAGAATTGCCTTCTACCTAGATTCTGAGCTTGCATATTCACAGCTATCCGGGCTTTATAGGGTTAAGAACACAACAATTCGGGAATTAGTTTTTAAAGTAAGGCAAAAAGAAGCAGAGCTGAACATGCAAATTTCCTATGTACACATTCCTCGGGAAAAAAATAAAAAAGCAGATTTACTCGTTAACCTTGCCCTAGACAACCTCCTTTAATCTAGATAAAATAGGTTTAGATGAATCCTGCTTTGATAGTAGAAAAAAAACAAGAATATCCAATATTAATAGTGGATAAGGTTGGATTTTTAGGAGAAAAAATAGCCGAAAAATTAAAAAACGAGGTTTTAATAGTTTTTGTTAGTAAAAAAGAAATTGCTCCGGCGGAAAATGTAATTCATATTCCCTTTTTGAACAAATTCCCAACGATTCCTGACAATATTTATTCTCATATAATTGTTATAGACGACAACGATCAGGCAACAAGAGAAGCTCTCCCCTCTTTTATTAGGAAAGCTCAAACAGACAAGGCACTTTTATTGTTTGCCATGGAGCTTTCCATAGAAAACGAAAAAATAAAAAATCTGTTAATAAATTCATATCCTTTGGCAAAAATTGCTATTTATGGAGAGATTATTAGTAGAGAAGTTCGTTTTAATAATTATTTAAATAAGTTTATTTATCAAGCGGAAAATGAGGGAAGAATTGAGGTTCCCGGAGATGGAATGCAAACAACTTATCCCGTCTTAATGGAGGATTTAGTAAATGGTCTTTTGGAATCTATATTTGGAACAAATAAGCAAGAAAAGATTTATTATATTTTACCAAAGGATTCTGTTCCACTGCTTACATTTGCTCATATTGTTCAAAAAATAATCCCCGGAGTATTAGTTGATTTTGTCAGTGTTGAAAAAGACGTTAAGGAAAAAATTAAGCCGGGAGCAGGGAGATATGTTTTAGGCGATTCTTACAAACTTGAGCAAAAAGTAAGATCATTAGAATTAAAAGAAAATAAGGGTATAAATGTAAAAACAGAGAAGTCCTCTTTTATTAAAAATAAAAAAATATCAGCTTTTGTAAAAGCATGGATATTTCTCTCAATTTTGTTTATATTTTTACTTCCAATTGTTTCAACATTATCATTTTCCCTTTTTGGTTATGAGGCTTTAAAAATTACTAAAAGTAATTTGGAAAAGGGGAATTCAAAAGAAGCGGTTCTTTCTGCCATATCGGCAAATAATTTTTTTAAACTTTCCTCAGAAACAGTAAAACCCTTAATATTACAGGCGAATATTCTTGGGCAAAATAAATTGGTAAATATTTTTGCTGCGGAGATAAATAAAGGAAAAGATATTTCTTTTGCAGCAATGTCTCTGGCAAAAGCGGCAGATTCATATAAAAAAGTTTATTACGGAAAATCAATAATTCCGGAATTTGATTTTAATGATTCCTTAAGTAACTTACGTCAGGCAATAATCTTTGTTCAAAAACAAGAAGCAAAAGGGGAGGACTTTGATGAAATAATTAATAAAAGTACGTCACTAATTAGCTTTGCTTCTTCAACAATTGATACCTGGTCGGATATATTAGGAATAAATGAAAAAAAAACATATCTTGTTTTATTCCAAAACAATATGGAGTTGCGGCCCGGGGGTGGATTTATCGGATCATATGGAATCTTGACGCTTGAAAAGGGGAGGATTAATAATTTTGTAATTCACGATGTTTACGATGCAGACGGTCAACTAAAGGTCCACGTAGAACCGCCGTTTGCCATCAGGAGATTTTTAAAAATTCCTCACCTTTATCTAAGAGATAGTAATTTTGATCCTGATTTTACAATAAATGCGGCAAAAGCGGCAATGTTCTTAAACCTAGAAGTAAACCAAAAAGTAAACGGAGTATTAGCTGTAGATTTGAATTTTGTAAAAAATATTTTAGAGCAAATAGGACCTGTTTACATCTCTGATTATAATGAAAAAGCCGATTCACAAAACTTTTTTACCTTAACGGAGACACATGCCGAAAAAAATTCTTTTCCCGGATCTACTCAAAAAAAAGATTTCTTAAGGTCTCTATTCAATGCGATAGCAAAAGAGTTAACGGAAAACAAAAATTTGTCTTATCTTAATATCGGGAAAGCAATCTCCACCTCTATAGATCAAAAAAGCGTGCTTTTTGCTTTTGACAAAAAAAGCGTGCAGAATATATTTACTTTTAATGGCTGGTCATCGTCGCTGTGGGATAGTAGGCAAGAAAGGCCGTCTCTTATAAAAGACTATTTTGGTATAAGCGAGGCAAACATTGGAGTGAATAAGGTGAACTATTTTGTTAAAAGAAGTATCTCTCAAAATATAAATATTGCAGGAGACGGTCAGGTTTCGGGCGTGGCAACTATTTCTTATAAAAATACCAGTGATGGTTCATGGCCGGGAGGAGACTATACAAATTACTTAAGAATAATTTTGCCTCTTAATTCCGAAATCAGTTCTATTGAGATTGACGGAGAAAAACAAGTATTGGTAAATGCAGAAACAGACCCCTTAATATATGAATTAAAAAAGTTTAACTCTCCAAAAGGACTAGAGATTGAAAAGGTTCAAACCAAAGACCAAATTTTATTTGGATTTTTAACTAGTGTTCAAACAGGTAAACTAAAGACAATAAAAATAAATTACACACTTTCTAAAAAAATATCTTTTGCCTGGCCGGACTTTACTTATGATTTAAAAATTTATAAACAACCGGGAATAGATAGTTACCCATACGCATTCTTACTTACTTATCCCAAGGAATTTAACATTGTTGATTCATCTGAAAAAATTAATAAGAGAAGTAATGGGGTTAGTTATTCAGGTCAAATAGATGCGGATAAAAACATTATTTTAAAATTGGGTAAAAAATAAAAGCTATGGTAAAATAAGAAACTCATGGATCCCGTTAGAAACTGCGATTGCACGTGGTGACAATGGGAGTAAGTACTGACTATGAAAATAAACAAAATTATAAAAGAAAGGAGCGTAAGCAGACCATGATCTGCTTCTAAACGGGATGGATAAAGTTTACGATAATAAAAAAACAGAGGCAAAAATTTACAAAGAGTGGGAAGAAAAAGGTCTATTTAAACCTGAGATTAACCCAAAAGGTAAACCGTACACAATAATTCTTCCTCCGCCAAATGCCAATGGAGCGCTTCATTTTGGTCATGCAATGTTTACGGTAGAGGATATTCTTATTAGATATCACAGGATGAGAGGCCATGCCGCACTTTGGCTTCCCGGAACTGATCATGCGGGAATAGAAACACAATTTGTTTTTGAGAAAAAATTAAAAGAAATTGGTAAATCAAGGTTTGATTACGATCAGGAAACACTTTATCAAATGATTTGGGATTATGTCGAAACAAATAAAGGAGGAATAGAGGATCAACTTCGAAAATTAGGCTTTTCACTTGATTGGTCAAGAAGAAAATATACTTTAGATAAAGATATTGTAAAGCTTGTCTATAAAACTTTTAAAAAAATGTTTGATGACGGACTGATCTACCGAGGACAAAGATTAGTAAATTATTGTACTTTCGATGGAACTTCTTTTTCCGATTTGGAAATAACTTACGAAGAACGAAATAGCCCTCTTTATTATATAAAATATGGACCGCTGGTTTTGGCAACCACCAGACCGGAAACAAAATTCGGAGATACGGCAGTTGCCGTTAATCCAAAAGACATTCGTTATCAGCAATATATTGGTCAAGAAATAGAAATTGAAACTGTTTTAGGTAGGGCAAGAATAAAAGTTATAGGAGATGAATCAGTTGATCCGGAATTTGGAACAGGGGCGGTGAAAATTACACCGGCGCATGATTTTAATGATTTTGAAGTAGGGAAGAGACACAACCTGGAGATGAAACAAGTTATTGGCTTTGACGGGAAAATGAACGGTTTAGCCGGAAAGTATCAAGGGATGTATATTAAACAGGCAAGAAAAGAGGTTGTGCAGGATATGCAAAAAAAAGGCTTGATTGATCATATTGACCATGAATATGTTCATAGAATTGGTCTTTGCTACAAATGTAAAAATGTTTTAGAACCGCTCCCAATGGAACAGTGGTTTATAAAAGTAAAGCCCTTAGCAGAAAAAGCAATAAAAGTAGTTAAAAAAGGGAAAATAAAAATTTACCCCAAGAGCTTTGAAGCATGGTATTTTAATTGGCTGGAAAATTTAAGAGATTGGAATATTTCCCGCCAAATTGTTTGGGGAATAAGGATACCGGCTTGGAAAAATAAAAACACAGGAGAGTGGAAAGTGACGGATGGTGAAGCTCCCCCGGGAAACGATTGGGAGCAGGATAAAGACACTTTTGATACCTGGTTTTCCTCCGGTCAGTGGCCATATCTAACACTACAAACAACAAGATCAGGGGATTTTAAAGAGTTTTATCCGACGGATGTTATGGAAACAGCCTATGATATTTTACGCGCTTGGGTCTCCCGGATGGTAATGCTTGGGCTTTATTTAACAGACGAAGTGCCTTTTAAAAACGTTTTATTCCATGGATTAGTTAATGATCCATACGGTAAGAAAATGAGTAAATCTAAAGGAAACGTTATAAATCCTTTAGAACTGATTGATCAATATGGAGCAGATGCAGTAAGATTTGCTCTAATTTATGGAAACGCTACGGGGAACGATCAAAGTCTTTCTTATTCAAAGCTAGACGCAGCCCGTAAATTTACTAACAAACTCTGGAACATGGCCCGTTTTATAAATATGAAACGGGAAATTCGAAATTCGAAATTCGAAATTCGAAATAATTTAACAAGGAAGCAATTAGAAGATTTAGCAGTTCACAAAAATGATAAAGAGATGATTGAAAGAACAGAAAAGTTAGCTCAAGAAATTACCAGACTGTTAGATAAATATGATTTTAACCATGCAGCTCAAAATCTTTATGATTTTATTTGGCATGAATTTGCCGATAAATATATAGAAGATGTAAAGGGGAGAATTGATGAAAATTCATACTTTATTCTTAATACTTTATTCTTAATACTTCTTAAACTTTTGCACCCATTTATGCCGTTTGTAACAGAAGATATTTATAAAACATTATGGGGAAAAGAAGACTACCTAATGGTTAGCAATTGGCCCTCCTTCGTATAAAGCTTCGGATGGGCAAGCCGACAAATGAAAAAGAAAAAGAAAACAAATAAGAAAAATTCAGAATTCCCGAATATTTACCGATTTATTACCGAAAAAGGAATTCTAGTACTTAAAAATAGAATGGCAATCTTAGCCATATATATTATCGTTTATCTAGTAATAGCCGTAATAATAGCATATCTATCGATTAATCTTTACCGGAATTTTAATACTTACCAAAAAGTAACTTTAGAACGGGTAAATATCATAAGTCAATTGAATACATGGCAAGGAATAATAAAAAAATTCCCTGATTTTAAAGATGCCTATTTACAACTTGCTGTTTTAGAATTTCGTTTGAAAAATTATGATAAGGCTAGATTTTATTGTGACAAAGCACTTTTTTTAGATCCTGAATATTCGGATGCAATTGAGTTAAATAAGAAGTTAAGAGGGAAATAATTAGTTTTCTTCTTTTGGTCCTTCGACCGACGGATTTTTTTCTTTTGCTTCTCCTTCGGTAGCAATTTTGCCTTCATCACCTTCAACAGCTTCTGTACCCTCTTCTCCCTCTGCAGGGACTTCCGGTTCCGGTTCTTCAACTACCAGCTCGGCAATCTTGGCAACGACTTGTCCGGAATCTGTAAGAATTTCAACCCCCGCTGGTGCTTTAAGATCGGCAACTGTAATTTGTTCGTCAATAGCGCTAAGAGGTTCAACGTTAACCTCAACATTTTCCGGAAGTTCCTCTGGAAGGGCTTCTACTTCGACCTCGTGCAAAATTTCCATTAAAAGACCTAATTTATCGGAGACTGCTTTTGGTTCACCAACAAAAAGAAGGGGAACCATTGTTTTTATTTTCTCTTTAAGGTTTACTTTGAAAAAATCCGCATGTAAAGGATTATTATGATAATCTGTCTGAACGCTGTGAATAAGAGAGGGGATTGATTTGCCTTCAAATTCTACATCAACTATTCCGGTTGCCCCAACTTCTTTATAAATATGGTCGAAATCCTTATGTGGCATTTGAACGGATGACGACTTTATGTCTTTTCCATAAATATTTGCCGGAAAAACGCCTTCTTTTCTTAAATTTTTAACCTTTTTACCCAGGATTGTTCTTTTTGTAACAACCAATTTTGGATGTTTCATAACTAAGATATTTTACAGTAAAGGAATAGGGAATACAAGAGTGTTATAATTTAAAAGAAAATGCGTATTTTAGGAGTTGACCCGGGAATTGCCAGAGCAGGTTGGGGGATAATAGAAATTAATCCGCCAGATGGCGGATCAAAGTTGAAAGTTATAAAGTATGGCTGTCTTGAGACAGACAGCAAGGAAAACGTTGCTCAAAGACTGGAAAAAATATATAACGGCATTTCGGAACTTATAAATAAATACAAACCGGAAGAGATGGCGGTTGAAGAGCTATTCTTTAACACTAACGCAAAGACAGCCTTTATAGTTGGCCAAGCAAGGGGAGCTATTATATTAGCTGGTGCAAAAAGCAATATTCTCTGTTTTTCTTATACCCCTCTTCAGGTAAAAATTGCCGTTTCAGGATATGGAAGAGCAGAGAAAAACCAAGTCGCACAAATGGTAAAAACAATACTTTCTTTAAAAGAGATTCCAAAACCGGATGACACAACAGATGCCTTAGCGATTGCCATAACGCATGCATTTTCCCGCAAAAGCCCAAAATAAACTCAAATTTCTAATTTCTAATTTCTAATCAAATCTAAAATCTTAATGTTTTAAAAATTAAATATTTGAAAATTCAATAAAAATTAAAAATTATTTTATTAACCATCAACCATTAGCTCCTTATGCTATAATCAAAAAGATTTATGATAGGCTCCTTAAAAGGTACAGTTGAGCTACTCGATAATCCATATACGATAATTAATGTTGGAGGGGTAGGGTATAGGGTTTTGCTTTACAGCTCTCTCTTTTCGGAAATTAAACTAAACGACCAAATAAAACTTTATACATATACTCATGTTAAAGAGGACGCCTTGGATCTTTTTGGATTTTTAAGCTTGGAAGACCTTAAACTTTTTGAAAATTTAATTAGCGTTTCGGGAGTTGGTCCTAAAACAGCATCGGGTCTTTTTTCTCACGGGTCAAGAAATGAAATAGTAGAAGCAATTATAAAAGGAAACGTAGATTTCTTTACAAATGTTCCCCGTCTTGGTAAAAAAAACGCTCAAAAAATTATTATTGAGCTAAAAAATAAAATGGGCAGCCTTGAGGAATTAGATCTTTCGGAAGAAGGGCAAAAAATAAATAGTGAAGTTGTTGCCGCACTTAAAAGTTTCGGATTTTCGGCAAGAGAAGCAATAGACGCCACAAAAGGAATTAAGGATCAGGGAGAAACAATTACCGATAAATTAAAAATTGCCTTAAAACAACTGGGAAAATGAAAAAACAAGAAAAAAAACAAGAAGAAAATCCGTCGGTCGGCGGACCGGAAGAAGAAATATTATTTACTTCACTTCGTGCACAAACCTGGGACGACTTTGCCGGGCAAAAAAATATTAAAGAATCGCTTAGAATTGGAATAACAGCAGCTAAGAAAAGAAAAGAAGCGATAGAACATATTTTACTTTATGGTCCTCCCGGACTTGGAAAAACAACCCTTTCACATTTAATTGCCAAAGAGATGGAAAGTAATATTAAAATTACTTCAGGACCGGCTATTGAGAGAGCGGGGGATTTGGCATCTATTCTTACAAATCTCGAGCAGGGAGACATTCTTTTTATAGATGAAATCCATCGTTTAAATAAGGTAGTTGAGGAAACGCTTTATCCTGCGATGGAAGACTATGCCTTGGACATTGTGATCGGTAAAGGACCATCTGCAAGAACGCTGAGGCTTGATCTTCCTCATTTTACAATTATTGGCGCAACGACCAGGATTGGACTTTTGTCCTCACCTCTTCGGGATCGCTTTGGAGTAATTCATAGATTAAGTTTTTATTCTCCGCAAGAGTTGGAAGCAATAATTTTAAAGGCTGCAAAAAAATTGTCAGTACCAATAGACAGGGAATCAATACTTGAAATTGCTAAAAGAGGAAGAGGGACTCCAAGAATTGCTTTAAAAATTTTAAAAAGAGCTCGTGATTTTGTTCAAGTAAAAGGGGAAGGTAAAATTACAAAAGAACTTATAAATGATGCATTAAAAATGTTGGAAGTAGACGAAGTGGGCTTAGATAGTTCGGATAGAAGGTTTATAAAAGCAATAATTGACAAACACGCAGGGGGACCGGTTGGGGCGGAAACAATTGCTTCTACAATATCAGAAGACGTAGGAACAATAGAAGAAGTAATAGAGCCTTATCTAATGCAGATTGGATTTATAAAGAAAACAAACCGCGGGAGAGTGGTTACCAAAATCGCTTATCACCATTTTGGACTGGAAGCTCCAAAAGAAGATAAAAAACAACAAAAAATATTTTAGACTACTTACAGAAATTTTGAAGCTTCATAGAATAAGCCCTTGAAAGATCACTATTTACGTTAGAATAATACAAGGAAAGATTATATAGAGCAGGGCAGTAATTTGGGTTAACAGTTAAAATTTTTTCATACATTTCTATCTCTTGATCTTTAAGACCCGTTTTGTTTAAAAAGATAGATGCTTTTACAAATGACAAAAAATTATCATTAAGATTAGAAAACTTTAAATTGTTAATATCCATGCCGTAAGTTGTAATTAGTCTTTTGTTTTGCTCGTTATCTTTAACAAGAATAATGGAGTAGTCATCGATATAAACAATTTTCCATTTTGGGTTTCTAACAATTTTATAAAGGAATGTATTCGCCCAAGGAGTTTGGTCAAGGTAAGAAAAAAAGATAGAATTAAAATTATAACTGTTATCAAATCTGCTAAAGATTTTTTCGTCGTATTGCATGGGAATATAAGTATTTTTAATGAAATCTGCGGGATAGCTTTCTGGTCTGGAATCAATAAAAACATTTATTTTTGGGTAAAAACGGTAATCAAGATAACTTCCGATGTCAAAGTTATTAAAAAGAGGGTTTTGCAGATTATTTTTTAAAAAAAAGTCAGTTCCTTTTGTTGCTCCCGATTCAACCCCAAATCCAAATCCTTTTTTCGCAGAAACATTAAATATTAGAAAAATTAATACAATAGGTAAAAGAACGTAGAATAGTTTTTTAATATTGCTAGAAAGTTTACTTAAGATAAAAGAATAGTTATAAACAAACACAAAAAATGTACCAAAAACAAATAAAGGAAAATTCCTAATTGCACTTGTCGCAAGAAAAATAAAAAAAGCAGAAAGCAGAAGGTCAACAAGTCTAGTTTTTTTAAATAAAATTAAAAAACTGGATAATAATAAAAAGGATGAAATAGCAAAATAAAGAATGGTTTGTTTTTGAAAAAGTTCCCAAAGAAAAAAAATATTTTGATTTTCCTCGATTGTGTAACCGTAATTTTGCTGAAAAAATAATGGATAGGTTGCACCGGTTATCCAGTTGGGATTTATTAAGGCGGCAACTAAGGAAAGTAGAAAAATAGCTCCGAGAACCTTTGTTTTTTTTGAAAATAATTTTTTTCTTTTCAGGATTATATTTTCAAGAAGAAAAAAGAATAGTAAAGCATTTCCAATAATAAAATAAATGTGCATATTAACCCAAAGAATTTCGATAAAAGGTAGTAAGAATATCCACTTAGTGTATTTTTCTCTATATTTATAAAGAATTGCCAAAAAAATAGATAGAAATAAAAAGCTAAATATTTCTGGACGAATGTCCGTACGTTCAAAAAGAATTAATAGATAAAGTATAGAGCCGCCGGACAAAGCTAAAAAATTATTTGATTTAAAAAGTTTAAAAAACATTAATCCAAAAGAAGCAATAACAATAGTTGTAGAAAATATTAATAGACCATTAAAACCGATAGTTTTAAAAATTACAAAGAAAAGAACTTCTGACAGCCAATGTAGATTAACAAACGGAAAGTCAGGATAAGTATAAGAGAAAAGATTTGTTTTTGGTACACTTAAGGTTTTTAAAATAATCTCCCCTAATAAAAAATGTCTCCCTAAGTCTTGAGTAATTGAAATTATTGGGTGAAAAAATCCAATAAATAAAAGAGAAATTATTAAAAAAGAAACAAACAGCTTATAAAGTTTCATAATAAGTCTTCAACTCTCGGTCGGTATTGTAAGGCTTCTGCAATGTGCGTTGCTTTAATCTCTTTTGCCTGCTCCAAATCCGCAATTGTTCTTGCAAGTTTTAATATTCTGTAATAGCTTCTTGCAGAAAGCTTTAGCTTGGAAACAGCTAGTCTTAGTAAAGAAATGGAGTCTTCTTCCAGTTTGCAAAATTCCTTGATATCTTTATTACTCAGCTCGGCATTAGTGGAAATTTTTCTTCCTCGAAATCTTTTTAGCTGCATGTTTCTTGCTATTTGAACCCTTTTTCTTATAGTTTCGGATCTTTCTCCGGAAATTTTTTCCTGAGAAGTTAATTTTTCAACCTTAACTGCCGGAACTTCAAGATGGATATCAATTCTATCAAGCATTGGTCCGGACACTCTTTTTTGATATTTTGCGATTTGTCCTAGTCCGCATCTACAGCTTCTAGTCTTGTCTCCATAATATCCGCATGGACATGGATTTTGAGCGGCAACCAACATAAATTTAGAAGGAAAAGTTATTCTACCGTGAGCTCTGGAAATTGCAACTGCGCCGTCTTCCATAGGCTGTCTTAACGCTTCCAGAACATGCCTGGGGAATTCCGGAAATTCGTCCAAGAATAAAACGCCTCGGTGTGCAAGCGAAATTTCTCCCGGTTTTGGAGTAACGCTTCCGCCGATTAAGCCAACATGAGAAGTCGTATGATGAGGGTTTCTAAATGGACGTGTGGTAATTATAGAATCTTTATTTAAAAGTCCGGAAATACTATAAATTTTTGTTACTTCAAGTGCTTCCTCCAAACTCAAATTAGGCAAAATAGAGGGAAGTGTTTTGGCAATTAAGGTTTTTCCGGCTCCGGGAGGACCCTTAAGTAAAATATTGTGTGCTCCGGCTGCTGCAATTTCCATAGCCCGTTTTACTTGTTCTTGTCCCTGAATTTCCGCCATGTCAAATTCAAAAAATTTTTCCTTATTGTAACTATTTAGCTTTGTATGTTTTTGAGGTAATATTAATTTTTGACCATTAAGGTGATAAAAAAGCGAAATTAAAGAATCAATTGGGAAAACTTCAAGCCCACTTATAATAGCTGCTTCTCTGGCATTTATTTCCGGCAAAAAAACTCTTTTATATTTTTTCTCCTTAGACATTATTACAACCGGCAAAACTCCGTTTGTGTGTCTTAATTTTCCGTCCAAGGCAAGTTCTCCGATAAAAATTGCATCAGCTATTTCCGCTTTTAGTTGTCCTGAAGCAAGTAAAATACCAAGCGCGATAGGAAGATCATATGCAGGTCCTTCTTTGGGAAGGTCTGCCGGAGCAAGATTCACGGTTATTCTCTTAGCAGGAAAATCACATCCAACATTTTTTATTGCAGAGCGTACTCTTTCACGCGCCTCTTCAACCGCCTTGTTGGGAAGTCCAACAATTGTAAAAGAGGGAAGACCCTGCGAAGCAATGTCTACCTCTACCTCTATCGGAGTTGCATCTAGTCCAATTACTGCAGCCGAATTAACTTTTGCGAGCATAAAAATATAATAGCAGCTTTTAAGATATCCTTGACAAGGAAAGGTAAAAACGTTAAAGTTAGATATGGAACTTGGTAATAAGCGTTTTGATCTTAATCTTACCTTTGACGATGTTTTACTTCTCCCGAATTATGCCGACTTTTTACGTTCCCAGATAGACTTATCTACAAATCTTACTAAAAAAATAAAATTAAAAATCCCCTTTGTTTCCTCTCCGATGGATACGGTCACAGAAAGCGGGTTGGCAATTGAACTTGCAAGATATGGAGGAATTGGAATTATTCATCGCAATTTAACTGTGGAGGACCAAGCGCTGGAAATTAAGAAAGTTAAAAAAACCCATTCGGCAAGCTCAGGGCAAAAACTCTTGGTTGGAGCAGCTATTGGGGTAAGTAAAGGATTTGAAGATCGAGTTGATGCATTGGTAAAAGTGGGTGTAGATGTAGTTATTGTAGATTCGGCTCATGGTTATTCAAAGGGGGTAATAAACACGGTTAAATATGTTAAAAAAAAATATTCCAAATTAGAGGTGATTGCCGGAAATATTGCAACCTATGATGGCGCAATTGCCTTAATAAAAGCAGGAGCGGATGGATTAAGAGTTGGAATGGGACCTGGGGCAATTTGCACAACAAGAGTGATATCCGGCATGGGAGTTCCTCAGATAACAGCGATTCTAGAAGTCATTAAGGCAGCAAAAAAGTTTAAAATACCGGTTATAGCAGATGGAGGGATTAAATATTCAGGAGACATAACAAAAGCTTTGGCAGCCGGAGCGTCATGTGTGATGATGGGAAGTTTTTTTGCAACCGCAGAAGAATCTCCCGGCAAAACAATAAGGTTAAAGAAAAACGAGGTTCCTCATCGCTTTCAGAGTATTTTTAACCATACCCATGATACCTATCTATTTAAAGAGTACCGCGGAATGGGATCGGTTGCCGCAATGAAAAAAGGGACAAAAATAAAATCGGAGGACGAATTTCATGGTAATAATTACAAAGACAGAGTTTTGGTTGCAGAAGGCGTAGAAGGAATGGTTCCAATTAAAGGAACTGTAAAAGAATTATTAGATCAGGCAATTGGAGGAGTAAAATCCGGAATGTATTACGTTGGAACAAAAAATATTAAAGAGCTTTGGAAAAAGGCAAAATTTATTCAGATTACCCAGGCTTCTCTTACGGAAAGTCATCCACACAGCATTTTTATTACAAACCCGGGTAAAAACTATGCCTAGAATTATGAATCATGAATTAAGAATTAATTTTTTTTTCCTCCTTTATCGTAGTAACTTTTCACTTTTAACTTTTCACTTTTAACTAATTTTATGATTTATTTAGTTGATTTTGGTTCACAAGTTACACATCTAATTTCAAGAAGAGTAAAATCTTTAGGTGCGTCAGTAAAAATTATTTCACCAAAAGACGCAGTATCTCTTTCAGAAAAACAAAAGCCTGCGGGAATTATTTTATCGGGAGGCCCCGCAAGCGTTTACGAGGAAAATGCCCCGACTATCGATCCGTCAATATTTAATTTAGGAATTCCTGTTTTGGGAATTTGTTATGGTCTTCAGTTAATGGTAAAGCTTTTGGGAGGAAAAGTAGTTTCGGGAAAAAAAGAATACGGGCCGGCAACCCTTAAGTTAAAAGTTAAAAGTGAAAAGTTAAAAGTTGCGAAGGACTTACCGCAGAGATTCACGGTTTGGATGAGCCATGGAGATGAAGTAGTTTCTTTACCAAGCGGGTTTGAGATTATTGGTTCAACAGAGCATGTTAGAGTCGGTTTTGTTGTTGATAAAAAAAGAAAGATTTATGGAGTTCAATTTCATCCGGAAGTAGATCATACGGAATTTGGAGATGAAGTATTAAAAAACTTTATTGATATTTGTGAGGCAAAAAAAATAAAAAAAATAGAAATAAATATAGAGGAGATTGAGGAAGAGATAAAAAAAATCGCCGGAGATCAATATGTTTTGGGTGCGGTCTCCGGAGGAGTTGATTCAACTGTTTCGGCAGTCTTAACAGCAAAAGCAATCGGGAATAAGTTTGTACCAATTTATATCGATAACGGATTAATGCGTGAAGGAACAAAAGATCATGTTAAAAAAATCTTTGCCCATATAGGAATTAATGTTGATATTGTAAATGCTCAGGAAGAAACGCTAAAAAAATTAAAAGGAGTTATAGATCCTGAGAAAAAAAGAAAAATTATTGGCAATCTTTACATTGAGCTTTTTGAAAGGGAAATGACTAAATTAATTAAAAGCGGAAAAAGAGTTGGTTTTTTGATGCAGGGGACAATTTACTCGGATGTAATAGAAAGTAAGGGAACTAAAAATTCGGCAAAAATTAAAAGTCATCATAACGTTGGCGGACTACCCAAAAATATGAAACTTCAGCTAATTGAGCCGGTTAGGAGTTTTTATAAAGACGAGGTAAGGGAAATCGGAAGGAGATTAGGTTTGCCGGATGATTTTATTCATCAACAGCCTTTTCCCGGACCGGGATATGCGGTAAGGATTAGAGGAGAGGTTACGGAGGAGAGGATCGAAAATGAAAAAATTGCAGACAAAATAGTAATGGATGAATTAAAAAATGCTGGGGTACTGAATAAAGTATTTCAGTCATTTCCGGTTTTGTCCGGAGCAGAGTCGACGTCAGTTAAGGGAGATGGGAGAAATTTTGGCGAAGTAGTTGCGCTTCGGATTATTGAATCAAAAGATATTATGACTTCTACTTGGGCAAGACTTCCCTATGATTTATTGCAAAAAATCTCATCACGAATCGTTAACGAAGTTCCCGGAGTATCCAGAGTTGTTTATGACATTACTACCAAGCCCCCGGCAACTATAGAATGGGAATAATAATTAAAGCTTCAAAACAAAGAAAGGCAGAGGTTATTTTCGAGAATTTTTGATTTCTTCAATTCCTAATTCAACCAACTTTACTGCCTCCCCAATGTAACTTTGAGGGGTAATTTTTTTTATTTCAGTTTTTTGATTCTCGGTAATTGGAAGGTCATCTACCAGCTTGTACCATTGCCCTTTGTCCATGTGTTTACCTCTGGTTTTTGATGCAAGCATTGCGTAAGCGTCTTGTAAGCTATCTCTTCGTAAAATAGTTTGAGTAGGTCCCCCGAGAATAACCCAGTCGCTTGTGAGTGCATCAAGCATTAGCTGCTCGTTTGGTCTGGTTCTATTAAGACCCGAAACAGCATTTTTGTAGCTCAAAAGCGAGTGACCGATTACAACTCCTAAGTTTCGGATCACAGTGCTATCGGATAAATCACGTTGAAGTCTGGATTTACTTAATTTCTCCGTAAAAAAATTAATGATTGCGTTACTAATTCCGAGATTTCCTTCGCTATTTTCAAGTTTTATCGGATTTACTTTATGAGTCATAACCGAGGAACCTACTTCGCCCTCTTTTACCTTTTGAACAAGCCAATTATCGCTTATATACCTCCACATATCCTGATCAAAATCAATAACAATATTATTAATTCTTTGATAGGTTTGGAAGTATTCAATAAAATCTTCATATGGGTTAATTTGGGTAGTGTAAATATTTGGTTCAAGTCCAAGTGATCGGACAAAATCTTCGGAAAATTTAATCCAGTTAACTTCTGGATAAGCCGCTTTAAAAGTGCTGTAATTACCAACGGCGCCGTCTAGTTTTCCGGTCATTTCGATTTGTTTCAATTTTAGAATCTGTGTATTTAAACGAACTGCAAAATTTATCAACTCTTTCCCGTACGTAGTTGGTTCGGCTGGTTGTCCGTGTGTTCTGCCAAGCATAGGGGTGTTTTTATAAGTCCCCGCTGTTTCCATTAGGTTGTCGACAAATCCATCTAAGACCAGTAAAGCTACTTGTTCGGTTGCTCGTTTGGTCATTAACCTGTAGGTTAAATTATTTACGTCTTCAGAGGTTAGACCAAAATGGATCATCGGAATTATATCTTCTAAGGTTGTCCCGGATAATAATTCCCTAAAGGTTAATTCCATTGCTTTTACATCATGTTGGGTACCATCCTCAATTTCTTTTACTCGACTTGCTTGATCAAAGGTTAGAGATTGTCCAAAATTCTCAAGAGTTTTTTCTTCTTCCGGTAAAAAAGGTCTTATTACGTTAACCTTGGATAAAGCTACTAAGTATTTTGCCTCTATTTCTACGCGTGTTTTTATAATGCCGAATTCGGAAACAAAAGGAGCCAGCTCGGAAACATCTTTTCTGTATCTTCCATCCAAAGGAGTAATTGCAGTCAGTTCTGTTAAAGGAAGTGATTGTTTTGGCTGTTTTTCCATAGCTTTAGATTTCATATATAGATTATAAAGGTAATTTTGTCAAGTTATTGTATAGGTTACGGAGTTATTAGACAATCCTTCTTTTAGAATGAGGTAGTCTATTGGAGAAATTAATCCCAAAGACTTATGTACCCTTTCTGTATTGTAGAATATCAGA
>Ga0210005_1000742_pt1 | contig 24038 bp, 25 predicted proteins | sample CryGey02umfilter_3_FD_183961 | JGI IMG/M metagenome (GOLD analysis project Ga0210005, IMG submission 183961) | Groundwater microbial communities from aquifer in Utah, USA - Crystal Geyser 4/9/14 0.2 um filter (SPAdes) (version 3) | ecosystem: Environmental > Aquatic > Deep subsurface >... | reverse complement strand
ACTAACGGGCTGCGGATTGCCATCCGCTTGTGTCCCGCGCAAGCGCAGGACTAACAAGCGAATGAAGCGGACAGTCCTTATGAAAATAAATTTTCAACGGACATGCCGCTTATCCGCAGCCCGTTATACACACAGGAAATTTCATGCCTGATCCAAAGATCGATTCATTCCCACCCGAAGTAGCGGAGAAACTCGGATACTACGTTTACCGGCTAATTGATCCGAGAAACGGAGAAACTTTTTATATCGGGAAAGGGAAAGGCAATCGTGTATTTGCTCACTCGCGTGGTGATATTGAGAGTGATTCTCTATCTGAAAAAATGACTAAAATCCGATCAATACGTATTGCAGGTTTTGATGTTGCACATGTTATTCACCGTCATGGCTTATCAGAGAAGTCAGCGCTTGAAGTAGAGGCGGCTCTAATAGATGCATATCCTGGAATTACCAATATCATGGATGGGCATGGAAATAGTGATTTTGGAGCCATGCACTCTTCCGAGATCATCAAACGGTATTGCGCAGAAACTGCAAGGTTTGAGCACAAGGCTTTACTTATTAGTGTTAATCGTAGTGCCTTGGAAAGTTCGCTTTATGAAGCTACGCGCTATGCTTGGCGCTTGAGCCAAAAGAAAGCGAGTCAAGCAGAAGTTGTATTGGCTACGGTGCAAGGGTTAATTGTAGGCGCTTTCATTGCAGAAGAGAGGCTGTTGAAGGCCGATATGGGTTTATAGGTAGTGAAGCTCCAATAGCACTACAACAACTGTATGTTGGCAAACGCACACCAGATCAGTTTCGTAAAAGAGGTGCCTCTAATCCCATAAGGTATACTTGGTAGCAGGGTGTGTATAACAAGGCCATAAAATTCGCTCCCTACGGTCGCCGGACGCTCGCAAGCTCGCGCCGTTTATGGCAGCGTTAGTTCCGACGCTTGCGCGTCGGAACTAACGGGCTGCGGATTGCCATCCGCTTGTGTCCCGCGCAAGCGCAGGACTAACAGCAGCCCGTTAGCCATAAAAGGAGCTTGGATGGAAATTAGAGCGAAACTCGATGATCTGGAACCGGAGCATTTGAAGAATGCTGCTGAGGAATTTTTGACCGGCTTCTGTGCGCCTGCTTTTGGTGCACTTCCGAAGTCAGAAATCGAGCTTCTCGTCCTGAAGTTCCTTGAAAAGGTTGGCGCTATAGGCTCGGAGCCTGAGTTGTACGAGCTCGTTTCAAATCTCAAAGTCACAAGAACAAAAGCACGAAATCTGATCTACGAGAGAGAACTTAGGCGCCTATCGCCAAGCCAGCTTGATGATCGAGTGAAATTGCTGCTGAAGAGACCACTCATTCAAAAGTCTGGGGAGCAGTTCGTTCTTGAAGTTGAAAATCCTTTGGTATCTGACCACCTGCGGGCAAGGGTGAAGAAGCTTGGATATGTGTCGGATGGTTCGTTTTCACCCAGCATTGTTAAGCTTCCACTTGATGCCATTGTCGCTCTTTTGGATGACTACATCGAAGACGATCAACAGGATGAAGTGAAGCAGGCACTTGTCGATGCCGGTGCGCCTGATTCTTCGTTCAAGGGGGTCGTGAAATCGGTATTGAAGAAGATCGCAACTCGTGTCGCATCAGAGTCAGGTGAAGCTCTTATTGATAAGGCATCCGAATATATTGGGCCAATCGTTGACGCGGCCACCGAAGGATTAACCGATAAAATCTCCGAGGTATTTCCGCAAGAGAACGAGAATGTCGGCTAACAAGGCCATAAACACGGACCCCAAAAAGCGCCGCTCCTTCGTCGCTTTGCATTTTGGGTCCGGTTATGGCCAGCGTTATACCATCGATTCACCATAGAAACGGAGATAACCAAAATGCCAAACGTAGTTTTTTTTAGTTTTAAAGAAGAGGATCGTGGAGTGGTTTTGACGATCAAGGGGCGCGCTGTTAATTCAAACTATAGTGCATTGAATTTTCGAGTGCGTGATCTCCTAAAGCGCTGGAAAACAGAAGATGAAAGCGTCATCAAGCAAGCTATTTCAAAAAGTATAACTGGTACATCTAGGACTATCGTCTTTGTTGGCTCTGACACATGGAAGAGCTATTGGGTTCCGCATGAAGTGCAGATGACACTAGATCGGGGCAAACCAGTTTACGCAATTAGACTCAATGGTGTTCAGGGTTCTATTCCTCGTTGTCTTACAGACAACGGCATAACAGTTCATGCATGGAGTGAAGCCAAACTGCAGGAATTAGCTACAAAGTAGGAGGCCACCCTGTGGAACACAAAGATTACCCAGGGCTATATCGAGCTGCGGACAGAGCCTCAGTGGAGGCGCAGTCCGCATACCTTCGCTCTTTTAAGTGGCACATGGTTACTTTGATAGCGGGTGCTGCGCTTGCAGTTAACCCAGCCCCACATGCTGTGTACTCACTTGTTAATGCTGCTGTTTTCCTGGCTGCCCTTGGAATCTCAGTTTTGATTGCATCAAAACGCTATGAAAAGTCATGGTACAGTGCTCGTGCTGTCGCAGAATCAGTTAAAACGGCTACGTGGCGCTATATGATGCGCGCAGACCCCTTCTTGGATGCTAATTCGGTCAGTGAGGTGAACAACGTTCTACGAAAGTTGCTGGAAGGAATTCTCTCGTCTAACAACCAGATTGGTGACCTTCTAGGTGGAGACGATTGCGCCCGAGATCAGATAACCGATTTCATGAGAGATACAAGGGCAAAGCCAATTGAAGAAAGGCGCCAACTTTATCTTTCTAGCCGTATTGACGAACAACGGAAGTGGTATGCCGATAAGTCAAAATACAACAAATCAAAGAGCACGCAATTTTTTGTACTCCTTGTGATTCTTCAGTCTGTCGCCGTGGCGTTGGTTTTAAGTAGGATCGCCTTTCCTAATTGGGAGATTTGGCCAACAGAAGTATTTGTCGTTGCTGCTGGTTCTGTGACTGCATGGATGCAGCTAAAGAGGTTTCAAGAAATCGGCACCGCATATGCACTGACTGCCCATGAAATAGGAATTATTAGAACAAAGATTTCCGAACCAGATACAGATGAACTCTTTTCTGACTTTGTGCGAGATGCCGAAAACGCATTCTCTCGGGAGCATACTCAATGGATTGCCAAAATTGAAGGGTAGGTATAACGCGGCGTGATACGACGAGAGCAAAGGAAATTTGATGCCGACACGTTCAAGTTACGACGAACTTCACGACAGCCTCTGGAATGCCGAAATTAGTAAGTCTGGGACACGGTATGAGCGGCTCACGGCTTTTGTCTTTAAGGCCCTTCGAGAAAGCGATACTGTTGTCCACGATATGAAACTTGTCGGCGAGTCGGACGTCAAGCATCAAATTGATGTCACGATTGAGAAGGATTCAAAGAAAACAAACATCCTTATTGAGTGCAAGGATTTCGATGTATCTGGCAGCAAGGTTGGCCTTGGAATCGTCCGAGATTTTTGGGGCGTAGTTGACGACGTTCACCCAGATGAAGCAATGATAATTACGTGCAACGGTTTCACTGTTGATGCAATGAAATACGCCAAAAGTAAAAACATTAAACTTGCCGTGCTTCGAGAGTTTCAAGAGTCAGACTGGGAGGGCCGAATTAAAACTATCGGCATAACTATGCATGTACTGGCGATTAGCGAGCCGAAAGTACAGATGTATTTCGATGACCAAGAAATGGTTGATAAATTCTCTAGTGACTTGTCTAAGGCCGGGATAGGAGGAAATGGTATATGGAAAGGCGCCCCTGTTTTTCTAAACTTCGAAGATAAGCGAGTTCAATTTAATGAACATATTGAGCAAATTACGAATGCTCACCCAAGAGATAACCCAGGCCCAGTTAAGCTGAAAGTTGATCTCAGCAAGGCCTTTATCGAGGTCGAAAATCGTGGCCCCGTTAAACTTCCCGGAATCCTAGTAGAGTTCGAAGTTTTACACGGAGAGGAATACTTTGAAGTCACTTCAGACAAAGTGGCCAAACTCATACTCACAGATATGGACGCCTCAGATATTGTGATTTGCGAAGAAGATCTATTGAAATTAGCGATTGACGAAGAAACAGGTGAAATCGTCGTATAACAATGCCTTGCAACCGACCCACTTTCCGCTACTTCCCTTTGGTCATCCGCTCCAAGTGGGCGGCTGAAGGCAAGCGTTAGTTCCGACGCTTGCGCGTCGGAACTAACGGGCTGCGGATTGCCATCCGCTTGTGTCCCGCGCAAGCGCAGGACTAACAAGCGAATGAAGCGGACAGTCCTTATGAAAATAAATTTTCAACGGAAATGCCGCTTATCCGCAGCCCGTTGAGGCTGTAGAAAAAGGTGTGGATAACTTTTTGATATGGAAAAATGGAGAGGAGGGCTTCCTCAAAAATTGTTAGCAGAGGTAAAGTAACTTGAAATTCACGTACGGACGCATTTTTAAGGGTAAAATTCTTTCAAAAATTGTGGCTGACCTTTTTCTACAGTCTCGTTATGCACACCTGGCACTCTCGCGACCTGATTTTTAACAATCCGCGTAAAACCGGAAGCACCACACTGGCAACAGACGATTAAATTAGCATCCGTAGCGCTGGTATAATACCGTGCTCAATTTCGAGCCAATGGCTATTTAAACAGGAAAACTGAATGACAAGCACCCAACAACGCGCCGCCCTGCAACGCCAGATCTGGGCCATTGCCAACGATGTACGCGGCGCGGTAGACGGCTGGGATTTCAAGCAATACGTGCTGGGCACCCTGTTTTACCGCTTTATCAGCGAAAACTTCGCCCTCTATATTGAAGCCGGTGACGACAGCATCCACTATGCCGAGCTGGCCGACAGCGTGATCACGCCCGAAATCAAGGACGACGCCATCAAGACCAAGGGCTACTTTATCTACCCCAGCCAGCTGTTCGTCAATGTCGCCAAAAGCGCCCATAGCAACGAGAGCCTGAATACCGACCTGGCCGCCACCTTCGGCGCCATCGAGGCCTCGGCCAGCGGCTACCCCTCGGAGGGGGACATCAAGGGGCTGTTTGCCGATTTTGACACCACCAGCAACCGCCTGGGCAACACAGTAAAGGATAAAAATCTGCGTTTGGCTGCTGTGCTCAAAGGCGTGGCCGGGCTGGATTTCGGCGATTTTCACGGCAGCCAGATCGACCTGTTCGGCGACGCCTACGAGTTCCTGATCTCCAACTACGCCGCCAACGCCGGCAAATCCGGCGGCGAGTTCTTCACTCCGCAGCATGTGTCCAGGCTGATTGCCCAGCTCGCCATGCACAAGCAAACCAGCGTCAACAAGATTTACGACCCGGCCTGCGGCTCCGGCTCGCTGCTGCTGCAAGCAAAAAAGCATTTTGACGCGCACATCATTGAAGAAGGCTTCTTTGGGCAAGAGATCAACCACACCACCTACAACCTGGCGCGGATGAACATGTTCTTGCACAACATCAACTACGACAAGTTCAACGTCCAGCTCGGCAACACCTTGATCGAACCGCATTTTGGCGACGACAAACCCTTTGATGCCATCGTCTCCAATCCACCGTACTCGGTGAAGTGGATCGGCAGCGACGATCCCACCCTGATCAACGACGACCGCTTTGCCCCCGCCGGTGTGCTCGCCCCCAAATCCAAGGCCGACTTTGCCTTTGTGCTGCACGCGCTCAGTTATCTCTCCGGCAAGGGCCGCGCCGCCATCGTCTGCTTTCCCGGCATCTTTTACCGGGTCGGTGCCGAGCAGAAGATCCGCCAGTATCTGGTGGACAACAACTATGTTGAAACCGTGATCTCCCTTGCGCCCAATCTGTTTTACGGCACCACCATCGCCGTCAATATCCTTGTGCTCTCCAAACACAAAACCGACACCACCACCCAGTTCATCGACGCCAGCGCCCTGTTCAAGAAAGAAACCAACAACAACGTGCTGCTGGACGCGCACATCGAGCAGATCATGGCGGTGTTCGATAGCAAAGCGAATGTGGAACACTTTGCCCAATCGGTGCCGTTTGAGAAGGTGGCGGCGAACGACTACAACCTGTCCGTCAGCAGTTATGTCGAGGCCAAGGACAATCGCGCGGTGGTGGATATTGCCGAGCTAAATGCCGAGCTGCTTACAACGGTCGCCAGAATCGACCAGCTACGCAAAGACATTGATGCCATCGTCGCAGAGATTGAAGCATGAGAAGCGGGAACTACTTGGACAAGCTCCTAGATGGCGTTGAGGTGGAGTGGCGACCACTCGGGGCATTGATTAATACCGTAACGGCACCTTCAAAGCTAAAAACAAATGCCTACCGAGAGACTGGAAAGCTACCAATTGTTGATCAGGGCATCGAGTTCATTGCCGGCTACACCGATGAAGACATAGCGCCCATCAAAACTGGTAAGTACATAATTTTTGGCGACCATTCTGAGCACATAAAGTATGTGGACTTTTCTTTTGTTCAAGGTGCAGACGGGATAAAAATTCTTAGCCCTACTTTTGACAATGCTAAATACCTCTATCACGCTTTCCTTAGCTTTTACCAGAAGGAATTAAGCTACAAACGGCATTGGTCCTCAGCACAAGAGACATTAATCCCCATCCCCTGCCCGGACAACCCCAAAAAATCCCTCGAAATCCAGGCCGAAATCGTCCGCATACTGGACACCTTCACCGAGCTGACCGCCGAGCTGACCGCCGAGCTGACCGCCGAGCTGACCGCCCGCAAAAAACAATACAACTACTATCGCGACCAGTTGTTGAGTTTTGAAGAGGGGGAAGTGGAGTGGAAGACGTTGAATGAAGTTTGCTCATCCATTTCGGCTGGCGGTGATGTACCTGAAAATTATTCCAAAGGTCAAACCAAACCCACCGCTGAGTTTCCTTATCCAATATATGCTAATGCGACTGGAGACAACGGACTATACGGCTTCACAGATAGATACAAGATTTCAAGTGATGCAGTAACTATTTCAGCTAGAGGCGCAAAAGTTGGGTACCACACGGTCAGAGAGGGTAAGTTCACCCCTATTATTCGTTTAATAACGCTGGTGCCAAACAAAGGCGTTATTTCAACGCGGTTCTTGAATTACATCCTGGACATGACACCAATCGGAGGAACGGATGGTGGAATACCTCAACTAACGGTTCCAACTGTACAGAAAATTTCCATCCCAGTTCCAGCGGTTGCCGAGCAAGCCCGTATCGTCGCCATCCTCGACAAATTCGACACTCTCACCACCTCCCTGACCCAAGGCTTGCCGCGCGAAATCGAGCTGCGCCAGACGCAATACGCGTATTACCGCGATTTGCTGTTGAGCTTCCCCAAGCCAGAATCTGTAGAGGCCTGAGATGGGCAAGACGCTGACCGAAATCGCCCAGCAGTTGAAAGACGCCGACAAAAAGGTGCAGCTGATCTATGCCTTCAACGGCGTAGGTAAAACGCGCTTGTCACGCGCATTCAAAGCGTTAATTGCACCCAAAGATGATGCTGAGGGTGCGCAGCCGTCAGCGTTGGCGCAAAAGAAAATTCTCTACTTCAGTGCGTTCACCGAAGATTTGTTCTATTGGGATAACGATCTGGGTGGTGACGCCGAACCCAAGCTGAAAATCCAGCCCAACGCATTCACCACATGGGTGCTTGAGGAGCAAGGCCAAGACCGGATTGTAACCTCCACCTTTCAGCACTACACCAATGACAAATTGACGCCGAATTTCAGCGCAGACTTTTCCGAGGTCCGTTTTTCATTCGAGCGCGGCAACAATGAGCATGAACCCAACATAAAAATTTCCAAGGGCGAGGAAAGCAATTTTATTTGGAGCGTGTTTCATTCGCTGCTTGAGCAGATGATTTCCGAGCTGAATATCGCAGAGGCCGCCAATCGGTCTACCGATGCTTTCAATAAGTTGGAATACGTTTTTGTGGATGATCCGGTCAGTTCTCTGGATGAAAATCACCTGTATTTGAAGCACACCATCGAACAGGCGATTGCCGAAAACGAGGTTGAGAAGTACCACTTCACGTTGCTGCGCAATCTTTACGAAAAAACCGCCAGCTTTCTGGGTTACCCGAAGTGGTCGGAGCTTTTGCCCGATGACAAGCAGCTTTATCTGAGTAGGATCATCAATTTCACAAGCCACAGCACGCTGTCCAATGAAGCCGTTGCAGAGCCAACGCAGGCGGAGAAAGCGACTGTCAAACTCTTGCTCGATCACTTGAAGAGCAACTATGGTTACTGGCAGCAGGTAGAAGGCCAATGATCAAGCCCTCAGACTCCCCGTATAAGGAAGGAAGCCTATGTCCAAGTCCCTGAGCCTGAACGACCAGACCACGGAATTCCTGCTCTACACCACCCCCGGCGGCGCGGTAAAGGTGGAGGTGCTGCTGAGCGGTGAAACCCTCTGGCTGACCCAGGAGCGTATGGCTGAGCTGTTTGGCGTGCAGCGCCCCGCCATTTCCAAGCATCTGAAAAATATCTTTGACAGCAATGAGTTACAGGAGGAGGTGGTATGTTCCATTTTGGAACATACCACTGAGCATGGGGCGATTGAGGGCAACATCAAGGAGGGTGGCAATGGAACGGCACACTAAAATCATTTTGTTTAAGGACAAAAGCATCCGTAGTCACTGGGATGCCGAACAGGAAGAATGGTTTTTTTCAGTGGTCGATGTGGTGGCTGCACTCACCGACAGCGCAAACCCTACAGATTATTTAAAGAAGCTGCGCAAGAGGGATGAGCAATTAGGTGAGTACATAGGGACAAATTGTCCCCAGGTAGCCATGCAAACAGATACGGGCAAACTGAGGAAAACATTGGCAGCAACTACCCAGCAGATATTGCGGGTCATTCAATCCATCCCCTCCAAAAAAGCTGAGCCCTTTAAACTCTGGCTGGCTGAGGTCGCTAATCAACGTCTGGATCAACTGCAAGACCCTGAGCTCTCCATCGAACAGGCCATGCGGGACTACAAACGCCTGGGTTACTCGGATAACTGGATTAACCAGCGCTTGAAGAGCATGGAAATCCGCAAGGAATTAACTGATGAGTGGCAGCGGCACGGTCTGCAGGAAGGCACCGAGTTCGCCTTTTTAACCGATGTGATTTACAAAACCTGGGCAGGGAAAACTGCAAAGGAATACAAGCAATACAAAGGGCTTAAAAAAGTAAACCTGCGCGACAACATGACCAATAAAGAGTTGGTAATGAACATGCTGGCCGAACTTTCCACCAAGGAAATTTCGGAAGCCGTTAATCCTCAAACCCTGCCTGAGCATGAAGATGTGGCCAAGCGCGGCGGCGGGGTTGCCAGAGAGGCCAAACTCAAACTGGAAGCGGAAACCGGAAAAAAGGTTGTCAGCCGACAAAATGCCAAACAACTATTGCCATCTTCCAAAGGCAAAAAAAATGACTGACTACAAAACCATCGCCGAATCGAAAAACTTCATCGTTCTGGATAACTACACCCAGGAATGGAAGGTCGCAGAGAGCTACCAGAGCGAAGGTGATCTGGAGCGGGAGTTCATTCAGGATTTGCAGAATCAGGGTTATGAATACCTGCCCGGACTTAACACGCCCGACGCCTTGCTCGCCAATGTGCGCGTGCAGTTGCAAACGCTCAATAACGTGCAGTTCGCCGATGGCGAGTGGCTGCGTTTTGTGGAGACCTTTCTGGACAAACCCAGCGATGGCATTGTCGAGAAAACCCGCAAGGTTCATGACGATTACATTCACGACTTCGTCTTCGACAATGGCCGCATTCAGAACATCTACCTGCTGGATAAGAAAAACATCGCCCGTAACAAGGTGCAGGTGATCAAGCAGTTTGAGCAAGCGGGCAGTCACGCCAACCGCTATGACGTGACGATTCTGGTCAATGGCCTGCCGCTGGTGCAGGTGGAATTAAAGAAGCGCGGAGTGGCGATTCGTGAAGCCTTCAATCAGGTGCACCGCTACAGCAAGGAAAGCTTCAACAGCGAGTATTCCCTGTTCAAGTATTTGCAGCTGTTTGTAATCACCAATGGCACCGACAGCCGGTACTTTGCCAACACCACCCAGCGCAACAAGCACAGCTTCGACTTCACCATGAACTGGGCGCGGGCGGATAACAGCCTGATCAAAGACCTGAAAGACTTTACCGCCACCTTCTTTCAGAAGCACACCCTGCTCAATGTGCTGCTGCATTATTCGGTGTTTGATGTGAGCGATACCTTGCTGGTGATGCGCCCGTACCAGATTGCCGCCACGGAGCGCATTCTGTGGAAGATCAAGAGTGCTTATCAGGCCAAAAACTGGAGCTGTCTTGAGGGCGGTGGTTTCATCTGGCACACCACTGGCTCGGGCAAAACGCTGACCAGTTTCAAGGCGGCGCGGTTGGTCACCGAGCTGGACTTCATCGACAAGGTGTTCTTCGTGGTGGACCGCAAGGATCTGGACTACCAGACCATGAAAGAATACCAGCGTTTTTCACCGGACAGCGTGAACGGCTCTGATTCGACCTCCGGCCTGAAGCGCAATCTGGAGAAGGATGACAACAAGATCGTCGTCACCACCATCCAGAAGCTCAACAACCTGATGAAGAGCGAAGCCGACCTGCCCATCTACGGCAAGCAGGTGGTGTTCATTTTTGATGAATGCCACCGCAGCCAGTTTGGTGAAGCACAGAAAAATCTGAAAAAGAAGTTCAAGAGGTTCTATCAGTTTGGTTTTACCGGTACGCCGATCTTCCCCGAGAATGCGCTGGGCGCTGACACCACCGCCAGCGTGTTTGGGCGCGAACTGCATTCGTATGTGATCACCGATGCCATTCGTGACGAAAAGGTGCTGAAGTTCAAGGTGGACTACAACGATGTGCGCCCTCAGTTCAAAGCCATTGAAACCGAGCAGGACGAGAAAAAGCTGAGCGCGGCGGAGAACAAGCAGGCTTTGCTGCACCCGGACCGTATCCGCGAGATCACCCAGTACATCCTGAACAATTTCCGGCAGAAGACCCACCGCCTGCAGGCGGGCGCTGATCATAAGAGCAAGGGTTTTAATGCCATGTTCGCGGTCAGCAGCGTGGATGCCGCCAAGCTGTACTACGAGTCTTTCAGACAACCGCAAAAGAATAGCGACAAGCCGCTGAGGGTGGCCACCATCTTCTCGTTTGCCGCCAACGAGGAGCAGGATGCGGTCGGCGACATTCAGGACGAAAGTTTTGATGTGTCGGCCATGAACAGCAGCGCTAAAGAGTTTTTGAGTGCGGCCATCGCGGACTATAACGCGCTGTTCAAAACCAATTTCAGCGTTGATAGCAATGGTTTCCAGAACTATTACCGCGATCTTGCCAAGCAAGTGAAAGCCAAGGAAATCGACTTGCTGATCGTGGTGGGCATGTTCCTGACGGGCTTTGATGCCCCCACGCTGAACACTCTGTTCGTCGATAAAAACCTGCGCTACCACGGCCTGATGCAGGCCTATTCGCGCACCAACCGCATTTTTGACGCCACCAAAACCTTCGGCAACATCGTCACCTTCCGCGATCTGGAACAGGCGACCATTGACGCCATTACCCTGTTTGGCGACAAAAATACCAAGAACGTGGTATTGGAGAAGAGCTACAAAGAATACATGGAAGGCTTTACCGACTTGGTGACCGGTGAGGCGCGGCGCGGCTTTGTGGAGGTAGTGAGGGAGTTGGAGCAGCGCTTTCCTGATCCCTCTGCCATTGAAAAAGAGTCCGACAAAAAGGCCTTTGCCAAACTGTTTGGCGAGTATTTACGTGTTGAAAACGTGCTGCAAAACTACGATGAATTTGCCAGCCTGAAGGCACTGCAAAGCGTTGATATGAATGACCCGCAGGCGGTTGAGGCATTTAAGGCCAAGTATTATTTATACGATGATGACTTGGCAACGCTGCAAGCGATCAAGATGCCCGCTGAAAGGAAAATTCAAGATTACCGTTCGACCTATAACGACGTTCGCGATTGGCTGCGTCGGGAAAAATCTTCCGATGAAAAAGAAAAATCCACCATCGATTGGGATGATGTGATTTTTGAGGTGGACCTGCTGAAGTCACAAGAGATCAACCTGGACTACATTCTGGAATTGATTTTTGATAACAATAAAAAGGTTAAAGATAAAGCGGCACTGGTTGAAGACGTACGCCGGGTGATTCGCGCGAGTCTTGGCAACCGCGCCAAAGAAAGCTTGCTGGTGGATTTTATCAATCAAACCGATCTGGACCAGATGGGCGATAAGGCCAGTGTGATTGATGCTTTCTTTACCTTTGCACAAGCGGAACAGCAGCGTGAGGCGCAAGAGTTGATTAGTACCGAGAGCCTGAATGCAGAGGCGGCTAGGCGTTATATCGCCACCTCGCTAAAGCGGGAATTTGCCAGTGACAACGGTACTGAACTTAATGCCATTCTGCCCAAGATGAGCCCGCTTAATCCGCAATACCTAACTAAAAAGCAGAGTGTTTTTCAGAAGATTGCAGCGTTTGTGGAGAAGTTCAAAGGCGTGGGCGGGAAGATTTAATCCATGGGTTCGAGGCTAGACTTTTGGGTATTTGAAAGCCTATGAAGGTGCTCAGAAATTGAATTTTGCAATCGACATAAATGCTGTAATTATGGTGGCAGTTTACTAAATACGACTAATTAAGTTGTCGATTATAGGTCAAAGTTGTCTGACAGTGTCGCTCCACACCCGGCAAGGGCTTGAGTGATGCACTGGCGGCTGCGTTCCAGCACCATGCTTTGCCAGTCCGTTGTGGCCGGATAGAAATGTTTGCGGATAGCTTGTTTGATCTTCTGCGTTTGATCGGTCTGCCAGTCGATTTGGCTCTGCGCGTGCAACCAGTGATCGGCGCGTAGTGCCTGCATCATTTCATCGAACGGGTAGGTGCCGAATTCCAGTGCTATAAATACCAGCGGCTCACCGATCAGTGCCTGCCAGCCGTAATCCGAGAGACCGAATTTAGCGACAGAAATGGAGGTGCCGAGCGCTGGTTCGGTGACTAAATCACCGTACCACTGCCGTGCCAGTTTAACGCCGGTGGAGCCGGGAGGATGATCACAAATCGGTTCGCCGTAGCCGAAGGGGCCGATGCCGGTGTGAAAGTCGATCAGTGCCACTCGCTGCCTTTCCGCCAGTTTGAAATCGCTGATGATGCGCTCGCAAGTGAGGCGTGACCATGTCGGTGCTGTACCGCCGTAAAACAGGCCCGTCGGATGTTTGAATTGTCCGGCGGATACGGCTTTTTCATAGGCTATATCGCCGTGCGCGGTGCGGTAGGTGGACAGGTGAGCATCACACAGCTTGAGCGTTACCGCATCCAGTGCCGGAGGAACAATGGCATCGGCCAGTTCATCGTAGCCGCTATTGTGCTCACTTAGCGGTAGCGAAAAATCGAGCCAGTTGCGATTCAGATCCACACCATCTTCAGTGACCCGGCGCAGCCAGGCGAAGCCGTGCGGATTGATGGCATGGATAATTAATACCGCCACAGCTTCGGGTAATGCATCCGGATGTGATAAAAAATCGGTTTGCGCCGCAGAACCGCTGAATCCTTCGACGCCATGCGTGGCCGACAACAGCACCAGTACCGATGGCGCATTATGTGGACCGATCCAGACAGTATCCGTTGCCAGTGGCTCCAGCTGTGGGCCACTGCATGGGTGCGCATAGCTGGTGACGTGTATGTCGGGGATGTGTTGGCTGGCCTTACGTGCAGCAGTCATAAATTTCTCGCGCGCTTCTGAATAGTCGCGGGAGAAACAGCTTAAGTCAGACGGTGAAACGGGTGCCATAGCAGTGCCTCATCTGTTGAATACAGGGACTAAATTAATTAAGAAACTGGTGATAGGCCGGATTTTCTGTTTCATTGACATAGGCAAAGCCCAGTTGCTTCAGATATTCGTTAAACATCTGCTGATCCTGCTCCGAGACTTCGATGCCGACGAGAACACGGCCGAAATCGGCCCCGTGATTGCGGTAATGGAACAACGAAATATTCCAGCGGCCAGCCAGCTTGGAGAGAAAATCCAGCAGTGCACCGGGGCGCTCGGGAAACTCGAAACGATAGAGCTGCTCCGAAGTGACCAGGGGACTCTTGCCACCGACCATGTGACGGACATGCAGTTTCGCCAGTTCGTTGTCGTTCAGGTTGGTAACGGGATAACCGTGCTGTGTCAGCAACGCTTCAATCTGCGAGTAATCTTCAACGCTTTTGGTGCCGATACCAACAAATACGTGCGCAATATCGCGCGTCGACAGTCGGTAGTTGAACTCGGTGATAGCACGCTGGCCGAGCAACTGACAAAAACTCAGGAAACTTCCCGGTTTCTCGGGAATGGTAACGGCAAACAGGGCTTCACGTTTTTCGCCCATTTCAGAGCGTTCGGCAACATGGCGCAGACGGTCGAAATTCATGTTGGCGCCACTGTTGATGGCGGCAATCAGCTTGCCACGGATTTGATGCTGGCGTACATATTTCTTGATGCCTGCAATAGATAGCGCTCCGGCAGGCTCAACAATGGTGCGGTTTTCATCGTAAATATCTTTGATGGCGGCGCATAACTCATCGGTGTCGACCAGAATGATGTCGTCGACATATTGCTTTACCAGTTCAAAGGTGAATTCGCCGACCTGTTTTACCGCCACACCATCGGCGAAAATGCCGACCTGATCGAGAATGACGCGTTCGCCCGCTTTCACCGAATCATGCATGGCTGCCGAATCGACCGGCTCGACGCCGATAATGCGTATATCCGGAGAGATGCTTTTGAGATAGGTGGCTATACCGGCAATCAGTCCGCCACCGCCAATGGGCACGAACACATAGTCCAGATCGCCGGGGGCCTGGCGCAGCAATTCCGAGGCAATCGTACCCTGTCCGGCAATCACCAGCGGATCGTCGTACGGGTGAATATAAGTCATGCCGCTTTCGGCTCTGAGCTGCTGCGCGTGTACACCGGCATCGGAATAGGAGTCGCCGTGTAAGATGACTTCGGCCTTGTGTGACTCAACCGCCTTGATTTTGATGTCCGGTGTGGTTTTGGGCATTACAATGGTCGCTTTAATGCCCAGCTTTTTGGCCGCCAGGGCGACGCCCTGCGCATGGTTGCCGGCGGAGGCACAAATAATCCCGCGTTGTTTTTCTTCCTCGCTCAGGTGCGCAATTTTATTGTAAGCACCCCGGCATTTGAATGAAAAAACGGGTTGCAAATCTTCACGTTTGATGAGGATTTCATTATGTAAACGGCCCGAAAGCTTGGGGGCAAGTTCGAGCGGTGTTTCAACGGCAACGTCATAGACGCGTGCGTGATCGATGGCTTCAATGTAGAAATTCGGCATGGACAGCCTTCTACCATGAGTATGATTGAAATCAAAATAATTGATCAAAGCAGTGGCGAGCAACTCGACAGGGGATTGCTCTATGCCGAAGCCTGTTTTGAGACTTTCCGCGTCATCGACGGGCAGGTTTTTGCTGTGGATTACCATATCCGGCGTATGCAGCTCGGACTGGCTGCGCTGGGCATCGATATTTGTCAGAAAGCGCTGCAAGATGGCTTTGAGCGCTGTGTTCAGGCGGCCACGCAAAAGGGTTCTGATGTGCTGGTGCGCTTTACCATCAGCGGTGGATTATCCGGATGGGGGCTGAACCGTCCGCAACATCTTCAACCTGCTGCGTATATACATACGATGGTGCCGCTGGCGCAGGCGGCGCAGCATCTGATGCCGGTGGAATATCCTTTTCCGATGAAGGATCGACCGGCCAAATTCACCGCCGATTACGGCGAGTTTTTGCGTGCCCGACAATACTGGAAAACTCAATGCCCGGAAGGCTTCCACCCGCTGCTTTGCCAGCAGGGGCGGTGGATCAGCAGTGCGACGGCTAACATTCTGCTTTTTGATGGTCAGCAGTGGCTGACGCCACCGATTGGCCCCGGTGTGTTGCCCGGTACATTGCGTCAGGCTTTGCTGGCGGCAGGATGCGTTGGCGAAAAAGAGCTGGGGGATCATTTTATGGAGCATGTACAGGCGATGGCCTGCATCAATTCGGGAGCCTGGATTGTGCCGGTGTCACAATTGGCTGAGCGCTTGCTCGATGTGAACCACGCTGCATTCGCAGCTTTGCACGAAGCGCTTGCCGCCAGGCCGGGTGTGCCCGCCATGTCCACTGTTCGGCTGGCTGATGCATGAAAGCTTTGTTGATTAGCAAGTGGATGCTTGCATGTGTGTTGCTGTGCCTGATGCTGCTGGCTGTCTCTGCGGGCCTGTTCAGGCAACAGCTGTTGCAACCGCGCGCTGTTGAAGCCGAGTTGACGATTGCTCCCGGCAGTTCCACCCGTCACATATCCGAACAGCTGCAGCAGGCAGGCGTGATTGATTCGGCGTTGCTGTTCCGACTCTGGGTTCGTTATCAGGGAATTTCATCCGCACTGAAGGCGGGGGAATATCATCTGAGCGGCTCGATGAATATGCTCGATGTGCTGGATAAGCTGATACGCGGTGACGTGGTGATGTACAGGGTCACCGTGCCGGAAGGTCTGCGCACCGATGAAATCATTCAGATGCTGGCAAAAGGAACGCAAACTGAAGCGGCGCTGTGGTATCAGGCACTGGCTACGCTGCTGGGCAGTGAGGAATATGAAGGGCGATTGTTGCCTGAAACTTACACCTATGAAAAGCCGGTCAAACCACTCAAAGTTTTAAAAACCATGCTACAGGCCCAGCTGGATGTGCTGGCATCAATACAGACATCGACCGATGTGCAGAAATTACGCATTATCGCGTCGATTATAGAAAAAGAGACAAGGCTGGATCATGAACGTGTGCTGGTTTCTGCCGCGATTTATAACCGGCTGAAAAAGCATATGCGTTTGCAGATGGACCCGACGGTGATTTACGGTATCTGGCGCACCACTGGCACGTTTTCCGGCAATATTCGCCGAAAGGATTTGCAACAAACGACCCCCTGGAATACCTATACGATTGACGGGTTGCCGCCGACACCGATTTGTCATCCGGGCAAAGCCAGCCTGATGGCTGCCGCTACTCCGGCCGATGTCGATTATTTGTATTTTGTTGCCGATGGCAGTGGCGGCCACGTCTTTTCTTCAACACTTGAGGATCATCAAAAGCACGTTCAACAGTGGATAAGACATGAACGAGGTCTATAATGCCGCTGCTGAAGCCTCCGAGGTATGGATCATTGAATTCACTATAGCGCCACAGCATGGCTTATTGTTTCAATCGCTGTTGCAGGGGATGGAGGGGCTGGCGGTGGTGCGTAGTTTTGCCGAACAACCTGCCGGACAACCTGGCAGGCAGCAATTGTGGACCACCCTGGCACAGCGCAACGAACTAGAGCAATGGCTACAGCATTTGCCGGATAAACTGCAGCAATCATTTCAGATTCACCGACAATACCTTTGGCCGTTGAGAGATGGAGAAAAATAGACATGAGTGATCAAAAAACCAGTTGTTTTATTACCTTTGAAGGTGGTGATGGCGCTGGCAAAAGCACGCAACTGGAGCGAACCGCATCCTGGCTACGCGATCAGGGTGTTTCGGTGTTCGAAACCCGTCAGCCCGGTTCGACCAAGCTGGGGCAGGAGTTACGCTACCTGTTGCTATCCGGCGATTATACGCCGGTTCCGGAAGCAGAATTGTTAATGTTTCTGGCCGATCGTGCGCAGCATGTGCGCGATGTCATTCAACCGGCGCTCAATGCCGGTAAATGGGTGCTGTGCGACCGCTATACTGATTCCACCATGGCTTATCAGCTGGCGGCCAGAAAATTGTCGATGAATGCCGATCTGGAACCGATGCTGCGTTTTGCAGAAATCGGCTGCCAACCGGATTTGACCTTCTGGCTGAGTTTGCCAACCGAGGTGGCAGCTATTCGCATGAGAAAAAGAGAAGAGGAAGGCGAGGAAGCGACGCGTTTGGATAAGGAATCGCTGGAGTTTCACCAGCGTGTGCATCAGGCCTTTGCATCAATTACGCAGCGCTTTCCAGAGCGCATCAAAAAGATTGATGCCTCGGCTTCGGTGGATACCGTGACGCAGCAAATTATCACACATCTGGATCCGCTTTTACTTTGGATTTAACCCTCTGCAACACAGTCTTCCAGCGCATGCTTCAGATAGCAAAACAAAGGACCCTTTCGGGTCCTTTGTTTTTTATCATCGTGCGTTCACAGTCGTTTGAAACTAAAGCCTTACGGTGCCGGTTGCACCACCGTATTCTGGTTCAGGGTAACAGCGGTATGCGCTAACAGCCTGCCATTGACGGTCGCGCCGGTATTCATGTTAATGGCCTTTATAGCAAGTATAACGCCTTCCATATGGGCCGACGTGCCAATGGCTACACCTGTACCGCCAGCAACCTGCCAGAAGATATTCTTGGCTAATGCACCACCCAGCAGCAGAACGCTGGTTGCGCTTGCCTGAGTCACGTCACCGGCAATCTGGAAGATCCATACATCATTCGGGCCACCCGAGAGGGTGACATTGCTATTGATCAATACATTGGAACTCCATTTATACAGGCCCGGAAGCAGTGTCAGGCCGCTGATATTACCCGCCCCCAGTTCGGTGAAATCAGGCGTTGTTCTGCCTGCTGCATTGGCATAGGCGGTGCCCATATCGAGCACCGCATTGGCGACCAGTGTATTGTCTGTTGGCAGACCGGCAAAACAGGTGACGGTGCCACTGCCGGTATATGCCGCATTCGCCCCGTAGATCGTGCCGGTGATTTCCGAACAGAACACATTATCCATCGCCGCAGCGGTGATCGGGCTGGCACCGATATGACCGGTGATGACCGAGGCATGAACATTGGTGATGCCTGATTTAGACAGAATGGCGAAGTTGCCCGCTGTTCTGAGATTAACCGCCGCAGGTCCGCTGGCTGTCGCAACGGTGCCTGTTGTAAAGTTCCATACAACATTCGCTCCCAGGGCATTTGCAGTGGCGGCAAGATCGGTTATGCCCGTGGTCAACGTTGCCGTATACACCTTGCTGGCAATGAGATTGGCAGCCGGGTTAAACGTAGCCACCTTATTGCTGTAGCTCACAGAACCGGCAACCGGCGTAACCCCCTGCTTCAGGGTAAAGCTCGTGCTGTTCACCGTGGCGGGTGCAAGCGCCTCACTGAAGTTGGCGCTGACGTTGCTGCCAAGCACGACACCAGTGGCCGTATTTACGGGGCTGGTGGTTAATACCGTCGGGGCGAGTGTGTCGGTCGTTGTACCGGTGGTAAAGCTCCAGACATAATTATTCGCCAGTGCCTTGCCTGAGGCGCTTTTTACCGCAGTGGTTAATGTGGCGGTGTAGAGTTTACTGACGGTATAGTTACCGACAGGGGTGAACGTTGCGCTATGGGTGGCAGTATCCAGACTCACAGCGCCGCCCATGGCGGCTTCGCCTGCACCAATCACCGTAAAGCTTACGGTATTTATGCTGGCACTATCCATCGCTTCACTGAAGGTGGCGACCACTTTACTGTTGATCGGCACAGCGATGGCGGTATCTGTCGGGATGGTTTCGATCACCGTCAGTGCGACAGGCGCAGTGCCGCCACTATTATTGCATGCTGACAGCAGCGGCATAAGTAGCAGTGCTACCATACATAAATTTCGGGCATTGGATGTATTGCTGGATTTCATTGTCTTCCTCCTGAGGAGATTCTTATATCGCAGCAAACGCTCACCACGGTATTTCGAAGGGTTATGGGATAGCCTGTCATATGGTAAAGAAAGTACTGTGACGGTGCGGAAGGCCGGTCCATGGACCGCACCGTTTAAAGTTGATTTTAAGCTAATGCGAAAAAGTGCAGCAGAATCTCTCTGCCCGGCAAAGCCACTGAGTGTGGTCTCTAACATTTATATTGAATGCTTTCATGCATGAGCTCCTGTGCTGATGTGAGAAACTTAGCGGCTAAACAGAATACCGTCTGTGCGTGAGCGAACATAAGCGAAGGCAAAGTTTGAGCATGATATATCATTGGATAATGGGTCGTTCACTGATAGGTTTGGGCATGCAGAAGCTCTGGATAAAGCGATTAGCAACTAAACTGTGCTGCTTGTTTCAGTATTCAGATATGGGGGAGGGCTTCGGATGCCGGTTCAACATTCTCCACATGAAAATCATTTGCTCGACGCCCTGCCAGCAGATGTGTTTGAGCGTATGCTGTGTAACCTTGAACTCGTTGAAATGCCGCTTGGCAAAGCGCTTTACGAGTCTGGCGGGTTGCTGCGTTATGTTTATTTCCCTACAAATTCGATTATATCTTTGCTGTATGTCATGGAGAATGGCTCGCAGGCCGAGATTGCCGTGATCGGCAACGAGGGTATCGTCGGCCTGGCTTTATTTATGGGCGGAGAAACCATGCCGAACCGGGCGGTCGTGCAAAGTGCCGGACATGCCTACCGTTTAAGCTCAGCATTGGTTAAGAGGGAGTTCGGCCTGAACGGGCCGCTGCTGCGCCTTTTGCTGCGTTATACGCAGGCGCTGATCACCCAGATGTCGCAGACGGCCGTGTGCAATCGCCATCATTCGCTGGATCAGCAACTTTGCCGCTGGCTGTTGCTGAGTATGGATCGGCTGGCTGGCAATGATCTGATCATGACTCAGGAATTAATCGCCAATATGCTGGGCGTACGCCGTGAGGGCGTCACTGTTGCCGCAGGCCATTTACAGCAAGCCGGACTGATTGATTATCAGCGCGGCCACATCACGGTGCTGGATCGACCGGGTCTGGAGAAGCGGGTGTGTGAGTGTTATCAGGTCGTCAAAAATGAATTTGATCGCCTGCTTCCTTATCCTCTGCTGAAGTAATCAGGCAGTTTCGCCTCACGGCCAAATATCGTCCCCCTCCACACACATATATCAGCACCTGTCACCAATAAAGTTATCTTCAGAATCATGCCTTAGTAGCAATTATAAACCCGAGCTGCACACAGCGTAATTGCTGCAATGGCATACGCATCCGCTTACGTACGACACCGCACAGACGATTTAACCCTGGCATCCTAAATTGTGTCGTCACATTCAAAAAGGCTCCGCGCAAGCAGAAGAGGCAATGTAAATTATTGTCCCCCTGTTTTGGATGCAATGAAGACCCGGATATCGCTGCAATCACAAAACTGATTCGTAACGATCATGGATGAAGTAAAACTCAAGGGGTGAAATATGAATAAAGCAATCAAGCGCATTGCATATACTCAAGTGAATCACAGGATCATTGCAAGCGTCATCACCGTAATTTTTGTCGCCGGATGTGCCAGCACTCCTGCCACACCGGTATCGACTGAACAGATGGCTCTCTCCAAAGCTGCGCTCAGCAGTGCGATCAGTGCCGGTGCCAATGAATATGCCCCGTTGCAGATCAAGTCCTCCATGGAAAAAATCGACGGAGCAGAGCAGGCCATGCAAAAGAAAAATTATGTGCTGGCGCGACAACTGGCTGAAGAAGCACAGGTTGATGCCAAACTGGCTGAAGCCACAGCGCGTGCAGTCAAGGCGCAACAGGCCACCGACGAAGTGCAGGAAGGCAACCGTGTTCTTCGTCAGGAAATAAATCGTAATAGTAATTAATCAACTGTGGAGCCCGGCATGAACAATGATCGTTATGAGAAAGATTATCAGCTGGCGCGCCAAATGGCTGAACGGGCTCAGTCCCAGGTTAATTCGGCGGCACGCGTCGTAAATGAACAACCATCATGCAACAAAGTGCAGGAAGGCAAGCGCGAGCTGCACGATGAAATCGACCTTAAATAGCAAAGAATTACCAACCAATGGAGTTTATCATGAAAAATAATCGATATTATGTCACGAGCCTGATCGCTGTTGCGATGCTTGCCGGCTGCGCTTCGACACCGAAAGTAAACAGTTCTCTGGACGCCGCGCATCACAGTTACGATATCGCGCGCAGTGATGCTCAGGTAACGAAACTGGCACCGGCTGAATTGAAAGAAGCCGGTGATTCCCTGAATCAGGCGGATATGGCTTTGAGCAAAGGGCAGGGCGCTAACAAGGTTAATCACCTGGCCTATATGGCAAAACAACAAGTGGCGATTGCAGAGCAGACAGCCAGACGCAAGGCTGGTGAAATAACGGTGGCTAATGCCGCTGCCCAGCGCAATCAGGTTCAGCTTGATGCGAGAACAGCTGAAGCAGATGCAGCCAGGCAACAGGTGGCCATGGCAAAAGTAACCACCGATCAGCAAGCCGCCGCATTGTCAGCGGCAGGCAACAATGCAGAGATCGACCAGGCGCTGATTGCCCAACAACAAATGCAGCTCAAGGCGCTGAATGCCAAAAAAACGGCACGCGGCATGGTGATTACACTGGGCGATGTATTGTTCAGCACCAATAAGTCGCAACTGGCATCGGGCGGTATACGCAATGTGCAACAGCTGGCGGACTTCCTCAAAGAGTTCGGGCAACACAAGGTGATGATTGAAGGCTTCACCGACAGCACCGGTACCAATGATTACAATCAGAAACTGTCAGTCCGACGCGCTGATGCCGTACGTTTAGCCCTGCTCGATATGGGCATCAACAGCGACCGCATCATGACGCGTGGTTATGGTGAGATGTTTCCGGTAGCCAACAACAAAACGGCAGCAGGTCGTCAGCAGAACAGGCGCGTGGAAATCATCATCTCCGATGAGAACGGCAAGATCGCTTCCCGTTAAACACACAGATTTGCTTTGAGTTTTGCAATGCAACACATATGAGGAGATCGATATGAACCTTCACTTAGCGCTGGAACCACTGGTGTCACTGCTGGCAGGAGTGCTTATTCTTGTGATGCCCAGGTTGCTGAATTATATCGTCGCGGGATATTTGATCATCCTCGGGGTATCGGGACTGGTCAGGTGAAGCTTATGCGTAACAGTTCAGCTCCCCCGCCTTTTGTCCGCATGAATTAAAGAAAACAGTAATCAGGCCAGGAGGCTGTCCGGGAATAGAAATCGTCGCGAGGAAAAGCGGGGGAAATAGCCAATATCCGCTATTCCTCTGTAGGTTCTTCTATTCTCGGACAGCCTCCTGGATACCCGATCGAGCCGGGTATGACAAAAAAAATTAAGTGGGACAGCATTGGAATGAAGTGCATTTAGTGAACTGTCACCGCAATCAGAGCTTACCTGGTATTCAAGGCGTTTAGAGTTTTAGCCACTACAGGAGGTAATTTTCCGGGTGCTTTAATACGTAGCTGCTTATTTATATTATACCGGCCAAACACAACCGTAATATCATTTTTGGTTACACCGAATTCTACCGCAAGAAATTTAACCATATGGTCGGTTGCCTTTCCGGCGACAGGATTGGCCGTAACACTGATTTTCAGCTGATTACCTTTTGGCTTTCCGATTACATCTTTTTTCGCGCCAGGTGTCCCGAGAATATTAAGGATCAGCGTATCTCCATCCATTGCACAAAAAGAAGACATTTTAGTTTGGTCTGCATCGGATTTCCGGGACTCTCTGGCCCGCTTTTTCTTCAATTTTTTTCTCCAGATTGCGAATAGAAGTAAATGGGGCGTAAGCGTCAAAGCAACCTCATCTACCGCTTATAAATTGAAGGCTCAGACTTCGTGCATCAAATTTGATGTGGAGGCAATATAATGGCAGAGAATCCAAAGGGTCGAGCCGCAAAGCGGCAATACTGGAAGCAGGTGGTATCCGACTGGGAGTGTGGTAATTTCAAAACACAAAAAGAGTTCTGCCAGCACGCAGGTATATCATACAAATCACTGAGCCGTTGGCGGCGCGTATTCAGGCATGATCTGCCGCCGCCAAAACCGGCAATGGCCTTTTCCACCGTTCATATACGGAAAGAACCATGCCACCCATCCGGCGTCCGCATTGGTTTGCATCATGGCGCCTATATCGATGTGTCTACGGATTTTGATGCTGGAACACTGCAACGGGTTCTGGGTCTGGTGCTATGATAGCCAGCGCAGGCATGCCTACCGTTCACCTGGCCACCGAACCTGTGGATATGCGCAAGTCGATTAACGGGCTGTCGGTTCTGGTTGCCGATCAGTTGGGGCTGAATCCGCTGAA
>Ga0210005_1000735_pt1 | contig 24225 bp, 29 predicted proteins | sample CryGey02umfilter_3_FD_183961 | JGI IMG/M metagenome (GOLD analysis project Ga0210005, IMG submission 183961) | Groundwater microbial communities from aquifer in Utah, USA - Crystal Geyser 4/9/14 0.2 um filter (SPAdes) (version 3) | ecosystem: Environmental > Aquatic > Deep subsurface >... | reverse complement strand
CCCTGATGAGGTTGGCGCTGCGGAGGTCGGCCCCGCGGAGGTTGGCCCCGCGGAGGTTGGCCCCGCGGAGGTCGGCCCATCGGAGGCTGGCCCCGCGGAGGTCGGCCCATCGGAGGCTGGCCCCGCGGAGGTCGGCCCATCGGAGGCTGGCCCCGCTGAGGCTGGCCTTGCGGAGGTCGGCCCCGCGGAGGTCGGCCCTGCCCGCAACTGTGGCGGCCGGGGCTTGGTGCCGCGACTGTCCGTAGGCGGTGACACACCACGCGCAATGCGCGGCGTACCACGGGAATTTGGCCAGATGAGGGGGGATCATGGGAGCCTCCTAAAGGCTGGCTACAGGTTGAAAGCGCCCGGATCGCGAAGCGCCGCACGCGCGTCCGCCTCCGAGCACAGGTAGCCGGTGGACGGATTCGCTCCGCCCATCCAGAACAGCGCGATCACCTCGCCCGGATCGCAGATCGGGTGCGCGACGAGGGCGAGGTGCATCCGGTAGATCTTGTCCCGCTCCCCGTCGTCTGGGCGGGGATGTCGATGCGGCCGGCGACGGTGCGAGAGAGGGCGGTCACGGGAGGGGGCTGGCCCGCCCATCGAGGCCGGGCGGGTAGTGGGTGTGGCCCATCTGGCGGGCCGCAGCCACGATCGCCGCGTGCGCCGACGGGTCTGCGACTAAGGACAAAATCTGTCCGAGCCCCCGGCTCGTGACGCCATCCTTCACGTCGTCGATCAACTCGGCGACCGTCGCCCCGGGCAAGATTCGCCCGAGGTGGTCGACCCTTTCGGGCCACGCGATCAATTCTTCCATGGTGCTCTCCAGAGGTGAGGCCCCCGAAGGGGCCGGGTGGTCAGCGCGTAGATGTGATGAATTTCCGGACCCGCCGGAGCAGGTCCACGTCTTCGATGGCGACCACGTAGTGGTGCCACCCGTCACACCTGTCCGGGTCTCCGACCCGCTCATGCAGTACGATGGAGCCCTCAACGGCGACCCGCTCGCCGGTCGCCGCGTAGGACGACGGGTCGCGGGGAATCAGCACCGCCCACTCGGCGGCGGCCGGGGCAGTGACCCGGGCGCCATGGATGCGTCCGAGGTCGCGGGCCAGAGTGGGCCCGTGGACGGCGTTGATCTTCGCCGCCCGTTCGGTGGAGACGTGGCGGCCGAAGCCGATCCACGTCCGCCCGTATACAGCCCCGTCCTCCTGGTCTCGGTGCGTCTGAACCTTTACCTCTTTGACCATCAGCCACTCCCCGGAGGGGGTGGCCAAAGCGGAGCCTACCGCCTGCTCAGCGGCGTGCTGTCCGGTGAAACGCACCCGTCCGGGGCGGGTGGCGTACTGCTGCTCGGAGACGGGCAGCAGATCGAAAACGATGCTCCCGGACGCGCCGGGCTTTTTCGGCGCCTTGACGCGCCAATGCGCGCCCTCCAATTCCACGACGTCACCAGTCCTCCACGCGCGGAGATGCGCGTGGCCAAAGATGTTCGGGAGACGGATCCACGCAGATCCGTCCTCCCGCCGGGTCAGCGCGGGGAGTGGGAGGGCGGCCCGCTCCCCGATGACGCCAGCCCGTGCGCGTCCGGGCGCGGTGATTTCTTCGATTTCGACTCTCCAGGACCATCCCTGGTCATCCCGCACCATCACGATCTGCCCGGGGGCCAGATCTTCGGGCCACGCAGGCCCGACCGCGGGGGAGCGCCCCCCGTAGGAGAGCGCGAGATACGCCACCCCCTCACGGGGGTGGAGAGCTATGGAGGGGATGGTGCGGATCTCGGTGACGAGGTTGGAATCCATGGTGATCTCCAGTGGTGAGGCTCCGTCGCCTCGGGACACTCATATTATAGCCACTGTGGCGCGGTAGACAAGAGAAAAGAGCCACACGGGAGAAAATAGGCGAGAATTCTTCGGGGTGGGCATGGTTGCAATCGGTGGGGTAGGATGGGGGCATGAGTGACGGATTGTCTCAGACCGGTACGAGGCCATGATGCGAGCGCGCGTTCAGGGATCGCGCCCACGGTTTCCAGCGGGTGAGCCACCAGCGGGTGACGCGTTTGTGCGCGCGCGCGCCGATGTCCGTAAAGTGGTCGATCTATCCCCAGCTCCTGACGCGGCTATTGCAGGATTTGCCCGCGGCGTGCGCATCTTCGGGCTCACGAAAGGCCAGTACAGCCTGCTTGATCTGATCCGGTCGGTCATCCGCCTGACCGGGCCCGCTGCTGTGCGCCTATCCACCTGGTCGACCGGGATCCGCGACGCGGAGACGGCGGCATGGATGATGGGTCAGGGCGACATCACAACGCTCCAGCTCCTGGTGGACCGCTCGTTTCCCGGCCGTCAACCGCTGTACGCCGGTCGGATCACGGCGCTGTTCGGCGACCGATCGATCGTCGTTACCCGCGTTCACGCCAAGATCGCGCTGATCAGCTCGGGCGACTGGCGGATCGTGATCCGATCGTCGATGAACCTCAACCGCAACCCTCGCTTTGAACAGTGGGATCTTGACGACGATCCGGCCCTTTACGCTTTCGTTGCGGCCTGGTTCGACGAACTCGAGGCGACGGCGCCGCACGGTATGATGTTCCAAGAGTCGTCAGCCGAAGCAGCGTTCAAGTCGGCGCTCTCGGGTAGGGTATCGGACGCCGACATCGTGGCCGAGTTGACCGGAGCAGACGCGGTGAAGCCGGGGGACGAACAGCGGCCCCATACTGCCGACTCCATCGACTTCGGGGACTTCGGGGAGATCGAATGGTGAAGCCGCCCCCGCCTCCAGAGGAGACCTACGCCGGGAAGGCCGTTGACCTGCTCGTGGCAGCCATTGAGCGGGCCGTCGCGCAGGGTGGCCTTGCGGGGGATCGCGCGCTCCTGGAGCAGCTCCGGCGCGAGGTCGCGGCGGTCAAGAGCGGAGCCACGCGCCCGGAGATGCTCCCCGCCCGCTTCAAGGGCACGCGACAGAGAATCTTCGAGGCCCTGCTCCGGGGCTGCAACAGGACGGAGGCGGCGAAGCAAGCGAAGTGCAGCCGGCAGCAGGTCTACCGCTACCTCAAGGAGCCCGATTTCGTGGCGGCGCTCGTCGAGGCTCGATCTGAGCGGCACCAGGCAGCCCTCAGCAAACTGGAGGATCTCCAACCGCTCGCGCTCCGGCGCCTGGAGGGCATCCTCCTGGACCCCTGCGCCTCAGATCGAGACGTGATCGCCGCCGCCAAGGAGGTGATGGATCGCGGAGGGATCCCGAAGACTGAGCGCGTGGAGCACTCGGGCGAGGTCCGCACGACGGACACCAGCCGCGACCCCGACGAGCTGATGGCCCGCCTGGCGGTGCTCCGAGGCGGCCTTGACGGATGAGCGCCCGACGGCCAACGATAGCCACGAGATCCGCGCGCTGGAGGAGGAGCGCCAGCGGATGCTCCTCGAGGACTGGCGCGACATGGCGCGGCTGGGTCCGCAGGAGGCATACCCCGGCTGGTCGCTGCTCTCATGGCTCAAACTGACGACCCCGGGGTATCTGGCGGGGTGGTTCCACCTTGAGCTGTGCGCTGCCCTGGAGCGGTTCTCGGCGGCGGTGGCCCGTGGTGACTCGCCCAGGCTGATGATCTTCGCTCCCCCCCGTCACGGGAAAACGGAGATAGTCAGCAAGAAGTTCCCCGTCTACCATATGGGCCGGCACGCTGGCCACGAGATCGTCTGCGCCAGCTACGGCCAGGAGCTCGCCGACGACAACAGCCGATCCGCTCGCACCACAGCCAGGAGCGACGAGGCCCTGTCCGTCTTCCCGGGCATCCGGCCGAAGCCCAGCCAGAGCAGCAACGTAGACCGGGTGCAGCGGTGGTCGACCGGCAACGGGTGCAGTTACCAGGCGGTGGGCGTCGATGGCCCCCTCCAAGGGCGCGGCGCCCACATCGCGATCCTTGACGACCCGGTGAAGGACGCAGCCGAAGCGAGTAGCGCCACGAGGCGCGAGGCGGTCGAAGCCTGGTACAACACAGTTCTACGCACCCGCATCGCGCCTGGCGGCGGCATAATTTTGATGCTTACCCGCTGGCACAACGACGACCTCGCCGGCCGCATCCTCAAGAAGTCCCGCGAAGATCCCGAGGCCGACCAATGGGAGGTGCTCAGCTTCCCCGCCGTCGCGGAGAAGGACGAACCGCACCGCAAGGAGGGCGAACCGCTCCACGCCGCCCGCTGGCCGCTGACTGAGCTGCGCAAGCTCAAGGCGGCGCTCACCAGCCGCTTCGGGCTCCGATGGTGGCTCGCGCTCTTCCAGCAGCGCCCAGCCCCCGCGATGGGCGACCTCTTCCAGCGCACCATGCCCACCTTCACGCGCTTCTACCGGGAGCATCCAGTTGATCGAGCGGCTCGCGCCGATCGTGTCTTCCTCAGCATCGACGCGAATTTCAAGGAGACGGACGGGGGGAGCTTCGGCTGCGCCCGCGTGATCGCCCAGACCGGGGAGGAATTCGCTGTCATCGACGAGTACCGGGTGCGCGCGGGATATAGCGCCTTCAAGGCCGGGTGCCGGTCGCTGGCCGGCAAGTACCCAACCCTGAGCGTCACCCTGATCGAGGACAAGGCGAACGGCTCCGCCCTGGTCGACGAGCTGCGCGGGATCCTCCCCAACGTGATCGCCTACGACAAGGGGGCGAAGTCCAAGCGGGAGGCCTGGGAGCTGTGGTCCGTGCCTGCCTGCGAGTCAGGGTCGCTCTGGCTTCCGGATCCGCAGCATGCCGATTGGGTCCACGACACCGTCGAGGAGTACATCGCGGCGCGCGGCGAGAAGCGCGGCGAGGTCAACGATCGCCTGGACTGCGACTGCCAGGTGCTCGCCTACGTCCGCACCTCCGCCGCTGGCGAGTCCTGGTTCGATCGCATCGCCAGTCAGATGGGGGTAAGGTAGCGCCACCCATGCCGACCCTGTCCACCCGCATCGCTGGCCGCCTCTCCGCTCTGGCGCAGCGCCTGGACGCGCCTGGGCCCACCGCGCCAACCCGCGAGGACGCCGGGTTCACGACCACCTACGGCACGACTTCTGGGATCAGCGGCGCCGCCCTGACCAACGCCCTCTCCGGAGTCGGAAGCGCCCGGGACTCGGGAGCCACAGCCCGGCCGAACACCCAGCGGGAGTATCTCTCGCCCGAGGAGCTGGTAGCCCTGATGCGGGGCTCGGTCTGCCGCCGCCTCGTCGAGTTGACGCCGCGCTGGGCGACGTTGAAAGGCTTCACGATCACCGACGACACCGACGAGAAGAAGCCGCTCGCCGACGCCTTCCGTCGCATCGCTGTGCGAGACACCGTCCGCAGGGCTGACACCTGGGGCCGTGCCCTGGGTGAGTCGCTGGTGCTCATCGTCACCGACGACCCCGCGAAGATCGACCAGCCCATCGTCCCCAAGCGGGTCCGCCGCGTCCACCGCCTCGAAGTGCTGGACCGTCGCGAGTTCACGCCGATCGTCTTCGAGGGCGATGTCTCCCGAGGTCCCCTTGGCGAGCCGCTGGTGTACCAGATCAGCCCGCGTCGCTCCGCCATGGTGGGCAGCACGACGGTTCACGCTTCGCGGGTTCTGCGCTTCTACGGCGACGCCCTCCCGCCCTCCGAGACGGGATGGAACACCTGGGGGTGGGGTGCCGATTCAGTCGTGCAGGCGTGGTGGGATGGCGTCCGCAACCTGGCCGGCGTGAGCAACTCCGGCGCCCGGGTCGCCGAGGAGCTGGCCGTCAGCGTCTTCAAGATGGCCACCATGCCCGGCAAGCAGGCCGGCGACGAGAGCGCCGCCTTCCTGGCCCGCGCCCTCCTGGTCAACCTCATGCGCTCGGTGGTGGGCTCGATCTGGATCGGCCCACAGGACAGCTACGAGCGCGTCAGCGCCAACGCTACCGGCTACCGGGACCTGAGCGAGGGCGCGCGGTACACCCTCGCCCTGCTCACTGGCCACCCCAACGCGCTCCTCTTCGGCGAGGCTCCCGGCGGGCTCAACACCGACGGCCAGAGCTGGATCACCAACTGGCACTCCAACGTCGGCGCCCATCGCGAGGAGCGCTACCGCGACCCCATCGAAAGGCTGATCGAGATCCTTTACTACTCCGAGACCGGCGGTGTACCGGAGAAGTGGGCGCTGGAGTTCCCGGCGCTGGGCGACATCAGCGAGACGGGGAAGGCGGCGCTTCGCCTCTCCCACACCCAGGCAGACAGCGCAGCCATCCTCGACGGGGTCCTGACCGCGGAAGAGGCGCGGTCCAGGTACACCGAGGCTGGCGGCTACCAGCTGGAGCTTCAGCCAGTGGAGATAGCGCCCACCCGCGCAGCGTTGCCGCCACCGGACCCCGCGGCCGAGGAGTCGGCCCGGCTGATGGTCGAGGCCGCCATGGCGCCGAAGCCCCCGAAGCTGGAGCTTGTCGCCGACCGCACCGACGCGACCCCTGGCCACGTCTGGATCGGCGCGGTCCTGCCCGAGCCCGCGAAGGCGTCTTGGCAGGAAGCCCGCCGGCTGATCGAGGTGGTGAGCGGCGCGCTGGAAGACACAGACGATGAGCCGCACGTCACGGTCATCTACATGGGCGAGGTGGACCCCACGAACCTCGCGGAGGTGCTCGCCATCGCCCGCGAGGTAGCCGCCCGCGTTTCCCCCTCCGAGGCCTGCGCTGAGCACGCGAAGGTGTTCCCGCCCGGCGAGGGCAGCGAAGGCCGATGGCCGGTAGTGCTCGATGTCGCGCAGGCGTGGGGGCTCTGGGATCTCCAGAGCCAACTCCTCCCCCGCCTCGCCCACCTCATCACCGCGCGCCAGTTCCCGAGCTACCGCGCGCACCTGACCCTCGGCTACGCGGCCGACCTGACACCCGAGCAGCAGGCCGGGATCGCAGAGGTTGAGCTGCCCGAGGCCGAGTGGATGATCGGCGGGGTCCAGGTCCGATACGGCGGTGTCGTGATCGCGACCCTCCCCCTGGCCGGACGGATCGATCGTGGCTCGTGAAGGGATCGTCCTCGACCTCGGGCCCGTCGTTGAGCTGGTTCAGGCCATCGACGCGGTAGAGGAGGTCTGGCGGCGGGTGCCGGCCGGGGCCCGCAAGGGGCTCTCCCGGCTGATCTGGCTCGCCCCTGATGGCCAGGTCATCCCGTATCGGGCGCCGCAGGAAGACCCGGGGGCGACCTGATGCCTGTCCGCTCCTGTACCGACACCGAGACCGGCCTTCCCGCCTACCGATGGAGCAGGCGGGGCAGGGCGCACCCCTACGGCCACGGCACCGGGATCATGCAGCACCAGGCGTTCGCCCTGGCCGCGAGCGATGGCCGTGTCTCTCGGCTGAGACAGCTCCGGCAGGAGGACTGGGCGCGCGGGTTGAAGTTCGACGCTCGAGCGAGGGGCCCCTTCAAGGGCCGGGTGCCGCTGTTCTCCGAGCGGCTGAGCACGGCGCATGAGGAGCTGCTCGGCTCGCAACTCGCGCTGACCCTCCGCCTCCTCAAGCAGTACGGAGGTGCCGACATCAAGGCCGCCCAGGCGGATATCAACGAGCGCAGGATCGACACGGTCACTCTGGATAGGATGGAGCGAACGGCGGCCATCCTCACAGGAATCACGGGCCGGCGAGTGGGGGTCAACCCGATCCGGCAGGACGCCGATCCGGCATCCTACTTCCGCCTGATGAGCGTGATCCAAGCGATCCGGGCGAGCGTGGGCGCGTCTGCGGAGGGGGCCGCTGATGGCCTCCGCTTCATTGGCGAGGAGGTCGACGAGGACGCCACCGAGGCCACGGACAAGCAGCTCTCGCGCCTGTTCACCATCCCGATCGCGACGGCTGCCGGGAGCCAGGCCGCGGTGGACGGCTTCGTGGCGCAGAACATCGGGCTCATCAAGAGCCTGACCGGGACCGCGCTGGACGAGGTGGAACAGATGGTGGTCCAGGCGATGAGCGGAGGGACGCCCACGCTTCGACTCGCCGAAGCCATCGAGGAGCGCTTCGGGGTGGCGTGGTCTCGCGCCTCGCTCATCGCCCGGGACCAGACGGCGAAACTGGCGAGCCAGATCGCGGAGAGCCGACAACTCGACTACGGGATCACGAAGGCGCAGTGGTCGACCTCGGGGGATGCCCGGGTCCGCCAGAAGCACGCCGCCTTCGATGGGCGGATCTACCTCCTGGCGACGGGGATCGATGGAATCAAGCCGGGCGAAGAGTTCCAGTGCCTATCCGGAAACACGCCGATCGGATTCGCGCACCGAGTGACTAAAGCGTACCGGAGATGGTACAGCGGTCACACGACCGAGATCGTTATGGCCTCTGGTGAAGTGATCCGCCTGACACCAAACCATCCGGTACTCACGGACCATGGGTGGAAGCCGGCACATCTCGTCGATGTGGGCGATCATGTGGTCGGCGCTCGCCAGGAAAGCGGCCACCTCCCTGAACTGGACGTAGAGCACCGAGAGCCCAGCATCGAGGAAGTGTTCGATGCGCTTGCGCTGGTGGGAAATCTTCGTCGGGTGGCTGGTGGTGCACCGCAGTTCCACGACGACGGAACCCACGAGGAAGTCGACGTTGTAGACATCGATTGGAGCCTGCCGCCGGAACTCGACGCCGCGCTCAACCAAAAGGACTGCGAACTCTTCCTCGCCGAAGCCGATGCGCTTGCACTCGGTATTGGCGAGCTTGAGCAGGTGTTCGCGCGTCTTTGGGGTGCCTCGGCAAGCTCGATTCGCGGATTCTGCAAGGCGCTGGCGCTCCTTGGCGGGAGTGGCCGCCATCCGGGCGAACATGCCCTGACTGCGGTTGCGTGGCTCGATTCCTTGTCGACGAAGCTCATCGCTGAGGGTCTTTCGGTTGGTGCCGTACTCCTCTGCAAGAGCCTTCACGCTCTCGCCAGCCAGGAAGCGCCGAGCCATCTCATCGGTCGGGTACTTCTTGGCGTTGTGGGCCGCGCGATGGGGCCGCGCGTAGACGTACCCCCGAGCGCGGAGCTCCTTGGAAAGGTTGCCGCTGTCGCAGCCCTTGATCCTGGCGACCTCCGAGAGCGTTGCCCCGCCATCCAGAAGTTCGATCGCGTGGTTCACGTAGGCGTCAGTGAAGAGGCGGGGAGTTCCCATGTGTTCAACCTGGAGACGGGGTGCGGGTGGTATACAGCGGCAGGACTGGTAGTCCATAACTGCCGGTGTACCGCAAGTCCGGTTCTCGACGACGAAGACGAGGCCATGCTCCGCGCCCAGGCGGTAGCCCGCCAGCAGTCCGAGCTACTCCAGATGCAGGCGAGCCCGACGGTGCAGGGGAAGATCCCGAACCAGTCGAAGTTCTCCGACTGGAACGCCGCTCGAATCGCCAAGATCAAGGCTGGCGATCCCACGTCGGTCGGCCTGCCCGCCGCACCGTAGGTCAGCTCACCACCACGGGGACGGGGAGGGCGTAGTTCACGGATGCCCTGCCACTCCCGCAGGAGTGCGGTTGGCCTCCCAGGTTGCCCCCAAGCCCTCCGCACGGTAGACACGAATCAGCTATTGGTGGTAGATCATTTCTACTCAAAGTAGCAGGAACCCGCCCCTTGCCAGTCCTCCCCATCCGCTGCGACCACGCCGAGCCAGCACTGGCCCGGCGCTTCGACATCGGGACCGGGGATCTCCTGCGCATGGTCAAGCGCGACACCGACGGCACCCTGCACATGGAGGGCATCCCCGTCCGCGAGGGCATCCTGGTCTACCGCACCGCCGACGGCACCGAACGCCGCGAACTGGTGACCGCCGAAGCCGTGCGCGACACTATGACCGGCTGCGTCCGCGCCGCCGTCACGCTGGAGCACCCCGTCAACGACGCCGGGGAAGCGGTATTCGTTGACCCTGACAACATGTCAAAGTACCTGGTCGGCGATGTCGGCGAGACCGTGGAGACCGTGGAGGAGCCCATCCTGGGCGGCTTTGGGAAGCTCCGTGTGACCGCTCGCCGCCGCGACGCCCTCGACGCCATCGGGACTGGGGAAGCCGTTGAGCTCTCCCCCGGGTACGGCGTCACCCTGGACGAGACCCCTGGTGAGCACGCCGTCCACGGCCGCTACGACGCCCGCCAGATCGGGCGCGCGGTGAACCACCTGGCGATCGTCCCCAAGGGGCGAGGCGGGCCCACCGTCCGCCTCCGCACCGACTCCTTCGACGCCGTTCAGATCGGCCGACAGACCCCCTCCGCGCCTATGCGCACCGACAGCGAGGCCCCACCCATGAAGCCCAACCTCTGCGCGCTCCTGACCCTGCTCGGGGTGGCGCGTCTCGATGATGAGGGCGCCGCCATCCAGGCCGGCACCGACGCCGTGAAGAGCCTCCAGACCAACGCAGCGAAGCGCGCCGATGCCGAAGAGGGCGCAGCGAAGTCCGAGGAGGATCTCGCTGCACTCAAGGCCGAAAACGCCAAGCTGAAAGAGGACATGGTCGGCATGAAGAAGGAGATGGACGCCGCGAAGGCGAAGGCTGACGAGTTCGAGCTGGCCGCGAAGAAGAAGGAAGACGCGGCGGATCTCGCCCGCCTGACCGACACCGCCGACCGGCTCGGTGTCAATACCGACGGCCTCGACCTCCCCGCGCTCCGGAAGGCCATCGCCCTGACCCGCGTGGACAGCGTCGACGGCAAGTCCGCCGACTACATCGCCGCCCTGGTGGACGCCGCGGTCAAGGATGCCACCCGTACCGACGACGGCGCCTCCCGCTGGGACTTCACCGATCGCAGCGAGCCCGCCGATCCCACGAAGCGCGGGCAGCCCCAGCGCATCGTCTCCCACCTCGACCGCGCCGACGCCGCGCTCAAGACCGCTGAAATCACCGCTGGGGGTGCCAAGTGAGCCTCGCCAATTTCCTCCCCACCGTCCGCGGTGCGCGATCCGCCTACCCCGTGGGCTTCATCGGTCAGCCGGCCGTCAACGACAACTACCGCTCGAAGAACGGCAACAACAGCTCTCCGCAGGCCAACGACACCTGGACGATCAGCGTCCCCGCCGCGCCTGACGACAGCACCGACTACGCGATCACCCACAACGGGCTGACCGCCACCTACGCCGCGGACAGCTCCTCGACGCAGGCGGAAGTCGGCGCAGGGCTCGCCGCCGCCTACAACGCGTCTCCCGGGATGCGAGCAAAGTACGCAGCGACCTACGCCGCCGGTACGATCACCCTGACCGCGGTGGGGCCGGGGTACACCTACACCCCGACCGTCAACAGCGCGGACACGGCCCAGGACCTCGGCTCTCCGGACAACACGGTGGTGGCAGCCTCCGCCGATACCGTCGCCTTCGGTCTCGTCCTGGCTTCGGTGGCCTTCGCCTCCGAGGGCAGCATCCGCCGCGTCTTCGTGCCGACGACTTCCCTCATGACTGCCCAGGTGCTCAGCTTCACCTTCGCAGGCAACACCGCCAGCTACTATCACGGCACTGTCGAGGTCAACGGCCGCGAGTACAACTGGGGCGGGGTGGTCTGGGATACCAACCTCGACACGACCTGCACAGCCATCGCAGCGGCAATCAACGCCGTCATGCCCACTGAGACTGTGATCGCGGCCAGTGTCGGCGGCGGCGGTGGAGTCGTCACCCTGACGGCCGAGGTGGAAGGCGCCGAGTTCGAGGCCGACGCCCACGCGCAGGGCCACGCCGACGCGGAAGCAACCAAGGTGTACACGACCGGCCCGAGCACGGCAACCAGCCTCGCCCGCGCCTTCGTCGGGATCTCAGAGCGGCGCCTCGATGTCGAGGATCTCACCATCGGTGGCGACGACCCCGCCTACCCCGCCAACGGGAACCTGGTCTACCAGATCAAGGGTGAGATGTGGGTCCAGCGCGACACCTCCGAGACCTGGGCTCCTGGCGACGCCTGCTATGTCTCCGTCGCCTCGGCGACGAAGGGCCGGGTCTACAACGCCGCCGGGACCGATCGCGTCTACCTGCCCCCTCAGCTCCTCCGCGTCGAGCGGTCGGAGCCGTCTTCTACCAGCGACGGGCTCGGCCTCGTCAGCATCTACGGAGGCTGATCCCAATGTCTTCACAATTTCTCCTCGTCAGCGAGGGCGGCCACGTCGAGCCGATGGCCTCGATCGGCGACATCAGCGCCCGGGTGGCCATCGCGGGCCAAATGGCCCCGATCCGCACCGACGCCGCCGGCCGCTTGGTGCGCGACTTCGCCGCCTACTCCGAACTCAAGACCGAGGCGGTGCTGTCCGCTCAGTTCGATGCCGCCCGCGCCGCTCACCAGCAGATGGCAGGCAGTGGACGGGCCGACGACTTCGCATCGACCCTCGGCGGCGGAGTCAGCCCGCGCGACCTCTCCCATCGGATGAAGGCGGCGCTCGACACCCCGATGCAGACGATGACCTCGGAGGCCGCCTTCCCGGCGAACTCCGAGATCCAGCCGGGCGCCCTGAGCTGGGAGCAGAGCCGGATGTACGAGACCGGCGAAGCCTTCGTCTACCGCGGTGGCTCCGGGGCGGACATCATCCCGGTGGGAGTCGGCGGCGCGACGGCTACGGGGAAGGTGGTCTACCTAATTAGCAAGGCGACCAACAACTTCCTCGAAGGCCTGGTTCTCAACCGGATCGGCGCCGGCCTCGATGTCCAGGCCCGCAAGATGCGCGTCGCCCGCGACGTGATCGTGCGCCTGATCAACCGCTGGAACTGGCTCGGCGCCGCCGAGCATGGGATCTTCGGAGTCTACAACAACCCCTACATCGACACCGCCCTGTCCGTAGTCCCCTACACCGCCGCCTCTGCCGTCGATGACATCGTGGCCGACTTCTCGCTGTGGGCGAACTACGCCGAGACTGAGTCCAACTCGGTCTACCAGCCGAATCAGGTGGCCATCGCCCCGAAGCTCGCCATCTACCTGGCGACCACCGGCTACGGCACCAACCGGGACAAGACGCTCTGGGAGTTCATCCTCCAGTCCAACCCGCACATCACCCGCGTGGTGCGCAGCCCAGAGCTGAACGACATCGGCGGCACCGGTGTCCACGGCATGATGTTCTCCCGGATCGGGAGCGGTCCCACCGACTCCAGCATCGAGCGGCTCACGGTCATGCCGCCCACCCTCCTCCCCCCTGACACCCGCGCCCTGGGCTCCGACTTCTACATGGTCGGCGCGACCGGTGGCCTCCACCAGAATAGCGCCGGGGACAACCTCTTCATCCTCGTCGAAGGATCGTGATCGCCATGGCCGACGCAAAGCCCAGCACCCTGATGGTCCGCAACGCTGGCACTCGCCGCGTGATCCTCGGCCCGCCCCCGAAGTCGAAGGGCGGCGGATCCCCGCTGCTCATCGGCACGACCGACGACGCCCGAATCGCCGCCAAGGCCATGAAGGGCAGCGTGCCCCCCGACATCACCGAGCTGAAGGACGCCACGGCCGACCTCTGGCGGAAGAGCAAGGTGCTCGCCGCCGCGAGGGCGCACCTGGGCCTCCAGGTCGCCTGAGCCGTGGCCACGGACACCGCCGCGATCCTGGCTGTCTTCCGAGTGCTCGCCCCCGAGTTCTCGGCGACTTCCGACGCGACGGTGAACGCGCTCACCGGGGTCCTGGCCGACACCCTTACGGCGTCGGTCTTCGGCGGGCAGATAAGCAGCGCCGTCGCCCGTCTCGCCGCTCACGAGCTGACCCTCCAGGCCCGAGACGCGGCATCCAGCGCAGGAGCCCGCGGGGTCGGCGCGGTCGCCTCGGTCGGCTCTGGGGATCTCTCCATTTCCTTCGCCGGCCCGTCGAGCCCGTCGTTCTCCTCCGAGGATGACGAGTTGAGGCAGACGCGCCACGGCCTCGCCTTCCTCCGCATCCGCGACAGTCGCGATGGCACCGGCCTGATGTTTGTCGCATAGGGGCTCCCGATGACCTTCCTTTCCCGCATTGCCGACACCATTCAGGGCTCCCTCGCCATGCTCGGGCTGGAGCTGCGGGTCAACGCAGCGGCCCGTGCGTCGAGCTCCGTCCAGATCATGGCGGTGGCCGGGGTGCCGACCGATGCCCCAACCAACGTGGGGATCGCCCTCAACGTCGAGGGCGGCGACGCGAACGCGGTGCTCTACGTCTGGTACCAGGGCGCCTCAGCCTGGGAGCCCGTCGAGGCGAACTCCGCGCTCTCCGGCTTCACTGACGGCTCCACTTGGTTCACGGTCGACACCCTCCAGGGCCTCGCCGATGCCGTGGTGGCCGCCCTTGGTGGCACTTCGCAGGGGGTCCGAAACTACGCCACCAACTACGTGCTGGTCGACGATGGCTCGTTCTTCACCGGGCTGTCCTCCCTGGATGCCGCCTTCGGGGACACGCTCGCGAACCTGACCACGACCAGCAAGGTCCTGGTCGGCGCCATCAACGAGGTCGACGCCGACGCCGCGACTGGGATCGCCAACGCCGCGACTGCTCAGGCCGCGGCCGACGCCCTCGAAGCGCAGGTGGGTGTCACCGTCCTGGCCAACCTTACGACGACCGATCAGACCGGCCTCCAGCCCGCGATCAACGAGGTGGACGCCAACGCGGACGCAGCCCAGGTCGACGCCACCCAAGCGCTGGCCGATGCGGCGGCGGCCCAGGCGGACGCTGATGCGCTTGGGGCGGAGAACACAGACGGGCAGATGTCCATCCATCTGCTGAACGGCTTGGCTGATGGCGGGACTTGGACGCCTACGGTCACCAGCGGCGGGCTGGTATCGATCACCCGGACGGCGGCTGCGGGCGGTAGTTCGTGGTGGGTGGAGATCCCCGCCCCGAATCGCACCGCCGCCGGAAAGGGCATCAAGCCCACTGGGCTGCGAATCAACTACAGCGTCAATACCGCCGATGTGGACGACGTTCGTTTCGAGATCTGGAAGATCACGCAGGGCGCGGACGGTGCGGCCCGCACCGCCGCCATCGTGTTCGGGGAGGATAATCTCGACTACGACGCCGCGCACGACACTGCCGCCGAACGTGGCGACGACACCGCCGCTCCCGAACTGCACTTGGCGGTGGTGACCGATGCTGGCGTCCCGGCCTACCTCGGCGCTGGCGAGAGCCTGATGCTGCGGTGCTTCGTCGAGGGCGATGCTGGCGGTGCTGGCACGGTGGTCATCACCGACGCCATCATGGAGTACAGCGAGACTATGGTTGATCTGGCCTGATCTGGAGTCTCCATGCCGAATGAGGTGGTCGATCGGGATCTCGGATGGAGCAACCTGGTCAAGTCGCTGGGAGACCTTGGCTCGCCAGGGGTCTTCGTCGGCTTACTCCAAGACAAGGGCGGGGAGATGACCGAGGAGGGGATCACCCTCGCCGGGTATGCGGCGGTGAACGAGTTCGGTTCGGAGGATGGCCATGTGCCGGAACGCTCCTTCCTCCGCGCCACGATGGACGAACAGAAGGCGGTCTATGAGGGCGAACTGGCGACGATCGCCGGGGCCACCGTCGACGCGATCGTGAAGTCCACAGGGACGGGCGCCGGGATCGCAGTGCTGGAGCGCGGGCTCGGACGCCTGGGCCTTCGGGCGGTTCGCGACGTGCAGGACAAGATCCGAGCGGGTGGGACGCCGTTGATCCCGAACGCGCCCACCACTCTGGCGCGGAAGTACCCCGCGAATCACCCGCTCATCCACACGGGGCGGCTACGGCAGGCGATCACCTTCAAAGTCGACATGGCTGGCGTGAGGACCCTCTCGTGATCCTCGGCCTCTCCACCGTGACCCGCCGCCGCTTCGCCACGGGCTCTCGCACCTCCGGCCGCTTCACGGCAGGAGCCGCGACCGACACTGCGATCCTGATGTCCGTGCAGCCCCTCAACGGCCGCGAACTCGCCAGCCTCCCCGAGGGCGAGCGCAGCTCAACCGTGCTCAAGGGCTACACCGAGTCGGATGTCCGCACCCTGGACCAGATCGCGAGCCCGCAGGAGCTGGCCGACCGTATCGTGGTGCTCTCCGGGCGGTGGGCGGGCACCTATGAGGCTCGCGCCGAGATGGGGGAAACCGAATTGCTCCCCCATCGAAAGGTGCGCCTGGTCCGCCTGCTGGAGACCGAAGCATGAGCGCCTCGGAGACCATCCTCCAGGCCGTCCGCGCAGTGTTCATCACCGTCACCGGGGCTGCTGCGGACAAGGTCATGGTCGCCGGGGACAAGGGCCCGCGCCCCGCGAAACCCTACGTGACGGTCAGGGTCACCGCCGCCCGCTCCGGCTTCCTCGGCACCGCGGAGCGCATCAACACGATCGTGGCAACCCTCCCCAACGCCGCCATGCGCGAGCGCCGGGAGGCCACTGTCTCGATCCAGGGCTACGGGCCGGGCGCGGCGACCTGGCTGGATACTTTCGCCATTGACCTCGACTCCCCCTCCAGCCTCGCCGCCCAAGAGACGGCCGGGGCGAGCCTGATCCTCCTCGCCGGCCCCTCCGACCTCTCCACCTTCCTCGACACGCAGGAGGAGGACCGGACCAGCCTGGAACTGCGGGTGCGTCACATCCTCACTGGCGCGGCGCAGGTGCTCACCCCCCTTGCCGCCTTCGATCTCTCCGGGGACATCGACGCCTATCCTGGCGACCCCGATCCACTTCCGATAGAGGCCGTCTACCCGTAGTAGACTGTGCCCAGGAGCCCCCATGCCTATCGACGACTCCGGCACCTGGAATTCCCTCGTCAGCGCGCCGATCACCATGGCGGCGCTGGCCTCGTCAGCGGCGAGCTTCACTCAGATCCTGATGCTCGTGGCCAACGTGACTCCGGACGGGGGGACGATCGCCAGCTACACCACGCTCGAGGAGGTGGTCGACGACACGGCCAACCTCTCCACGGTCGCCATCGCCATGGCCACCGCGCTGTTCGCCCAGGCCGCGAAGAACGCGAACGGCGTGGTGCCAACGAAGGTCTACATCCAGGGCGTGAACGTGGTGGGCTCACAGACCTACGTGCAGGCCCTCGCGGACGCGGTCGCCAGCGGGGCCGATTTCTTCGGCATCATCGCGGACGTGCGGACCCCGGCGGATCAGATCCTCATTGCCACTCAGGTGGAGACCTACGCCGCCTCCGCCGCCTACTACCTGTTCATCACCCAGGACGATGATGCCGACTGGAAGACCACCGGTATCCCCGCCGCGTGGTCGGCTGTCACCGGCTACGAGTGGACGGCGATCGCATTCCACGACGACAACGACAACGACGCCTCTTCCGCCCGACTGGACTGTGCTCTCATGGGCAATCGGATGGGGTGGGATCCGGATGTCCAGAGCGCCGCCTGGAACTGCGACGTGGCCGGAGTCGCAGCGCTCACCACCCCGCTGACCTCCGCACAGAAGGGCTTCTTGGTCGCCAACTACGCCTCGGCCGCCTTGACCTTCTTCGACGCGGATTTCTGGGTGCACGCCGCCAAGACCCTCGCCGGCCGGCCCATCGAGCACGTCGTCACCGCGGTGTGGATCCGGCGGAGGATGCAGGAGGCCGGGGCCGCTGCCCTCGCCGCTGCCAGCGCTCGGGGGGAGAAGATCGCCGTGGACCCGGAAGGGCAAGGGATCCTTCGCAGCGTCTTCGAGGGGGTCGCCATCCGGGCGGTCAGAGCGAAGCACCTAACCACGACCGACGCGACGAAGCCCCCGTACCGGATCCGGTCCCTGAGCATCTCCGCCGCGGACATCACCGGGCAAACCCTCCGGTTTACTTTCGAGGCGCAGTTCGCAAGCGGCGTGCGCTCGATGTCCATCCCCGTGAATCTCTCCCCCTACGCGCTGAGCTGACCTATGACCACCTCCCGAGACTTCAACCTCTCCCTCCTCCAGGTGGTCGTGGGAACCTTCCGGGTGACCGGTCTCATCTCCGCGGCCATCACGAAGGCAAGCGACGACTTTTCGGTCTCCTTGTCCGTGGATGGGGCTCATGTCAGCAGGAATCGGATCGCCAACAACCTGCACGAGTTGGCGATCACTGTTCGGCACGGCAGCGGTGGAGCCCTCCTCCTCGCCAATGCCTACCAGGAGCAGCTCCAGGAGTCCGACCGGGGAGCGCTCACCGACATGCCCGCCTCGGTCTACGACCCCGTCTCGAAGCGGTCGATTTCCGAGAGCGCGGCGCTCTTCAAGAAGGGGCCCGAGTCGTCCTACGGTCAGGACGCGCCCGATCTGACCTTCGTGTTGATCCTCCCGAATCCCACCGTGGACAATGGTGATTGATGGACTTCACCGTCAAGGACAGCAGCGGCGCCTCCCATCGCTACGACCTGACCCGACACCCGGGCTCGGAGGGGATGTGCCTCGCTCTCTTCCTCTCAGGCCTCGTCATCGAGCCCCTGACCGCCGCCGCCGGGCCGATCCTCGTCTCCACGCTGGTGGCGGCGATGGGCGGCGCGAAGATCTCCGTGGGCGGCATCCTGTCCAGCCTTCGACACGACCCCACGATCCTTGAAGGGCTCGACTCCGCAGGCATCGGCCGCGCCGCGCGAGGGGTGCTCGCCTCTCTCGACGACGCCACGATCTACGCGCTTCTACGCTACGTGAACCGCGACGGCACCCCGCTGGTGCACAACGGCCGGCCCACGGGCGCCTTCGATGAGGCGTACTCCGGGAACTACACCGAGCTCGGGTTGGCGCTCTGGCAGGTGGCGTCGATCAATGGTTTTTTTCCGGTGGTCGGTACATCCGCGCCCGCCAAGCCCGCGGCTTCCTGAGCCGAGCCCGCACCCAAGTAGAGGCACAACGAGAGCAGGCAGTCAAGCGGAGGATCGAGCAGTCGGCGGCAGAGGGAGTAGATTGGTGGACCATGCGGATCGCGACCTCCCCCCACTTCTCCGACACCCTCACCGCCGTCGCCCACGAGTGGAGCTTCGCCGACCAGGTGCACGCGCACCAGACGCTCGACGCCCTCGACGACGTGGTGGACATCTGCCGGCCCGAGCCACCGAAGGGGAGGGGTAGCTAATGTCGGCGACTACCATCAGGGAGCTGCTTGTCCGCATCGGCGTCGACGCGGGCGACTCCGGCAAGTCGGTAGCCCAGCTGGATGATGCGATCGGCTCTCTGAAGGACACCGCCCTGAAGGTGGTCGCGGGCATCGCGGCCGTCTCCGTCGCCATTGGTGGGCTGGTTCTCTCCGCCGCGGGGGCTGCCGACGCCATCGACAAGGGCTCCCAGGCTGCGGCGCTTACCACTGACGCCTACCAGGAGCTGAGCTTCGCCGCATCGCAGGCCGGGACCGACATCGAGTTGCTCAGCAAGGCGCTCGGGAAGCAGAGCACCGCGCTGGCCCAGATGAAGGAGGGGACAGGCACGGCCAACGACGCGCTCAACGCGCTGGGGGTGACCTACCAGGACCTGGCCGGGCTCACGGTCGATCAGCAGTTTGAGGCCACCGCTACGGCCATCTCGTCAGTCACCAACGAGCAGGGCCGCCTCCAGGCCGCAACGGCGATCTACGGGGAGGAGATGGCCCAGCGGCTCATGCCGATCCTGGCAATCGGGGGGAGTGGGATCGCGGCGCTCCGTGGGCAGGCGCAAGAGCTGGGCCTCGTCCTGGGCGAGGAGGGGGTCGAGGCCGGGGTGAAGTTCACCGACACGCTCGATCAGGTGTGGACGCTCCTTGGGTCGATAAAGAACCGGATCGGGCTGGAGTTGGTGCCGCGCATCACCGGGCTGTTGGAGCGCTTCCTCGACTGGTACGAGGCCAACGAGAAGATCATCGGCCAAAGGCTCGATAAGTCGGTTGAGCTCATCTCGGTAGGAATCGACGGGCTCGTGCATGCCGTCGAGGCGGCGGACAAGATCGTGGTCGCGGCCTTCGGCGGGTGGGAGCCCCTGATCCTCGGGGTGTCGGTTGCGGTGGCTGCCCTCTCAGCCGCCATGGTGGGCCTCGGCGCGCTCAAGGTCTGGCTGGCTATCGAAGCGGCTCTCGCGGGGATCGGCATCGCGGGGGCGGCATCCTTCGGGGCTGTGGCCGTCGCAGCTATCGCCGTTGCTGGCTGGCTGGTCGCCGTGGGCCTCGCCGTGGATGATCTCTACACCTACCTGACCGGGGGCGACTCCGCGATCGGGCAGTTCGTGGAGCGGTTCCAGGATGCTGATGGGATCTTGGGCGCCGTAGCCCGTCAGATCCCCGTGGTGGCAGAGCTGTTCTCCACGCTATGGGACACGCTCTCCCTGTTGGGTGACCTCGCCTATCAGGTCTTTGAGGTCGCCTTCCTGCCCGGTATCCAGGCCGTGGGCGACCTCGTGATGTGGCTGATCTCGGGCCCGCTTGCGCTGCTCCAGATCGTGATCGAGGACGTGATCAAGCCCGCGCTGATGTTCCTGACCACCAGCCTGGCGAACCTGAACCAGGGCCTCGCCGCGATCGGAATGGGCGGCGCCGACACCGCGGCATCGGCTGGGATCAGCACGTCGAAGTCGGCGAGTGCCTTTGCCAAGGATGCATCCTCAGCCGCGGCTTCCTCCTCGTTCGCTCCCGCCATGGCCGCGCTGCCGACTGTTGGCGCCGCGACCACGAATGTCCAGGTCCAGGGCTCGCAGCTCACCGTCTCTGGGGTCGGCCTGTCCGCTGAGGATGTCCAGCGCCTCTTCGAGTCGATGGCCGCGGAACAGGCGAGGCAAACCGCCGCCGCCCTTGATGGCGCCCCAGCATGACCAGCTACCGCATCCCAGAGCGAGAGATCGAGGTCTACCTGCGCAGGCAGGACGATCGCGCCCTGTGGAAGCCCGACGCCGTGATCTCGGCCAGCTTCGATCGCCGCCTGGGCGTCACCGATCATCCCGTGGAGCGCAGCCAGGACGTGACCGACCACGTTCAGGTCATGCCTTGGAGTTTCATGCTCACAGTCGAGGTGAGCGATCTGCCCAGCACGGGGCGGGGAGGGCCAGCCAGGCTCCGGGATCGGCTCAAGTGGCTGGAGACCACGGCGGGAAGCGGCCGGCGGGTGGACATCGTCACGCGCCGGCACGGGGTCTTTCGTGGAGGGGTGCTGAGCGGGATCAAGTTCCCGATCGGAAACGTCTCCTCCATCACCTTTGACCTGGAGCTGCGCGAGGTCCGGATCGCCTCCGTGTCGAGCATCACGATCTCCGTGGACCAGGTGAGCACCGACGCGACCACATCGAGCGGCGCCCCCTCCGCGGTCGATCTGGGCGAGCAGTCGACCACCTCGACGACAGCCGACACCGCGACCGCTCAGGAATCCGAGCGCGATCAGTCCATCCTCCTCAGCCTCCTGGAAGCACTCTGATGGGCCAGATCCTCACCACCCCCTCCGACCTCCCGCAGTACACCCAGAGCCTGACCCTGGGTGGGACACAATACCGCCTCCAGCTCACCTGGCGGGAGCGGCTCCGGGGCTGGTACGCAGACCTCTGGACCACGGATGGCACCGCGGTTTGGTTGGGCCAGCGGCTCTCCTCGGATTGGGCGCTTGGCGCGGGCCTGGTGGCGGAGAACGCTGCGGAAGGGCTGCTCCTGGTGAGGGGGCCGGCGGACTACTCGCGGGCGGACCTCGGGGCGTCGCTCAAGCTCGTGTTCTACCCCACCGACGAGCTGCCCGCCGCGACGGTGGTGGATGCGGGGGTCTCCGTCAGCGCGTGATAGTCCACCCCAGGAGGTTCCGATGCCCGACAAAACCGCTCCGACCCATTCCCCCGAGCTGATCGTGATGAGCTACCACATCGCCGGCTCCCGCAACCCCGTCATCGTCCAGCGGTGCGGCCCTACGGGCGATGACAAGGACCTCTGGATGGCCATCGCCGGGGGAAACATGATCTACACCGACGGCACCCAGCACGTCGCCATCCCTTGGCGAGGTCTCCCCCCCCAGCTCCAACGCCACGCCGGCCACACTTTCGAGGCCGCGGTCAAGCTGGCTCGGGGGGCCGCTCGTGCCATGAGGGTCTGAGGTGCCGGTCCTCTTCGGCCGGCGGGTCATCGTGGAGCTTGGGGTCGCGGGCGGAACTGCTCGGCGCTTCGAGGGGCTCCGCGTGTCCTTCACGGTCGAGATGGACGACGCTTCGACGCCGAACAAGGCGAAGATCGAGACCTACGGGGTGAGCCGGGACACCGTCGCCCTGATGCAGGAGGAGGGGGCGTTGATTCGCCTCCTCGCCGGCTACGAGTCCACCACCGGGGCTCGCCTCCTCTTCGAGGGCAACCCGATCGCGGGCGGGGTGAAACTCGACAGGCGGCAGGGCACGGAGCGGGTCCTGGTGGTGGAGGCGCAGGACGGGGGCAGCGTCTACCGGACCTCCGCCATCAGCGAGACCTACGCCACCGCCACCCACTCGGGCGCGCTCTTCACGGCCTGCGCGCAGGCGATGGGGGTCCCGCTCGGCAACGTGGGCGCCGTCGTCGGCTCCGTGAGCTTTCCCCACGGCTACACGCTGACAGGCCCGGTCAGGAAGCACCTCGACAGGATCGCGGAGATGTCGGGCGCGAAGTGGCAGATCCGAGACGGCGCGCTCCAGGTCTGGGCGGTGGGAGGCACGACTGGGGAGGAGGCCGTGGTTATCAGCGCCGCCGCCGGGAACCTCATCGGCAGCCCCAAGCCCCAGGACGGGGGCGGTATCGAGGTGCAGGCCCTCCTTGCGCCGACGCTTCGACCCGGGAAGGCGTTTCGGGTCGAGTCGGAGGACTACCGGGGGAACTACGCCGCCACGAAGGTGGTGTTCACGGGTGACAGCGGCTTCGATCGGCCCTTCTACGCCGTAGCCAAGGGCACGGCGCTCTAATCGGTGACGCCGTCGCAGTCGTTGTCGAGCCCGTCGCCAGGGATCTCCAGATTGCCAGGGAAGACGGTGAAGGTCGTGTCGTCGCAGTCCCCGCCCACCTCGGCCCACAGGCCTGGATCGTCCGCCACAAGGCCGATCTCGCAGGCGGTCAGGCTCACATCCGACCCATACCCGTCGCCGTCGCCATCAAGGTACCAGGCGGGAACGACGAGATCCTCGTCCGCGTCTCCATCGCAGTCGTTGTCGAGGCCGTCGCACACTTCGACGAGCCCGGGGGCCACCGCCCGATCGGAGTCGTCGCAGTCCTCAGCGATCGACACGTAGCCGACGGGCCGCTCACAGGCGGAGATAGCGCGTCCAGCATCGCCGTAGCCGTCGCCATCGGCATCCCGATACCAGATGGCGCCCGCCGCGTCTTCGTCGGTCTCCCCGTCGCAGTCGTCGTCGGCGCCGTTGCCGCAGACCTCCTCGGCTCCGGGGTAGGCGCCGGGGTCCGTATCGTCGCAGTCCACAGCCAGGGTTGCGCCGTCGCCGTCGGCATCGGGCCATGCGGTCGCGCCGCAATCCACTGACTCAGGTTCCTGGGCTTCGCAGCCGAGAAGGGTCGAGAACAGAATGAGGAAGGCGAGGCGCATGAGTGACTCCTGCGGTGGGGTACAGGATGAGACGCACGAGCAAGGCGATCTATTCGATGCCGGGTAGAATGGCGGGACCAGACCGGGTAGGATGCGATCATGCCAGATCCGAGCGAAGCCACCCCACACTCCAACTTGATGGAGTCGGCCCGTGCGGCGGTCGCGGGGGTCAACGTCTGCCTACCCGCCACGGTGGTCAGCTACGACCACGACGAGCAGAGGGCGGTGGTTCAGATTGTCCCTGCCTTCCTCCGCAAGCTCGCCGGCGCGGTGGTGGTCGACGGGCACCCCGCGATCTCGAATGTCCCCGTGGTCTTCTTCGGCGGGGGCGGGGGCGACTACTCGGACACCTGGCCCCTGGAGGTGGGAGACCCCGGCCTCGTGGTGTTCTGCGACCGCTCGATCGACGAGTGGCTGAGCACGGGGGCGGCGAAGACGGAGCCGCAGGATCGGCGTCGTCACGACGTGAACGATGCGATGTTCATCCCTGGGCACCGGCCGTTCGCGGACCCGGTCGGGCCCCTCGGGCGTGATGCCTCCGCCAGGGTCATCCGGGCGCCCATGCTCCTCCTGGGCAGCTCCTCCGCCTCGGCCTTCGTCGCCCTGGCCTCGCTGGTGGACTCGCAGCTCAGCGCCCTATCCACCGCCCTATCCACCTGGGTCCCCGTGGCTAATGACGGTGGCGCCGCACTCAAGACGCTGATCACCACCTTGCAGGGCACGGGTTGGCCGGCCTCGGTCGCCGCCACGAAGGTCAAGGCGGAATGACCGATAACCCATACGCTCTCGGTGTGATCCTTGACGGCGGAGACCTCCCCGCCTTCACCCGGATGTCCTCCGGCGCACCCAACATCGCCCAGCGCGTCAGAGCCACCACCCTGACCCACCTGGGAGAGTGGCCGCTCGACACCAGCAAGGGCATCGACTGGCGCGGCTACATGCAGACCCGGCCCTTCGACGTGGAAGG
>Ga0210005_1000730_pt1 | contig 24401 bp, 22 predicted proteins | sample CryGey02umfilter_3_FD_183961 | JGI IMG/M metagenome (GOLD analysis project Ga0210005, IMG submission 183961) | Groundwater microbial communities from aquifer in Utah, USA - Crystal Geyser 4/9/14 0.2 um filter (SPAdes) (version 3) | ecosystem: Environmental > Aquatic > Deep subsurface >... | reverse complement strand
ACTTAAAAACATGATTACAAATGAAGAATTTATTTTACGTTCTAAAATTTCCGAAGAAACTAAGAAATTGTTAAAGACTTTGTGGTACTAATTTGGACAAGTCGGGACTAAATATTCGTACTTCTCGATCTTGATTTTGAGGCTCAAGAATAATTTTGTTGTCAACAAGTTTGGCCTTCAGTACATCCTTTTCTCGAATACCCGTTTGTTCTCTCCACGCTTTGGGAATAGTGATTAAACCGTTACTAAGGATTTTGATCCATTCTTCTTGTGCTGGTTGTACTTGCATAATAATATGAAAATATAATATTATGATGTTATAACACACCTGACCTTACTGGTATAATAGCCTTATGTCAAAAGTCACCATACAAGCCCCTGCAAATATTGCATTTATCAAATACTGGGGGCGCTTAGATCATAAGCTCTTTCTTCCGCTCAATAACAATATTTCTATGACCTTGAGTAGCTGCACTACCACAACTACCGCCGAGCTCATCAATGGTCCTTCCAATATGGTTGAGGTCAAATTCTTGGGCAAAGAATATACACAACTTACCTCAGATTCCATAAATGCCCGAAACATTTTTGATCAAATAACAAGAATTAAAACGCTTGCCAAATTAGATAGATCGGTACACGTCAAATCAGAAAACAATTTCCCCGCTGATGCTGGTATCGCCTCATCGGCATCGGGCTTTGCCGCACTTACCGGAGTGCTTCTTTTGGTATACGGTCTGCATGCATTATATGAAGATAAAAAAGAATTTTCTAGACAAGTTCGCTTATGTGGATCGGGTTCTGCAGTACGTTCAGTGTATGGTGGATTTGTAGAGATGTTTGCTGGTCATGATCATGAATCGTCTTATGCAAATCAAGTGGCAGATGAACATCACTGGGACTTGGTAGATATCGTGGCAATTGTAAATGCAGATAAAAAAAAGATCTCGTCGAGTGAAGGCCATGAACTGGCTGAAACAAGCCCACTTTTGACAGCGCGAATAGAACATACCAAAAAGCAATTTCCCATCGTACGAGACGCAATAGTAAACAAAGATTTCCAAACACTGGGTGAGGCACTTGAGCTGGAATCTACATCAATGCATGCCGTTATGATGACTCAAAATCCCCCTGCATTTTATTGGGGTCCTGGTTCGATAAGTATTATGAATCAAATCAGAGAATTACGAGAACAAAAAGGCATTCTTGCGTATACCACTTTTGACGCAGGTGCAAATGCACATGTCATATGTCAGAAAAAAGATGCTGCAACCATCGAGCATTTGATGCAAAAAAATCCCTTCGTAAAATCAACCATTTATAACGAACCCGCTCCCGGAGCACACGAAGTTAGTAATCATCTTTTTTAAATAAACTCTCATGGAAATTGTCTGTATAAAACTTGGTGGATCGTTAATCACCGATAAAAATAAGCCGTATACGGCCAGACCTCAAATTATTACACAGCTCGTGACTGAGCTTAAAAAGGCATTTCAAGATAATCCAAATCTTAACTTGGTTTTGGGAAATGGCGCTGGCTCTTTTGCCCATCAATCGGCACAAAAGTACGATACGTATAATGGATTTTCAACTAAGGAAGGCGCCCTTGGAGCATGCGTTGTCCATAACGATGCAGCAAAGCTTAACAGTATATTGGTTGAAGAATGTATAAAGCAAGAATTACCGGTATATTCGCTCCAACCTTCAGCTATGATGCTTGCCAATAATAGATCGCTGTCTGATTCCTATTGGTCTAGTCTCAACGTGCTACTTAAAAAAAGAATTATTCCTTTTGTGTATGGAGATGTCATTTTAGATACATCCACTGGATCAACGATTTTTTCAACTGACACATTATTTCGAATTATTGGAACCTATCTAAAAGAGCAAGGATATACAATAAGAATGATTCATGTCGGCGATTATTCAGGTGTTCTGGATAAAGATGGACAGGTAATTTCCCAAATAACGCCAGATACCTATGATTCTATGAAAGATGCCTTAACTTCATCTGAATCCACAGATGTAACAGGTGGCATGAAACTGAAAGTAGAAGAAATGATCAAACTGGCAAAAAAAGGTGTCACTTCTTATATCATTGATGGCACTTTACCAGGAAATATTTCAATAGCCCTATCAAGTAGATCTGTAGGAACCCAAATACTTTCGACAAATGCTTCTTGACAAACACAATCTTTCTCACGTATTCTGGTAGTAATCATTACTATTTAAACCATTATCATGGCAACAAAGAAAGAACACAATCCTCATGACAGTGTGATTATTCAGGCTGGAATCCTTTTTGTGATCGTTTCAGCAATCGCAATCACTGCATATACCTTTGCAAACTTCTACCCAGTGGCACAAGTCGGCGCAGGATATTAGTGTGGCAAAAACACCAACTGTTTTTGAAATATCTACTGGCGGTATAGTGTACAAAAAAGAGAACAATGTTTTGTTGTGGCTTTTGGTGAAACATAAAGGTGCTGGTCATTGGGGTTTCCCCAAAGGTCATATTGGGGATTTGATCAAAGATGAACGAATGGAAGATGCCGCTCTTCGTGAAGTGAGAGAAGAAGGTGGTATCACTGCAAAAATCATACACAACACTCCTTTAGTTACTCAGTACTATTTTCGGCGTGGCCACATGCTTCACAATAAATCTGTTTACTATTTTCTCATGAAATATATTTCTGGAGAAACGAAAGATCATGATGACGAGGTAAGTGATGCAAAATTTGTTGAAGAAGAAGAATTACCAGAGACTCTTACTTTTGAAATAGACAAAAAAGCATTTAAGGAGCTTAAAAATAATGCTACTTCGTGAGCGGTGGAAGGCTCAACTGTCAGTCTGCGATCATGAATGAAGTGAATGGGAGTAGATACTGACAGTTAGTCCCGATGAACTTTCCGACATCGGGAGATTCGATGAGCGGTGGAAGGGATTCGAACCCTCGACCTCTTCCTTGGCAAGGAAGCGTTCTACCAACTGAACTACCACCGCATTTCCAGTGCCGAGAGTCAGAGTCGAACTGACATTTGAGGTTTTTCAGACCACCGCCTTGACCACCTTGGCTATCTCGGCTATGTTAGCTATTAGATAAACGGGCTGTCTAATCGCTAAAGGCTATAAGCTAATTGCTAAAATAGTGCGTCTGGATGGAATCGAACCATCGACATCCATTTTATAAGAATGGCGCTCTACCGCTGAGCTACAGACGCTTATTGTACCGCAAATTATAGTATAAAACCAGTACGAAAGATAGTAAAAAACAGACCACAAAAAACACATCAGAAAGTGGAGCATTATTTCGAAGATTTACTGTTTATCTTATTCTGTCTTTTCTGTTTCTTTATCCTCTATCGTGCCATCGTCAACATCCTCCTTCACTGTTTTTTCATCCTTCATTTCAGAATCACGCACCTTATCAATTTCTTGCGATGATTTTACCTGCATAAATCCTTCTGAGATCATCTGATTCAAATGCATTGTTTGACGATATAAATAATATTCACCTGCGACAAGAAGCGTAAAACCTACTATCACAACAGAAGTTACGAAAAAAATATGATTTCGAATGTATTGAGCAAGTTGTTTATCCATTATTTCTCAATCACCTCCTTTCAATTTATGTCGATATACTATTACTGTATCAGATAAATGTGCAGAGGTTTGATGTTGAGGTGGACCTAGCCAGAATCGAACTGGCGACTGTGCAATGCGAATGCACCGGTATACCACTTACCTATGGGCCCAGCTTTTGTGTCCCCGGGCAGATTCGAACTGCCATCATAGGCTCCGGAAGCCCACATTCTATCCATTGAACTACGGGGACATCGAGAGCACGAGAAGTAATATTATACCAAGCGCGATACGATACCACCCAAAAATGACAAGAGAATGATTTTGTAAATAGCAAATAAGCCAACTGATACCAAAATATGCACTAACAAATGCAACTACTGTACCAATAGTTAAAGTCAGTATTGAACCACTGTCTTGCAATGCAATATCCTTCATCTCCCAGAAATCAAATACCGATGCGGCAAGAATCGTAGGAATCGACAACATGAATGAGTATTTCGCTGATTCATCACGTCGATATCCAAGAAACATCATGCCGACCAGTACCGCACCTGCACGAGAAACACCGGGAATAACGGCAAGAGCTTGGAACAATCCAACAAGGATTGCGTCTCGATAGGTCAAAATAGCAATCTCTTTTTTAATTGTGATGATTCTTCGCCCAATCAAATACTCAACAATTAGAAATACTGCTCCAATGACGATAAATACGGTTGTGGTAAATTGGATGTTTTCAAAAAATACCCCTTTAATCATGCCATACAGAAAGTAGCCAACGAGGGCTGTTGGGATAAATGAGAGAATGAGTCGCTTCATAAGGGCACTACTTCTGAGAATTTCTTTCCAGTACAAAAATACCACCGCAAGAATTGCTCCTGATTGTATAAACACTTGAAATAATTTCACAAAATCACTTTGTACCAATCCAAGAAGTCTTGATGTCCAGATGAGATGAAAGGTTGATGATACGGGGAGAAATTCCGTGATTCCTTCGATAATGCCGAGAATGAATGTTTGTATGATGGTCATAATACGTATCTACAGTATAATACACCCATGTCACGAAAAATCGCCCTTGTGCACGATCATATCCAAGAATTTGGTGGCGCAGAGCGCGTTCTCGTCGCACTGCACAAGATATTTCCAGAGGCTCCCGTTTACACCGCATTTTTTACCCCAAAAGCACTTGGAATCCATGCCAAACATTTCAAAGGATGGAATATAATCACCTCATGGGCTGATCGAGTTCCCTTTTTTAAACGTCTCTATTCTCCACTCAGATTTCTCGCACCAAAAGTATGGCAGTCATTTAACTTTGATGAGTATGGTATTGTCATTTCAAGCTCTGGTTGGTACATGTGTAAAGGTATTGTGACAAACTCAAAAACTACGCATATCTGCTATCTTCATCATCCACCACGATATCTCTATGGATACGAAACTGCAGTTGAATGGCAAAAATACTGGCCGGTGAAAATATATGCGCATATTGTCAATCATTTCTTGCGCATTTGGGATTTCGAAACCTCTCAAAAAGTGACTCATTTTGTCGCAAACTCTGAAGAAACAAAAAAAAGAATTGAGAAATTTTACCGCAGAGATTCGGATGTGATCTATCCCCCCGTTGATATTCCTTCTCGTGTCATGCTGAATTTATTTCAGCATCCTAAAAAGATCCTGAAACAAGTTCAGGATGACAATTATTATGTCACCACTGCTCGTCTTGCAAAGGCAAAACACATCGATATTCTCATTCATGCAGCAAATAAAATGAAATTCAAACTGAAAATTATTGGATCTGGTCGAGATAAAGCACTTCTCAAATCTATTGCTGGTCCAACCGTGGAGTTTCTATCTCATATTCCTGATGAACAGTTTGAGTCAATTTTCAAAAATGCAAAAGCGTTTCTGTTTGCATCGGTTGATGAAGAGTTCGGGATTGCGCCGGTCGAGGCCATGGGATATGGGATTCCGGTTATTGCTTATGCGTCAGGAGGTTTGAAAGAAATCATTCAGGATGGAAAAAATGGATATCTCTATGATGAGCTTTCAGACCATACGCTCATTCAAACTATCAATAAATTCGAAAAGCTTTCAAAAGAACAATCTGAATCGATGAGAAAAGAAGCCCGAAAATCTGCTGAGAAGTATTCTTTTGAGGTATTTGAGAAAAAAATTACTTCTTACATTCACAATATGCAATAGGTGTCCGAGCTGGAGGGGTCCCGACAGCGCGGAAGCGAAGTGAGCACTGACGGGAGGATAAAGCGAGGACAGAATCTATTGCATGTAATACTTACTCGTACCGTATCGCATCAATCGGCGAAAGATCTGCAGCCTTTTTTGCTGGAAAAACGCCAAAGATGATGCCAATTGCTGAAGATACCCCAATGGCAAGAAGTACCGAGTTCAGATCAATATAAGCGGGGAAATACGCCTGAATAAAAAGCACAATTATGTATGATACCGTAAGTCCAGCAATCCCACCAATAAGTGAGAGAATGACCGATGCCACAAGAAATTGAATGAGAATATCAGATTTGCGCGCTCCAAGAGCACGTCTTATTCCAATTTCTTTGATTCGTTCCGTCACCGTCACATACATAATGTTCATTATGCCGATGCCGCCAACGATCAGTGAGATTGCGGCAATTGCAACAAGCACCGTGTTCACGACACCAAATATTGAATTTATAGCAGTGAGCAATTCTTCCTGTTGAATAACAGAAAATTCTTCTTCCTCGTACCGTTTTGATAGTATTTCTTCAACTTGCTTTATAACTGGTTTGATGTCTTGATCATTTTTGGCTTGCAAAATGATCACCATAAACGTTTTTTCTGTATTGAAGGTGAACGCCGTTTTGTATGGCATATAGGTAAAGGTGTCAAAATCAGGACCTCCAAATCCGCCGCCACCTTTTTTTTCAGTCACACCAATCACCATATATTTTTGACCTTCAAATTTCACCGATTTTCCAACAGCATTTTTTGCAGATGAGAAAAGATCTGCTGCAAGTGTTGGTCCAATGACAATCACTTTTGATCGCTTATCCACTTCTTGATCGGTAAATAGCCTTCCGTACTCAGCCTTGACATTGAGCGTAGTAAATATTCCTTCAGTTGATGCATATATTGTTGATGATTCTTTGTTGTTTCCTGCGACCATATTTATGGTTTTGCTGTAAACAGGAACGATGATTTTCACATCTCGAATTCGACTCAAATTCTGCACATCCTTTTCGTCAAACTCAATGGTTATGTAAGAACCCAGATTTGAGAAACTTCCCCCTTCAAGAGGGTTTCCCGGAACCACGCGAATAAGATTGCTTCCTAAATCTTCAAATTGTTGTTCAATATATGCACGAAGCCCAAGTCCAAAAGCCGTAAGAAGGACGACAGCCATCACCCCAATCAAGATTCCAAGTGAGGTAAGAAATGTCCGACCCTTGTTTCGTGAAAAATCAAAAAATGCTGATCGTATAAATCCCATAATTATTTCTATCTTTTAAAAAACACTTAATAATATATGTCATCCCGGACTTGATCCGGGATCCAGTCTTTTCTAGATTCTGAATCAAGTTCAGAATGACAACTTTATTATCAACTAAGCTATCTTTCCATCTACAATTTGTATTTTCCGTTTCGTTTTTGCCGCAATATCTTGTTCGTGAGTAACTATGAGAACGGTAATATTATCTTCTTTATTGAGCTGACTAAGTAATTTCATAATCTCATCTCCTGTTTTGGTATCCAAATTTCCCGTTGGCTCATCAGCAAGAATAAGCGATGGAGACATTATCAATGCTCTGGCAATAGCTACACGCTGTTGTTGACCACCAGATATTCTGTTTGGGTATGAATTTGCTTTTTCCAAAATTCCAAACCGTTCCATGATCTCATCTGCTTTTTTTCCTGGATCGTATTCTATTTTTTTCCGCGCATACGTTGTGGGTAATAGAATATTTTCTTTTATCGTTAGTTTGTTTATGAGGTTGAACTGTTGAAAAACAAATCCGACAAACTCATTGCGAAGCGTTGAAATCTCATCATCAGAAAGTTCAGCAGTATTTCTTCCTTCAATTAAAACCTCGCCGTCTGAAGACTTGTCAAGCAGGCCAATAATATGCATGAGAGTAGATTTCCCCGATCCTGAGGGTCCAATCAAAGAACTAAATTCACCTTTTTCAATGGTGAGCGAAATATCTTTGAGTGCTGTGAAAACAACATCATCGTCAATCTGATATTTTTTCCAGACATGTGTAAGCTGAATCATTCGTCAATTTCATAAATCACATCACCGGCAAATAACCCATCAAGAATCTGTACCATTCCTCCATACTCTTGTCCTGTTTCAACTGGGATTTTCTTCATCTGTTCTTGTACTTGTCTCTGAACAAATTCTTTACCATCTTCATCGATAATGTATTCTATCGGGACAACCACGGTATTTTTTATTTCATTTAAGACAAACTCCACATCTCCCGTCATTCCAAGGCGATACCCATTGATTCCTGCAGATTCAAATGTCATCTCGACTTCGTAAACCGTCCCCGATTCATCGGTTTTTGGGGTGAACCCAATCGAAGTGATCGCACCGGATACCTTCTGGTCTGGATATGCATCAAAAGTAATGGTTCCCCTCTGACCCACCTGTAAATCGACCACTTCAGTCTGGTCTACTGAAACTGAGAAATAAATTGATTCTGGATTGATAACTTGATATATATCGGTGACTGAAACATTTGTCCCTGGTTCAGTAGCATCAACGCGCGTCACAATGCCACCAATTGGAGTGTAAAGGAATGAATACTCTTTTGCAATTGCCTGGAGCTCAACGTCGATGACTGAGTTGTCGAGGTCAAACTGCGCATTTTCAAGCGTTCGTTTTGCCCGATCACGAATATCCGTAGAAAGAGCGATTGCAAGTTCATCGTTATCAGTCGTTGACTGTTCAAAATCTCTCCGTTCTTTGGAGTATGTATTGAGATATTTTTGAAGCGTTTTTTGGAGCTGACGAGTATCAAGTGATGCTATCCCTGCAAATTTTTTTACCACATCTCCCTCTTTTATTCCAACCCATGACAAACGCCCTCCTGTTTGAAAATGCAATGAAACTTTTTCAGAAGCATCAATTTCCCCAGTCACGGCGAGGGTTTCTTGAAGTGTTTCTCGTTTTACCGTGTACATAGCCAATGCTTTTTCTTCTTTCAGAAAAAACCGTTGATATACGAAAATCACAGCACCAACAACAAGGAAAAAAACAACGATCCATTTCAAGGTTACTTTCTTTTTTATTGAGTTCAATTTGCCCAGTACTTTATTCATCCTCTTATTGTATCATCTAAAGAAATGGGCGCCAATCTGAAACAGGTATGATATTTCCCAGAAGAAAATTCCATGCATATAAGTAGATCGCAGGCAGGAGTAAATAAAAGGCATATCGAAATATTCTTGACGTAAACGTTTGCTCAAATGCAATCACTGCAAATGGCCAAATCGGAAGTAAATATCGAGAAAGATCTCTGTGTTGTACAAAAATTCCCGCAATGAAAAACAGAAGCGGAAAATAAAACAAACTTCTATACTTACTATCTTTCAGTGTAATGATTGCAGTGAGGTACAGGAAAAAATATAATAAAATCTCTTCAAGCCAAACTGTCTGAACCCACCTGCCGGCGGCATTGAACACCGAAAATGGATACAACATCGGCACAACTCCTCCCGTGTGAAAGTATGCAAAGAAATCATTGTATTGCAATTGATACAATCCAAACACGGCAAGAAGTCCCAGTGGAATCAATCCTATCCAAGCCCATTTTATATTGAATGACTTTCCTTTTATCATTCTCTCTATAAACACGAGGCCATATGCGCCAAACAACAGTATTCCCGGCGTTTTTGTCATAACAGAAAGTGCTCCGAGAATTCCCGCAAACAGATACTGTTTCTTTTCAAAGAAAAAGAGCGAACCAAGAACAAGAAATATAAACAATGGTTCTGGCGCCCCAACAGATCGAATAATAAAAAATCTTGGCAAAAATAACAATATAACCGTGAGAAAAAATGGATGTTTGGTAAGGTGAAAATGCTTTACAAAATAGTAAAATAATAATGCTAATCCCACAGAAAATATGAGATTCACGCCGACCATTGATACGAGAAAGCTACCAACAATTGGAGCAAGAAGCGCAATAAAGAATGGATAGAGTGGAAGATGCGCTGCGTAATACTCGAGTGGAAGGACAAACTCGAGTCGAAGCGACTCAATAGCCTTTGGAATATATCCAGACATGGCAGGAACCACATAATATAATCCGTCGTAATTTTGATAGATAACATTCATTCCACCACCTTTTGAAAATCCCAAATAGGGGAGAGTTTTGGTCAAAAAAGGAAGATAAAGCAAGAATACAGAGCCTATGACAACTGCTATAATGTAAAATGCCGTACGAAGATTCATATTATTATTGTACCACTCCATGAATAAAAAAAGTCTTTTCACTATTGCAGCAACTATCTTGATTAGTTTGTTATTTTTTTTCAGGTTTTACAAACTCTATGAGTTTGTGACTTTTTTAAGCGATCAGGGACGGGACGCAATAATACTCAAAAGAATAATTACCTTCGAACATTTTCCTGCAATCGGTGCGCCAAGCTCGGTCGGCCAAGTGTATCTGGGACCTTTTTATTACTACCTTGTTGCGCCATTTTTGGGATTATTTAATTTTGATCCAGTCGGACCGACAATTGGTGTAGCGATTCTTTCAATTGTTGGGATCTTTGTGGCATATCTTGCAGTAAAGAAAGAAGTATCTCCTGCTGTTGCATTGATATTTCTTGCCTTTTCAACATTTTCGACGATCTTAACTGAATATTCCCGTTTTTCATGGAATCCAAATCTCTTGCCCTATTTTAGTTTTATGACATTATTTTTTTTCCACCAGTGGCTTGAAAAACCAACCGTTCGTGGCGGAATCATCTTTGGCGCTCTTCTTGGTTTTAGCATTCAACTTCATTATCTTGGAGCACTTTTAGGAGTTCCAATAGCATTGTTTATTCTTTGGAAATTGGTTGAAATACGCTCAATAAAAAAACATGTCAAATCATTTATTGCCGCTGGCATTTCGTTTTTGATTACAATCAGTCCGCTTCTTATATTCGACCTCCGTCATTATTTTCTCAATTTCCGACAGTTTTATAAGCTATTTACCGAAGGTGGTCTTTCTTCAGGAAGTTCATATTTTTCAAGGTTGAATGAGACGATTCACGGACTTATGCAACATAGTTTTCAAATATCTACTTCTCCACTTGTATCAATAGTCTTATTATTGGCAATAGTAATCATTGGATATCTTGCATACAAAAAAACTCAATCAAAATTTATCTTGCTCAATCTTCTCAATGTGATCATATTCCTTATAGGATTTGCTCTATTGGGAAGTGAAAGAATTCCTCATTACTATGGACCTGTCATACTAAGTTTTTACTTAATCTGCTCGTCTCTTTATGCTCTCATTCAGCATATTAAAATTAAAATTTTTATTGTGGCAATAATTATCGCCACCTTTGTATTTCTTAATATTTCAAATATGTATTTCTTATTTACGGATGGAAATAATCAGATTTCACATGCAAGAAAAGTGGCAGATAGTTTTGAAAAATACGTTCAGAAACAACCTATTCAAACAGTTGTATTCCCACATTTCGAAAGTGACGGACAGTATAGATATTTTCTTGAAATACGCTCTTACGACATCCTGCCGGCGGATTCTTCCACACAACCAGAAGAACTGTATATCATCTGTCGCGAAGAATGCAATCCCACAGGTGACGGACAATGGCAAATTGCGGCGTTCACGGATAAACATCTAGAAACACAGTGGAAAGTTGATGGTGTTACAATATATAAAATCATTCATAACAATACAGAGCCATGAAGATATCTCTAATCATACCTTGCTACAATGAGGAGGCAAATATCCAAAGAGGAGTTCTTGATCGAATTGGAAACTTTACCAGCAATGACTCGCGTTTTGAGGAAGTGATCATAGTTGATGATGGATCGACCGATCGATCTATCGAACTGATCGAAAAAAAATATCTCCCTTTATATAAAAAATTTAGACTGGTGAAGAATAAACACCTTGGAAAGGCTTTTGCAGTAATTCGTGGGATAGAAGAAGCGCGAGGTGATTTTACAATGTTTTCAGATATTGATCTGGCAACTCCGATTGAAGAAGCGGAAAAATTGATCTCAGAGGCGGCAAATGGGTACGATATAGTCATCGGCTCACGAAGTGGGCGGAGAAAAGGAGCTCCTCTCACTCGTAAGATCATGGCTTTGGGGATGATATTCATACGGCATTTTATTATTGGCCTGAAAGGTGTGTATGACACACAATGCGGGTTTAAACTTTTTAAATCGAGCGTTGCAAAAAACATTGTCAAGAACCTCAAGGTATTTCGAGAGAAACACGAGAAAGAAGGTTCGTCGGTCTCTGCGGGTTTTGATCTTGAATTTTTATTTCTTGGTTCAAAGCTTGGATACTCAATCAAGGAAGTTTCAGTCGTTTGGAGGCATATTGAGACGAAAAACGTAACATTTTTCAAGTCATCACTGGAAAGCTTACAAGATATTTTTTCGATCAAAAAGTATGATATTCTCAAAAAATACCCTCACTAATATACTCATTCCGGTTCTCCTTTCAATAATAAGCGGATGTATCATTTTTTATAAATTTCCGTATATTCCTCAACATATCAGCACTGATGAGGTTGAGTTTATCCAACTTGCTCAATCTCTCGAAAACATTCCGTATACTCCATACAGCCGACTCGCTACTGGCCACGCAACGCTCTATTTCTATATTCTTTTGGCATCAATCAAGCTATTTGGTTCTACAGTTTTTGCGGTCAGATTTCCTTCGGCTCTCTTTGGAGTAGTTGACGTCGTTCTAATATATTTCGTTTTTAGGCTTCTCTTCGAATCTCGGAAAAAATTTGACTCAACTCTTCAAATAGTATTTCCATTTCTATTTGCCTTTGTCTTTGCAACGGTGCGTTGGTACTTCAACTTTGCTCGATTTGGATTTGAGGCGAGCACTGTATTGTTTTTTGAACTGACAGGGTTACTCACTTTTCTCCTGTATCGAAAGTATAAAAACTATGGTTTTCTGATTGGAACCGGAATACTTGCCGGACTTGCATACAATTCATATACCCCAGGGCGCTTATTTTTCTTACTTCCTATAATGTTGTTATGTTTTGATTTTTGGAATCATAAATCAGCAAAAAAAGAGATCATAAAACAACTGCTTTATGTACTCATTCCGTTTGTGATTTGTATTACACCACTCAATCTTTATTTTACTCAACATGATGATAATCGAATTTATGAACAATTCTTTCTCCAAAGTGAACGAATTTCAATCCAAGAAAAATCGTCGTTTCTCTGGGAAAATATTACAAAAGTAAGTGGAATGTTTTTGTTTCAAGGCGACTCGAATGGTCGACATAACTATCCGGGAAAGCCAATGCTCAATCCATTCTTAGGTATTTTTTTTATAGTCGGATTACTAATAAGCATCTTTCAATGGAAAAAATTTCCTAATAAAATATTTCTTCTCTATTTTGCTCTTGGTATTTTACCACCGCTTCTTACCTATCCTTGGGAAAATCCAAATGCTCTCCGATCTGTAACCGTTCTTCCTGCCGTTGTATTTTTTATTGGACAGAGTTTACAACTTATTACTAAAATCTCTATGTATAAAAAACATGTAATATATATACTATTTATACTTGTTGGGCTTTCGGCAATATACGAAATCAGAACGTACTTTGTTTTTCAGACCTTAGTCTTTCCATCATCATTTGAAATTAGTCCTGACCTACTGCCTCAATATCTTGATGGGACATATCCTATCCGCCCTAATTCAATACAAAAACTATGAAATTAATATATCAAACTATTGCAAAACATTGGCAAGTTTCAACATATCTTCTACTATTTACAATCTTATTCACTGTCAAAATTGTTCAAAATCCTCATCCTTTTTTTGACTGGGATGAATCAATTTATGCGCAAGTCGGACAAGAAATGATAGAAGCAAAGACAATTGTTCCTCTTTGGCAAGGACAAAGTTGGCTCGACAAGCCACCACTTGTACCATTGTTTTATGGATTGGTAATGATTGCGACTCCATTTGCTCAACCAGAAGTTTCTACACGCATCGCAACGTTATTTCTTTCAGTATTCGCGCTGATTCTTACCTACATGCTTTACTGGAAAGTGCTGAAAGAACAATGGTTCACTACACTTGTCGTCATCATAACTTCAATGAGCTCTATCTTTCTTCAACGCGCACAGGTTTTGAATGTTGATATTTTTCTGCTCATAGGATGGCTTGGCTATCTGTTATTTTATAAAAAATTCTGGACTTCTCTCGTATTCTTATCATTTGCGGTATATAGCAAATCTCTGATAGGTTTTTATCCGGTGGGAATAATGGGATTATTTTTTCTGTATCGTTTTTTAACCAAACAAATTGATACAAAAAAACTTTTGGAAGAATTCAAACGGCTGTTTATTCACTTTTTCATTCTCGCAATATGGTATATCGGCATGTATGTTTTTTATGGTAATAATTTTTTGTATCAGCATTTTTATGAAAGCCATGTAAAACGCGTTACTGCTTCAATCGAATCTCATTTTGGACGAAGAACGTTTTATATTGACCTTCTGTCGATTGAGTTTGGAAAATACATCTGGTGGTCAATTCTAGGGTTTTCTATCCTCATATTTCAATGCTTGCGGAAACGATTGTCTGATCAACAACTACTTTTTGCACTTTTTATTGTTCCATGGTTTTTATTTTTGAATTTGACTAAAACTAAAATATTTTGGTATGGGCATCCATATATTCCTCAGTTTGCACTTTTGATGGTGTATCCGCTCAGTTTGATAAAAAAAGCTCGGTTGATTTATTCACTTATTATCATTGTGATTATCACTTCTCTTCTTCATCACTATTTTATCTCATCAACGGTATTGAATAACTTTTACTCATCAAATGATCCTCACCATATTGTAGCGAAGATCGCCAACAGTTTTTGCGATGAACTCAATGTTGTTGTGGAACCTGAGGGGCGAGAAACATATCAAACACTCAAGAGTATGAATTTACTTATCACAACAAGTAGATGGTGGGGAAATCATCCATCGATGATTTACTACTTTAACGGCGACCTCCATTTTTTATACACACTGGAAGAGTTGCAAGACAAAAATAATAATATGACAACAGAGAAAACCTGCTTTGTTATTCACAAGAACGACACAAACGCAATGCAATTCCTCAACATGTCCGTTCGATTTACCAAAGATCCACTTCAGCTCTATATGAATTGACGGTAGCATTTATTGTATACTTTACTGGTATGTTCTCAATTGAATCAATCATCAAATACCTCAAAAAAACATTCACAAGGTACGACATTCTCATTGTTCTTACAATCATCTTTCTGTATGAACTCACTCGCTTAACAAACCTCGAACGTTGGCCAATCTTTTCTGACGAAGGCATTTATATCAGGTGGGCAAAAGTTGCATGGAAAGATGCATCTTGGAGATTTATTTCCGTGACAGATGGAAGGCAACCTCTGCAGACATGGGCTACTATTCCATTTCTTAAGATCTTCCCAAATAATATGCTTCTTGCAGGAAGATTATTCTCTGTGACGACAGGATTTATTGGCCTTACCGGGACGTTTTGTCTCTTGATGTATCTTTGGGGAAAGCGTGCAGCAATCTTTGGCGCAACTCTATTTGTTTTTCTTCCCTATTTTGTATTCTATGATCGAATGGCGCTTGTAGATTCTGCGGTGAATGCTGGCTTTGTCTGGATACTCCTTTTTTCAATCATTCTTATACGAACGAGGCGCCTTGACGTTGCGATGATTCTTGGATTTATCGGTGGATTTGCCCTACTTGCAAAATCCTCGTCACGAATGTTTCTGATGCTTGCGGCAACTGCGCCGATCATATATCTACAGGAGAAAAAAGTAAAAAAAATACTATCACATTCAATCAATTATTTCGCGCTGCTTGGTATCGCAATGGGAATAAGCCTGTTATTTTACAATGTTCAGAGACTATCCCCTTTCTTTCAATATGTTGCACAAAAAAATACTACATTTGTCATGACATTCGATGAATTTTTTACAACACCTTTTGCATACATACACAATTTTACCGACCTGCCTCTGTATGTTTCGTGGGAATCAGGATGGTTTATCATTCCTCTGAGCCTCGTTGGTCTGTATTACTTGTATAAGAAAGATGCTCTTCTTGCATTGTATTTTTCTATGTTTATTCTTCTCCCATATATTGCAATATCACTATTTGCAAAAGTTTTGTTTCCTCGATATGTATTATTTTATGGCTCGATACTCGTCATCACCGCAACGTATTTTTTCATTACTTTGAAGAAAAAATTTGTTGCATATATCATTTTTGGCTTACTCCTTGTTTCAATGGGGATATTCAACTACCCGCTATTGTTCGATCCAGTTCGCGCCAATTTCCCTCCCGTTGACCGTGGACAGTATATATCTGGAGTGACCTCAGTGTGGGGAGCAGAAGATCTGATGAATTCCATGCGAGAAAAATCAATCGTACGGCCTGTTCTCATCCTTGCGGAAGGTGATTTTGGACTTATTGCAGATGTCCTGAAAGTATACCTTCATGATGACGATCGTATCGAAATCCGAGGTTTGTGGCCACTTGACGAGCGAAATTTTCCAGAATTTCAACATGAACTTCTCGACAGACAAGTATTTATCGTATTTTCTCATAGGGAAGTATTTCCAAAAGAATGGCCTATCAAGTTTTCGCAAAAATATGGAAAACCCGAAGGAGATAAAGCAGTATATGTATATGAACTATTGCCGATTGCTTCTGAGTTTTCAATAATCTCAAAAAACTAATCTTTTATTTGCTATGACTCCTTCAAAATTCATTGTTTCAAAACAATTCTGGATAACGTTCTTTGTTGTCCTGATGATTTTTGCCCGAAATCTCAACCCATTTGATTCTCTTACATTCGTAGGTCATGACGAGACTCAGGCTGCGCGAATTTCAGAATTTAGTTTCAATATTCAAAATGGAGTACTTCCCCCACGAATCGCTCCTCATTTTTCATTCAATCTTGGATATCCTATTTTCAATTATTATGCGCCTTTTGCATACTGGATAACATCATTTATTCATATTGCAGGCGTACCAGTTCCTCAATCGCTCGAGATCAGTTATATGTTCGCGCTTATCGTTGGACTGTTTGGAATATATCGTTTTCTCAAATATTTCTTTGGCAGACTTTCTGGATTTATTGGGTCAATAGCCTATATTAGTTCTCCCTTCATTGCAGTTGATATTTTTGTTCGAAGCAATCTTGCAGAGATGTGGTTTTTTGCACTATTTCCTCTGGCGTTATCATACATAACAACGACAAAGAAAAAAAATGTATTCCCTACTGCACTTATTTTGTCAGCACTCTTTACCTCGCACAATATTTTTTCACTTATTTCAATTCCGATCATTCTTATGTATGTGGCGATAATAAAAAATCGATATGCGTGGGTTGCGGCTATTGGAGGAATCATATTAAGTTCATATTTCTGGCTTCCCGCACTTGGTGAATTAGCACAAGTACATGCATCTCGCGTCGCGACACTCACTGAATATTCAGACCACTTCTTGTGCCCCATGCAACTCTGGAGCTCTCCATGGGGATATGCAGGGTCAGCACCCGGATGCGTGCTCGATGGCATGTCTTTTATGGTTGGGAAAGTCCAGCTATTTTTTGCAGGAGTAGGGATCAGTCTTTTTATAATAAAATTGCTTAAAAAGAAATATGAAAAAAGAGACGTACTTATCGCTTCTGTAGGACTTTTGCTATTTGCGAGCATATTTTCAACTACTGAATCTTCTTTATTTCTGTGGAAAATGTTCGAGCCAGTTCTCTCACTCTTTCAGTTTCCATGGAGATTTTTACTATTCGTGATATTTGGACTGGCATTTTTTACGGCATACTTCCTCTCAGTTCAACCACGAATCGTTCGCATCATCTCTGCAGGAGTCATACTGATTATGATTATTTTTTTGAATGCCAAATTTTTCAAACCACAAGATCTTCAAATTCAAAACTATACCAACTCGTATCTTTCGAAAGCCTACATCTCAAATATTGCAGCGTTCAAAGTTCCAGAATATGTACCTTCATCTGTAGATTTTACATATTGGAAAAATCTTGAAAAACAAAACGCATTGATTTCCGAATTTGATACTCTTGTGGTTCCAACTGCATCACATCAAGGAAAAATTGAAGTGCTTAATCATTCATCTTTCAGCTCAAAAATAGAAATCCAGACCGATAGCCCTATCGTTCTCAACATTCATTCAGCACATTACTGGAATATTCAAATTGATGGTAAAAAATATGAGCCAAAGAAAGTTGACAAACTTGGTCGTCCAATTATTTCATTCCATGATCAAGATACACATATTGTTGAAATAACCTATCGTCAAACAAATATTCAGAAAGTCGCCAATACCCTGACTGTGCTTATCGGTATAATACTACTACTCTATTCCTATCCAAATCTTGTATGGAAAATAAACAAAAAACACTAAAAAAAAATTCCATCATTAGCCTCTTGAGCTTATTTTTTCAAAGCGGCTACTCGGCAGTACTGGGACTTATTGCAAACCTTGTTCTAACAATCGTACTAGCGCCAGAAGTATTCGGTATTTACATCCTTACACTTTCAATTATTTCGTTTCTGAACTATTTTTCTGACATCGGCCTTGCCGCGTCTCTCGTGCAAAAAGATGAAGTAACAGGTGATGACCTGCGCACCACATTCACCGTCCAACAATTACTGATAATCATCCTCATCACCATAGGGTTTCTCCTTACTCCTGTCGTTCGATCATTTTATGATCTACCCTCTGAGGCAATGTATTTATATTGGGCGCTTCTTGTAGCTTTTTTCTTTTCATCACTAAAAACAATTCCATCAATCAAACTTGAACGGCAAGTACAGTTTCAAAAAATTGTCTTGGTTCAAATTGTAGAAAATACGGTATTTTATATAGCAGTCTCTGTTTTTGCACTTTCTGGCATGGGACTTATGAGCTTCGCATATGCTGTACTCATCCGAGCAATCACAGGAACAATTTTAATTTACTATATTTCTTTTTGGCTTCCTCAGATTGGCATTTCTAAAGTCAGTCTAAAAAAACTCTTATCGTTTGGTATTCCGTTTCAAACAAATACACTTCTTGCACTCGTCAAAGACGACCTAATTTTACTTTTTATTGGAAAAGCCTTGGGTCTGGAGGCACTCGGATATATCGGTTGGGCAAAACGATGGGCTGAGTCCCCAATTAGGATGATTATGGATAATGTGAATAGAATACTTTTCCCGATATTCTCGCGCATGCAGTCTGAACAAGAGCGCGTAGCACAGCTTCTTGAAAAAGTAATTCGATATCAGACACTAATTCTTGCTCCAGCTTTTGTAGGAATGGTACTTCTCATGGATCGATTTGTGGATCTTGTCCCGAAGTATAGCAAATGGGAACCAGCCTTACCAATCTTTTATTTAATCGTCATTTCAGCGTTCCTATCATCATTCTCAAGTCCCTTTACCAATCTTTTTAATGCGCTCGGAAAAGTTAAAATAACCTTTAAATTCATGGTGTATTGGACGGTAATGTCATGGATACTGATCCCCATTCTTACTTCAACAAACAGCATGATCGGATACCCAATAGCACTTATTATCTTATCCCTTACCTTTATTGCGATAATTGTGGTGGCGAAAAAATATGTTGCATTCTCGTTTATCAAGCAAATCTATCCGGGAATATTCTCAAGTCTTTTTATGGGAGTCATGGTGTATATTACCCTTTTCCAGACAAGTACTTGGATCCTGTTTGGGTTATCGATTGCAACGGGAGTTATTTCCTATACCCTGATATTGTATCTTGTGTTCAAGATCAATATAATGAATGAAGTTACTTCTTTTTTCAAATATGACTAATATCTCGGTACTTATTGTGGCAAATGGAAACCCACCACACCTGCTTCAGTCAATAGCATCCGTGCAATCATTGGCATCAGAAATCATCATTATTGATATTGGCCTTACCAAAGATGCACAAAACAACATTCTTTCACTCAATTTGGTCACAATTATTCAAGAAAAACCAGTTGAATATGTCGAACTTCTTCGGGAAAAGTCAAAACAGTATGCAAAAAATGACTATATTCTCATGCTTGACCCCGATGAACTTGTTCCTCCAGAACTGGCTACTCAAATTTTAGAAAATTATCAAAAATATGACTTCATATCAATTCCCAGAAAAAATATCATCTTTGGAAAATGGATACAGCACAGTAGATGGTGGCCAGATTATCAAATACGACTTTTCAAGAAAGACCGTGTCAGTTGGCCAAAAAATCTTCATGCACAACCCAAAACAACGGGAAATGGCTGGACTGTCCCGCCTGATGAAAACCAAGCGCTTGAGCACTACAATTACGAATCACTTGACGAGTATATGGCCAAAATGATGCGTTATGCAAAAGCAGATGCAAGTACCCATCTTTCGTCAGAGGAAACATTTACATTACCTCAAGCACTCACTCAGGGCTCTTCAGAGTTTATCAGTAGATTTTTTGCTGCTGATGGCTATAAAGACGGTATGCATGGATTTACCTTATCCTTCATGCAGCTCATGTATTATCCCTTGGTTTATTTTTATTATTGGGAAGAGAGGAAATATGAAGACAAACATTCTCAAAATGACCTTATTAATATTTCAAATCATTTTTTCATATCCACATTATTTGAAGCGCTTCACTGGTCAAAAATAAGAAACACGTTAAATACAAAAAAACGGTTAATACTACAATTATTAAAAATAATTCAATAGAAGAACCTGTAAAGAAGTTGAAATATTATTTATTTGAATAGAGCCGAAACCCAAGAAGATCGTTTTTCCCTCGTATTTGTTTGATTGATTCTAATGAGGTATTTTCTGAACAATCATATCGATGAACTAATAAAATATTGCCATTGGGATAACTACTCAATATATCAGGACAACTTTCATTAACAAACTGCACTTTTCCGATGGAATCAATACGCACATCTTTTTGAAATTTTCCAGCATAAGCCGCATCAAAAATTTGCGAATAAAAAAGGTAATAAATCGCAGTAGTACCCTGTGCCGGAATTATTACTTGATCATACTCTCCTTGCACCTGAATTACATATTTTATCATCTCGCGATATCCATCATTCCTATGTAAAGATGTAAAAACATCACTCTGAACTGAATATTGATGCCAAAAAAATAAAAATTCAGTAAATATTATACTGAATAGACCAATCGTAATAATTCTCTTAAATGGAATAAGCCACAACTTATAGAGCCCTAATGCTATCGGAATAGCGAGTAATGAACTTAACAAAACAGATCTATGTATGTTTGGCGACCCATAATAGGTTAACGCAGCAGGAATAGGAGCAATAAGAACAAGAAATATAAAATAGTACGCTGCATTTTTATTTATTAATACACTCGCTGTTTTAATTGGAATAATTGACATAACGAGAAGTAATAAGTACGTATAGTATAAAAGGCCTTGATCGGGAATATCATATCGAGATTCTGCACCAAAACTAGTAAAAAGAAAATTTGGTGAAAAATATGAAAGATATTGAGTAATAAATTCTTTACTATACCCAATAACTTTGTTGTGAAATACTCGTGCTTGGAAAATTTTCCCCTCACCAGTTGCAAATATTTGCTCTTGGATTCTTCTTTCAACACCTGCAAGAGGGCTAAAAATTGAAGTCTGTTCTAGTCGTCCTGATCCCCATGGAGTAGTGCTAATATATACAGTCAAAATTACAAAGCCTAGACATACAATAATCAACTGCACAAGCATCTTTTTGCTTTGTTTGAGTTTTTGAAATAAGAAAGGAACCGGTAAAAAAACCAATGGAACATACATCCGAAACGGATGATATACCATGTATGACATGAAGAATAAAACTGTAGTAATAACAAGAAATTTTATTTTTAATCTTTTTCCAAACAATAGAAGAAAGCATATTCCGCTTAAGAATATTGTGCTTCCAATTATTCCTTCAACAGTTGAACGAGATAAAGCTATGTGCCATGGCGTGATTGCAATCAAAAACGAAGCAAAAAATGCTATTATCTTTTTGTTGAAAATTAAATTTGATAGAACAAATACAGGAAAAACAATCAAACTACCAAAAAATGCGGTAGGAAAGCGCACTGCAAATTCATTTATTCCAAAAATATATGTTGAAATCCCTGCCAAGTACATTGGTCCTATTATGTAGTAGTCTCCGAATTTGTCAAAATACCAGAACGGCCAAGTATTCCCATATAAATCTAAGCCATTTTGAAGGATGTACCTTCCTATATACCCGCTCAGTACCTCATCTTCCATGAGGTTGAAAGGTAATGCTCCTAGATGGTAAGTTCGAAGTATAAACGCTAGTAACCATATCACGCTGAGTATGATTATGGATTGATGCGTTGAAAATAATTTATTTAGTGTCATGTGAAATAAACAATTTTATCCTTTGTCTTAAAATAATTACTAGTCCGATTATCGTTAATGAAACTATACTAATAATTTCACCAAGAATGCGTGGTTTTGTTCGGGTAAAGATCGTAGATATTTCTGACTCTCCTGCCGGTACTTGATAGGTAATAACCCCTCTTTGCGCAGGATCCTGGAATTGAATTGGAATTTCTACACCATCAATAAATGTTTTCCACCCGGGAAAATAAAACGTGTGGTCAACAAGTGTAACTTGTGTCAGCGCATTGATTTTAAATCGTCGGGAAGAGTTGAGTATTTGTTGCTCTGAAATACTCCCCCTACCTTCAATAATTTCAATTTTTTCCTTCTTAAATGGATAGTCACGAACTTCACCCATCCATACTGTATTCATATGAGTCCCATGCAAATTGTCATATGTTTCAAAAAACGATTTCTGAGGAGTGTCTGTATAATTCTTTCCATACAGTTGGGGAAAGCGAAAAAAGGCAATTGCAAAAATAAAAATAACTAGTACAACTTTTTTATGATGAGTAGCTTCGAATAGAAAAGCAAACAATATTGGTGGAATAATAATATATCCCGTTAGCATTCTCCATGGATGTTGAATATTTCCCAGAAGCGTCCACTTCTGATAGAGCAATTCTGTAATTGGAAGTGTAAAAATAATGTACACAATTCCAACACACAAAAACACATTGAAAGGACTGATTATTATATGTTTTTTGATATATGTTTTGAATCCGTGTACGATCGCAAAACAGAGAATCAGCCCTTCAATGATACCTCCGTTATGATAATGACCTCGAGGACCAATATCAGATTCAGAAAAATAACGCCAAGTATCCGATATATATTGACGGAGAGATAAAAATTGTCCGGCGGTATAGTGACTATCGCTACTTCCATAGTACAGATATTTCACTTCCATAAATAAGGGAACAAGATAATAACTCGCCAGACCCACTCCAATAAAAATACTTCCGACAATAAATATCATGTTCATTTTCCAACTTTGTGGATTCTTATAAATCAAAAGTAATCCATATGGAACAAAAAGAAAGCATCCAACAATAAACATGAACGGATGCGTAAGGAGAAGAAAGCATACGGAAAGAGAGAGAAGCAGATACCCATACCAAACCTGTTTTTTTAGCGAGAGATACAGCGAGATGAGAATTGAAATAATAAATATTCCTGCCATTAATTCTGGCAATGCTCCACGTATATATACATTCATTATGCGATAAGGAGCAAAATGATAGAGCAATGCTCCAAGAAACGCAGAAGTACAGCTTACATACATTTTTAAGAATGTATAAAAAAGCATTGTTGACATCAGTAATGTCAAGAAAATAACAAGATTGTAGGACAAAACCACATCATGTGTTACAAATGTGATGATAGCACCAAGATATGCAGGTGTTTGCTGAGCAAACTCAGGTGCTGGCCAGCCATAGCGTGCCCAACCTCCACCCCATCTGACGGGAAAATCTCTATCCTTTAATCCTTCAAATACTTGTGCGATATTTGCAATGTGTGTTGGCCCATCAAATGTTACGGGAGCTCCTTTATGAACAAAAAGATCAAATACAAAGAAAATTGATATAATCAATATAAGACTTGCAGGAATCCAATTGCGTGTAAAGAAAGATCTCATGAAAATATTATACTTTATCCAAAAACAACATTTTTTCGTAATCCTTTTTATTCTTTTTTCTTTGCTTTATATTTTTTTGCAACCATCACTTCGGTCTTCCTTTCATTCATTTCTTAGACCGCAAAGTCTCGAACATCTCATTTCAGAATCAAAAAATAATGGACATATTCCTGCACAACTTTTTTGGGAAGTGCGGGAACGATACGCTCCTGGAACCATTGTCTTTGAAAGAGAAGGAATTGATAAAGGGACAATCTTAGAAAATCCTATACGCTCCGACCTCATATCAATAACTCAAGAACACTATTTATTTCTAACTTTTGAATCTCAAGAGTGGAAAAGTTATGAAATGCTCACTGATTTGAACGACTTAACATCGATGTCGGCAACATTGACTCCATTGTGTCAGACAGTAATTTTTCAGACTGATACTGATCTGATCTGTCTTACGCCCCAAAAGGAAGTATTAACTGCTTTTATTAAA
>Ga0210005_1000728_pt1 | contig 24408 bp, 38 predicted proteins | sample CryGey02umfilter_3_FD_183961 | JGI IMG/M metagenome (GOLD analysis project Ga0210005, IMG submission 183961) | Groundwater microbial communities from aquifer in Utah, USA - Crystal Geyser 4/9/14 0.2 um filter (SPAdes) (version 3) | ecosystem: Environmental > Aquatic > Deep subsurface >... | reverse complement strand
GCAGTTAAACCGCCTCCAGCACCTGCTATACCTAACGCTCTACCCGGTGCCTCCGGAAGTGTAAGCGTTTTGTTTGCTGCAAAATCTGCAGCTGCGCTAGCTCCTTTGCCTCCTGACACGGGAGCGCAGGTACTTGAAACGCTATCCCAGAGCAACGTATAAAGTGATTCTGTATCATCGTTTGCCCGAATTGAAGCGGCAGACGCAGAACTTCCAATGCTCCCAACAATCATAGGCACCCAGCCCGCTTTGGGCGAAGCTGTTGAACGATACGACCATTCAATATCGCCTGTTTCAAATTTAGAATAAAGCTGGTTTGCTGTAGCTTCTGAAATTTTATCTTTTAATTTTTCTAAAATGAACGGTGCGCCTGAATAACGAACAATATCCCCGCTTGTCACCGTTGTTTGTCCATTTGCAACAGTCACAACCCACGCGCCTGTAAACCCTGCGTCTGGCGTTGGCGTAGCTTCGGTTCCCGTTGTCGCTGCTATTCCAGCTTTTACTACTACATCTGCCAAATCACTTCTTGAATTCGCAACATTTTGACTTACTGCATTATAAAACGGCCTGTTTTGTAAATCGTCATCAACTTCTTGAAACGCTATTTGTATTAAATATTTTATTGAAAAACCGATTGTAGCAGGCGCAGGCGTAGCTAAAGTAATAGCATCAAGTAGCATGCCTTGCTTCATTAACGGCCTAGCATCTATTGGTATACCTGCTGTTGGAGTGTTTCCATAGGCTAAAGTATCTGTTTCTTCTTCGCTGTAAATTTGTCCCGGCTCTACGTCCACAGTTAAAGCAGCAGGCGTAGAAGGGATGCAATTAAACCCGTTTAACTCTGTTGTATTTCCAAGAACTGTATCAATTAATTGGCCAATTGCTCGGTATGAGTTTAATTCGCTCCATAAAATATCTAAATCATACGGAACTTCGTTTGTGTAAACTATGCGTCTATTTGCCATTTTATAAAACCACCAATGTTAAATGTGGGACTGTTCCACCCACTTTTACTCTATTAATTACTGCTAAAACTTGTTCGTACGTTAATGTTGTCGATAACAACGAAGGGTTTCCGTACGCTCCATTATCACCTAATTCAATGCCATTATAGCCCCATGTTTCCGTGTTTAAGCCGCCATATGAATCCATTACTGAGCCGTCAACATATACTGTAATCCAAAAATTATACGGTATATGACCTCCATATCCACCTCCTGTATTATAACCCCAATTTGGAACGTTATACGCGCCTGTATCGTCTGGATTAAATGGCTCCCAAATTATTGGGTAATACCCAGTCAAATTAAAAATTGCTTTACGCATTCCTTCGCGCGTTGCCATTTCTTCCAGAAGTGTTGCTAATATCTGTCTTCTAAAATCAGTATCATTTGTTCCTGGAAATCGTATTAAAAAATCACCAAAATAATCACATGCAATCAAATCTAGATTATCATCAGTAGCTGTTTGTATACGCATTTGTTCCTTTACGTACTCCATTATACTATAGATAAAGCTGTCTAACGTAGCAAAACCGGACAATAACGACACTAATACATCATTATTTTTCCCTTCTTTTGTTTCTGGTATTTCACCGTACCAATTTGTCGGCAAAACTTGTTTTAATCTTTCAATAAAATTATTTTTATCGCCAATCATAAATAACCTACTGTGATTGTGTCAGCTATAAAAATCCTATTTTCTGTTCCGCTTAAGTCAGTAGTTCCGCCATTTAACGTTAAATTTGTTGCGTTAATGATGTAGGGTGACGCGTCATAAACTATTTCAAAAATTCTTGAATAAGGTAAAACTTCGTTAAATGCTAGATTATTTATATAATTAGATAGCGCATCTGTTACAAGTTCAGTGATAACTGCTTCTGTCGTAACTGGCAATATAGTTAAATCAATTATAATATTTACTGCTTGGGGGTCTGGGCCAAAAACGTCATTTTGTATTGCAAGGCCTCGAACCGTTTGTATAGCTGCGTAAGCTTTGTCAATCAAATCTGCTGGCGGTGAACCAGTTCCGTCATCGATTACAGTATAAACGTACCCCTCTTGAACGGCTCCAGCATACGTTTTATTTTCGACAACGTTATATCGTATTATTTCTGGGATTGAACTAATAGCATTAGCATAAGCTATCAATACTGCGCGACTTAAACTATTTATATACAAGATAAATCTAGCGCGTAATTCAGCGTCAGTTTCAGAATTTTTGCCGTTTGTGAACGCTACTAAATTATTGATAGTATCAACACCAGAAATCGGGCTGGCTATAACAGTTATAACATTCGGACTAACATTACCAATTGTGCCTGCTGTTAAGCATTGTACTTTAACAGGTATTTGTGTAGTTAATGCAGGAATAACATAAGCTTTCAAAGATGAATTGTAATAAACGTTTGTATCATCTGCTATTACTTCAAAACTTAAAGTAAAATCAGTCGATTTTACAAGTGATCCAACTGGGATAGTCGCAGACGAAGAAGCAGTAAATCTTGAAAATTGCACATTCCCGCTTGATTTAACGCCTGCTAGCCTAGGTTTCATTGGAAATTGAGCTATCCAAGAATCTAAGTCTACTCCTGTGCTTGTAGCTGCTCGAGCTAGCGCAAGTATCGAGTTTGCTAGATATTCCAAGAAAACGCCCATACCAGCATTTGCTTCAACCAAAGCAAGCTCGTTTGTACCAACATTAAAATCGATAGGCGTTGCTGTCGCGCCTTGAACCGCGGTTACTTGGTCATTAACTAATGTTTGAAATGATTTAAATTCAATAGGCATATTATTCAGTCACATTAAATGAGAGTGTATAAATTAATCCGGTTGTTTTGCTCGTATAGTTTATCGTGCAATACAATATATTTCCAGATTGATTAAGAGAAATTTCAGGGGGCGGAGACTGTGCTACAGTAGATTCTTTATACATGTTTCTAATAATGACGCCTTTTATTTCTTTTATCAAAGCAGGCGTCAAAGTGCGCCCAATATATTGCGGCAAACCAGCTCCATAAGACGTATGCCATAAATACCCTTTTTGGTTTGTTAATAACCTCCTGTACAGTCGCTGAATTGTCTGCAACTCACCGTCAATCATTCTCAGTTGACCGTTCGGCGTTAAAACTAAATCGTCACCAAAATAATGATATAACTCCATTAGTTCGCCCTCGTTTTGTCAGTCAAGGACGTACTTGTCATCAACTGAGTAGGAACTAGTGTTGCCGCTCCGCTTACTGCGTGCGTATGCGTGTTATAAACTGCCTGCGCTGTCTCGTTTAATAATGCCTCCAATGCGCCAGATGTATCGCCCAAATTAACGTTTTCTGCGTCAATGTTAGCTGTTTCTGCTGTGATATTCACTGTTTGGCTAGACGATATTGAGACATTCCCATCATTTGTAAATTTTAAAAAACTTCCGCTTTTGTGAACAATCCAAAACTCATCTGACTGGACTGAAAGCGGTCTATTTTTATTATTAAATCCTAACATAGAAACAAACGGAGATAAAAAAGAACCTTCTGCGAAATGAACTGCGCAAATTGCGCCAATGGTTGGAGGCGCAAACATTCCCCATTCTGGCCCAACAAACGGACTCATTAACGGCAGCCATCCAGTAATTGATTTCGTGCTGTCTTCTGTGTCTTGGGGTTCGATAATAACGCGAACTTTATAATTTTCTGGGTCGTAATTTGTAATAGTCCCGTATCGCGTGTACGCAACGCCAGACGTAGCCATTTGTGAATGGAGCTTCATGAGATTTAAAAGTTTATCAATCATAAAACTACCTGCGTATTTGTGTCGTGATTTTTAGCTTGAATATCCATAGTGAAACCATTTTCTGGAGAAAGCGTTCTATGCAAGCTGTCTATATAATAGATTTGGTCAAAGTCAGAAGAAGTGCCTTGTATTAAAATCGGAGTATTTTTATCAATATCAATCGAACCCGGCATGCTTACATTAAGTAATATCTCGTGCTGAGTGATTTGCCTTAAAATTCTTTGAGCTGCTACGCTTGCTTGCTTACTCGTTAAATTCGGTATATTGAAAACATAATTTTGTCTTGTTGATGCTATGCTTTTTTTAATGTGTTTTGAAGTAGCAGCCTCAATAACAGTAGTACCTTCATCAACATCAAATGAGCGTACACGTACGCGCACATCACGCGCTAAAGTAAGCGTCCTGCCTAACTGTATGCTTACTAAATCACTTCTTGGCGTATCAAACAAAGACGCAGGTAATTGATAATTTACAACAAAAGGCTCGCTTGTTTCAGATGGTTTTGGAACAAAATGAAGTTCTTTGTTGAAAACAAACATGTTAAAGTTTTCTTGCTGCGCTAAGCCTGTAAGCAAATCCCATTCCGTCACTGCATTTGATATTTGGGTGTAATCGTCATCAAATATGCCAACTGGTGAAACGGTCTTCTGCACAACTGCATCAAGGCCATTTTTTATTGCTAGTTCTGTCGCGATATCAGAGGCAGTTTGATTTACGTACGTAACCGTCTGCTTTTTATCAATAAATAAGGAGCTAAAATCACGTCCTGTGATTGTCACTTCTAACGTTGGCGCGTTAATCTCTACAGTATCAACTAATCCTGAAAAAACCTTTGTTAAATCGCCTAGCGTTACCCCAAATAACTGAGGAGGAACGCCCATGTATATCTCAATTTCAGCTCTTGTAATATCAGCCCAAAAATCAAACCCAAATTGCGGGTTTGCAGAAAATGGAATTACCACTTCAAACGTGTCGGAAAAATAAAAATTTTTGTTTGTAACAGATATAGATTTCCATATCACTGGCTGGCCGTTTATAGTTACAATTCCGTTAGGCGTTCTTAAGCTCATACTCCGAACCCCGCTGTATTTGGTGGTCTATTAGGAACAATCAAAGTTCGCGCGACTGTTACTACAGGGTCAACCATCTGATTAACGTCAGCTAAATACGTCCACAATGTCGCGTCATCATATTCATCAGCAGCTACTCTATATAAAGTAGTATTGCTTATATTAATTAATTTTGAGTTAATGCCGCGATTAATCAAATTAATATTTTTAAGCATTCGGTCTAATGCAAATCGAATTTCATAAGACGCATTTAATCGTCCAAGTGTTTCACTAGTCAATAATGGATTGTATGTATTTAATATTTCACACATTAACTTACTTCCGAAGACTCTATAATAGAATCATTAATTGCGCTGGATGTAACTATATTATCACGTATTAAATTCAATTGATTGTCAGTTGCATCACCTAAATTGCCGCTTGCTTTTATAGAGCTTGATAAGTCGTTAATTGCATCTGTTAACCCCTGATTGTCAACAATTCCAACTAGATTCAATATGTATTGCATATCATCATTAACAGCTTCATTGTAACCCGCAGGCGGAGCAATGGGTATTGGAAGCGTTAAGTTTTCAATAACTTTTAAAGTGATAGAATAGGGTATCTTGTAGGTTGTGTTCAACACAGGCGTAAAGCTTGATATCACAACAAGATAAATGAACCCGCCAAATATAAACTCTATTTGCTGCCCTTGAACCCGCAAAAAATCTAATGCCCTAGCTCTAAGCTCTGCTTCTTCGCCTAAAAACATGCCTGACCAACTTATATCGCTATCTGCTCTACCCATTGCGTCAACTACTCGACCGCCACCCACGAGTTGATGAGTGACAAGCATTTGATTTCCGCCAAAATTAAACGCTTCTGGGATTTCAAAATGACTAAATAAAATATCTCCAAGCAGCATAAACGCATCACCGCCACCGCCAAACGGATTCTCAAAAAATGAAGCCATTATAACCCTCCAGACAAGTAGTTAAGCCCAGAGGGAATCAAAGCTAGATTTGTATGCAGAGCATTGCCGCTTGATAAGGGTGCATTTGCCGATTTATTCATGTGATTTATGACGCCGTTTGTAAGTGTTTTACCGTCCATATTTAAAGTCACGTGAGTAGAATTTGATGAGCTGCTAGGAGCTGTTTTTACAGTGTTTCCAAAATGATTGTGAAACCATTGAGACACAAATAACCCATGAGATAAATAATCTCCTACGCCTTTGTGGTCTTTTCTTATATTCGCGCCCCAATTCTCAAATTGGTTTAATCTTTTTGAAAGAGCGTCTAAAAATTTAGATACTGAATCTAGCCCTCCAACAATAGTGGGAGATGTTAAAACGCTTAATGCGCTAGCAAACTTAGTCCAAGATGCTGATACTCTTCCCTCAGCAGCAATATTTAATTTTTGAGAAGCATTAAAAGCAGATTGTGTTTTAAACGATTTTTGGCTTGTTAAAGCTGCCTCTTCTTCTTGCGACCTATTCAAATAACCTAATGCTATTAAATTGCTCAATCTTCCGGGGAAAGCTTGAGTAGAAATTTTCAAAATGTCTTCTTTTTTTGTTATCCCATGCTTTGCTAGTTGCGGTACATAAAATTTATTTATCCATTCCATCGGATATTGTTGCCATAACGCGTAATCTTTTAAGTGACCTTTTTCATCCGTCAATCCTAAGTGGCGCATTAATATCCTAGCCTTTTTGCCAGTGTGCATATTTTGCCCGCGAACAAACAAGCTATTCATTACTCGCATCATAGCCCCTAATTGTGAACCTCCCGTTTTTTGAATTACAGGAAGAAGTTCAAATAAACCCTTTTGCGACATCATCGGTAATCCTACAGAATATCTACGTGCAAACCCATAGAGATCATAACTTGCTATTTTGCCTCCTTCTCCACTCCACATTTGCTGAGCTACGTCTAATCCTTCTTTTATTTTTGAAGCTTTATGACTATTTTCATACAACTCAGCAAATCGGACTACGTTCATTTGGTCTACATCTGTAAACTTTCTACCGTGAGTTGTGTATAAATTTTTATTAGCAAATGTTTGTTTAGCTAACCAAGGAGCTAAAGCAAGCGCGTCTTTTGCATGTCTACTTACCGCTGCTGCCTCTTGTACAGCAGTCAAATAATCAATATTAGAAACGCCTGGGATATTTTGATTCGCAGAGTCGCTCAATGCATTTGCTACAAACTTTTGGCCAAAACCAATTCCTTTTAGTGCCATCGTTTGAGCCTGAACTGATGAACCTGCATCAAAAGATTTTTTTAAAAGAAAGCCAGTACCCAATGCCGCTATTCCGCCCATTCCACCCATCGCGCCAGCACCAATAAGCCTTGATGCGCCACGCATTTCTGCTCCATGCGCAAAAAACCCCGCGGGGCTATGTCGATATCCCCCATGCATTCCTCCACCGCCTCCGCCCCCAATTCTTCCCATTGTTCCTTGCGTTGCAATAGCAACGCCGAATTGATGCGCTTCCGCAGTAGCTCGATTCATTTTCATCGTCAAACGATCAAACCGGTTTCCAAGCGTGTTTATTTTAAGTCCGGCAGTATTGATAGTTGATGACATGCTTTTAAAAACAGTCGATGTTGTCTCAAATGTTCGATTGAATCTTTTGAAAAGTTCAGTGGTGATTTTTATTTTTTCGTTAAGTTTGTCCATGACTTTAACAAGTTCATTAAATTTTGTGTAAGCAGTCCCGTGAACATCAAGTTTTATGCCTATTTTGTAGCTGTCTTCTATATTCATTACTTGCGCCTTAAAAATTCCATAAACGATTTAAAAAACAATGACACTGACTTTTTACCATGCGTATGATACGTTGCTAAGAAAACAGGCCTAGGTGGTATACCTTTTCCCCACCCTGTCTTTGTTGTTCCTTTTTCTTGGTAAAGCATAATAATATCTTTTGAGCCTATAATAGCCTGCTTTCCTTTAACTTCTGCTTTAACGCTTTTTCTTAATGTGCCGTCACGCAAAAGTGGGTCATTAGCTGTATATCCTTTTGAAACCCTGTCCTTCTTTGTTGCCTCTGCTAATTGTTCCCAACCTGTTTGATAATGCCCGAACTTTGCTTTGACTTCTTTTTTCAGCATCTCTGCGCTTACTTTTAATGATTTCTCAATGATTTTATTTTCTTGATTTTCAGTAAATTTAATTTTACGTTTAAAGAACGTATTAAACTCCTGAAAGTCATTAAAGTTTTTACGCATTAGGCGGCTCTTTATACCTCATCAAATCAAAATCAAAATGTTCATTATCAGGAAGCTTAAGCTCACAAAAAATAATACTGTACCCTGCTGCTTCATGTTGCGATAAACACATAGCTACATCATACGGAATGCCATTTTTCACGAGCCAAAGACGTTCTCGCAAAGCGACATTCCTAGCTATTTTTTTACTGCTTGTTTTTCCTTTTCTTCTTTTTCACTCTCTGTTGATTCATCGCCCATTTGATTCATCATAAATTCAAAAATAGCTTGTACGCCTTCGCTACCTAGTTTTCTAGCTATAATTTCAAGCTCTGCTTCTGTTCTAGCAGGCGCAATATGGTCTCCGTCAATTTCTTTTACAAATAAAGTTAAGTAACAGCTTTCATAATACTTTTTATTCTTTTCATAAATCGCGCCAAAATTGCGTTCAAAAATCATAGTGTCCACAAAATCTGGCGTTTTAACTTTGAGCTGTCGACCATTGCAATCTATAACATCCATAGTCTTTTTTGAATCTTTTACAACTCTTTGTGATGGCGTCAAGTCGTCTTCTTTGTCTTTATTAATGTGTACCTTAGCCATATTTTACCTCTTTTTAAAGTTAGCAGCTTGCCATGAAATGCTTTGTGTCACATACCCTTCCCCGCTGAATGTACCAAAATTTTCAACAAGCAAAGCAACGCCTAAGTATTGTTCTTGCGTTACTGAGCCGTCTGCCTCAGTAATTGTAATTGAGATAGTTGACGGCTGTATATTCCGCCCCGCTAACCAACCCGCATCATAAGCAGACCAAAAAGACTCAACTAAATTAGAGTGTCTATCTAATTCAAACGTTCCAGAATAACCCGTTGGCTCTGCGTACATTGTCCGCGTACTGTTTATGAGTACCGACTTCTGTATAGTACCTTCTGGCTTTGCTGAAAATGTTTTTGTCTCAATCGGTATATTTAACTCACCATCCGGAGTATGGACATTAAGCGTAATATCTTTACCGACTGTTAAACCATTTGCACTCATATTCTACCCCTATTATTCTGGCTGTACGCTGGACACTTCGAGTAATCCAGTTTGTAAATTTACAAGGAACGAAACAATCACTCTAAAAAATGCGACTCGAACATTCATAATAGCTATCCCATTTCCGATTAACGACAAATCAACAGCTACAGAATAAGCAGTGCCATTTGGATTTGATGAACCAATCACTTCACGCGTTTCAAGATTCGCTAGAAACGATTCAACAACTGTTTTAGAGCTCTGTATTGTAGTTGCGTTTGCGATTTGACCGATGTACGCGCCAAGTGTATCACCAATGCTGAACGCTAAAAAGTTAGTTAGCCTCGTGAATTCATCGCCGTTCGCAAGTATATTGCTGCCTAAGTTGCGTCCTGTTTGCAATCCGTAATACGGACCGCCTACACTCGGTGCTGCGATTACATCTAAATCGTTTTCGATTAATTGGATAATATCTGCTTGCGTGTATTTATAACCCGCGTTGTTGCTTTGCGTAGTTGTTAAAATAGAGCTTTCAATATTTTTATTTAAACCCGATTCTTGCGGCGGAATAATCGCTAAAATTGCTGCTGCTAACGCTTGCTGAGTAATGAAACGTTGAACTTGATTAAAGCTGTCTTGGATTCGCACCCAGTCGCCGATTAATAATTTTGCCCACTCGTTATCAATTCCAATCGCTTTTTTTGCAGCTATTGCAGCAGTAATCCCGGAAAAGCCATACCCACCTGACGGCATAGACAACATCGCATACGCGCCGTTAGATTTTGCAAAATTAGCTTGCGCGATAAAGGTTGTCGAATCAGTAACGTTTGCAAGAATTAAGATGTCAAACTGCGCTGCGCTCAGTGAGTACATGCCAGTAAGCGGCTGCGTATTTAAACCAATCATGTCTGCTTCATCAACAGTCGCAGAGCCATCTAATCCGCCCGCAAGCGTAGTAGATACTAACGCTGGCGCATCAGTAGACAAGCCTGCAATTGCAGTAACTAACTGTGATGGTGGCACTTGCGTTCCCTGCCCAAGATTAATAGCATCAACAATATTTCCCCATAGTGCTGCACCTGTCCCGCCAATGTTATCAAAAACTTCGGGGACTGTTGCGCCAACGCCAATAGGCAACAATATTTGAACTCTAAATGTTGGAGCCGCTAAAGTTGAATTAGTTCCAGCAGAAACAATAACATTAATGCTATTCCCAACGGTTCCAGTATATTTTGCTGTAAGAGTCGCTCCGACTACAGCAGTTGGTGACGCTACGTCTTCTAAATCAAGTTCAGCAAATTCTTGATCGCCATCTGCGACTCGAACGCATTGAAATGCTTGTGCGCCTACTGACGCAGCAGCCATAACTTGCGTACCTAAATCAAAATTATTTGTTTTTGGCGTTCCAAAAACTTGTATTTGTTGCGTTAAATTACTCACTGCAACAGGACTGTTTAAAGGTCCCCAAGATGCAGTTCCGACAACGCCAATAATATTGGTTGGAACTCCATTAACTGGAGGAGTTGGCAGCACTTCTGCGATATAGACGCCGGGCGCTACGAGTGAATTGGGGTTTACTGAACCGCTCGATAAAATTGATGTCATAATAATTTGCTCACTGTAAAAGGATAGCTTCCAATAGTCATATCATATTTAAAAACGTTTGTTCCATACTCGATACTATAAATTAAATCACGTCTATATAAAATCATTTTTTCAAATTGATCCTGCTCGTTTGCTTTAACGTATTTAATATTGCACTCCGTTTCATCTAAAAATCTAATTCTTCGAATGTCGCCTAACAAAACATCTACCGCATCCGCTAGCGCATCACGCGTATTAGGATTAGGAGTCCAAACAGAAACGTAAAACAATTTTGTTTGCCGCTTTATTTCTTTGACGGATGTTCCGCGCGTTGAAGTTCGTCCAGTTAACGTTAAAACTTCCCCTGAAATCGTAATCACGTTTAACAAAGATGTTGCACTTGGCAAAACGCTTGTTAATCCTGTCGCTACATCGTCAATAGTATCACCTGCTTGGACTGCGTAATAATACGTTTCACTATTTAAAATAATCAACACTACTTGCGGTGTATCCGTTGTACCCGTTAGCGTTATAGTGTTTCCTGCTATATTTATAAAAATAGTAGGTAAATTAATACTTACATCTTGATACTGAACTGGAAATCTTGATGTGTTTTTATCTGACGCGCCTACCGGAAAAACTGTTATTTGAGAATTTCCTGCAAGCAAATCAATATCAAGCTGTTCTGAGATGGGCCAACCCGGTGAAATCTTAACAAGCGTACTAATAATTGATGGCTGAGCGTGTCCGTTTGGGTAGACTACCTCGTCTATTAACTCGCACAACCTATTTTGTATTTGCCTTATTGTTGCCATTACGTTCCAATAAATTCCGCGTTACATCGCCAGCCAAAATCTGTTAATTCAGACGACACAATAACGTATCTATAATTATTGTCATCTATAATGATATCTCTATTTTTATAAATAACTCCGCCAAGATTAGGCATTAAAATTATAAATCTGGGTAACATCGTATCAGTTGGTAAATTTAAATCATTTTTTCTTCCAATTCCTTGGTTCAAAATTGAAATCGGCAAGTTTTCTGCAAGCGTAATACTTTTTCTTGGGACGCTTGGCGTAGTCGTGTATCCTGCGTATTCATTATTAAATCCGGGTCCTACGTCTTGCGTTGCGCGTTCAATTTTAACAACTCGATTGCATTCTACTGCTAAAATCGGCAAAATTAATTGTTTTCCAATCACAAAAAACGTTAATAATTTACCTTCTAAATCTGTAAACTGGAAATAATCCCATACATTAAATCCTATAGAATCGGGTGGTTGCCTTGCGTCCCCAAGCATTTGCCAAACAGCATTTCCATATCTGTTGGCTTTCATATAGTCCCAAGTTTGATTTAAACTTACCTTGATTGTTCCAATTTTATTTCCTACAACAATCGGATTAAAAGGCGTAGCAGAGCGATAAAAATCACTATCAAGCCCTAGATGTTTCGCTGCTTTTCCATATCCATAATATATTTTACCCTGTATATACGCTGCGTTAGCCATTAAACTACAATCCGCATTTGTCCATCCATGATGTCTGGCCCAAAATAAGAGCCTACTAATCTACACAAACGCTTTCGCCACCACGTGTAATTTTGCACTCTTTCTGAAAGCTCTAATTTATTTCTATACCAAACTGCTGCCCGTGATGTATCTGAATTTTCTCTTACGCCATAAATATCTTGTTCAAGTTGATCAAGATTTGGTAAAAACTTATCTCTAACCATCGCTTCAACTTCTGGAGATTGCGCACGCATCACAAATTCTAATTGCCCAGAAACCCATGTACTACGCAGCCAAAAATTTGAAAGCGGTTCAGCACCATAATCAGGGAAGCCGCAATAATGCCGTATTTTCGCTTTCTCTTCATCAGTGTAAGCCACTTAAACCTCGATGATATCAATCGGCTTATTTGCCTTTTTCATATCTCTAGCTAACGATTCATTTTTTATAATTGTTCCGCGGGAAAAATGCGACATAACAGACGAGTGAAAAGGAGAAGGCTTTACAGGAAAAGAAAAGCTATTAATAACAACAGCTTTTCTAAACTTATTAACTTCTGCTTTTCGAAAAGAGTCATCATGCTCATTATTGATTGATGACTCTTTGTTTTTCCTCGGTCTACCACGTGACATTATGCAGTCTCAATAAATACACCGCGTTTATAGTAAGAGTTGTTAGCAGTACGGATAACACTAGAGTTGATAGTGCTATCAGTCGGAACAGCCCACCCAGCGATGTAAGACCATGCTTGATTGATAAATAAAGCAAGTTGATCAATCTGACCGCGCACAATCATACGAATATCGTCAGCGACGTCAATATTGTATAAAGCAGGGTAAGCACCACTTTGACGAGAGATGATTGAATTCATGCCTGCATCAAATCTATCTTCAATTGCAACACCTTCGCCGCAAACAAATGGACGCTGAATAATCATGTTATTCAAATTTTGAATTGGCGGCTCATTTGTTCGAATGAATCGAACGCCCAAACCTTTAATCAAAATCATTTGGTCATATTCTTTAGAACCATTTAATTCAGTACCACGGTACAAAATTTGAAATTCTTGGTCTTCAAACAATTGATTAATAGATTCTGGTGACAAATAACAATTGTAATAACCGTTAATTCTTGGAATTGCATTGTTGCTTAACGCTGTTACTGCAGCTCGAATATGGCTAAATTTTAGAATGTCGCCACTTGTTAAGTCTTCTGTAGCGGCTCTTCCGTTTGGTCTAATAATTGTTGGAGAGTATGCGCCAACAACTGCATTTCCAGCGGTTCCGTTTGCAACAGTAACGTTACCCGAAAATGTCAATGTACCAGAAATACCGCCTACTTCTTGCGCTGTTGAAACGTTAACAATATCAGCTACAGCTCCTATCAAAGTGTAAGTAGTAAAAGTTCCGCCATCATTAAACGTGACGGGCATAGTCGCAGCAGCAGAAGTTGGCGTAGGTACGCCATTTAAAATTACTGTTTGAAATCCCCGGATATCATTAACATGAACTGCCGCAGCAGGCGCACCAAGAGTCGCATCTACAACAGTTTGGCCGTTTAAATACGCATCTAATAAACGTTTTAATACAATTCCGTTCAAAGACCGCATTGCTTGTTCGCCTAGATTTGTTTGGTTTAATAAAAACAAACTTGCGATAGCTGTTTCATTATCAGCTAAACAAAGAGGGTCAACTGCACCAGCCCAAAGCTCAACTGTCGTAGTGTATTGCTCTAATTGAGTTTGATTTTGTGGCAATCCATTATCAAGTGGAACGTTAGTTGCTGGGTTGATTGGCGTAGTAATTCTTGGCAAACGACCGGGTCTAGTACGTGTTATTGTAGTACCAATTTTTTCCATAAAGGGAACGCGGATTGCTGCATCTCTATAGCCTAGTTCAGCCCGTAAAGCTGATTCGAATCGTCGCTTAAGCATTCCTTGTTGAACTGCTATATTTAAATTGCCGGGTAAAACGCTAAATTGCGGAGAAAACATTATATTATCCTCATCGGGTTTGACTAACTAAATCTCCATGGCTGTCTAAACCCGATGAGAACATGTATAAATAGATAATATAAAAAAAAAACTAATAATGCAACATCTTTATAAAGAACTGAGCCATTTTCGCTCATGCTCTGCATATTGCTCATCAGTCATCTTAGATACGATATCAGTTTGATTGCCTGAGCTGCTAGCTGGATTTGGTTGATGAAACACTCTTGAATTGGAAGTGCTTACTTCTTCAAAAAGATATCCCTTTTTTTCTTTTAAAGCAGATAACGCTTCATCTACGCCTAAAACATCACCATTATCGTCAATCTTAATTGATGATAAATCAGCTAGTTGAATATCGTCTAAATCACGCAAGCCGTATTTTGCAGCCGATACCTTAAGCTCAGCGCGTAATATTTTTTTATTTGCTTTTTCTTGTAATGCTTTTACTTCTTCTAGAGCTGCTTTTGCACTGTTTTCAGTTTCTTGCATTTTCTTCGAAAGCTCTTCGTTTTCGTGTCTTCGCTTTTTGTTCTCATCGCGTAGCTCAGATACGTACCCATCAGTTATCTGGCCCTTAGATTCAGGTTTATTAATTACCTCTTTTTTTTCTGCAGGATTTTCCTGCATTACTTCTTGATTAGCTGTTTCTTTTGGCATAGTTCCCCCGTTAGGATTTAAAAATCTCTTGTACTTTTGGCTGAGTATCATCTATAAATTTCTTTTGCTCAGCGTTTATTTTGTTAACTTCTTCTTTGACGTCATCTATTCCGTATTTTTCTGCTATGGAATAAACCGCCGTTTCTTGACTTAAGATGCCTGCATTTTTAAGCTCTCCTAAAGTTAACGCTTCTTTGTGTTTATCGTCTGATGAGTCATCAAACCAATTCGGCCAACGCAAACTTATTGTAACATCTTCTTTTATCGAGCCTTTGTTAATCACTATATTTTCAAATTTAATTTCCCTTAATTTCAAAATTTTAATTATCATTTTAACGACTTCGACAAGCCCAAATTCTCCGTAGCTTATTCTTAATCTTGATGCTAACAACATAACGGGATGATGCAGCAACTCTAATGCTTTTCCGCTTCGCGCATTTATTCCGCGCTCTGCTGTTGACCTATTCCCATGTATGTTTTCTAACGCTACATCTCGTAAAACTTTTTGGTACTCAATCGATGCCCTGCAAGCATCGCCATTTATTTCAATCATTTTTGCGTCAGAACCTTCACCACCATGCAATATTTGCCCTGTTCCCGGGCTTATATCCCCGCCAACTATTGAGTCAGGATTTTTATAAAACAATAACGGTTCTTGTGAGTATGTCAGACCTCTCGCGCATTGGCTTAATTGATAATCCAGCTGTATGTTAGTAGTGATAGCTTTTTTAAATGTGCTTTGTCCATCTATAAAATCACCGCCAGAAAGGTTTCTAATCCATAAAACTGGAACAAATCCTAATCCATGTTCAATCGTCAAATCTTTATCTATTTTTGGTTTAAAATCAGCTTTTTTTAAATCGTCAGGCAAATAAGGGAGATAATACGTTTCATTGTTCTCATCCCATTCAGTTACAATCCAATAATCAAAGTCCGGCTTTTCAATCTTATATCCCTGCGCCATTAAATCTGAGCCTTTGCACTTATATTTTTGAGTTAACTTTACTAGCAAATTTGGATTTTTCTTATCAAAAACAGGCGTTAAAAACTCTGTGTGAAGCGATTTGTAGTAAATTTTAGAATTGATGACCTGTATCAATAAAGCTGCGCTACCCACGCTTCCGTCGTGCGCTAGCTCTATCATAGTATCAGGTAAGCATGTGCGGTTTACAATGTCGTTAACAATTTCTTGTGTTTTTTCATCGTCGATATCAATTTGCGGGAAACGTCCCTCTCCAAAAAGAAAAGAGACGCTGTCATCTACGACCGTATTGCACAGCGTTGATATCACTGACGGCCTTCGTTGTGACATCGGAATATTTTGAGCTGTGTATGCGCCGTCATAACCTGATTTATTAATAATTTGGCCAAATGGATACTGCAATACATCGTATGCAGTACCATTCAAAAACCTGCGCAACATCGCTATCGTACACGCCCTGTCTGGATAGTCTTTATCCCGCATATTAAAATACAATTCTTCGAAATATTTATAGTCCACTTTTACCGCCCAAAAATATCATAATTATCTTGCGTGTTTTTATTTATCTTTATCTTTGATAGATAATTAAGTGCAAGCGTTGTCGCGTCAACATCGTCATCATGTGACGCATAGGGAAATCTTGTTAGTGTTTTGATGTAATCATCAGACCAATCAGATTTTAACACATTAAATTTATTTTGTTCAAAAAATCCTAAGCAAGCATGAGTACGGACAATTTTATCAGTATCTGCATTAACTGCTTTAAATCTTAGTTGAGTCTCAAGCTTTAATGACTGTATCAAACTTTGCCCGCTTGCTTTATCTTCGATTAATCTTATATTTGCGTTGTACTTAGCTGATTCTGATTTTATTTTTTTAAGCAATTCTGGGTATTCAAATTTCCCTTTTAGTCTGTCAATTACATATACTTGGCCGTTCAAGTATCCTAAAGTTATCCCAACGCTGTAATCGTTTGTCTGCCCAGTTTTAAACGCCGTATCATACGATTGTATTATAAACGTGAAATCTTTTGGAGCAGAATCAACGACATTAATCCAATTTAACTTTATTATTCCACCGCCTCGCGGAACCGGCGATTGCTGTAACTGAGAAGCTGTACCGTAACTTCCCAAGTCAGATTTTAATTTGTCTACAATAGCTCGCGGAAATTGCTTATCAAATAAAAGCTCTCCTTCTTCTGTACGCCTGTCTTCAAATCCTATTTTTGTCACGCATTTTCTGTCTTTCTCAAATTCCATAGGCAACATCAAATGAGTATAGTTGCTTTCTGAATTAGATAAAATCATACCGCTTACATCATAGTCGTTGAGCCGTTGCATGATGACCAAAATAGCTGACTTGCTTGGAGAGTTTAAACGCGTTGGGACTGCTTCGCGAAACCAAAGCGTTGTGCTTTCCCGCTTAGCGTCACTGTTCGCGCTGTCAACGCTGTGCGGGTCATCTATTATCACTCTATCGCCACGCGAACCTGTGATTGACCCTGCTGCTATCGCTTCTCTAAAGCCCGTCATTGTGTTTTCAAATTTCCCCTTTGCATTTTGGTCGTTAGCAAGTTGTATGTGTCTAAATCTATCTTGATACCAGTCTGACACAATTAACCTGCGCATTTTAACGCTGTCACGTACCGCAAGTTCTTGCTTGTGAGACGCGCATAAATAACGATAATGACCTAGTTTCCTAACGCCCCATTCCCATGCAGGCCAAAAAACATTTAATAATAACGACTTCATGCACCCGGGTGGAACGTTAATCAATAGACGTGTTATTTCCCCGTCAGTAACCGCTTGCAGATGCTCGCACATCGCATCAATGTGCCAGCCGTGCACGTATTCAACGGCGGGTTCTAAGACGTACCACGCATCACGCACAAAGTTGCTGAGACTGTTGTAATAAAGCCCTTGCGCTGCTTGCGCTCTTGCTCTGTAACGTAATTCTAACTCAGCGAGTGCTGCGAGTTGCTGCATAAGCTGCCATTTCTTTTAGCTCTTCGTCCGTTTTATTTTTTACGTCAACAGACCTCATTTTGTGTTCAATTTTTTCAGATTGTCCCAAAAGCTGTTTAGCCTGCCATTTCATCATTGCTACGTCACCGGACATTGACGTTTCAAACATTTTTACTTTGAGCATTGCTTTCCCAGCGGATTTTTTTTCCCGCGCATAATCGTCCCAAGTCATTTTTTTTTCTTTTACGCAGTGTCTGTACAAAGTATCTTGGTGCATGCCAAGATAAGCTGCTATCTGCCTGCCTGAACAATGCGCGTTTAAAAGATAATCCACTTTTTTCCAGTTAACATCTACTTTTTGTCGCCCTACTTTTTTCTTTATTTTTAACATATTTAACCCCGATATTCAAAAGATGCTGTTAGTCTGTTAGAACTCTTGGAATTGTTCAAGGAATCAAAGCTCTGTTTAGCACTTGTCACGTGCGATGGTTTCCGCGTCATATGCCACTTTTCCGATTTGCTACGATAATGGATCATAGAGGGGTGCCCTGTAATCGAAATAAACTTTTTACTGTTCGACTTTAACCAATTACCTAAAAATTCAGACAATTTATTTCCTATTCCAACGCCTTGGTAATCTGGCAAAACAACAGTTCGATGCTCTCTATAAAAATTTCTTTTTGTCGGATGCACAAACGGAAGCGCAGAAGTCATAGCAACTGGAATTTTATTTATTTCTGCGACAAAAACTATAGCTGACCTATTAATATTTGCGCTCAAATAGTGATAGTCTTTAAACAACTCCCACGCTTTATAATCAACTCTGAATATATCGAGTTCAATTTTTGGTCGCCGAAGCGACCCCCATTTAAATATTTTTTGAGATATGTCTAGCACCCAATCGGGCTGTAGCCATTCTTCTACATCATAATGACACGTAACAGCCACAAATTTTTTATTTTGCTTTTTGATGTGTTTCGAAACTGCGTAGCTTCCGATTTTTGCAGCATTTCGGTCTACTACTGATGTAAACTCATCAAAAACTATGATTTTATTTATTTCTAACAAACATCGTGCAATTTCTGCTTTAAATTTTTGACCGTTTGATAATGCAGAAAATGGCAAAATCCAAGAAGGTGGCGAAGAAAAGCCAACGCTATTTAATGCGTTAACAATGTCTAATACATTTAAATTTTCATCAAAATCATCTAAAAAGCTATTGGCTTCCCATTCAAAAATCTCATGAATGTATTCATTTTTAAATAATTCTTTTGCTATAGTCGTTTTTCCGGCTCCGCTATTTCCAACTATCAATCCAATCTGCCAGTCTTTTTCTTCTATATTTACTTTTAAATCCCAAGATTTTTCTATTTTTTCAGAAACTGGAATATCAAACATTCCAGCAACTTTTTCTGTTCGGAACGTTGGTTTATATTCACAGCGTATTAAATGCTTAATATGCGGCACTTGTACCCTCGACTCGTAAATTCATCGTATAGTTTTTTTTGCTCTGTTTCAGACGTTACATCTATCGTAACTTCAAAAATTGACTCTAATTTTAAAGATTCAACATCTAAATCTGGTTCTTTAAAATCTGGAAAATCCATCCCCCAACTTATTAAATCGTCTGCGTTCCAATCCAGTTTTAAGATATCATAATCCCAATCGCCAAAGCCAATATTATCTTTTATGATAAATTCGTTTTTTTGCTCTTCTGTTAAGTCGTTCGCAAAAATAACAGGAACTTCTTTTAGCCCTGCTTTTTTTGACGCTTGAAGACGCATGTTCCCGCCTAAAACCACATTATCAGAATCAACAACGATTGGTCGAATTGATAACATTTCTGGAAAATCTTTAATTGATTTTACCAATTTTTCCATTTTCAATTTATCGATTTTTCTGGGATTTTTATCGTTTAACTTTAAATCGCTTATTTTTATTTTAATCATAAATTTAAACGGGCCTCACTGCGCAATACAAAGTTGAGTTTTGAGCAGGCGCGACATCTGACACTACAGCAAAATAACGTAGGCCAGCAAAAACAGCAGGAGGAATTTGTATCCAAGCGGCTTCTCCTGCGCCTAAAGTTGGAACAACAACAGAAATTAATAAGCTATCAGCAGTGTTATAAAGCAACGCTGCTGGAACTGTAGTGTCGTTAGTGACCAAGAAATTCAACGTGGCCTCGCTCAGTTGTTCATCAGCTCGTATTGCGCATAATGTCGTTCCGGCACAATCCAAAGCTCCCGAAACCGTTTCTCCAGCCAAAATTTCTAACGTCACATTTTGATTGACATGTACTTCCCGATAATTAGTTACAGTTGCCATATTACCTTTACCTTTTTTTGATTGTTTTATTTGCTAGAATTTTGTTCGCTTTCGCGTCAATTTTTGCTTTTTCTGATTTTGTGAGATTACCCTTTTTTAGCTGCTGAGTTGCCCGCGCTTTTGCGTTTGCTGCGTGAGATTTGTCCGGCATTGGATACGCTCCACGCCCTGCTTCTCCACCCTCTTTATTTTTCCCAACTTTTTCCGGCAATCCAAATTTACTTTTTGGAATTTGTTTTCTCTGGGCCGCGTTTAATTTAGCCATTTTTTGAATCTGTTGATTAACAATGCGTTATATTATCTCGATTGTGATGAGTTTGCAACTAGCTCATATATTCGCATTCATTTGCCCACGCTTCGTCAAGATTTCTCAATTCTATAAGCATCCCGTCATAATTTCGACCGACCGAAATCATTTCAATTTGAGCGTGCATCCCGTCTAAATTCAAAATTGGCTCATCTGTAAAGTTGTATATCCCGTTTTCGGGCTCTACAGATACCGCAGTGTCGTTTAATTTAATTAGTTTTTTTGATTCTAAATCAAACGTAGCAACTATGTAAATTTTCGGGCAATGCGTTTGCTCACCCTGGATAAACGTTGCGCCTAAAATAGAAAATGTATTTGCGTGAGCTGCCGTAAAAAATGACAGAAAAGATAATAATAATAATAATAATATAAAGCTCATTTTTTTCATAAATTACCTAAATTGTAATAGTTCATAACATAACTTAGTGTATCACATCTATACTATATATACTATGATTTAATTAATTCGTTATTATTTTAATTTATTTTAAAAAATTAGTTGACATAGTCTAAAAATTTGATAAAATGAACATATCAAGACAAATTGATAATTAAAAAAAATAACGGAGAATAAAAATGTTTATAGAACTGAGCGGATTACAAAAAGAAATAAAACGTTGGGATGAAGTTAATGATGATATTGTTAATATGGGAGGCATAGGCAGAAAAGTATGGTGCGTAACTGTAGCTGACGCAAAAAATAATCCTGTATCGGGTTACGGGGGAGTTGTAACTTTGCATTTCGGTGTAGGCGAAGAGTCGTTCGCTTTTCCGGAATCATATGATGAGAAAAAAGACGTCTATATAGATGTATATCAATAACTTTATCAAAAAAAAGCAGGGGAATAAAAATGAAAACAAAACAAAATTATGAAATTGGACAAACTGTTAAAGTCGGATTTATGAACTTAATAGTAAAGGCGAACGTTCTCGTCAGAAATAGTTACGCAAACGGCGTAAAGAAAGCGTACATTTTATCAAACAAAGACGATACAGTACATTATTTAAACAGTCCATACGAAGGATGTTCAAGATTAGAACAATATGAGCTTGATTCAATTTTTAAAGAATCAGCTAGATTAGCTGCATTATAAAAATAAAACAACGGAGAATAAAAATGAAAAATGTGAGAATATTATCTGAACAAATTCTTGATGATATAGTTGAGATTTTTGATATAGACAATGGCAATTTTGAACTGGAGCATCTGTACGTTTATTTTAAAGTCGAAGCAACAAGCTCAGTGGGCGAGTCTAAAAACTTTACTATAACTTATCTTGACGGCGAGACTGATGAAACCTGCGATTTATGTGAATCAGGCGAATTTGTAGAATTCATGACTGATAACGATTGTTTTGAAAACTGGGTTTTTGATGAAATGACTAAAAGATTTTATGAAATACAAGAATCTGTTTTAGAAAAATTACTAAAAGAAACTGAATAATGAAATTAACAAAAACAGAATTAAATCAAGAATATGCGGGTACTCAAAAATTATGGGCTTGCAACCTTCCAATTCCGTTTGTTGCCCATTTTTGTAATGCACGTAATCAAATAATAATAGACGATGAATTAACTTTAGACGCTTACTATACAGCGATTATCACAAAAGATAATGAAAAATCGTTACTGACTGAAAAAAGTCATTTACTCCTGCATTATATTGATAAATTATACGAAATGGATTTTGAAGACGTTGATTATATAAACGATAAATTGCAAGAGCTAAAAGAAATATACCCCCAAATTGACACTGTTAATAAACTTTGGGAATTATATGAATTTTTAATGGACAACAAACCAAGCTTTTATGAATTTTTAGAAAATTATTCTTGGGATTTAAACGACTACAACGACATGGGCGATCATCTCGAAATAATACCATGTTAGTAAATAAAAAAGGCGTAAAAATGAACGTTATATTATCTATAAAACCACAATTTGTTAAACAAATTTTTAATGGACAAAAAAAATACGAATTTAGAAGGGTTATATTTAAAAAATATAATATAAAAAAGGTAATAATTTACGCATCTTTTCCTGTAAAAAAAATAGTGGGCGAATTTGAAATTGAAACTATTTTATCAGATTCGCTTAGTGACTTGTGGTATAAAACACAAGAATTTGCAGGGATTAACCAAGATCACTTTTTTGATTATTTCTCAGGGAAAAAGATTGGATTTGCTATAAAAATAAAAAAATTAAAAAAATATAGGATTCCAATAGATTTGTTTGATCTGTACGGAATTAAACCACCCCAATCATTTTGTTATATTTAAGGTAATACGGTTTGAATATTTTTAACTTATTTTAAAAAATTGTTAAAATTAGTTGACACTTCCAATAATTATGTTAATATGAACATATCAAGACAAATTGATAAAACAAAAAATAAATAACGGAGAACGAAATGGCGACTTTAGTATCAAAGAATGAAAAAGAATCAATCGAGCTGCCGGGTCAAGCGTTCGCTTTAAAAAACGGGGATTATCTCGTTATCGCTGAGACTCAAAGAGGGATTCATGACGCTATTGAATTTTTAGAAAAACATGGAGTTTCAGAAATTTATTTCACTTTTGAGTCTGGCTATAAATTTAACGAATGGGAAATATTGCAGCATTCTGAATTTGGCTCAGCTTATGCATTAAGATTTTCAAACGATTATATTACACTTTAACATCAGAGAATAAAAATGAAACACATTAAACTACCGTTACTAATGATATCTTTTACTTTACTAGTCGGATGCTCACAAATCACAAAAGATATTCTGTGGGCTAAATTCTATTATGATTTTGTATTTCCGTTTTTAATTATTGTAATTATTTCCGCGACTCCTTTTATAATTAGCATAATTAAAGGGCTGACGGTTAAAGATATTCCTTACATAGCCGCGTATAGTGTAATTGCATATTGCTTATACGTAATAGCAAGCGCAGTGATTTAATTATTTAATATAAAAGCAAAACAACGGAGATATAAAAATGAAAAACAAAAATGAAAGTAACCGCGTAATTTTTTTAGAAAATGGAGAACTAAAATCAGGCGTAGTTAAATATGTAAAACACAACAAAGAAGGTTCTACTTTTTTAATAGAATGCGATGAAGACCAGATTAAATATCTAATTTATACTAAAAATGACGAGTCTAAGAACGGCGAGAATACTCATGGCAAATAAAAATATAACTATAGGGTCCACTGTGTATTTTTTTTTCGCTGATGAGATAATCTCATCAGAAGTATTGAGAATACGCATAATAAAAAACAAGCGGATGAAGTATGAGATAGAGCTTGCAGTTAAACTTAATCCGATTTTTGAGATAGAGCTAAATTTAAATAAAGATGCAGTTTTTTTAACTTTAGATGATCTCCAAAATTATCTTAATAATAAAATCAAAAAGTTTAAAAAGAGGCTAGATAATGAACATTAATCACGACTTAGAACAAGAAATAGACAAAACACAAAAAATCATACGGGATTATTGCAGTCATACGCGATTTTTTAAACTAGAAAAAACACAGGAACTACGTAAAGTTGATGTGATTTTGAACGAATTGAAAAATACTTTAAATTATAAAATCGGAGAATAAAAATGGGTACAATAACAAGTAGAGAACTGATTGAAAACAGAGTGTGCGATTGTAAAATTGCAAAACCGAAATGCTCAATACATAAAAATGATAATGATAATGAATGTGAAAATAACTCATATTCGAAATTATGCGATATGTTAAAGCTGGAGCTTATTGCACACATCGCTAGAATTAATGCCATAGAGAATGAATGCTATAATCAATTGCGTGAAAAAAATGGAATTTTAATAGAATATGATGACCTGATTTGCGCATTAAGACAAACGCGAGAAGTAAAAGAATTATACTCACATCTTCAATACAAACTTGACGCTGGAGAATAAAATGCAAAACAAACAAGAAAAAAGAAATATGATCGATAATAAAATAAATATTAATATTGAGTTTTTCAAAAAAAACACAAGAGTATATTATTTAGAGTT
>Ga0210005_1000724_pt1 | contig 24544 bp, 26 predicted proteins | sample CryGey02umfilter_3_FD_183961 | JGI IMG/M metagenome (GOLD analysis project Ga0210005, IMG submission 183961) | Groundwater microbial communities from aquifer in Utah, USA - Crystal Geyser 4/9/14 0.2 um filter (SPAdes) (version 3) | ecosystem: Environmental > Aquatic > Deep subsurface >... | reverse complement strand
GAATATCCGGCACAGCGAGAACAGCGCACGCAGGTCGGACCACAGGCTCACCTTGCGGTTGAGATCGAGATCGATCCAGCGGATGTCTGGCCACGTATCGCGATAGGCAGAGACCCCCTGCCCGACCACTGTCACTTCGAAATCTGCCGCGATGCGCTTGAGCGTGTTGGCCAGATGCCAAGGCACGACATAGGACGCAGTCACGATCCTTACAACCCTTGGTTTCATGCCCGCCTCACTCTGTAGCGTGCTTTTTATCAATGGAGCGTGGCCAGAAACCTTAACGGATCTTTAGCCAGCACGGGGAAATTATCCGGCGTCATGATCACCGGGATCGCTTCTGGAAAATGTTTCATGAACGCGTCCAACCCTTTCGCAGATTTTTTCCGGCCCGATTTAACTTCAACCGCGTAGAGCCTGCCCTGGTAACGGTACACAAAATCAACTTCAGCGTTTTTCTCCCTCCAGTAGAAAAGCTCGCCCGGTAATTGCAGCAACAAGGCGCCCACCGCCAGTTCAAACACACGCCCTCGCTGTTCGGAGTCTGACAGCGCCCATTGTCCTGCGGTCATGGTGTAAAGGGCGGGGCAGGCCATGAGAATCTTGGGGCTGGAGGTGCGCGTCAGCCAACCCTTTGCGGAATATTTCTCAAGCGAATAAATCAGGAACGCACCCGCATAAAGTTCCAGGTAGTATTTGACCAGATCGGTATTGCCCTTGTCCTGCAACTGCCCGAGTAGCTTGGTGTAACTTATTTCCTGTGCCGGATAACGGCAGAGGATTTCAAACGCCTGACGGAACAAGGCCGGGTTGGCCACTTTGCGGTTTTGCAGAATATCTTTGCCGATGACCGCCTCGACAATCGCATCTTTCAGATAGGCATACCAGCGGTCGTAGTCATCTTCAAAATCCACCGTACCGGGATAGCCCCCATACATAAGGTAGCGCTCAAGGTCGTAGCCAAAGGCATCTTTTAGTTCGGTAAAGGTCCAATGAAATATCCGGGTCAACTCAAAACGACCAGCCAGACTTTCGGTCAGCCCGCTCTGGATTTGCAGCGAACTTGATCCCAGCACCACCACACGCAGACGATGTGGCTGCCTGTCCCATAACGATTTGATGGCTTCTGACCAATTGGGAATCTTCTGAATTTCATCAATCACCAGCAGCGTGCCATCCCCCAGCAACAACGCCTTTTGCCATTGCTCCAGCAACCAGGTGCGGTCGGACACCAGCAGATCATCGGCATTGGCATAATGACTATTGCCCGGCATACGTGCCAGCAACTGGCGCATACCGGTTGTCTTGCCCACCTGACGCGGACCGATCAACACTTGGATCAGCGGTGCGTTCCCGTTAAGGCGCTTTTCAAGCTGCGCCACAAAGGCTCGCTCATATGAAGTAGTCATGCGGCAAGTGTATATTTATTTGCAATATCAGTCTAGCAAAAACAATAGACGTATCTATCAATATAGTAATTTGGCAATGCCTTGTAGTTGTCTTCCACCATGAGCGGGGAGAAACTCAAGTTGTGCCATTTTTCCAGACCCGAACAAGTTCGGCCAGACCTGCTTCCATTGAAAGCAGATTACTGAAACCCAGCTCCGCCTCGATGCGGTCAGTGCAGTACACCGTGCGATTGGTCAGCGCGTCGATGCGCGAAGTCTTCAACGGGACACCCGGTAACCAGCCGCAGGCTGCGGCCAGCGCGCGCACCGGCAGCTCCGGCAACCTCATGCGCGGTGTCGGTTTGCCCAGATGCTCGGCGATGATGCCCGCGAATGCTTCAAGCGGGCGATGATCGGAAACGATGTAGGCACGGCCGTTGGCTGGCAGTGTCGCATGGGCACATGCCAGCAACGCATCAACGACATTCTCCACATGCACGTAGTTCGCCGTTGCGCCACGCGGCCCGATGAAAAAGAACAAGCCCTTGTCGATCATGCGGATCAGCTGGAACAGCGACTGGTTGGGCATGTCGGCGCCATAGACGTTGGATGGCCGCAACAGAACGCAGGACAGTTTTTCTGCCGCTGCAAGCACCAGCGCGTCCGCTGCCGCCTTGCTTCGTTCGTAGGCATTGCCCGGTCGGATGTCGGCATCCTCGCGCACTTCGCCGTGACGCACGGCACCGTAGATGCCGGTGCTGCTCAGTTGCACCCAGCGCCCGATCTCGCCGGTCGCCGCCTGCAGCAGGTTGGCCGTGCCTGCCACGTTGGTTTTTTCCATCGCGGCGGCATCGCGCAGTTCGGCAGCGCAGTGGTACAGCACGTCAGCCCCCTGCACGAAGCCGCGTAATGTTTCCGATGCAGAGAGATCGCCGATGAAAATCTCTGCACCCGGTATCGATTCAAGCGGTTTTTTTCTGGTCAGGTGGCGCACGCGGTCACCCAGCGCAACATGCCGCGCCAGCAGATGCCGGCCGATGAATCCGGTGCCGCCGGTGATCGCGATGTTCATGTTCTATCCCTATCCAAGCGCCGCATCGCAACTATTATCAAACGCCGCACGTACTTGATCAAAGAATACGCAAGAAAACCCAGAGTCAGCGGCAGACCCACCAAACCATCTTTATATATTTGCCAATAGGCACCCAGTTCGCCCAGCTCCATTTTCCACAATTGTGCGCTTAACCCATCCTCGCCATAGTCAGCCTTAAATGTTGCGGCCAGCGGGGCGTTAATGAAGGCTGCAGGCACTCCTGAAAGAATGATTTGCAACCAGAGTAAATAATCCTCGATATAGCGCTTGCCCTCCTTAAACCTGAAAGGCAGTTTGCTTTTAAGCATTACTGTCAGCGTGCCGAATGGATTGGAAAGCAACGCACTGAAGTTGGACACAGCAGATACCTGAAAGCTGCACAAAGGCTCTGCCCAATCAGCAGTATCCCCATCAAGCAACACATGGGCATGCCCGACCAGACCGTATTCCGGGTTCCGCATCATGCAACCCAGCTGAACCTCGATTTTCTTGGGATGCCAAGCATCATCCGCATCCAGAAATGCAATGTAGGGCTGCCTCGCCGCATCCCATCCGGCATTGCGTGCGCCTGCTGCGCCTTTATTCTCCTTGAGTGCAATGACCTTCACATAGGCTGAATGCTGCTCTTCAATAGAGCGCAATACTTTCAGCGTGCCATCGCCACTCGCATCCTCTACCAATATAACTTCCGCCGGCTTTTGGGTCTGATGAACGATGGAGTCTATTGCCCGCCAGATGGTTGCAGAACAACGAAAGCAGGGAATGATTACAGTTATCGGCGCGTCACTGGCAACTTTTTGGTCAGGCATCGCCATTTATGAACGCTCGCTTGTCTTGCCAAATAGCAGCTTGGTTAGCTCCCCGACACTGATTAATCGCAGATATACCTTTACCAAAATGGCCTTCAATTTTTCGACGAAAGTAAGTTTCTCTGTGCGAAAAGCCCTATATATTGAAAAGACAGGAGGGGAAAGCGTTACAAAATATAGTGCCGCTATCGCCACGTATCCTTTCTTACTTGCCATATCATATGCGCCGCCAACGATTCTTTTATTCTTGGCCAACAACTCCTGAAATGATCGCGCCGGATGTTGTACGCGAACCAAACTGGAAAAAATGATTGAAAACCCGGCATGCTGTGCCCTGTAACCCCATTCAGCATCGCCACCCGACTTTAGTGAGGCATCAAAACCGCCCACGGCCTCGATCACTTCTTTTCTTGTGAACATATTGGCTGTAATGGCCGCACCATTCTTCACGAATTCCGTCTGCTCCAAGGCAAACAAAGATTCATAAGGCAGCGCAATGTCCGGGCTATTCCCCTCTACGCTGAACACCTGCACCTCACCGCCGATACGTGAAATTGATTCGTCACTCAGAAATATCTTTACGGCACTCTCAATCCACTGCTTGTCTGGCAGACAATCCGAGTCGGTAAAAGCCACAATGTCGCCTCTCACCACCTTGAGCGCCTTGTTTCTTGCGGCGTATGAACCATGCCCGTCTTCCTCGATCAGGATACAGTTTTCGGGACATTGCAAATCTGCAGGCGGCCGGTCTTCAGGGTCATTATTGACCACGACGATTTCAAAGCCCCTTTGAGGATATGTTTGCTGACTCAAGCAGTTCAAACACAACTGCAGCCGCGGCCAGTCACGAAAGGTGGGCACGATGACCGAAATAAATGGTTTTTCAGATTTTTGCAATTCTCAAGACCTGGGATCGGCTGAATAACATATACGCGGCAGCCTCGAGAGTTTTGGGGAACGAATACATACCCTCGCAACACCGGTGCTGTACGTTATGGCTTTCTGGCTTTAACGAAATAACCCGCCGTTTCTCCTTCGCACGACCAATATTTATCAAGCCAGGGGGCAATACGCTGATCAATCTGCCAAATCACAAACATCACCGCAGACAGGATCTTTCGCACCGGCCAGGGCCCCCGAATCAGCCGAGCCGATTGATAGTTAAACTTAAGCACCCACATTGCCCAGAATCCCGTCTGCGGAAATACTTCCACCTCCGCGAATCCCGCTTTTCCAAACATGTATTCCAATCCGTGGCGAGTATAGCGGTAATAATCATAGGGAGCTTCATGCACCCACCACATGAACGGCACTTGCAATACAATGCACCCACCAGGCTTAAGAATACGAAAGGCCTCATTGAGCATAGTTTGTGGTTCACACAAATGTTCCAGGACGGAAAGCGAAACAACTGAATCAGCAGCCTGATCCGCAATCGGCAAAGCCTCATTCAGATCGGCGACAATATCAGCCCTTAACTCATGTTGCGTTCCAGACCAATCCACCCCGATATAACGATTTGCATACTGCAGAAACCAGTTCTTGTATGGCATCTCGCCACAACCGAGATCGTACATAACACCTTTAAAGTTGGGCGATAGCATCTGCAAGAAGTAATCACCAGAATCATAGATGAGCCAGTTGTACGCTTTACGGTTAGCGTGGTGATGACTAATAGCTTTGTGCATCACCGGCCCTTTTGCATTCGATTGAGCTCGCATCTATTTACCCAATTGCGATATTGCTTTTACGTGTTTTATACCCTGCGCACGCGACCATATATTCAACAGAATTTCCTTATTCTTGAGCACGTCATCGCGGCTGAGTGGCGTGTCCAAATCCTGGATCGTCATGCCATCAATAAATGGGGAAAGTTTTACGCCCATGCGTGTGTAGTACCTATAAATCGGGTTCTCCGGTCGGAGGAATACTCTGCCGCCGCGAAGCAACGCAGAGCTTATATTGCCCATAGCCTGCTGCCGAATATGATTCATGACCAGATTACCGCAACCAGATACCGCCTGGTTGTATTCAGCCAGCGGCATGAAACTTATAAGAGGCACAAAAGATTCGCCAAGAATATCTGCGCCAACCTTCAAAATCTTCTCTTTATATTTCATATCACCATAGCTGAGCGGCACGACAACCTTTCTGCCCACCATACCCAGTTTACTCAAGACCCGCATTGCCTCAATATGATTATTGGACGCGGTCGCGGAATTGCCCAATAAGATGTCACGACCCGACAAGTCCTGCAGATTATCACCGCGAAGAAATATATCTTCTGCGCTGTAGTAATTCAACGGCAAAAACTGCGCCCCAAAATTGGGAGCCCCGCGCTGCAGAACCTCGAATTCATCCGGAACACAGCAAGAAAAATAGTTAACTCTCTCAATTAACTTACTATTTATATATTGCCCCGCAATTCTGGAAATGATCGCATTCAGCAACTTTTTTGGAAATTGCTTAACAAATACTCGTTTCAATGACCCGTCCCCGCCCATCAGAGTACTGGTCTCTGGCAAGATGAGTTGCATACCCTTAGCCTGCAGGATGCTGTAGTAATCTGCACCCCATCCCCGCCATAACACAGGCGTATTTTTCGGAAGTTGCAGCAGCACCAATAATTGCTCCAGGCTCGTCAGAAAAAACGAATGGAAGATTATGCTATCTGCTTTCTGAATATCCAGCTTGAAGGCTTCTGACCAAAAATAGTCCCTGCCAACAACTTGTTGCCTATCTGACAGCGCAGCGAAAGATTGGGTTGGCTTGTCTGTATACACACGCCACAGGCTCTCACCGGGTACCGCCTCCTCAAAAATATCCAGCAGGAAAGGCACAAATTTATCGTCGGGCGATATATTCAGTATCATGTGTCCACAGCTCTTTTTGTGATATTGCTGCCAGCTTGTCTCAACGTGATTTTCTTGCCAACACCAGCCTCATCCATTCCGCAGTACGTTCGATACCTTCACGCATGGACACAGATGGCGCCCATTTCAATTCCGCACGTGCCAAGTCGTTGCTTAGGATGCTCACAGGCACATCAAAGGCGCGCGCGGGATGGTAGACCCGCTCTATGGATTTACCCAATACACCCTCAAGCATGTCTAGTAGATTATTCAAGCTCACCCCCGCCCCTGAACTGATGTTAAAAACACCTTTCTGACCGGTATATTCTGCCGCCAGAATAGCTGCCTCTGCCACATCGCGGATATGAATATAATCCCGCGTCACGCTACCATCACCCCATATATCGATTGGCTTTCCAGTTAATCCCCTATGAAGAAACACCCCGACAGCGCCCTGCCCTGTTTTAACACGCTGCCGCTCACCATAAGGATTGGCAACTCTCAGAACAATTGCTTTTATGCCATGCATGCGCTCATACAAGTGCAGGTATTTTTCGATAGTCAACTTGGTAATCCCATACGAAACCACTGGTTCGGTAGGGTGTGTTTCATCAATTGGTATACATTGCGGCATGCCATAAACCGTGCCGCCAGATGAGATAAAAATAATTTTTCCCACACTGTGAGTCACCATTGTGTTGAGCAACTGCAGCGTCCCCACCACATTGCTTTGCACATCGTAAATTGGGTCGTCGTTGGAGCTCTTCGGAAGGGTGGTGGAAACCAGATGAAAGACAATATCGACGCCTTCAACAGCACGGCTCACATCATATGTGCTCAAGAAATCACCAGTGATCCATTCTACTTGCTCGCCATCTTTGAATCTTCTATAAGGTTCAACACGGGGCCGTTCGAAAATTCGTACAGCGTGACCACTCTGCAACAATCGATCAGCAATCGCCGATCCGATAAAGCCGCCACCGCCAAAAATCACACATTTCATGCTATTCAATCTCTCAAGTGCGTTCGCTTACTCATTTATCCAGCCGATGTTTGTCAGGGCACGAAACCACTCAAGCGACATACATCAATGTATATGTCATAATTTTAACGCTTACTATTCGCGCACTCTAGCACATTAGTATTTTCAATCTGTTAGCCACTAATACCTGTTCAAAATGAAAACACTGAAGCGATGCGTCAAGTCCATTTTTAATACGGCCGGTTTTGAATTAAGAAGGACATCTTCATCAGCCGGGCCGCAGGATAAAATGCCCGTAGAGCTGAGCATAGAAGAACAAGAAATCGTGTCCTATGTGATTGGCAACCACCTCTCAATGACGTCACATGAAAGACTATGGACGACCATAATGGCCTGCAAACACGCAGTCAGTCGGAACATAAGCGGCGATTTTGTTGAGTGTGGCGTGTGGCGTGGCGGCAACGCCATTCTGGCCGCTGCACTTTTTAAACTCTATAAATCCCCCAAGCGCGTATACCTCTTCGACACCTATGAAGGCATGACCGCCCCAACCGACAAAGACAGGCAAGCAACCGACAACACGCTTGCGATGGGCAAATATCAGGAAAACAGAAAGGAAACACACAACGAATGGTGCTTCGCTTCGATAGAGGATGTCCAGGAAAACTTCAAGAAAGCCGGCCTCTTGGATGACAGCATCAGCTTTATTAAAGGTGATGTTTTACAAACTCTGTCCATTGAGGAGAATCTGCCGCAAGAAGTGTCCGTGCTTCGATTGGATACAGACTGGTATGAATCGACAAAGAAGGAGTTGGAGATTTTATATCCAAAATTAAGTATCGGTGGCGCACTTATAATTGATGACTATGGACATTGGGCAGGAGCAAAGCAAGCTACGGATGAGTATTTTTCCATTCATGGCAAGCGCCCTTTCCTGCAATACACTGACTACACTGGACGGGTTGGAGTCAAATTTGACTAGCACACCATTATTGCCAATGCGGTAGGGAGAAAAAGCGGCGACTCAAATCGGAACTCAAGCGCGTCACCAAGGTACGCTACATCCTAAAAAGAGCTGCGGTGAATTCAACCGGCAATGCATGCCGGCGTTTCATTACCATAACTTCACACACGTTTATTTGGGCGTTGTCGTAGTTGTTTTACTCTATCAAGCAGACCACGCCTTTCAAGATATGCGACCAAGGCAAGTTTGGGAATCAAGTACCATTGTTTCCAACTGCGGAAAAATTCACGCCAAAGTAACCACAATATCCGCCTTCGTGTAACCTGCGAATCCAGCCCCAACAATGATTCGGCAAAGGAACGCTGTTCAGTTGTCACACTATCCACGGGCAACCTGAATAACGCCTCGGCTTCTTTTGCATACACCTCGTGGAATTCATCCCAGTATTGTGGCGCCTCGCCATCGGGTAAGCACGGATTGGAAATATTGAATAACTTTGGTCGCTCCCCTAAGAAAAAATACGGGATTCCAAGCTCTATGCAATAAGCAACGTGTGAACCCCACCCTTGGGAAGTCGCATAGGAATAACTTCTCACCATACTGTAAAAGCGATCGACAAAGTCGGCTGAATATATGCTACCTGCCGTGACAATGGGGAATCCGTATTGCCTAAGTTTTTTGTGTGTGCCTGCCTTGATGTCATGCATATGAAGGCATAGGACTATAGGGTGATACTTGCTGGGTAATTCTCTAAGTTGTTTGAAGTACTCTTCAGTATCGTGCCCTACCCACTCCACAGTGGGGGTGCTGTGAGTATAAAAAACTATCGTACCCCTAGGCGATTTTGATCTAGCTATACCCCTCATCCGCCTGTAGGGTACCCACGGATGGGCAATCCGCACCACCTTCTTGCCAACATATTCTTTGTACCGCTGCTCTTTCAAAGGATGCCATGTGAAATATATCTTTGCCGTACTCTCAAAATCACGCGGAAACAGCTGAGATAGCAGTCCCACGCCATGATCTGCCTCTACAAACAAAGGCAACACTTTCGGATACCCAACCCAAGTACGAAAGGCTTTCCCAAAACTATACATTTCAGAAGTCCAATAGACCCATTGGGCGCGGCTATTTGCTTGAGATTCGCATGCGAGCTCCAAATCGGCATCAGTCATTCCAATGTCCAATTGAGCTGATGCAATTTTATCTGCATACAATTTTCTATCAGTGTCTGTTTTCATAGGCCACTGTCTGATTTACTTGTGTTGCCCACACCCATCTTGGACACCTGCTGGGGTGGATAACTCAAACTTACCCGGAGCGGCTTCAGTCCGAGGTTATCTCTCACCCACAATGCCTGACGAGTGCTGTCCTTCCCGCCACCAACTCCAATGATGCAATCAAATTGCTGGCCCGGTGCACGCTTGATGGATTTATTCAGGCCAAGCAGAATCTCATAGCGCTCTTGCCAGTCAATCGATTTGGATTGTATGAAATAGTGACAGGCGGGACAAAGCCCTTCTTCCGTAAAGAGCGTGTTGTGCCTGATGTCCGGCTGCAGGCACAATTTGCAGTATTTCATCTAACAATCACCTGGCTTTTGAGCATTGAATCTCTCAAAAGACGATGCCACAACAACATGGCTTGAGCGCAGCAAGGGAACCCCCCCCAATACGGGATAAGCCGTCCCAGTATCGGGTGAATAATATCCGCCGGGACAGGCGACGAGTGCCGCGTGCGTCAAGGGGCAACGCCATTGGATGGTGGAACATTCCTGTGGGTCCACAGCAGCCTTTTCGATAAGCACCAAACCGCTGGGATTCAACGGGTTCACACAATAATCAAGCAAACGATAGCCTCGAACTGTAGCCCCCAGCCTCTCGGCCGTCTTCTTGAGATCGCGAACATATCCATGCTCCCGCATTCTCGCCTGCGCTTCCGAACCGGCCAATTCATATACGGGCTCAACCAGCACTACTGCCCGGCGCGCGACACGCATCAATTCTCTGAGGGCAGCTTCTTCGCGCCCCCCGTTTGGCTCAAGTGAATGCGCGGTGTACACCACATCGACGCTCGAATCTTCCAATGGAATCTCGAAAAGATCGGCAACAAACAATTCTGCCGAAACCTCATTCTCTGCCAGCCAGGATAATCCGTGGGCACAGCGCGACCAGCTGATATCGAAACCAAAGGAATTTTTCGGCGGATTGTCCAGCCGCTTTACCACACCCGCAAGCGTTGTAGCTTCACCGCACCCCACTTCAAGAATCGTGCTTTGCCTGGTGACATACGGATTCAGTATACCCGCCAACTGGCCACACCAGCGTGCACGGGCTGCCGGGTCGGCTTTCGCACCGGCAATATACGTTCCGGCCTGCAAGTCATAAGCAATCAGTGTTGAAATGGGCGAATTGCCAAGCACCCCCGAATTTTTCCGGGCATATTCCATGGCATTGGCACCCCGTGCATATGCGGCGCGCATACCGATCATCAAACGTCCCAGCTCGGTTACATCGTCGTGACTCAGATTATCAGGTTCAGTGTTCATCAATTTTCTCTCGGCTTCATTCATCATGTTTCACGCCAACAAACTCCAGTCCAAAGCCGTGCCGCGCGCCACATCACGCTTTACGCTCTTACCCAGCAACTGTTCCAGATACTTCGGCGGCAAGCCTAGGCCAGGCCGTATCGCACGCACATTTTTTTCTGTCAGCACGTCTCCTGTTTTCAGGTCTTGTACCACATACAGCGAACGGCGGAACTGAAGAGACTTCTTCTCGGCTGCAGACGACCCATAACTCACCTTGCCCAGCGCTTGCCATGCACGTTCGCTTTCAACGACCAGCGCGGCCATCTCGGCAGGCTCCATCGAGAATGCACTATCCACCCCGCCGTCGGCACGGTTCAGCGTGAAATGTTTTTCGACCACCGTTGCCCCGAGTGCGACACTCGCAACAGAAACACCGACACCCATGGTGTGATCTGACAAACCGACTTCGCAGTCGAACAATTCGCGCAGGTGAGGGATGGTCAGGATATTGGTGTTCTCCGCCGTCGCCGGGTAGGTGCTGGTGCATTTCAGCAAAATCAGATCCTTGCACCCCGCCTCGCGGGCGGCGCGCACCGTCTCGTCCAGTTCCGCGATGCTCGCCATGCCGGTGGAAATGATCATCGGCTTGCCCGTCGCCGCCACCTTGCGTATCAGCGGAATATCGGTATTCTCGAACGAAGCGATCTTGTAGCAGGGAACATCCAGACTCTCGAGGAAATCGACCGCCGTATCATCGAACGGCGTGGAGAACCCGATCATCCCCAGCTCGCGGCAGCGTTCGAAGATCGGCTTGTGCCAGTCCCACGGCGTGTAGGCTTCGCCGTAGAGCTTGTAGAGCGACGTGCCGACCCACAGACTGCTCGGGTCGCCAATATGAAACTCGCGCTCATCCAGATCCAGCGTCATGGTGTCTGGGGTGTATGTCTGTATCTTCAGGGCATGTGCACCTGTCTTGGCTGCGGCCTCGACGATCTCTATTGCGCGATCCAGCGACTGGTTGTGGTTGCCGGACATTTCGGCGATGACGAATGGGGCGTGACCCACGCCGATTTCACGGTTTTCGATTTTGACTGACATCATTTAATTCCCAAATAACCTTTTCTCAAAAGCAGGCCGATCATCTGCCCAGCTTGATGCGAATTTAGCAAGGCACACAATATCTTCGTACCCTTCATTCTTTTTGTAGTGCTCGACAAATCGCCCCTCTTGTACAAATCCGAATTTCTCGTGAAGTTTGATTACACCGCCATTGAATGTGAACACCTCGCAACACAATTTACGAATTTTCAGCGTAAGGAATGCGTAGTCGAGTGAAAAGAACTCCATGACGGAACCACATCCACGCGGGACATCAAGTTCACCCAAATAGAATGCCCAATAGCAACGTCCATGAACAGCACTGATGTTTGTGAACGATGCAAAGCCAATTGGTCTAGCCTCATACAAAAACACCAAATAGGCTGCACTTGTATCGACCAGTACACGAGAAAACCATGCGTCATGTTCTTCTTGTGAAATAAAATGGTCGTTATACATATTGCTTCGCACTCTGTCTGAGTTACGCCACTGCAATATTTGATCTTTGTCTTTGATATTGATGGGGCGAATTAAAAAACTGTCGTAATTAAACATAATTGCCGTTCATTATTTCTGCGAGTTCACTTTGTTCAGACATGGGTACTAGCCGCAAAGATGCATTGGAAAGTTCAGTTCGCAATTGCTCATCGACGAGCAATTTATCAATCGCGCGAATCAAGTCAGTTTTCATAATTAATCGAGCGTCACCCAGGTTAATTAGCACGCCAGTAGCGGCTAAATCTATGGCCGCCTTATTCTGATTTTCAGCAAGCACCATGATGAGCGATGGCAGGCCCATTGCGCAACGCTCCCAATTAGCAGAACCTCCCGCTCCTATTGCCATATCCGCCGCCGCCATCAGCTCAGCGATGCGTGTGGTCTGCACATGGCAGACATATCCTTGCTCAACACACGCCTGCTGTATCTGCTCACGATAGGGATGCTGCGCACCGATCACGACATCTATATGCAGCGCTTTATTGCCTATTGCGGCCAATGCTTGAATCGCAAGGCTGGTGTAGTTGTCGGCATCGACCCCGCCAAAGAACACCAATATCTTCTTGACGGAACCTGTGCGTGGTTTGGCGTGTTCACGCAGCTTTCTGAATTCCTCCCGCAGCAAGGCAAAGCGTGGCCCTAGCAATTGCTGGCAATGCGCCGGCACTTTGCCTTCATAACGCGAGCGCATATCCGCATAGTAATTTTGATCCAGCAACACGTCACAATCGTGCTGACGGTCGGCGATGTCGTCGATGACCATGATCTGTTTGGTGCTCGCACGTAACGCGCTCTCCCAACGTGCATCCAGCGCGTAATGATCGACGACGATCCAATCCCAATGCCGGTCAGCCAGTGCCTGTATGGTGGCTTGCGCATCATCTGCCTGGCTTGTACCCAGCCTTTGCGCATGAGCTAGGTCGCCGTCTACCGGCGCTACCGGCTCGCTATCCAGTGAGGCAAACTGCATGCTTTTTGCTGCGAGCATGTCGCGCAAATGCGTTGGCAGACCACGGCAGACGAAGCGAATCTGCGCCCCTTGTTTTTTCAGTGCCTCCGCCAGGGTAAGGCAGCGCATAAAATGCCCCGTGCCGATCTGGCTGGTTGCATCGGTGCGGAAAGCGATGTAGTTGACTGTCATGTCGCCCCTACCGCCCCATGATGATGGGAGCGAGTATTTCTGCGCGCTCCCAGTCATCCGGTGTGTCGATGTCTTGCACGCGCCAGCGCGGAATCAGCACTGGTTTCGAGCGATGATCAAAGATACGCTTGCCCTCTATCCACGCCGCAGGACGCCCCCAGTAGAATTGTCCTGCGTCATGCAGGGCCACGGGCAGGTCTTGCGAGCGTGCCGCGAAATGCTCTGGATAGAACATCTCTATGCCGCCTTCCTTTGTCTGCCTGAAGGCACGGAAGATCGGTGCTGAGAAATCAGTCACGGTGAAGGCGTAATCCCAATCGCCCGACTCTAACGCTTCCCATCCGCGTTTTAGGTCGTCAACTTGCACAAATGGTGCAGTCGCGTAGATACAGCACACAGCCTCAACATCCATCCCCTGCGCCAACGCCCACTGCGTGGCATGTGCAATCACGGGTGTCGTGCCTGCATGATCGTTCGATAACGCTTCGGGACGCATGAAGGGGACTTCGGCTCCCCACTGCTTTGCGACTTCAGCGATCTCTGCGTCATCCGTCGAGACGATGATGCGATCAAATAACCCAGATGACTTGGCGGCCTCGATGGACCAGGCGATCATCGGCTTGCCACTGAATGGCTTGATGTTCTTGCGCGGGATGCGTTTGCTTCCACCGCGTGCGGGAATGACTGCGATTTTCATTTTGCAGTCGCGTCCCGTAATGCTTCGACTACCCGGTCTTGCTGGGCTTCTGTCAGACCCGGATACATCGGCAAGCTGATCGCCTCAGCGTAATACTGCTCCGCTTCGGGGCAATATCCCGCCTTAAATCCCAAGCCTTCGTAATATGGCTGACAATGCACTGGGATGTAATGCAGGTTCACGCCGATGTTTGCCGCACGCAATCTTTCAAACACTTGGCGATGCGTCTTGCCGATTTTGTCGCGCTTCAGCCGTATAACGTATAGGTGCAGACCGGAATATCCATCCGGGTGTTGCCAAGGGGCTGTTACCGGCAAACCAGCCAAGAGCTGGTCATATCGATTAGCGATGGCATGGCGCTTTGAAACAAATTCGTCCAAACGTTGCATCTGGCTCAAGCCTAGTGCGGCTTGCAGGTCGGTCATGCGGTAGTTGTAGCCCAAGTCGATCTGTTGGTAGTACCACGGGCCATCCGGCGCATGGGTCATCTCGTTCACGTCGCGGGTGATGCCGTGGCTGCGTAGCAATTGCATGCGTTTGGCCAACTGCGCATCGTTGGTCATGGCCATACCGCCCTCGGCAGTGGTGATGATCTTGACCGGGTGGAAGCTGAACACGGTGATGTCGCTGTAGCGGCAGTTGCCGATCAGCTCATCGCGGTATTTGCCACCGATGGCATGCGAGGCGTCTTCGATGATCTTGAAACCGTATTGTTGTGCGAGTGCGTGGATTGCCACTATGTCGCACGGCTGCCCACACAGATGAACGGGAATCACGACTTTTGGAAGCTTGCCATGTTGTGCGACATGCGCCAACTTCGCTTCAAGCTGCTCAACACTCATGTTGTAGGTACGTGGATCGATGTCGACGAAGTCGATGCTCGCCCCGCAATAAAGCGCGCAGTTCGCGCTCGCAACAAAGGTGATCGGCGATGTCCAGACGATGTCCCCCGGTCCGACATCCAATGCAAGGCAGGCAATATGAAGCGCACTGGTAGCGCTGTTGACCGCAACTGCATGGCTCGCACCGCAATATGCCGCGAGGCAATTTTCAAAAGCAGGAACAGCGGGACCCTGCGTCAGAAAGTCGGATCGCAGCACATCCACCACAGCCTGAATGTCTGCCTCAGATATGTCCTGCCTGCCGTAAGGGATCATTGCTGTCATATCTTGCCGATTTTTTCACGGTTCTGCGCAATCCATGCCTGCAGAGTCTCAACACTCATCCACTCGGCGTTATTGTCCGAACAATAGGTAAAGTCCTCGTCCACTTTCCTGCCATCCTTGATACGGTAGGGATCGCTGCACCACTGATGAATGGCCGGCAGTATCTTGAAGTGCTCCCGGTATTCGTAGGTATAGTGCGCGTCTTCCGCGCCTATCATCTGTTCGTGAAGCTTCTCTCCGGGACGGATACCCACGATCTCGTGTTTCGCGCCGGGAAACGTGGCATTCGCCACTTCGGTTATCTTCATCGATGGGATCTTCTTGACGTATATCTCCCCGCCCACCATGTCTTCAAACGCATGCCAAACCAGATCGACGCTCTGTTCCAGCGTGATCATGAATCGTGTCATGCGGTCGTCGGTGATCGGCAAGACACCTTTGTCAGCGATAGATAAAAAGAAGGGTATGACGGAGCCGCGCGAGCCCATTACGTTGCCGTAACGCACAACTCCGAAGCGTGTGCCATGGGCACCCGCGTAGGAGTTTCCCGCCACAAATAATTTGTCGGACGCCAGCTTGGTCGCACCATAAAGATTCGCCGGGCTGCTGGCCTTGTCAGTAGAAAGCGCGACAACCCGTTTCACACCCTGATCAATGCAGGCATCGATCAGGTTCATCGCACCGATCACATTGGTTTTGACGCACTCAAACGGGTTGTATTCCGCTGTTGGAACAATCTTCGTCGCGGCTGCATGCACCACATAATCCACTCCATCAAGTGCGCGAGACAGGCGGTCTTTATCCCGTACATCACCGATGAAGAACCGGACCCTCGGATCATTGGCATACAACTTGGCCATTTCCCATTGCTTCATTTCATCCCGTGAATAGATAACCATTCTGCGCGGGTTGTATTTGGCCAGCGTCATCGGCACAAAGGTGTGACCGAAGGATCCCGTGCCGCCGGTGATCAGGATGGATGAATTGGTTAACATATTCTTTGACTCCCCTAGTGCGAAACTGCGCAGACAATTCTCAAGAAGAAACGGCTTTTTTGTTGGTTGCAAGCACTTCCAGAGGCGTGCCTTCATCCGCAACGCTGCCATGCTCCAATCTGTAAAGTCTGTCGCAGTGTGCAACAGTGGAAAGCCTGTGGGCGACGACCAGAATGGTCTTGTTGTGTTGCAGTGCCATCACGGCCTGCATCACGCCCTTCTCTGTTTCGGTATCCAGCGCGCTGGTAGCCTCATCCAGCACCAGCACGGCAGGGTCATGGTACAGCGCTCGTGCGATACCGATGCGCTGGCGCTGCCCGCCGGAAAGGCGAATACCGCGCTCACCCACGATAGTTTCCAGCCCGTCCGGCAAGCCTGCCACGAATTCCTCAAGTTGCGCATCCTTGATCGCCCGGTGCACCGCCAGCTCGTCGATCTGTATTTCGCGCAGGCCGAAGGCCACGTTCCGCCTGAGCGTATCGTCGGTCAGAAATATGGTCTGCGGCACATAGCCGATCTGATCCTGCCAGGCACGCAAGTCCTGCTGTATGTTTTGTCCGTCCACCATCACCTGGCCCGCATCCGGAGTTAGCAACCCCAGAATCACATCCACCAGTGTGCTCTTGCCCGATCCGCTGGGACCGATGAAACCGACAAACTCGCCCTGGCGAATGACGAGGGACATGTCGTCCAGCGCCGCGCCGGCCGCGCCTTGATAGGAATAACTGATGCCTGACAAACGCATCTCGGACTGAAACGCGCGCCTAGTGGATCCGGCACCCTTTGCCGGGAGGCCATCCGGATTAAGCGGCCCGAGTTTCAACTCTTCATGCAGCGTATCGATCACCGGGCGGCTGAAACGCAGCGATTGCATCGCCGCCAGTATGCGGTTGACAGAGGGTATAAGGCGGAAGGCCGCTGCGGCGAACAAAGCCAGCGTGGGGATGATCGCACCCATGTCCCGCCCCTGCCAGACCATGCTCAGCACCAGCACTGCCAAACCCGACACCGCCAGCAATTCCAGCCACAACCGGGGGAACTGCTGCAAGGTGACTTGCAGTTGCCCCACACGACCGCTTTGCACATTGTGGGCGTGATACTGCGCAAGGAACTCCTCCTCGCGGCCCAGCAGCTTCACATCCTTGGCACCGCCCAATCCCTGTTGCAGGTGCTGTATGCGCAAACCGTCGTGATACTGGCGCGCCTTGCCCCAGCGTGTGAGGCGGTTGCGGGTGCTGCGGTAGAAGGCCCAGGCCGCGATCCCGAGTACCATCATGGAGGCCAACGCCCCCATCGGCTCCGCCAGCAGCAACAGGGTGGCGATGCCCAGCAGGACCAGAGATTCGGAAGTGATCGCCAACATGCCGATGAGTGCGAAGGTGAACAGGTTCACCTCGCCCGTCACGTTGCGGATCAATTGTGCCGAGTTGTGCTGCAGGTGGAATGTATATGGCTGATGCAGATAGATCGCGAACAGCCGCTGCGATATTTGCACCTGCACCCCATAAGCGAAGCGCGCCTGACGCCAGGCCAGAAAAGCAAGGAACAGATTCTTGACCAGGAAGATGCCAACCAGCCCCATCATCGCCCCCGCGACCAACTGTCCGTGGCCGGGATTACCCAAAGAATCCAAGACAGGCTGCACCGCCGGATAATGTGTCGCCAAGTCATCCTGCATCAGAATTGCGACGACCGGTATGACCAAGCCTATCCCCAGCATCTCCAGCAACATGCCTATCGACATCAGGCACAGTAGCCATAGCGCCCCCTTGCGCTCGCTCAAGGTAAGCAGTGACCTGATCTTTCCGGCCAGTTTCATGCTCTTTCGCCCTCGCCGGTCGTGCTCAAATTTCCTCGTGCTTCACTCATGCGTTTTCTCCAGCAAGCCCTTTTGCTCGGCTTCGCGCTGCACGCACCTTGCGACAATTTCACGCTGCGCGATCTCGTCCAACACTTTTTGTACACACCGCTCCAATTCCTCGCCGGCGGTATTCACTCTCAACTCCGGGCTTTCCGGCGCTTCGTAGGGCGATGAGATGCCGGTGAATTCCGCAATCTGACCAGCCCGCGCCTTCTTGTACATGCCCTTCACGTCGCGTGATTCGCACACTTCGAGCAGGCTGTCGCAATGGATTTCGATGAAGTCGCCGTGTTCGACCATGCCACGCACGCGTTCGCGGTCGGCGCGAAAGGGGGAGATGAAGGCGGTCAGCACGATCACGCCCGCTTCCATGAACAGCTTGGCCACTTCGCCCACGCGGCGGATATTTTCGATGCGGTCTTCGTTGGAAAAGCCCAGATCACCGCACAAGCCGTGGCGCACGTTGTCGCCATCCAGCACGAAGGTGCGGCATCCGCGCCGGTGCAATTCCTCTTCGACCGCGTGCGCCAGCGTAGATTTGCCGGCGCCGGAAAGACCCGTGAACCAGAGGATGACGCCGTGATGTCCATTTTGCGTCTCACGCCGGGCGCGGGTGACGGTGGCGTGGTGCCAGACGACGTTGCTGGAAGTTGTTCGCTGCTGCTCACTCATGCGTTTTCTCCAGCAAGCCTTTTTGCTCGGCCTCGCGCTGCAAAGCCTCGATCTCGGCGCGCAATCGTTCGTATTCCTGCACTTTGATTTTGAGAAATTCTACCGTCATCCGCGCCCGCGATTCGATGCCTTGCGGCGTGAGCAGGTAGGCGTAGGCCAGCTTGTTCTGGCTGTTGCGGAAGTTGTTGATCTTGAGGCTGCCTTTTTCGATCAGTTTGTTGAGGCAGTAGTTGACCTTGCCGAGGCTGACACCAAGCTGCTTTGCCAGCTCGCGCTGGGATAGACCCGGGTTTTCTTCCAGGGTCTTAAGCAGACCGTAATGGGTGGTTTCGTCGAGCATGTTTAGTGTGTTCATTGATTGAACGGTCTTCATTACAACTGATGCAGACGAATCGTGTCAAGGGATAGCACGCCATTTGCTGCTGATTTGTCGGGATGAAGTCAGACATGGGTCAAGGAAGGTCTGATTAAGTCCAAAAGCCGTGGTTCGATACGTTTTCCGTTCGTCCCGAGTGCCGCGCTTGCGTGGTGTATCGAGGGAGCGAACGGAAAACACTCACCACGAACGGACTTAAGGAAACTCTGATTTAGCCTAATTCGTCGTTCCCGCGCAGGCGGGAACCCGGTTAAATCTACAAACTGGATCCCCGCCTGCGCGGGGATGACGACTTACACAGCAGTCAGTTAGTTAGGCGACATCTATTCGAAAAACCGAAATTATTACTCAAGCCAACTCACTGTTGTGGGAGCCCGATTCATCGGGCGATTGGTAAGGTGACCATCGCCCGATCAATCGGGCTTGCACATTTCAGCTTCCATTTTTGTAGCTTTAATTTCTGACTGCTGAGTAATCAGAGCCTCCTTAATCATATCTTCCACAAATTCGATCGCAGAGCGCTCTGCGCTGCAGGCGATCGCAGGCGCAGTCGCTATCTGCTCTTCCCCCGCCACCCCGACACGTATCGCTCTGCGCCTATTTGCCAGCCGCTTTGGCCAGCAGCGTCAATCCCTTGTCGGCTTTACCGGCACCGCGTCTGGCTCGAAGCTGAAATCTGGTTTCCGCATCGTATTCGGCCAGCATCAAAGTGGTCACCTCATCAATCAATCTGTTCAGCGGGGTGCCGCGGGTTTTGGCCAGCGCTTTAAGGCGACGATGTTTTTCGTCTGGCAGTCGAACGGTTAACGCACTCATTTCAAATCTCCTTCAAAAAAACTTCAGGTGAAATAATACGCAGCGATGGAAACTGCAATTCACCGCCGCCTATATCACGCAAATTACGCGTCACGATCACCTCGGCACCCCCGGCAACAGCCAATTCGATCAAATGATTGTCAGCCTCGTCCGGTAAATTCGGGCGCCAGATGTAATACACCCGCGTCCATTCACAAACCGACAAGAAAATATCCAGCAACTCATTGCGTTCATCCAGACTTAAGCTGCAGCGTCTGAATAAATCGGCTCGTCCCATCACATCTTCATATTCGGCAAACAACGCAGTCCCCATCAGCGGCGTGCATTCACCGCGCAAACACGCTGCAATGACCTGATTCGCAGCACCCGAACCCAAACAGGCGCCAAGAAAAATATTCGTATCGACGACAACTTTCATGCGCATTATGGTAGCAAATTTGCCACCATAATACATCTGGTTTGTTGTCGGACTGAAGTCCGACCCACAAACCCTGCCGCTCCCTGTGGGTCGGGTTTCAACCCGACGGGGTAAGAAACTCTTCGAGGAATCTCAACGTGTTTGGTTTTAGCGCCATTGTCGGAATGAAGTCCGACCCACATGTCCGCCGTCCTTTGTTTGCTGCCTGACTTGAGTCCGACCTACAATGCCACCCCTTGCCAACCTTGCCTGATGCCAGTGACCGATTCCGCCGTAGCCCACCCGCACATTGCCATCGTCCGTTTCTCGGCGCTGGGCGATGTGGTCATGGTTGCGGCGGCGGTGCAGGCTTTGCGCCGTGCTCTGCCGGACGCAAGGATTACCTGGATCACCAGCCCGCTGGCATATGCCTTGCTGGACGGAATGGATGGCGTGAACTTTGTGGTGACAGACAAGCCGCGCTCGTGGGCGGATTACCGCGCTTTTTACCGGCTGTTTCGCCAGCGCCGCTATGATGTGGTGCTGGCGATGCAGGCCAATTTGCGCATCAATCTGCTCTACCCGGCGCTGCATGCGCCAGTCAAGATCGGCTTCGACCGTATCCGTGCGCGCGAAGGGCAATGGCTGTTTTGCAACCGGCGCATCCCCTGCCGCGACGAGCATTTGCTTGACGGCTTCCTGGCATTCGTCACCGCGCTGACCGGCGCACCTGCTGCCGCTGCCTGGAATTTGCCGTTGTCGGCGTCGGAATACGACTGGGCCAAACAGCACCTGGCCGCTCTGCCGCGCCCGCTGCTCGCGCTGCATCCCGTTTCCAGCAAGCGCGAGCGCAACTGGCCGGCCGAACGCTACGCCAGGCTGATCGAGCTGGCAGTGAAATTTTTCGATTGCGGGGTGGTTATTACCGGCGGCACGGCGCCGGAGGAAATCGCTTTGTGCGCCCGCCTGGCGCGGGTTTCGCCTGCGCATACCCTGGACCTCTGCGGCCATTCGACGCCGAAACAGCTCGCTGCCGTGCTGGCAGAGGCGAATGTGCTGGTGGCTCCCGATACCGCCGCCGTGCATCTGGCACGGGCCGGTGGCACGCCGGTGGTGGGATTGTATGCGGTCGCCTCCGCGCGCTTTTCCGGCCCTTATCAGCGCACCGAATATTGCGTGGATCACCATGCGGAAGCGTTGCGCGTGTTTCATGGCAAAGAGGCCGACGCCTTGCCATGGAACACCCGCGTCCATCATCCCGATGCGATGGCACTGATCGAAGTTGACGAGGTGATGGAGCAACTGGGACGGGTGTTGTCCGTGCCTGTCACTGAAAATCGGGGAGAGTCAACATGACGATGACGCGCGTCGCATATAACGCTCTGCTCTGGCTGCTTTTTCCCTATGTTTTTTTTCACCTGGCGTGGCGCGCGCGCAAACAGCCCGAGTATCTGCAGCATGTCGGCGAGCGCTTCGGGCGTTATGCGGTGCAATCGGACAAACCGATCCTGTGGCTGCACACGGTCTCGGTCGGCGAGACGCGGGCGGCGGCAACCCTGGTGCAGCATCTGCGCGAACGCTATCCCGACCACCGGCTACTGCTGACTCACACCACGCCGACCGGGCGCGCCGCCAGCGAGCAACTGTATGGCGACGACGTGCTGCGCGTGTATCTGCCCTACGATTATCCGTTCGCGGTGCAGCGCTTTCTCGATCACTTCAAACCGCGCCTCGGCGTACTGTTGGAGACCGAGGTCTGGTTCAACCTTATCAATGCCTGCCGCGCGGCCGAGGTGCCGCTGCTGTTGCTGAACGCGCGCCTTTCGCCCAAATCGGCGCGGGCCTACGCGCGCATCCGCTCGCTCACCCGCGAGGCGCTGCACGCGCTGACGTTGATCGCCGCACAAACCGAAGATGATGCGCTGCGTTTGGCCAGCCTCGGCCACCGCGCCGTACCGGTGATGGGCAACCTTAAATTCGACATCGTGCCGCCCGCGCACCAGCTCGCGCTCGGTGCTGAATTGCGCCAGCAGTTCGGCGCACAGCGTCCGGTCTTGCTGGCGGCCAGCACGCGTGACGGGGAAGAGGAATTGCTGCTGACTGCGCTGGAATATGCCGCAGTGGACCACTTGCTGGTGGTGATCGTGCCGCGCCATCCGCAGCGTTTCGATGCGGTGGCCGCGCTGATCGAACAGCACGGTTATTCGATGCAGCGCCGCAGTGGCGATGAGCCTATCGCAGCAGGCACCAGGGTGGTGCTGGGCGACAGCATGGGTGAGATGTTCGCCTATTACGCCGCCTGCGACATCGCTTTCATCGGCGGTAGTCTGTTGCCGCTCGGCGGGCAGAACCTGATCGAAGCCGCCGCCTGCGGCAAGCCGGTGTTGCTCGGCCCGCATACCTACAACTTTGCCCAGGCCGCCGAAGCCGCCATCGCCCACGGTGCCGGGCTGCGCGTGCAACATGCGGACGACCTGGTGCATCTGCTCAACGTGCTGATGTACGACCCGGCACGAATGCGGGCGATGGGCGAGGCCGGCCGGCGCTTCGTCGAGGAAAACCAGGGCGCGACCGAGCGCGCGGTGTGTCTGATCGATACGGTGCTGAACAAAAAGTAGTTTGAGCGCACCTGACTGATGTAGTAACCTACCTACAAATGGAGGATGCCTTGATTACCACACTGTCCAGCAGAGAATTCAATCAGCACGCCAGCGAAGCCAAGAAAGCTGCTGACAAGGGGCCGGTGTTCATCACCGATCGGGGTCGTCCCGCCCATGTCCTGCTACGCATCGAAGATTACCGGCAATTGGTCGGCAGCCACGCCAGGATCGCCGATCTGTTGGCGCTGGATGCAATGGATGACTTCGACCGGGTACTGACCAAAACGGACGAGTCGGCGCGGGCCGCAGATTTTTCCTGATGTACCTCCTGGATACCAATGTCATCTCCGAGTTGCGCAAGATCCGTCTCGGCAAGGCGGACACGCAAGTCGCGCGGTGGGCGGACAGCGTCGCGGTGAGCGACCTGTATCTCTCCGCGATTTCGGTGCAAGAGTTGGAAACCGGCGTGCTGTTGATCGAGCGGCGAGACGGTGCGCAAGGCGCGATCCTGCGCGGATGGCTGGAAAATCAGGTGCTGCCCGCCTTTGCCGGGCGCATTCTGCCGGTTGATACCGCCGTGGCCCGGCGCAGCGCCGCCCTCCATGTGCCCGACCCGCACCCGGCCCGGGATGCGCTGATTACCGCAACCGGACTGGTGCACAGCATGACCATCGTCACCCGCAACATCATGGACTTCAGCTATGCCGGAGTCCGTTTAATCAACCCATGGGAAGCAAGCTCATGAAAACGCGTCTCGCCAAAACCATCCTCGTCACCGGCGGTGCCGGATTCATCGGCTCAGCCGTCGTGCGCCAGTTCATCCATGACACGCAAGACCGCGTGGTCAACGTCGACAAGCTGACCTATGCGGGAAATCTGCAATCGCTCGCCGCCATTTCGGACAACCCGCGTTACCGCTTCGAGCAGGTCGATATCTGCGATGCCGCTGAAGTGGCGCGGGTGTTCCGCGAGCATCAGCCGGATGCCATCATGCATCTGGCGGCCGAGTCGCATGTGGACCGCTCCATCTCCGGCCCGGCCGATTTCATCCAGACCAACATCGTCGGCACTTACACCTTGCTGGAAGCCGCGCGTGCGTACTGGAACGCATTGCCGGACGAAAAAAAATCCGCGTTCCGTTTTCACCACATCTCAACCGACGAGGTGTACGGCAGTCTGGGAGATGAAGGTTTTTTCACCGAAGCCACCGCTTACGAACCCAACTCGCCCTATTCGGCGAGCAAGGCATCGAGCGACCATCTGGTGCGCGCCTGGCATCACACCTACGGTCTGCCGGTAGTAACCACCAACTGCTCGAACAATTACGGGCCGTATCATTTCCCGGAGAAGCTCATCCCGCTGGTGATCCTGAATGCGGTCAACGGCAAGCCGCTGCCCATCTACGGCAAGGGCGACAACATCCGCGACTGGCTGTATGTGGATGACCATGCGCGCGCGCTGCGCCTGGTGCTGGAGAAGAGTACGCCGGGCGAGACCTACAACATCGGCGGCTGGAACGAGAAGACCAATCTGGAAGTGGTGCAGTCCATCTGCACCATTCTGGACGAACTGCACCCGCAGGGCGCGCCGCATGCAAAACTCATCACCT
>Ga0210005_1000721_pt1 | contig 24556 bp, 27 predicted proteins | sample CryGey02umfilter_3_FD_183961 | JGI IMG/M metagenome (GOLD analysis project Ga0210005, IMG submission 183961) | Groundwater microbial communities from aquifer in Utah, USA - Crystal Geyser 4/9/14 0.2 um filter (SPAdes) (version 3) | ecosystem: Environmental > Aquatic > Deep subsurface >... | reverse complement strand
TCATCGCCGGAAGACAAGTACGGCAAGCTCATCTCAAATTTTAAAGTTGTAGAACAGGTGGACGACGTTCTCTATGCTCACTCCGAGATCAGCCCCCAGCTCCTGTACCTTGTTGCAGGTGGTGGAATCGACCGCGTCAACAACCTCTGGCGAAAAGCCTTTGAACGCGCAGCGTATCCTAAAGAAGTGATACGACATGACGGCAAAGTCGTAACGCAGGGACCTCAGACCAAGTACCTCGATCAACTCATCCTTCGTCCCTTTAATGATGCCTTCTGGAGCCGCCTCCTCTCAGAAAAAAAGATCCCCAGTGCGGCGGGCAGAAAAGAAGCCTCGGAAGATCACCTGGAAAAAGTTGCGGTCCTCCTAAAAAAAGCGGGCATCAATACCTTGGTTATTGGCCACACGCCAAGCACACTACTGAGCAAAAAATCACAGACAGAGGAGGGCAAAAAACACTTCTCACAAGCTGAAGATGGCAAGCAGCACACCGTTGAGATTGGCGGTGTGACCATTATCTTTAACGATCTTGCACTCAGCCCGGGAGTCTCAAAAGAGGAGGAGGCCCGCGCGGGCGGTGTTCTTATTAACGCCGAAACGAGCAGCCGAAACAGTGTCGAGTTCATTAATAACGAAGGGCGCTACGAACAAGAACTCGGAAGCCCCACAGGCCGGAGAGAGGCCGCATAATACTTGATCATGCATCCGGATCTAATCTTTCTTACCGACAGACAGTCCCCGAGCGCTAAGGCACACTTCCGCGAGCTGGCTCAGCAGATTGCGGAAGGCAGCGGACCGAGCTTGAAGGAACTTTTTGAGGCAGTTGCCGAAAGCAGAGATTCGATAAAAGTGGCGAGCGATATTCTTTATCTTGTCTCACGCGGACTCAAAGTTCTCCCCGACAACCTCGAGGAAAAAAAACTCAAAAAAACGTATGGCATCGATCTTGAGGTGTTGGCCTTCTTCCTCGATTCAAAAGATAACTACTTGGTTTCTATGTCAACATTCTGCCTCGAGCTGCTCTGCGAAAAGGGCATCTCAATCGAGCCCTACATACCAAAAATTGAGCACAGCCTCTTCTATTCGGTTGATTCAATAACCTTACACAGCCTCAACGCCCTCTTTACCTACGGCACTAAGGCCGACTACGCATACGACGGGATCAATCTCTTCTGCGAGGCTTTACGGTCAAATAATGAGCGCATTCGACTCGCCGGGCTTCGCGGCTTCTGGCAGCTCATCCGTTGGAGAGAAGACAATGCTGACTTGAAACGATGGCGCTACCTTATGGAATATCTCATCGACTGTCTGGTTGATGAGGTGAAGGAAGTTCGGGAACTTGCCCATGACGTCGCGCTCAGCTTTCTGGCTCACTATCCTGAAAAGGCAGCGGACGGGCTCAGGCACTTTGAACGCAAAGCTATGGACACGAACGAACCACTCTCCCGGGAGGTCTACGAGGCCTGCAAAAAAGCGGCCAAGACTATCTAGTCCCCCCCCCATCGTAAAACTGCGGCCGCCCTCCCATTGCCTTTTTGCTCAAAAAAACACACAATACGGCCATGGAAAAGACCAAGTTCAGCTCACTATCACCGGCACTTCAGAAATACATCGTCACCCACCCGGGAGCAGGCCTCAGCTCAAACGAGGGAACGCTCAGCTCACACGTTAAAAACAGCACCAATCCCGTCTCTAATTTTGCCCAGAGAACGCTTAATCACTGCAACGGAGGCTCAACTCTTCAGGCCGCCCTCTGGCTGAAAGATCACCTTGCCCGGGGAGGTAAGTTGGTCGTCACAATCGCGGGAGCGCTCAGCTCATTTGAGGTAGGCGTCATGCTCGCCGATCTTATCAGACAAGACAAGGTCCACCTGATCTCCGCGACCGGTGCAAACCACGAAGAGTCCTACTACCGCTATGTCGCCCACTCGCACTACGCATACATACCCCGCTACACCGAGCTTACGCCCGAGCAGGAGGCGGAGCTTCGCGACGCCGGACTCCGACGAATCACCGATACCTTTCTACCCGAGGATGAGAGCGTACGCATCATGGAGCCACACCTACTAAAAATGTGGCAGGACGCCGAAGCCAAAGGTGAGCGCTACTTCCCCCATGACTACTTCCGCCGTCTCTTTTCTGAGGGACTGATCGAGCCCGATCCTCAGGCAAATCCCGCCGACTGCTGGGCCTACGCCGCCTATGAGAAGAACATCCCCATCGTCATTCCCGGCTTTGAGGACTCGACCATGGGAAACATCTTTGCCAGCTACACCTACACAGGCGCCCACCGTGAGAATAAAGACGTCGTACTCAACCCCACAACCATGAAGACGGGCCTTGAGTACTTCACCTACCTCTACGACTGGTATATGGAGGCCTCAAAAGACTCCCCCATTGCCTTCCTTCAACTGGGAGGAGGAATTGCCGCCGACTTCCCGATCTGTGTCGTCCCCTCACTCAAACACGATCTCCAGCTCAAGGGAATCCGCGACTGGGCAGGCTTCATCGAGATCGGCTCATCCCCCATGTCCTACGGCTCATACTCAGGTGCAGGTGGAAAAGAGAAGATCACCTGGGACAAGCTCTCCACAGAAAGTTACTACCAGATCATCCAGAGTGATGTGACCGTCGCCTTCCCTTGGATTGCCGCAGTGCTGCTCGATTTGTAAGACAGCGAAACATAGCAAATAACGTTCGCCTTGGCCCTCAAGCAAGGTCATAGATGAAAAAAGGGCCCCACTCTTCCTAAGAAGGTGCGGGCCCTTTAAGTTTGGAACGATAAGGTTTTATCCGAAGGTGAAGGCGAAGAGCTCGACATTACCATCAAGAGCCTCAAGCTGAAGCTCGTGAGGATCCAGGCCGGGCAGATTCAGAAGTGTGTAGAGCCGATCATCTTGAACGGTTACCACTCCATCTTTAACATCATCAGCCGCAAGGGCCGAATCGAGAGCCTTTCCATCAAGCGTGACTCTGAGCCGACCGGGCTTCCCGTCGCTTGTTCGCATAACGAGGAAGACCTTCCGCGCGGCTACATTAAAACGAAGCTTCGCACCAACTGAAGGGTTGGCCCTCTCGGATGAGAGGTTCCACTCGCCAGCATAGCCGAACTGATTCAACTTTAGCATTGCGGGAGTTGAGAAGGCCATCGCCGCATCCGGGGTAACCTGCTCGGGCGAAGAGAACTGAGTCGGTGAGAGACGACCGTAACCGAGATAGGTTTCCGGCGTGAGTGTCTCAACTTTATAGTCAGGATTGTTGATCGTCTCAGCCGAGAGGTCGGCCCCGGTCTCTTTAAGCAGCTCCTGAATAAGCTCCTCGGACTCGTTGTACTCACCCTCACCAAAGTGAGTTGAGCGAACACGTCCCTCCTTATCAATAAAGTATTTTGCAGGCCAGAAGCGGTTGTTGTAAGCGCGCCACGTCTTGTAATCGTTATCTTGAACGATCGGGTAGGTTAGGCCAAAATCGGCCACAGCTTTCTGGACGTTGCCCAGATCCTTCTCAAAATCAAACTCAGGTGTGTGAACGCCGATAATTACGAGTCCTTTGTCGGCATACTTCTCATGCCATGACTGAAGGTAGGGCAGTGTTCGTATGCAGTTGATGCAGGTGTAGGTCCAGAAGTCGACAAGAACGACTTTGCCTTTCAAAGACTCGAGCGTAAGAGGAGCAGAGTTGATCCACTCACCACCGGGGATGAGCTCGGGAGCCTGAGGGAACTGCCCCTCTGGAAGGGCCTCGGCATCTCCAGACTCAGCCCCACTCAACTTATCGAGCTGCTTGTAAATAATATCCTGATCTTCAAACTTCGTTAGACCGGCGCCATACTGTGGGAAGGTTTCGATAACATAGGCCTGGAACTTACGGTCGATATTAAAGTAGATGGCAACGGCAGTAAGAATCATCAAGACACCAAAGATCTTCTGGATTTTGCCGGTATTGCGAAGCAGCCAAGGCACACGGTTAAGCAGCTGACGGCCTCCGTAAATAATGAAGAACATCGGGATGGCCGTACCCATTGCGTAGGCGAGAGTAATGAAGAAGGCCGCCGAGTTGACCGTGCTCGTTGCGGCAAGAGTAATGACCGAGGCGAGAATCGGGCCGACACAAGGAGTCCAGAGGAGACCAAGACTCAGACCAAGAAATACACCACTGATAAATCCCTCACCCTTCTTTTTGGCGGAGACTAAGCCGGACATCTTACCAAAAAGGATCTCCATCCAGACCTGCACTCGGGGAACGAGAAGCGCAATACCAAAGAGAAAGATTACAACGATAGAGACAGTCCGAAGTGCATTACTCGAAAGACCCGTCAGACTGACAATCGTTGAGAGTGCCAGAGTGAAAAATGTAAAACTCAAGATAAATCCGACGACGATACCAAAGGGACGCCTTTTTCCTCCTCCCACACTACCTGAAAGGACGATGGGAAGGATGGGCAAGATACAGGGAGACAAGATAGTTACAATACCAGCGAGGAAGGCGAACCCAATGAGTAGCAACATAAGTGGGAAAGTAGAAAGTAGAAAAAATCGGACCGGAACTGAGGAGAACTAGGTGCGAGACTGAATCTCTTTGAGTCCACCCCCATTCCACTTCTTCACCTCATTACCATTGACGTCAACAAGAACAAAGGTGTGCTGGTAGGTTACACCATACTTTTTTATAAGAGCCTGCTCCGTGTCGTAGTCGGTCTTAAAAACGACGACATCGGCGGGAATATCCTCAAGGTGCGCGTTAATATCAGCATTGGCTGTCTGGCAGAGTGGGCACCAGGCGGCGTGAAAAAAGAGGAGGCGTTTTTTGTCTTTGGCGGCCTCGAAGGCTGCAGGAGAGTAGACGACGTAACTTCCGGGAGTCTTGGGGGCTGGCGCGGCAGTGCTCGGAGCGGCAGGTGGAGTAACACCGGGAGCTGCGGGAGCAGGTTGAGTGGGAACGGCGGGAACTGAAACAGCAGCCTCACCTGAAACCGAAGCGGAAGACTCCGCGGGCTGAGTAGCGACTGATTCGTCAGTCATAGCATCAGCAGCAGAAGACTCCTCCATCATCTCGTCATCAGTACCAGTCTCCGGAGTTAAAAAGCTGCAGGCCGAAAGGAGCAGGAGCAATAGAAATGCGGGGAGCACCAGTAATGTTTTCTTCATCTTCATAGCAGTAAAAAGGGAGTAAATGTAGAGCAATTATAAAGAATACGGAGGAGGCAGGCAACCTACTCCTCACGAAGCATCAGGACGGTATTGAGCTGGGGCTCGGCTATCACGGTCTGCTTCCCGCTGGGCCAGAAGACCTCGAGCTTGCTGGCCGTTTCATCTGAACCGAGACCAAAGACTGCCTGCGCGCTCTGATCGCTGAGAAGTCCCGTTCCCGCTGTAATCCAACGACTCATCGTACTGCCATCATTTTTGTGAAGCACGAGTTTAGCTCCGAGTGAGCGTACATCATCGGGGAGTCGTACAAAGAGCGTGTTATTAGCCCGTCCGTCACTGAGGTAGATTCGCGTTGGACCATCGATATTTATATAGACGAGGTCGAGCATGCCGTCGGCATTGAAGTCCGTCACGAGTGGAGTCATCCCATAGTAGGGATTTTCGATACCGAGAGCCTCACCGGCAGGCAGGTAGCGCCCATCTGTACCTTGAACCAGAAGTCTCCCCTTGAGCTTCACAAAACGGTGTGCGGGCCACTTTTTGTAATTCTGTGCGACGATCAGATCTTCACGGCCGTCAAGATTTAGGTCGGCAAACTGAGCCCCCCAGGCAAACTCGAAGTTGGCGATGCCCGCCTCATCATTGGCTCGAGTAAAAGCAAAGTTCCCATCATTGCGCAAAAGAGCCCACTTAAGATCAATCTCTTGCTCAGAGTTCAGATCACCACGGACAACCGACTCGGGGACCGTGTTGCCGGTATTCGTGAAGAAGAGGTCGGGATCACCATCGTTATCGTAATCCCCCACCGCAAGCCCCATCCAAAAACCAAAACCGGTCTGAGGTGGAAGGGCCTTAAACTTCATTCCTCCAAGATTTCGGTAGATCTTCACCGTATCGGTATTCGGTGCCGATACGAAGTCCTGAAGCCCATCGCCATCGAGATCGACAAAAGTTGAGAGAAAAGTGTTCTGCTTAAAATCGATCCCCGACTCCTCGGTAATATCGACAAACTCCCCACCTCCCTTATTAAGGAGAAAGCGGTTGATACCAACATGAGTCGGGTCGTTAAAGGTTGCTAAACGAAAGGCGTCGGGGTGGATAAAAGTACTGATGAAGAGGTCGGGAAGACCGTCGCCGTTACTATCAGTTGCAGTGAGACCAAAAGGCATCGTCGTCGTCTCTACCGAAACTCCCAGCGGCTTTTTAATAAAAGTTGTACCTGTATTTTCGTAGTAGAAAACATCAGCGGGACGTGCCACAAGAAGATCGACATCACCGTCATTATCGAAATCGAGAGAAAGTGAGCCGAGCCCCGGACCGTCAGTCTCACCAAGTCCCCAGGCCTCGGCTCTGTTCTCAAAATGGTCTCCTTGAAAAAAGAGCAGTGCGTCTCCCTTCTGTCCACCGACAAAAACCTCATCAACCCCATCACCATCAACATCAATAAGAGCGGAGCCGGTAAAGTAGAGCTCACTGTCGTAGAGTTCGTGAGTATAAGGCGAGGGCAGTTCGGTGTAGGAGGGCTGGCCACCCACGGCGCCCATCAACTCCTTAACCTGCTCGGGAGCGAGGTCTGAGCTAACAACGGACTGATAAAAAACCGGCTTGAGAAGATAAACAGCGATGATGATGACGATAGCCAGAAGGCTCAGGAAGAGATAGGTGCGTGATTTCATAAGGCCCATACTAGCAAATGGTGGAGGGAAAAACGAGACAGATCAATGAACCTGGAGCAGGGCGGTGAGAGTAGAGGCCGAGCCGAATTTGACAAATACAGAGAAAAACGCAAAATTCAGACATATGACTGGCCCAGAGAATGCCTTGAGCATAATAAATATTTCGGGACTGATGATGAGCGGCAAAGAAGACGGTCTCGATGCTGCTCTGCGAACTCACCTCAAGGGAGCCGAGATTCACACGGTGGGCCCTACACCACGATCAAGCTTTCGCCGCGATCCTCAGGCTGCTGTGGAGTTGGCGATGGCAGCCATAAGAGAGCGTTTTTCGCATACATCCGGCCAGCCCCCCCGACAACAGATACTGGTTGGGCGCTCATACGGAGGCGTCATTGCGCTGCAGGCATATATGCAGGACCGGGGCGAGCACTCGATTGATCGCGTCTTCTGCATAGAGGCCCCCGTGAACCCGTCGGTAGAGGTAAGGCCGCCAAGGCTCCTTCCCCCACTCCGCCTTTTTAAGAGGTACTATGATGAGCGGCCGAAGTCGATCGGTGAGGCGCTTGCGAGTGGGAACGGCAGAGTCGCCGGAGTCGTAACAATCGGACACGCAACAGATGCCATCGTCCCACCAACCGCGATGAGCCTACCCAAAAGTCATAACATTGAGATAACGAAGAGGGCGGATACCGAAACACTCCGGACCGGTCTCAATGGTGAGGCGAAGAGGAGCCTACACGTCGAGCTGAGCGGAGAGCTCGACACCCCGAACCATACCGGGCTCATTACAAGCACCCTACCTGAAGCCTATAACCGTCATCTTTTCTGGACCCCGGAGAAGTACGAAGCCATCTGTGCGATCATCGCTGAACTGGCCCGGAGATAGCTTTATTGACGGTTATATGTTATAGTTAGGCTATATAAGTTAGTTACTCTTGCATGAGCGGGGCGACCGACACTAAACCCCCATCCCTTTTATGACAGACAAAATTATCCAGGAACCTCCGATGCCACCGATGGCAAACGCAGACGTTACCTTTGAACAACTCGGCATATTACCAGTTATCAGCGACCTTCTTGCGAGACAGGGCATAAAAACCCCGACTCCGATTCAGCACCAAGCTATCCCATCGGGAATTGAGGGGAAAGACATCGTGGGAATCGCTCAGACCGGAACGGGAAAGACCTTTGCTTTCGGCCTTCCCCTCCTCCAACGACTCGTTAGTTTTCCCCATGCACGGGCTCTCGTAGTCGTGCCCACTCGTGAGCTTGCACAGCAGGTTGATGAGTCACTACACGGAGTCGCACAAGCACTCAAAATTAACACGGCCGTCTTGATAGGTGGTGAGTCGATGAACGGGCAGATGTCCGCTCTTCGCAGAAATCCTCGCTTGGTTATAGCCACACCCGGCCGCCTCATAGACCATGCCGAACGACGCAGCATCCAGCTTCGTGCGATGACCATGGTGGTTCTTGATGAGGCGGATCGAATGCTCGACATGGGCTTCGCTCCTCAAATCAGAAAGGTTATGGAGCAGGTGGCACCCAAGCGACAGACGATGCTCTTTTCGGCAACAATGCCCGCCCCAATAATGTCGATGGCACACCGTTATATGTCTATCCCCATGCGCATCGAAGTTGCCCCCGCCGGAACCGCCGCTCGATTAGTTGAGCAGGAGGTCTTCGTCACAGACAGAAAAGGAAAGTTACCACTTTTGGAAAAACTTCTTCACGAACATGGGGGAACGGTCCTTATTTTTACGCGAACTAAGCGTGGAGCGACGGGCCTCTGCGCCACTCTTCGAAAGCTGGGACTTTCTTCAGCCGAGATACACTCGAACCGCTCACAGCCCCAGCGAAAACGTGCCCTGGAAGATTTCAAGTCGGGACGAATCCGTATACTCGTAGCGACAGATATTGCCGCCCGTGGAATCGACGTCGATGACATTGAGCTGGTCGTGAACTATGACCTTCCCGAAAATGCCGAAGACTACGTACACCGCATCGGACGAACAGGACGCGCCGGAAAAACCGGTAAGGCCGTCTCATTCGCCTTTCCCGACGAACGAGGAAAGGTCAGTCAGATTGAGCGACTCATCCGCACAACGATCAATACAACAAAGCTCGTCGAGTTCGATAGCTCAGCTCCCTCAGGCGGACGCCATTTTGCACCGCGTGGAGGACGAGGACGCAGCCCGGTAAGCCGAGGAGGCTTCCGCGGAGGAAGACGACGCCCCTAAGCTCACTGCATATGAAGATGCGATGAGCCTGTCTTATAGTCTTGATGAATAGCTTGCGCCCTAGGTGGATGAAGTACTAGCATGAGCCCAAGGACATTTAATGACTATGCGAAACTCACCGCTTCCTTCAAATCACAGACACTACTGGCAGCGTGTGCCCTACATCGCCGAGCTGCTCCTAGTCCTGGGATTACTTGGGGGTGGTGCTCTCAGATTAACAATCTTCGCCGCCCCGTGGGGGCAAAATATCGTCAATGGGATTTGGTACTTCGGCGTTATCTCTTACACTGTTTTTTACGCTGTTAGAATTTCCATAGAAACACACAGACGAGAGGTGTGTGATCAAGGTCTAATAAAGCGCCTCAAAGAACATGAACTCAGTTATGATGACATCGAGATACTGAGTGCGATGGTCAAGTCACACTGTAACTCCAAGGTAAAATACAACTATATCGCATGGCTCGCGATCTCGGTCATCTCGCTCATTAGCGCACTCATACTGACTTAATGAGGAGCGCAAAGTTGAGCAGGGGGGTTCAGTTTTTTTTCATCTGAAAATGCTATGAAAGATGCAGAGTGATCTTTCGAGGTATCCCATTACTGTCGTGGCACACGCCATGACGAGGCTCTCCCATCGTGGAGATGAGAAGGAGGTTTGAGCGTGAAGATCTTGATGAGGCTGACTCTGGTCTTGTCCCTGGCCGCGATGAGCTGCGGGGAGTACGAAAACTCCACCGATGGCGTCTTCGTCTGGGATGACTCGGAGCCGACGACGAGCGGAAAGCACAGCGATGAGCTGTGCATCATCCGTGATCGCGACTCACTCGTAGAGCTGCGACCGCGCTACGAAGAGCTGCTGCCCCCCTGCGAAGAGGGCTACCTGCGCGAAGAGCTGGACGTCAACCGCGAGACACCCTTCATGGTCAGTCTCACCGGACTGCCCGGCGTCGAGTACTGCGCTCAGATTCTGCGGGAGAGCGGCTACCTGACGATCTCGCACCGGACCGGAAGCGTCCGCCGCGAAGGCGACGTCTTCACCTGGTGCGTCACGCCCACCGACTACACCCCCGAGATGATCCTGCTCCGCTCGCTCACCGAACACGTGCGCTGCACGCTCGTAGTTCCCTGAGGAGCTTCAACCGGGCAGCGGGCCGGCTACGCCGGCCCGCTGCCCTCCCTCCCGAGATTCCTGTCCCCGAAGACGAGGGAAAAAACGCCCTGCTCCAGCGGATGGAGGGGCTCATTTTCCGTCTTCCGAGGGCACCTTGCCGAGCTGAAAAATTCATGGTTGAACGCACAGATCTTATGGTACAATCCAAAGTAATTATTGATTCTTTAACTCCCCCGTTATGCACACCTCATCTCTTCTCTGGGCACAGATGCTCAGCGTCCCCTTCCTTCTTGTAGGAATCGGTTTCCTACTCAACTCCGAATACTACCGAAAGATGTACAAAGACTTCATAAAAATGCCCAGCACGATTTTTACGTGGGGAGTTCTAACGACAGTCCTCGGACTCGCTATGGTAGTTAACCACAACGTTTGGAATGGAGCCTGGTGGACGACACTGATCACTGTTCTCGGTATCCTAACACTGGTGAAGGGGCTCTTCCTCTTGGTCTTCCCCAATGTCATGGAAGAGATGGCCAAGCCTTGGCTCAAGTCATCCGGTCTGATGTATTTCAGCGGCGCCTTCACAGCGGTTCTGGGGCTGATCCTCGGCTACTACGGCTTCATCGCCTAATACAAGAAGTTATATGAAAAAGAGCAGCAAGAACCGCCTCGTCCTTATAGACATACTGCGCGGTAGTGCACTCGTGGGCATGGTAGTATTCCATGCCCTTTTCATTTTGGACTTTTATGGAATCCAGAACTTCGATTTATTTAGCGGGGGGTGGGATGTTTTCGGTACGATCATACGACTGACCTTTCTTGGTCTGGCCGGAGTGAGTGTCGGACTTTCCTACGAGCGACACAACTCACGCGCACGCATTGTTAAACATGGTGAGGTAGTGCTCCTTGCCGGGCTGGCAATCACGCTGGCAACGAGGCTCTCCGTACCCGGTTGGTTTGTCCGGTTTGGGATTCTACATCTCATCGGAGTCTCTATCCTGATTTTGAGTGTAGTGGGACGACGACCGCGGACAGCCTTTATTATGGGGATTGCAGTTCTAATCATGACTCCGGTGGTAGCGAGCATACGGGGCAGTGGAATAGTGGGCTACAGCCTTGGAATGGCTCAGAGTGAAGCAATCTCGAGTCTGGACTACTTTCCCCTCTTCCCCTGGTTCGGCTTCATCGCTTTAGGGATGTGGCTCGGGCACTATCTGATGAGGTACCTTAGCACGACGCCGACCACGGCCCCCCTCCCAGTCCGCCCTCTCATCTTCATGGGCAGGCACGCACTTATGATCTATATGACTCACGTACCGCTCATCATCGCAGCCTTCATCGTACTCGGCATACTCCCCCTTGGATCAGTTATTTTCACTCCGGAAAATCAACCGAACGGTCCCACTGAGGAGGTCCCCCGAGAGCTGACGATATCCGCTTCAAACCTCTCAATCCCTTGGGAAGTAGCGCCCCTTTCGAATGGAGAGCTCCTCGTCACAGAACGAACGGGCTCACTCGTGAAGATTGATCCCACCTCTCAAAAACGAATTACTATTGAGGGAGTCCATCATAGTGGCGAAGGTGGACTACTGGGCCTCGCGCTCCACCCAAACTTCGAAAACAACCATCGGATCTACCTCTACCTCACAACTCTTACATCCGAAGGGACACGTAACCGCGTGGAGAGCTACCTCTTTGATGGAAAAAACCTGAGCGAGCAGCTGACGATTATCGAAGGCATCCCGGGCTCACGCTTCCATGATGGAGGAAGAATCGCCTTCGGTCCCGACGGGCTGCTCTATATAACGACGGGGGATGCACAAAATTCGGCAAACGCTCAGGAGATCAACTCTCTTGCGGGAAAAATCCTACGACTTACCGACACGGGCGAAGTTCCCACGGATAACCCGTTCAACAATGCCGTCTACTCCTATGGCCACCGCAATCCGCAAGGACTCGCTTGGGACTCAACGGGCCGGCTCTGGGCTACGGAACACGGACGCTCCGGAGTTAGCTCAGGCTTTGATGAACTCAACAAGATAGAAAAAGGGGGCAACTATGGCTGGCCCACAATCGAGGGTGGCGCTGAGGCTCAGGGGCTCATCACACCGGCGGCGCACTCGGGAGCTACAACCACATGGGCACCGGCCGATGCACTCTACTATAAGGGGAGTATATTTTTCACCGGCCTCCGAGGAGAGTCCCTGTACGAGGCAGTTATTAACGAGGCGGAAGGAAGTGTGACTGAGATTAAAACTCACCTCGTGGGCCAGTTCGGACGTCTCCGAGGACTTGCCCTCAACCAAGATGAAACATCTCTTTTCATCACCACATCCAATACGGACGGCCGAGGCGTTGCAGCCGACCAAGATGATCGCCTGATCAAGCTCCCTCTAGCAGCTATTGAAGGAGCAATCGGCAAGTAGAAATAATTGACCATCAACTCAATATCTCGTAGTTTTTTGGTATGAAGATAAAGCATTTTGAAAACGCAGCGAAGATCGTAGGCATTCTATGCCTGATGGTTATATTGGGCGCACTCGTAAGACTGGGAACAAAGATAAGTCCACAACACCAGCTCAACGACGTCCTAGCTACGGCACCTGTTTTAGACTCGGTTGCCGTAGCCGTGCTGAGCGGAGGTCAAGACATTAGTGGCTCAACGGCAGGCAGTGGGGTCAATCCGTTTAGCCTCATTGAAAACACCACAACCACCCTCTATGTCTCAGGCGTAGCACATGACGACAACGGTTGTGATGATATCGAGGCCGGCCTCACCAGCTGGACTCTCGACGTCTACCGAACCGATGCAAACGGCGGGGCGAGCTGCTCTCCCGATGGGCGCTCATGCTACGATGGAACAGCAGACGGCAGCTCTATAACAACAAGCAACTGCACTCCCGGAGGCGCGGATTTTGATCTGGATTTCGAGTGGCGCATTCCCATTAACTACTATGCCGATGCGACCGACACCGGCGACTATGCCTCAAGCGACTGGAGCGCACGAGTGAGCGTTGCAGATACCTCCCTTTCACTTTCAAACTCCATCACACGTTTTTTCGAGGTTGCCACACTACGGGCTCTGAATATCTCAAGCGGCATATCCTATCCGGCTGTCTCACTGGGAGAGTATACTTCTGAGCAGCCCCTGGTTATAATTAATAGTGGCAACAGCATGATCGACGTGGAGATCTCCGCCGATGGGAATATGATCTGTGATAGCGGCTCAATCGATGTAAGCAACACTCTCTACTCAACAACCCAAGGCTCACCGTACGGCGAGAAGGTGGGCCTCTCAACCTCCCCCACAGCAGTAGACCTTAACCTTATCAAGACAACCGACGGAACGCCCTCAACCTCGACCCTCTATCTCAATCTCCACCTTCCTGAAGTCGGCGCCGGCGGCAACTGTGCCAACACGATACAAGTAAATGCCACCGCAGGAAGCTAAGACTCAGTTACTACCCCAACATAAAAACCTTACTTCAAAAACCTTTAACCCCATTATTATGTTGATATTAATTCACCGCGAAGACTGCCACTACTCTGCAAAAGTTCGGCAGTTCATGTCCGACAACAACGTCAGCTACATCTCCTTGGTGAGTCAGAAGGGCTCTCCCTCACGTGAGATTCTCCGCAAGCTGGGAGGACAAGAACAGGTCCCCTTCCTCATCGACACAGACACCGGCACGATGATGTACGAGTCTGCGGATATCATAAATTACGTGGGAGAACACTACGTAAGGTAAGGCCGTCAACTGCCAAAAGCAGGCCACCGCTAAAACACCTCGCGCACTACCAGTGAGCAATAACCCTTCCCACAACATCTGCATCCGGAACTCCACCAAAGACGAGGCTGTCATCGCCCTCTTTTAGATTATCCGCTCGCACCTGCCAGCGATTGCTCTCGTAAGTTACCGCTCGCTTAACCATAATCAGCCCTTCTTTTCTAAAGACGAGAATATCCCCCCTCCGCTTTGGAGCCCAGGAAAAAACGAGCAGCCTACTCCCCTCCTTCAGCGTTGGCTCCATACTCTTACCTCCAACGACAAAAAAACGGAGCGGAGCGAGGCGCTTAACAAAGGAACTAAGCCTGTTTCGTAGCCTTAAATATATCGGCGACTTCATGGACAAGATCGTGAAGTTTTTTTACCTCGGCGAGGTCGACCGTCCTCTTCACAACGGAACACTGCTTGGTGGTCTTCCAGACAAGATCGTGAAGGTTGGGCCACTTTTCAAGGTGCTCAGGTTTGAAGTAGTCGGTCCACAAGATAAGAACCTGCTCTTTGCAAATCTGAGCGTACTCTTCCTTAACCATAACCGCACGCGTGACTGTGTTGTGATACTCAAGTCGGTGCGCCTGGTCATCATGGGCGGGTTCCTCAAGAGCGGCCAGCTTGTCGACCAGCTTCATACAAGTCTCGACGGCCCAGCTCATAGAATCAACTTCATAAACACCGCACGGAACATCACAGTGAGCATGTGCGGGAGTGGGTTTGATTGAGTTGTTCAGAAAAGAAAGAAGTGTATTCATACACTCAGTATAGGCCGATCAGCGGGCATTTTCAAACGGGCCTCAGGCCGCGATCATACCGTCCACGTGCTGCTGACTCCCAGTATTTCGCCAGTCCAAGGCATCTCCCGATTTCAAACATACACAATCAACAAGGAGTGCTATACTGCTAAAAATAGTACTCTTAACGCCCAAACTCATGAAAAAAATCATCATTGCGCTCAGCACGCTCTCTATCTTGAGCCTCTCCGTTGCGGCCTATGCGGCTTTTGGCTTTAAGGATCTTCCCGAAAATGAATGGTACAGCGCAGCAGTCATGCATATGAGTAACTCCGGTATCGTCAACGGCTATCCCGACGAGACGTTTCGCCCAAATGAGAAGGTAAACCGTGCCGAACTGAGCGTAATGCTCCTCCAGACCCTCAGGCACCTCCGCGATCCCGAGACGCTCTGTGTCGTCAATCCGGGAATAACGGCAAGTGGAAGACCGAAACTTCTGGTGAACAACCACTATAGAGAAAGTCAACAGTTCCTTGGGGCCATCTTCACGGCGGATGACTGCGGACTCGGAAACAGCCTCGACAAGGTCTGGGGGGTCGATCTGAGCGCTAATCCACGGACATACACACTGGGCTCAACAGTAGAACTCTCAACCTATCCAACCGCAAAGTTTCGGGCGGCCCTCAAAGAAGCGGGCTTCAAAGCGATCTGCGATGGAGAGCTCGAACAGAGCTGCACCCAGTGGCAGCTCCTTGGCAAAAACGTGCCCATATCGAAGCTCCTGAAGCTAAAAGATTTCGCCCCCCTCATGGTGCGGGATGACTGCGTCTACTGCGGCTAGAAGTGGCAGGCACCACCTCCCCTCTTGGCAAAGTACTGCTGGTGGTACTCCTCGGCAGGGTAGAAGGTCGTCGCCTCGGCAAGCTCAGTGACTACTTTTTTCTCCCCGAACTTCCCTGAGTCCTGAAGTTTTTGCTTACTCGCTTCAGCAAGCGTCTTCTGCTCGGGGCTGTGATAGAAAATAGCTGAACGGTACTGCGAGCCAACGTCCGGCCCCTGCCGATTAAAGGTTGTGGGGTTGTGGTTGCTCCAGAAAACCTCAAGAAGTTTTTCGTAACCTATCTGCGTAGGATCAAAAGTAACTTCGAGGGCCTCGGCATGGCCGGTGTTGGAGTAACAGACGTCCTCATAGGTGGGATTTTCGGTATGCCCGCCAGTATAACCGACGCGCGTTGAGATAACCCCGGGAAGCTGCCTAAAGGTCTCTTCAACACCCCAGAAGCAACCGGCCGCAAATGTAGCGAATTCTTTGTTCATAGTAAGAATAATTATATCAGGATTAAGATAAAAAACCAGAGTTACCAGCAAAGCTCCCCTCCCCGTGTGAGGTAACACCTAAGGAGGGCCTGAGTGCAATCTTCATAATCCACCAGTAGCGCTCAGGACTGAGCCCCTCGGAAAGGTCGGCGGCAAGAGCCTCAAGCAGATCACTCTGCCCCAACTCGGCCCACTCCCAAAGCACGCTATTATAGGCCGCCATATGAGGAGCTATCAGCTGACGAAGTTCATCAACTTCCTTACGGGGAAATCCCATTTCAATGAGCTGCTCGAGCGTTTGCTCCGCATCGGCCGGCCCACGCTCACCGTCAAGAAAGGGCTCGCAAATAAGGGTCCACGGATCAGTGAGCTCACTGAGTTTTAGGCGAAAAGACACCGCGATCCGCTCAAGCATGAGGCGGCTCCCCTCTTCAAAAAAAACGACCTCTCGGCGGGCAACCACACAACTCGGGGGCAGAGTTGAGAGGCGGAGCTCGGTAATATCATCAACGAAAATCTGCCCACCATAAGCGACAGAGTTTGGTGGAGCACGAAGCTCCGGCGTAAAGCTTAAAACCTCCTGACCGGCAGCCGTTCGTCCGGTTGTGAGACCCGCCAGAATCATCGACTCAAAAGTGTTATGAGGATAAGCAGCCCTCCGGCAAAAAGACCGATCGAGGCGATAAAGACGAGGCGATAAAAATAAGCGACAAAGAGAATCGACTTCATTCCACCTAACTGGCGATAAAAAATACGAGAATAGAAACCTCCCAGTAGAATCCACCCGACGGCATAACTCCAGTCGCGCCAGGGACCAAGACACCACTCCTGCCGACAGGAGTAGAGAAGAGGCCCTGCCAAGAGACTCAAGATGGCCAGTGCGGAAAAATGATTAACCGAGCGATGAAAAGCTGGAGTCGGCACAGACACATACTAGCGTACTTTTGCTATACTCTCATCATGGATGTACGAATGGAGCCCAGATGGAAAGAACACCTGCACGGAGAGTTTGATAAAGACTACTTCGCGAAGCTACGAGCCTTTGTTAGAAGCGAATACAGATCAAAAAAAGTTTATCCGGAACCGGCTAACATCTTTCGAGCCCTCGACCACTGCCCATTCGACAAGGTGAAGGTGATTATCTTGGGCCAAGATCCCTACCACGGGGCGGGCCAGGCAAACGGCCTCTGCTTTGCAGTGAATGAGGGAGTTACACTGCCTCCATCGCTCAGAAATATCTTTAGTGAGATCGAGAGTGATCTGGGCATGAGACCAACGCCCTCGGGAGATCTGACACGCTGGGCCAACCAAGGTGTCCTCCTTCTTAATGCGACGCTCACCGTAGCAGCAAGCCAGCCCGGATCACACCAGAAAAAAGGGTGGGAAGAGTTCACCGACAGCATCATCGAACGGCTTTCAGCTGAACGAGAGCACCTTGTCTTTATCCTCTGGGGGCGCTACGCACAGGCGAAAGGAGCCATAATTGATCGACAGCGGCACCTTGTTTTGGAGTCCGCACACCCCTCGCCATTTTCAGCCCACAGCGGCTTCTTTGGCTGCAAACATTTCAGTAAGGCAAACACCTATCTTGACAAATATGGACAAAATATCATAGATTGGTGCTGATTATGAGAACAACAGACAACCCCGAAGAGCTGGATACCACCGAAGTAGAAGCAGAGCCGGCGGCCAATAATCCTGAGCTAGAGCTCACCCCCAACAGCGAAGATCCACTAGTGGCCAGCGAGCTCTCGCCCGGTGATAGATCAATGCTGGTTGTAAGTGAGCTTAAAGAGAGACGCACCGACCCAGCAAGAGGAACTCCCCACTTCGATCGATGGGTGCGCGCTCATCGCTTCGGACTTGAGCGCTTTGCGCAGACCGTAGTGAGGGATCCAACGGCCGCTGAAGACGCGGTATCGACAGCCCTCTTAAGAGTACTGGAGCGCATCGATCAAGTTAGAGAGCCACGGGCCTTTGGTGCTTGGGTGCGGCAAATTGTCTACAACGAAGCACGATTAGAATTAAGACGAGACCGAACCGGAGCGGCTTACGTGGAACGTCTTAAACAAGGAGACTTCTTCAATGAAAATCCTGACCCCGAAAACGTTCCGAGTCCTGAACAACGCTATTTTCATGCCCAGGTGATGGCACGACTCGACGCAGCTGCGGAAAATGTTGCTCCAAAGATGAGGGCCGGCTATGCCAACTTCATAAACGAAGTTAGCTATAAAGAAGGCGCAAGGTCTGGGGGCGTATCAGTCTCAGCGCTCAAATCTCAAATACATCGGGGTGTGCGATCTGTTGCTAAAGAAGCAGGCTTTAAGATCGTAGGGCACCTTTACTAGAAAGGGCACGATCCCAGCTATCCGCACAAAAAAGGCCGGCCTCCCCAGGATGAGAAATCTAAAGTGCTAGATTCCTGAACGGAAGAGAGACCGGCCGGTAAGCAGATCGAAAAGATTCGCTTATTTTTTCTTACACATCATTCGGTCAAGAGCGATATGACCCGCACCGGTGAACATCAATGAGACGAAGGCGGCTAGCAGAACAAGGTCAAACTCCCAGCCGGTTGCATTCTGAGCTGCGAAAGGAACTCCCCAAACACTCATCTTGAAGTAGATAGCACCGACCATGATTATTCCCAAGCCAAGCGAAGCCCAACGTGTCAAAAATCCAAGGATGAGTGCGAGACCTCCAAGAGGCTCAACAATCGAAAGAAGGCGGAAGAGGTTAAGCATTCCTTCTGACATCTGCTCGGACGCGGTCATATCCCAAAGAGACCACTTCTCCAGTCCGTGTAAGATGAAAATGTAACCAAGAACAAGGCGCAAGACAAGAAGTCCCCAGCCCTCATGGTTCTTAAGACGACTAAGACACATCATAGGTTGATATGATTAATGAATAATGGTGTGATTATATCACAGGCATGATATAATCACGCACACTGAATGTTGTCTTTTGCACTTCTTGTTATTGGCGTCCTTTTATTTTCTGGCATAATGTCGGGTGCAGAAGCGTCTCTTTTGAGTATCACTCCGGCAGAAGTTGAAGATCTTGTTCACAAAAAAAAATTCGGCTCAAAAACGCTCCGCAAACTTCGCAAAAAACAGTCACAGGCAATCACGGCAATTGTCGTTTTGAACAATGCGATAAATATCGTTGGTTCCATCCTGGTGGGTAGAAGTGCGATGGCGCTCTATGGAGATCAGTTTCTGGCCTTGGTCACAACGCTGCTGACATTTAGCGTCATTATTTTTTCTGAGATTATCCCGAAAAGTATCGGCATTAACCACGCACATCTTATGGCGCCGCTTTTCGCGCCGCTCATCCTGGCCTTCACCTACATCCTGATGCCGGTTATTGTCATTATGGAGTTTGTCACGAAAGTCTTCAACAAAGGGGAGAGAAAGATTGGAACGGAGAGTCAGATTCGCTCACTCGTACGTATGGGATGGCGACGCGGACACATCGAAGATGATGAGGGAATTTTGATCCATCGCGTCTTCATGCTCAACGACAAAAAGGCCGAAGACATAATGGTGCCGTTCGAAAAGATGGTCTCTTTTGAGGAAAATGAGACGGTTGAAAAAATCGCGCCTCTAATGATGGAGTCGAGCTTCAGCCGCTTCCCCGTCTACGACGATGAAGAGACAAAGATCAAGGGCATGGTCCTTCGAACGGATGTGATAGAGGCACTTGCACGCGACCAGCACTCAAAAAAAATTAAAGAGCTCATACGCCCCATCCTTATAATTAGACCGACAAGCAGCGCGGACGATCTTCTTTTGCTTTTCAAACAAAAGCGAACTCACATGGCCATAGTAAAAGACAACCTAAAGACGGTCGGACTCCTAACACTGAGCGACATTTTGGAGGAGCTCGTGGGAGAGATAATTGACGAGAAAGAGGCGGAGACACTCAAGCGAAAGCAATCCCACCGAAAAAAGCATTTATAGTGCCGAAGCTCAGAACTAACTCATAGAGCTTTCCGACCTTGGCCAGTTTTGCACGTGCTCGCCTCAGCGAGAGTTTGATCGCATTCTCACTCTTATCAAGAGTTAGAGCTATCTGGCGAAGTGCCAGATCGGAGCCATAGCGCAGCTTCATAGAACGATATTCAGAGGGAGTCAGTACAGTGCGCACCGAGGCCCACAACAACTCCTCATCAAGATCACGCCCGGGTTCAGTTATGGCCGTCTGGGGCTGACGCTCGGGGGCCTCATCGAGAGGGAGCTCCTTTTTCTTGCGGTAGTAGTTTACCAACAAGTTATGTGCAATCGTCATTAGATAGCTAAGGTAGGTACAGTCACGCAGCTCGACATTTTTTACTGAGATAAAGGCATGCACAAAGGTCTCCTGTGTAAGTTCTTCGGCGATCGCCTCACTACGTGAAAGCCGGTAAAGCAGATAGTTAAAAATTCGATGCCTGTACTTGTCATAAAGGACTGCAAAGTAATGACCATCGGAATGAGCGGCCTCGACAAGCCGCTGATCTTCATGACGAGCAAGCCTGCCGTAGGCAAAAAGGAGGTGCTCTAAGACAGGCGTAAAGTCATCGTACTGAGCGGCAACACGGTGGATATCTGAAAGAAGAGCGTTAAGAGAGGGATTGTCTTGGGAAAGCCAGCTGAAGATAGCCGGCATAATGACGGGCGGGCCGCTCCGGGAATCAGCCATTATCTGCTCAAACTCGGTCTCGAAAACCTGCTCTTCTTCCAAAGATGAAAAATGAGGATCGAGCTCGAGGTAGTACTCAAGATCGCCTTCATGATCAAAAACGGGGGCAATATGAATATGTCTAAGTCGGGAGGGAGCCATAGCTGCTCCGGTAACCAAAGGGCGCTGCCCCTCGGCAATCTTCTTCCACATACGTTGGCTTCCGGAGACACCAACACGACTCCACAGATCCGATGGAGAGACGTCCCACAGAGTGTTAAGAGTGAGGCCGGCCGTATGACGCAATGAGCGATTGGCATACAAAATCTTCCCCTGAGGATCGGTTATGAGAACATAGCCTTGAACGGAGTCCAAGCTACGTTCCAATCTCTTTGCTAGGCGGTCAGCAAAAGCGCTGCCCGTGTATGGTCCACTTTTTCCCATAGTGATAGGAGTTAGAAACCTTTCAAGCTGCCCGTGTGTTGGTGAGTACACACCACTATATCACCTTATTCCCTAACCCTCCACTACCATGCTCACAAATACTGTTTACAACTTGATGAATCAAATTGTAGAAGAGAGTAAGAGTATCTTTAGGATCGAGCAGTGCTACAAAAAAGACTGTCTCGAAGATAAGGAGCTCAAAAGTTTCTGGGATGGACTCCGGATCTACAAGGAAGAGCAGATCGCACAACTCCTTGAGCATCTCAAGGAAGAGCTCTCAGCTAAGGATCCGGCAAAGAAAGTTCCGGTGGGTCAATGAAAAAATGTGGAGGGTGGTAAGGAGCCGCCCCGGCCAGCTACTGGCCGGGGCTATTTATCTCTAGTGAGCCTGTTTCATATAGACCGTTCGTATTGGGAATGGAATAACGATCCCCTCCTTGAGGAAGCGTACGTGCAGTCTCTTGATCAGCTCATGAATAAGCGGGTACTGATCGGTATATTCACGACAGTGAACGACGATACGCAGCTGGATAGATGAGTCGCTGAACTCGAAAAAGCGAATCAGTGGATCAAAGTCCGCGACTCCACCTTCAAGCTCAAAAACCGTCTCTTTGGCCACCTCGTAACAGACCTTTTCGACATGATTAAGATCACTGTCATACGCTACACCGAGAGTGAGGATGACCGAGAGCTCGGCGACCGGTTTGGTGTAGTTGGTTATAACAGCCGCCGCGAGTTTGGCGTTTGGAATAATGATCTCATTATTTCCAAGGGTAAGGATGGTGGTGTTGCGCCAACTGATATCAACGACCGTCCCATGAAGACCGGTATCGAGCTCAACAAACTGACCGGGCTGAATATCCCGTGCGGCAATAATGTGAATGCCGGCAAATAAGTTCGACAAGGTTTCTTGCAAAGCCAAGGCCAGAGCAAGACCTCCAACTCCCAAGGCGGTAAGGATGGGGGCGATAGAGACACCCAGGGTCTCAAGGATGATGAGGAAACCGATGCTGTAAGCTACTAGAAAGCTGAGGTAACGCAGAATCGAGGTTGAGCCTTGGCCGTTAGGTACATGATTAGAGTAAAGCTTAACGTACCCCAGCAGTATCTTGCTCACGACATGGGTACCCGAGACGATGTAGAGGATGAGGACGACCGTGGTGAGATGCCCACGCAACTCATGACTCATTTCCGGGAAGGTCTCAATCGCACCGTAAAGACCACCTAGCGAGAACCAGAGGAGCAGTACATTATGCAAAGATTCAACAATAATGTCATCCCCTTGCCACTTGGTCCGCTTAGCAAGTGCACTGAGCTTGCTGTAAATAACCTGCTGGAAGATGATGCCGCAGAGGATTCCCCCTATGAAGAGAACAGAGGGCAGCACATAAAGAGAGTCTCCAAAAACTAAGCGCAAAGATTCCATATATATTTTTTACCGTTTAAAGAAATACAAATCAACCGCCAGGCTCTAAGGCCTCTCGGTAAGCCCATCAACAACCGAATGACTACACTTTTCCTCCGCCTCAACAAAATCCTTGAGAACCGAAAAGTGTTGTATCAGACTCTCGATCTCAACGAACTCATTGGGAGTATGATGATTGAGTCCCACGGGCCCAAGGGCCACGGCGGGTATATTGTTCATCATAAAAAGACGAGCATCCGAAGCACCATGATTCTCTCCATATCGAAGCTTTTTGCCCACCACACTCTCAGCCGTCTTCCGCAGAAGCTGGACGTGAATATCTTTGGGATCCTGAATAAAAACCTCTCCATGCATCTCCTCAAAAAGCTCAATCCCCTGGGGAAGTTGGGCACGAATTTTCTCAAGGATCTTCTCTCGAGTATGGGTTTTCTTGTCTGTCAGGCGGACATTAATGTACGCCTCCGCCGTACCGGGAATAGTATTGGTCTCCTTACCTCCGTGCATTATGGTTACCGTTGCCGTTGGAGCCCAGCGATCAGCCGCCTTGGGGAAGAGCTTCTTTAGTTCGAGACAGGTCTTCATTAAGAGCTCAAGAGGGTTTGCCGCCTTCCAGGGATAGGCGCTGTGAATGTACTCCCCCATCGCAACGAGTTTGAGAATCAAAATTCCTTTTTCTCGGGTGACCAGCTCATAACGAGAGCGCCCTTCGTTGATTATGGCGAAGTTTGCACGGTAGCCTTCTTTTCCCAGCAAGATCTCTGTACCATTTCGACTTCCAACCTCTTCATCACTGGTAATCATCAGAGCGAGAGACGGTGGCGGTGCATCACGATTAACGAAGTACTTCATCAAGGCCATCATGCAGGCGACTCCACCTTTCATATCGAGAGTGCCGGTTCCAAAAAGCTTTCCGTCTTCTTCAGTGGCTGTGAACTTGGTGGCACTGGTGACAACATCAATATGGCCGGAAAGCAGAACGCGCGTGTGACGCGTCTCTTCAAAAGTTACAACCATCGAGGGCACACCACCGTGAACAAACGACTGAATATTAAGATGGTCCATCTCGAAGTAACTCTTAATAAACTCCATCAGCTCAAAGGTCTTGAGCGGCTCTTTTAGATGCGACGGGAAACCAACCAGCTCTTTGGTCAAATTAACGAGATGGTCGCGGAGCTTCTTTCTTTGCGTAAAAGTTGAGATATCCATGAGACTGTTTTATTCAAAGGAACACCACTCGATAAGCCGCTCGGGATTCTGACGCCAGTCACCATCCCACTTGTCCATAACCCAACGACCGGGAGACTTTTCTTTAACAAAAACGAAATCTTTTATGGGCTGAAGATGCACGGACTCATCCTCGCCTTTCTCGTTCAAAATAGCCTGTTCACGAAGGTACGAAGAGGCAACCTCGAGAATCTCCTTACAGTAGTCGAGCAGCTTCTTATTTTTCAGCTCAGCCTGCATTCCTCGCTTTGGGATATCGTCAAGGAGAGCCAGAAGTTCCCGGAAGCCAAGACCCTTGGTGAGCTCCCGGATAAAGCGCTCACCATCCGGATGGTACACAAAAGCTTTGACGATGGCCTGCATCGAGGGGATCAAAAAAGGAGGGAGACTGTCACATGTTCTGAGCTCGATATACTGCTTTATACGAGCATCGGTATAAACAAAGCTCGAGTGAAGCTCCCAGTCTTCCATCAGTGGAGCATAGCCTTCATAGCCGGAGCGCAAAAACTGTGCGAAGGTCATATTTTTCACAGGGAGCCACTTGCCCTCACGAGCAATAGCAATCATAGGAATGCGCATGACGAAGTCGACCCAGTCTTTAAAGCCAAAATCGGCGTCGAAGAAGCGCTTACGGATACCATAACGACGACGATCGAGCTTCCGAAGAATATGCAGACGGTAGCTCACATAACCGGTCGTCTTGCCCTCCTTGAGAGGAGAGTGTGCATACATTGCGCAGATGAAGGGCTCAAGTAAAAGGAGGAGCTGAAACTTGCGACGCGCATCATCTTCAGAG
>Ga0210005_1000720_pt1 | contig 24603 bp, 22 predicted proteins | sample CryGey02umfilter_3_FD_183961 | JGI IMG/M metagenome (GOLD analysis project Ga0210005, IMG submission 183961) | Groundwater microbial communities from aquifer in Utah, USA - Crystal Geyser 4/9/14 0.2 um filter (SPAdes) (version 3) | ecosystem: Environmental > Aquatic > Deep subsurface >... | reverse complement strand
GGATCAGTGAGTATCAGATTGGTAATCGTTGCGAAAGCCATTGAAACAAAAAAACCGCTCACGATTAACGCTGCGGCTAAAGACATCAGAAAGGCCATTTTACTTTGTTTTGCACCAGTCTGAAACAAATTTTGTAATATCATATTTTTATAACCTCTACTAGTTTTGTTAATTTTTAACAGATAGTTTGACTGATTTAGGCACATACGGCATTCACCCAAATCAATCAAACCATTGTTTATAGTTTTAAATTGTTAATTTAATAGCAACTTGAATACGTTTTAATTTTTATCCAAAACTATATTTATTTACACACTAAAAAAATACTTTAATGTGTCACCCCCAAAGAACATTATTAATCATAAAATATCACAGTCATTATCTGGTGTCAACAACCATGGTCGGGTGACGTGACCTTTGTCACTAACAATCTTTATCGTTTGATCTTTGGCTAAACGATATGATCCAGTCTCCTTAGCTTGACAGAGTGCTACCTGCTCATGCTCACCATAAACCGCCTCAGCACGCTCGTAGGTTTCTCGAACCATAGAGCCGTAATATTCCCATCACTGGCTATTACTGCTCTCGTCATTATTGTTACTTTATCAGGAATTTTAATTTCCGGCTGTGCCCGTTAAATACAATATACTATGAATAAAATTGGTTTAATTTTAAGTACAAATCTAAGCGCAGTAATAGCAATTGTGTTTCTTACTGTTATCACTATTACGGGAGAGCTCTACAAAGTCGCTGGCGCAAATGGAAAAATGGTCAGTCCCATCAAAGATTTTTTGAAAGCACTTTTTGGTCACCATTGGGTCGGAAAAGGTGTTTTGGCAGTTGTCTTATTTGTAATTTTGTCAGGTGTGCTTTATCTCATTTTCAGAAAACAGAATAATAGTCAGAGCCTGGCCTGGACATTGTCATTACTCACTTATACTCTTATCCTCGGAACAGTGGCAATTTTTGGACTTTCTATCTACGAATTCACAAACTTCTAAACAAAAGCCGGTGCATGTGTTATGCTCATATAAGTAAGTTTGTTATTTAACTGTGATTAAGATCCTTAAATAGAATAGATTTAATTTAATCAAAATAAATTTTATTAAAAAACTTTTAACCATTTTGATGAACTATGAAAAGAATTTTTAAGATTGTAGGATTTATTTTTTTGGTAGTTTTGATTACCCTCATTACTCTTGCGGTAGCGCGACGAGGTACTCGTGAGGCAGTATATCAACCACCAGTTATCAATAACGAGCCACCCTCAGTGTCTTTATCGGTACCAGTTGATACGGTTTTTTGTGAAGATACCTTGGCAACAAAGTCCGGTACTCTGTGTGCCGTAAAGCCAAGTAAAACCGATGCCCGCATCACTGATGTTGGCGAGACCACTGGTAAAATTAAATTTAGAAAAACTGGTTTTGGCTACCATGCCGTCGGTATCCCTGATGACCTAGCCAACGCCAAAGGAATTTGGGTACACTTTACTGGTAGCTATGGTAAGCCCTATAACCAAAACGATGGCACTTTTGCCAATAGTGTTTGGCTTGATGAAGTAATGGAGGCGGGGTATGTAGTTGTTCAGCTGGCCTATGACAACCAATATTCAGTAAATTATGATTTATGTGGTGTTAAAACTGATGGCTATAATCGAGACAATTGTGCCGGAGAGGTACGGGAAATCGGCCAGACCGGTCAAGGAGAGTCACCATATCGTAGTACAGATGCTTTCAACACCATTGACTATCGCTTAGAGAAGCTCCTTGCTTATTTAGAGAATACCCAGGGGATTGACTTACCTGGGACGATTAATCCAACCAATGTAGATTGGGGTACTCTGCATCTCAGTGGACACTCCCAAGGAGCTAATCAAGCGTACTATATTGCCAAGAACCGCCTTGTGGCCGGGGCCTGTATTATCGCTGGTGGTTTTGACACGGGAGACACCGTCAATCCTGGTAAGATTAATATTGCTGACTGGTTTCTAAAGGAAGGCAATAAAACACCACTTTCAGCGGTTCGAGCAATCCTCGCTACTACTGATGATAGTTACCAGTTGTTTCTAACCGGCTTGACTAAGGCGGTTGGTTTACCTAGCAACCAAATTATTATTGTTGACAAAAAAGTCTACACTGATGAAGCTGGTACTGAGGTTAAGGGTCATCCGGGCATTATTAAAGATCCCTCAATTAAAGCCGAGCGGGCTGAAGCTTGCTTTAGATAGAAAGTAAGAGTGTATTAATCGCTAGAACCCAACTTAAAATCAACTGCTCCATTAGCTTGCTTTGGGGTAGTTGTTTGGTTATATAGTTACGTCATTACGAATCAACGAACAATAGCGAAGTGATATAACAATTCATGATTGAACAAAAACATTATTACCCGCCTGCACAGGCAGTTTTCATGGCAACTCACACCGTTAGAAACACGATTTCTAACGGTGTGTGGTACGAGGAGCAATAAATATATGAGTCTGTTAATTCAAGCTAAAATTTGACAAAATTTAATATCAATGTAATGTAAGTTTGTATGTTTAATACAAACCGAAAGTTTAATAGTAAGAACTGCCAAGCGCTAATCGCGCCGATGGCCTATTTTGTCGGGTTTCCTACCTGGACAACTTCTCTTGCATTAAGCTATGGTATTTGTATGAAAACGACGTAATTACGTCACCTCCATTCATAAAAACCCCGTGGTTTCATACAAGCCACGGGGTTTTTATGAGGCAAGCAACTGTTCTTTGACAAAGGAGTCAATCATGACCAACTCAAATGATGATGGAACCCGTCTGCCTCCGGCAGCATTCTTCAAACTGCCGAATAGTGGATACATGCGCCCAATCGAGACCGACGACGCTCCATACCTCTACCGCTGGGTCAACGACCTAGAGATTCGTCCCTACCTGAACCGTTCTGAGGTAGAAATGTTCGAGGAAGAGCTCGACTGGATTAAGGGGTTGCCAAAGCGCAAACACACAAATTTGGTGTGGATGATCTGCGCCAAGGACAGCGAGCGAGTTGGCACCATGGGTCTCCATGGTATCAGCTGGAAGGATGGCACGGCCACCACCGGTGCCATGCTTGGAAATACGGCGAAGCAGAATCAGGGTATCGGTCAGATGGCCAAAATGATACTTCTTGATTACGCTTTTAATGTGTTGAATCTGAGACAGATCTACTCTGGTGTCATTAGCTACAACTTGCGCAGTCGCGCCTACAGTGAGAAGTGTGGCTATGTGCACTTTGCCACCTATCCGAACGCCATCGTCCGAGATGGTAAATACTATAACATCTGGAAACTACTGGTGACACGGCAGACCTGGGAGCCATTGTGGCATGAATTCTGTGAGAAGCACAAAATCGAATCTTTCGAGGAAATGCTTAAACGTCACGGCAACTGGCCTCGTGAATGACTTCATTGGGATGACCAGAGCAACGCTCGGGTCATCCCAACAATTAAAACCAGTGTTGATATATAATTTACACTGGTTTTTTTAATTCAAGAACAGCCCAGAGCCGTTTTAACTTCCACAATAATATTACTGCACTGTCCATTGCCTTTATAAGGTTACCGTTTTTTCCATGATACATCCTGTCGCACCAACAATTCTTTCGCTCTTTCTGGTTCGGACATTATCTCCTCTACAATTCGTTCGGCTCTGATACTTTGGGAAGCTTTTACTAAAACTACATCGCCTGGACTAAGGTATGACTGCAATTCACGACCAGCTCGAGCAACGTCATCGTATTGGAAAATAACTTTCTCACTCATACCATGCTCAAGGGCAGTTTGAGCGGTTTTTCTGGACCGTACTCCTAAGGTGATCAGAACATCGGCACATTGTGGCACTAATTCACCAATCTTCTCATGCTCTCGTGAAGAGAAACGCCCCAACTCTAACATGTCACCTAAAATTGCAATTTTTCTTTTGGCGCCCTTTAATTCCTTAAGTGATAATAGTGCCGATTCAGCCGCTGTCGGAGAAGAATTGTAAGTATCATCAATTATTAAAGTGTTCTTGAGACCAGAAAGTAAACTCATTCGTCCTGGCGGGACTTGATGATTTTGTAGGGTTGTTGCCACTTCACTAAGCGAAATATCAAACTGAGAGGCCACGGCTGCAGCCGCACCATAGGTATAGGTATTTTGTACACCAACCGAACCCATAATTTTTATCTGTACATGCTCATCTAAATGAGTCAGGGTAAAAGTGGAACCAATAGCCACATCATCTCGGTATAATACTGTATCGGCTGAGGCCTTAAATTGGGTTGGTGTATATCTACTATATCCAATACAAACCTGACGTACCCCATTGGTGGCTGACTGCAATTTTTCATCGTCATGATTGTAGATAAATACTCCATCAGGTTTTAGAGCATTTAGTAATTCCAATTTTTCGGCCACTACGGCCTCAGGTGAACTAAAATATTCCACATGAACCGGCACATCCGGTAAACGAGTCATAACCACTATATTTGGTCTTAGCCAAGATGATAAATTGGCCATGTCACCAGGTCGGTCGACTCCGGTCTCTAACACTAATACTTCAGGATATTTTTTACTAAAAAAAGCAATTATTGCACCATCAATCAAATTTTTTAGCCAACTAATTGGATTATCCCAAGCATTCGGTAAACCAAGAATAGACAATGGAACACCAATTTCTGAGTTAAAACTTTTTTCGCTCTTTCTGACGTGACAATGAGTTTTCAAAACAGAAAAAATTGCATCCTTAGTGGATGTTTTACCCACACTACCAGTGACCGTGATAATAAAAGGTTTGGTTCTATTCAATAATATTCTGGCCTCGTAAGCTAAAACTGCAATAATAAATTTCTTAAATATCTGTTTCATAATTTTATCTATCTGGAGGAACGTTGTAATAGTTTATCAAGAATTTGGTTAATTCCATAAATGGGTCAGTCAAGGTGCCGGACGCATATTGTACCCCTTGTGGGTCTACAGTATACAAGAAAATTAAAAATTTTGGATCATAGGAGGGAAAATATCCAAAAAATGAGTGTAAATACTTATCATCATAATATTTTCCAGTTTGTGGTTCAGACATCTGAGCTGTCCCGGTCTTGGCGGCAAAACTGTGATTTGGCATTGAAACTAACCCTCCCTTAAGAGCATCATCAGCCACTGTGGTCAACATTTGGGAAATAGTTTCACTGGTGGACGATTTGAACACCTGTGCTCCCGGTGGGTAGTTTATTTCTTTACTAGTACCATCTTGATATTCAATCCGAGAAACCAAGTGCGGGGTAATTAAATGTCCACCATTACCAAGAGAGGCCAGGGCTCGGGTGGTGGCCATGGCTGTCATAGCAATTCCCTGCCCATACGAAGCAGTGGCATATTCAATATCGCGGGGCGAATTTATAAAATTTTGTAGAAGACCTTGCGCTTCATTTGGTAAATCAATACCAGTTTCACTTTCAAGTTTTAAACTAAGAAAGTAATTAAGAAATTTTTCCCGACCGACCTGTTGCATTACATAGGTAGCACCAGTATTAAGTGATTGATTCAACACTTCCTGCATTGACACCGTACCACGACCACGATGATCATAATTCCATATCGTATAGCCATTGAGTGTTAGTGACCCAGCATCATAATAAGTTGAACTAGGAACAACTGCCCCACTATCCAACCCAGCAGCCATGGTTAGAGATTTAATAATGGAGCCAAACTCATAGACATTCTCCACTAGGGGATTTTGAAAATCAGACACTGTCGCTTTAGCACGATTATTTAAATTATAGGTTGGTATAGTATTCATGGCATAAATTGCCCCATTCTGAGGATTCATAATAATTCCACCAGTTAACTGACTACTATATTTAGTTTGAGTATCTAATAAAATTTTATCAAGAATTCTAGCCACAGTTGGTTCAATGGTAGTTACAATGCTACCAGTTTTTGATGGTTTACTATCAAAAACCATATTTCCGAAATTACTAAATATTTCAGCAAAAAAGTCTACCGATAAAACAGTGTCGTTATATACTAAAACATCATCATAGAATCTTTCTAAACCATATTTTCCATGCAGGTCATCAGGATACTCATCTGAATAACCAACAAAGCCAATGGCACGCGCTGATAATTCATTACCTGGGTAATAACGCCACTGATTTCGATAAAGCATCACCCCGGGCAAATCCATAGCATCAATGACACCGGCTGCTGTCTCATCAAGTTGGGTTTCAATTTCAATATAGGTACGAGCTTTTTGATTTGCCTTGTCAATAAAAGTTTCCTTGGAAAGGGTTAGGTATGTTGTTAATTTATTATAAATATCATCTGGATTTATAATTATAGCTGGATTTATTGCCAAGACATAACCAAATTTAATTGACGCCGCTGAGACCAGTTCGCCATCTTTAGTTGTAAAATATATATTTCCGCGTGAATATAAATCCTTGGCCGTATGCACATATTGACGTTCGGCTTTGTCTTGATAATAAGCTGAATAAATAATTTGTAAAAAATATAAGCGGACCATAAGTAAAACGCCAAGAATCAATAAAAATCCTGATATGATTCTGATTCTTAAACTGACTTCCTTACTCATAAATAACTAAAAGTTGCTGGCAGACATAGCAAAAGTCGGAACAGCTCTACTAACAAAAATCTTTTTTGAATTTTCACTAAAACCCTCCGAGGAAGCTATTTTGTTACTAATTGAATGTTGGGCAGAAATATAAGATGTTTCTAATTGTGCAATCTGTGACTCAATATTAGCTGTATTGGTTATGGCCTGCTTACGAAGTACAACATGCACAACAGAAGCAGACAGAAAATAAACATAAAGAAATAACAAAGTAATCAGGGTCAATCCCAGCAAACTAAAATAGACGTGGTTGTTATTATTTGAAATTTTTACGACTCGCTTGTTCATAATGTATCTATAATTTTTCAATAATTCTTAATTTGGCACTGCGTGAACGAGGGTTTTGTGCTAATTCTTCAAAATTTGGTGTGATTGGCTTTTTACTAACCAAGACACCGGTTTGATCATGTGTGTATGAACGAAAAGTATGTTTAACAATTCTGTCCTCTAGACTATGGAAGGTAATCACGGCTAGTCGCCCATCCTTTGCTAGAGCTTGCCAAGCTTGAGCTAGAAATGATTCCAAAACAGCAAATTCATCATTGACAGCAATCCGTAGGGCTTGAAATGATTTGGTAGCTGGATTGGTTTTTCCATGGCGATAGGCCGGTGGAACGGAACTCGCGATGATGTCAGCCAACTCTTTGGCAGAAGATATTTTTTTCACACCCCTGGCCTGAACTATGGCTTTGGCAATTCGTCTGGAATATCGCTCCTCACCGTAACCATACAAAACATTGGCTATATCTTCCTCTGCCCAGCCATTTACAATATCTGAAGCAACAAAGGGATACTTGTCTGGGTCACCATAAGTCATAGTTAAGGCATTCTCATCAGTAAATGAGAAGCCACGATTTCCATCAGTAAATTGGTCAGTCCGCCAACCAAGGTCAGCCAGAATGGCATCAACCTTAATTATTCCTAATTCATCCAGTATCGTTGCTAGTTCGGAAAAGTTTCGATTAAGCAACTTGATACTGGCTGGGCCAGGCAATTTACCAGTCAGTTCTTCGATAGCGGTCGGGTCGGCGTCTAAACCAATATAAGTACCCGCATCAGATAACTGACCAAGTATTAATTTGGCATGACCGCCTGCTCCCAAGGTAGCATCAATGACGACGCTGTCTGGTTTTAAGTTAAGCCCTGTCACCGCTTCGTTTTGTAGGACGGTAATATGTTTCATAAGTTGAGCGAGGGTTGGATGATTAGAGGACACCAATCTGTCCAAGCTTTTCCGCTAAAGCATCAGCTTGTGACTCGATTTGCGTTTTGTACTCTGTCCACTGCTTCTCATCCCAAATTTCTACACGATCATGGATTCCGGCCAAGACTACTTTTGAGTCTAAGTGCGCAAAATCCTTCAAAAAATCTGGAACGAGAATACGTCCAACTGAATCTACCTCCACCTCTACTGCTCCGGACAAGAAGAATCGATTGAAACTTCTCGTATCCGCCTGTCCGAGTGGCAGTTGACCAATTTTTTCAGTGATCTTCTGCCACTCTTTCTGCGGATATACAAAGAGACAATTATCAAGACCGCGTGTGACAATAAGCTTCTTTCCAAGATCCTTCCGCCATTTAGATGGAACGGACAGCCTTTTCTTGGGATCTAACGTATGCTTATATTCGCCAATTAACATATTTCTTGATAGATGAAGTTACTCTGGAAACCAACCACAATCAGTGGAGTGATCACAGCGGGTTTCCAAAGTAACTTCGCTCCATATACTTTATTTCTAAAGTATACCACTATCTCCCACCACATGTACACTATACACCACCTCATCCCACCACCAACCACAGTTGTCCACATAATGGTGGATAAGTTACCAAATATTACAGTCCTGTTATTTTCGTCAGCTCCGAAAATCAACTGCACTCCCTTCACTATATTTTCGTTACAGAATATGTCGTTGGGAATTGTTTTAAGAGGAGCTGTTTTTCTTCTCTAGATGATGAGTGTGTTTAATTTATTTTACAAAATAACAACTCCTGGATTGCTTCGTACAGCGCAAAGTCTACAACTTCGTCCATCTTTGCGAACCGTAGTGTGAGAAGCAAACACTTGGAGCTTCGCAAGACTCATTGAGGGATTTTGTGAGTGCAACGAAGCAAAATACCCAATGAGTGGACAGTTCCTGTATAGGTGAGAAAAGCATGGGATGCTTTTCGCAAGACTCATTGAGGGATTTTGTGAGTACAACGAAGCAAAATACCCAATGAGTGGACAGTTCCTGTATAGGAAACAATCCACGTCATTGTCGTTCATGGATTGCCACGTCATTAGACTGCGGTTTCATTCCCTTAACAGGGACGGTACACCTTGTCGCCCTTTTTACAAAAGAGCTGGCAAGGTCTTGCGAAAGCCTTCTATACAGGCGTCAGTTCAGGTTGTCACTATTTTTGCAAATTAGCAGGCAACCTCTTGCGAAAGTCCACTGGACTTTCTCACCCATGCTTTCTCACTCGCAAAGACGCTTCGCGTCTCCGTCCCGCAACCGTCCGTCTTTGCGAGCGCACGAAGCAATCCACGTTCTAACTAATATACAAAAATAGCCACCAGAGAGGTGGTTGTTTTTGTATTGATTTTATTCTATTCACTCTTCAAATCTGACGCTTCAGCAATTTTTGGCTTCATGAGAGGAAAAAGTTGGACTTCTCGGAGTGGCTTCCCCACTAAGAAAGCAAAAAACCGTTCACCGAAGCCGAAACCACAAGTGGGTGGCATACCATACTCGAGCATCTCAACAAATTCATAATCTGGCATCATAGCTTCATCATCACCCGCTTCCAGTAAGGCACGCTGGACTTCAAAACGGGCTCGTTGGTCGTCAGGGTCATTAAGTTCACTGTACCCCCTTCCCACTTCACTACCAGCAATAATCGGCTGGAACATCTCTACTGTTTCTGTCCCCGGACGAGTCTTGGCTAGGGGTGCAATTAATTTTGGATGGTTGATTAAGAAAGCCGGACCAGCGATATTTTTACGACAGTATTTCCACAGAGTATCAGTCAACCGTTCTCTATTAGTACCATCATATTTCACTCCAAGTTCCTTTAATTTTAATTCCATCTCCGCATCGGTAGCGGTCAAAATATTGATACCAGTTTGCGTTTCCACCTCAGTCACATAGTCAATCTCTTTCCATTCATCAGCCAAATCAAAGTCGTGTCCGCGGGCTGAAAATTTTGTCGTGCCGAATACTTCGGTGGCGATTGTCCGGTATAAATCTTGGACAAACTTCATGCCAGCTTTGTAGTCAGCATAAGCCCAATAGAATTCTAGATTGGTGAATTCCTGGAGATGTTCTGGACTAGTGCCTTCATTGCGGTAAGCGCGTCCAATTTCAAAAACTTTTGGAAAACCAGCAGCCATCAAGCGCTTCTGCCATAATTCACCGATTGAAATCCGAAGATAGACTGGCATATCAAAATCATTGTGATGGGTGGCAAATGGGCGAGCTTCGGCGCCACCAGTAGTCACTTCGAGTGTCGGAGTTTCAACTTCGAGAAAACCATGCTGTTTCATAAAACTTCTAGTCACATCCCAAAATTTTGCTTTCAGAACAAATGTCTCGCGCAATTCGTGATCAAATAATAAATCAAGGTAACGTTTACGATAGCGCAAGTCTTCATCCTTCAGACCGAAATGTTCGACTGGGATAGGTTGTAGTGACTTTGTGAGAACGCGCCAAGTTGTTACGCCAATCGCCTGTGTTTTGCGTTTGGTTATGAAGGGTGCACCAGTAGCCTCAATAAAATCGCCGACATCAATGTTATTAAAAAATAAATCAAACAAGTCCTCACCCAATGTTTCTTTAGAAAGAAATAATTGCATCCTGGCCGTACCGTCAAAGATATCCGCAAAGGCCATGCCACCATGCAGTCGCAAAGCCATTACTCGACCGGCAATTGTGACTGTAATGTTGGCAGTCTTAAAATCTGCAAAATGGAAAATCACTTCAGCATTGGTATGGGTGGCATTTGTAGTGGCGGCGTATGGTTCCATTCCAAAAGCCAACAGCGCATCACGTTTTTTTCGTCTTTCTTCAATCACTTCATCAAATGTAGACATAGTATCAACTATAGTAACGGTTATTAGTAATTTTGCCAAGGTTTGTCAAAGACAAAACCGACCGCGCTGGTGGTCGGTTTTGTCATGTCAGTATGAACCTTTGCAACCATGCAACCATTCAACTATTTAACTACTCCACCTTAAGTACTTTATACTTCTGTTTACCAGCTGGTGTCTCAAAAGAAAATTCTGTACCTTTACTTTTTCCCATCAATGCTTCTCCGAGCGGTGAAAGGTATGATAATTTTTTGTCGTGAATATTGGCTTCCTCTGAACCGACAATAGTGTAGGTATGGCTTTCTTTATCTTTGTCTTTTTGAATAATAACAATAGAACCGAGAACTATTACATCACCTTTTTTGTCAGTGGCAACTATTTTGGCCTCTTTAATAACTTTTTCCAGATGGCCAATGCGCTCCTCAATAGCAGTCTGCATATCACGCGCCTCTTGGTATTCGGCGTTTTCTGATAAATCTCCCAAGCTCCGGGCATATTCAAGTGACTCGGCCACTTCCTTACGGCGAACGGTTTTTAGGTGATCCAGCTCTTTCTTAAGTTCGTTAAATTTCTCTGCGGTCAAATAAGATTGTTGATCATTCATATGCAAAATTAATGTACGTCAATTATACGCACTTATGTCCTTAGGTCAAATGTGGATTAAAATGTCTTTACTGTTCTGAAGTCTGAGGATTGATATATTGTGGTCGATTGATGGCCATCCAATCAAAAACACTGCCCATTACCCGCGTTGCTCCTAGAGTATTGGAGCTCGGAGCATTCTCCATCATCATGATAAACGCATATTTTGGCTTCTCGTATGGCCAAAAACCGGCCGCCCAAGAATTGACATAGGCGTTTCCTTCTCCTACCTGAGCTGTCCCAGATTTAGCTGCGATGGCCACATCATTTCGCTCTAACGGTCTGGCTGTACCTCCAGGATAGTTTACGGTCATACGCATTCCTTCATGAATTATTTTTAAATAATTTTCATCTAGATGTAAATCAATCTCAGCGCTTGTATTTTCCATGACAACATGTGGTGTCAACAAAAAACCTCCATTAGCGATGGCTGCGTACGCCCGCAACATTTGCAATGGTGTTTGCTGAAAGCCATATTGCCCGATGGCAGTGAAATAGGTGTCCCCCAAACGCCATTCATCGCCAAAAACTTTTTGCTTCCATTCTGGACTGGGTATTGTTCCCTCTTGCTCGGTAGCCACATTAATTCCGGTTTTATCACCCAAACCAAAAAGGTTAAAGTATTTATCCATTTTAATGATTCCCAATCCTGGCTGGTCACCAAATCCCCCCCCGATGGTGTAAAAGTAGACATTGGAGGAGAAAGCAATTCCTTCCCGCATCGTCATTTGGCCTTGTACTCGCCAGTCGCGATAGACTGACGGATTCTCTGGGTTGTAGGGATTGGGAATAGTAATTTTTCCAGTACTGGTAATAATCTTATCCGGATCAATAATTTTTTCCGCTAATGCTCCGTAAGCTACAAAAGGTTTAACAATGGAACCTGGCGTGTAAAGACCACTAACAGCCTTATTTAAAAAGGGAAAACGTGGGTCGCTATTGTATTCGTTAATTTTTTCAATATCATCTCCATCGGCCATTACCTCGGGATCATAAGAAGGAAAACTGGTCATGGCCAACATCTCACCAGTATGAACATCAATAATAGCTGCTGCCCCGCTACGAAAGCCGGCTTGTTCAACAGCTCCAGAAATAATTTGGTACATTGCTTCAGATAAACTGGCATCAATTGATAATTTAAGCTCTCCACCGGGTACAGCAACACTAACAACATGTTCTCCTACCACCTTACCCAAAGCATCAACTTCAACTATCTTTTGCCCGTTTTCACCATGAAGGATTGATTCGAAGGCACTTTCCACCCCGGTTCGGCCCAAATATTCCGTACGATAATAAAAACCATACTTATCTTTTTTGGGATAACTAACATAACCGATTAATTGCCCCAACCCCATTCGATCTGAATAGGATCTGATTGGGAAATCATATTTATTAGTTAAGTCATAATCATTCCAAATCAGAGGTTCACCATAACGGTCATTCACCACACCGCGTTCTGCAATAATTACGGTTTTACTAACACTATTATTATCACTAATGGTTCTGTATTCCTTTCCAGACACTATCTGAAGTAAATAAATCCTTAAAAAAAAGCCAATGGTAACTAACAAAAAAATAGCTCCAACAACATAAATATTACGAGAAGCTACTGGTAATTCGCGCCGCCCTTCTAACCTGGTAATATTAAATGAAGGTAAATTTGATAAATCTAAAAGTATTTCGTCAAACTCCACTGGCAATTTTTTATTTCTATGCCATTTCATACAGTGCTAGTATAAACTATTAGCTTCGGTCTTAACCAGGCAATTAAAATTATCCACCCGAAGGAAAAAAGGGTATACATTGGTAGTGTGGAGATGGTCATAAACTGAACATCAATCAATAAACCAATTAACAACAATTCATAGGGCTGGCATTTAAATGAATACCAAAACAAAAATGGCAAACTATACCAAAACAAACCAACATACCAAAAAATGGTAATAATTAAAAATAAAAATAAACGCAAAAATAAATTCATCGTGTTAGTCAGTTTGTTACTGTGGTTGATGAACCTGATTCATCAACTGTGCTTGAAGTGGCGTTAATAACCGAAGTGGTCACTAACTTGTCTACCGGTACCGGAACCAAAAATAAATTAGATGTCACCGCTTCAACCAACTGCTCCACCTCCTCAAAAGAGTGCAAGAATATTGGTGTTCGACCAATGGTTACATATTGCAAATTTTGTAATGAGGTTCCTGTAGTGACATAACCATACTGTTCTGGCTGGGTTGGCGAGGTGCTAATTTCATCAATCGAACCATAAACCCCAGAATCAATAGCTGGAAACATCACCAAATTACCAGTTTGTAATAACACACCTTGCGGTACTTGCACTCGAACAATTCCTCCGCCCATACCTTCAGTATAAGTGTAAATATTAGGTCCAACAATATAGGCAGTTGCCCTAAAGCCCGGAGTGGATATCAGGGTTACTAAGGATGTGTTAGCTTGTACTTTTGACACCAGTCCAATTACTTGGTCCTTCCCCAGAAAAACTGGGACATTTTCTTCCACTCCTTGATTAAAACCACGGTTAATTAGTAATTGATCATAAGGTAATTGGTTGGGACGAGCTACCACTGTCGCCAAGAGTCTATCATCAGGTACAGCCTCCAAAAGAGAACGAAAATCCTGATTTTCAACTTGTAGTTTATGAAGGCTATTTTCATTGGCTTGTTGCATAGCTACCTGTATTTGTAACTGATCCAATTCATCCAATAAAACGCTTCGTTCATTAAAATATCGAGAGAATGATCCACCCGATTCCATCACCCAGACCCTAACCGTATCAAATGGTAGCCAAAATAAATTTACCGCTCCCGACAGAATACGTGGCACTAATAAAATACCAAGGGCTATCACCCCAGCAATAATTATTATTAGGAAGCTATATCTAATTAGTGAAGTTCGGTGATAACTCCCCCTCTTTATCAATGAGTATTTTTTCATATAATTCAAGGTTTTCGATCACAATCCCGGCACCCCTAACCACCGCGCGTAGGGGATCAGGGACAATTATTACTGGTACCTCAAGCACTTCCTCAAGAAGAGTACGTAAACCTGGTATCAGTGCTCCACCACCAGAGAGGTGAATGCCATGTTGCATAATATCAGCCATCACTTCTGGTGGGGTAATTTCGAGAACACTACGGACCGCTTCAACAATACTGTCAACTTGTAAGGCAATGGCATCACGAACATCACTATCTGTAATTACTACCTCACGAGGCAAACCAGTGATAACATCTCGGCCACGAATTATGTGTTCTTTACTACCCTCTTTATTCCGGTGTTCAATGGCGGCCAATATAATTTTTACATCCTCTGCAGTTTTTTCACCAACATAGACCTTGAACTGATCACGAATATAACTGGCAATGGCTTGACTAAGATGATCCCCAGCCACCCGGAGATTTTTTGACACAACAATTCCGTCAAGAGAAATGACTGCAATGTCAGTTGTGCCACCACCGATATCAATAATCATATTACCAACCGCGCTAGATACTGGTAGCTTGGCGCCAATGGCGGCCGCCATTGGTTCCTCAATCAAAAAAACCTCACGGGCTCCAGCATTGCGGGCAGCATCACGCGCCGCCCGCATCTCCACATTGGTAATACCAGACGGCACTCCAATCAAAACTCGTGGGGCTAAAAGAGTACGCATATCGCTTCGGACCTTATTGATAAAATAGCCAAGCATTTCTTCGGTGACCTCAAAATCAGAAATTACTCCGTCCACCAATGGACGAATGACCTCAATATGCCCCGGTGTCTTACCTTGCATCACTCGAGCCTCGCTTCCAACCGCTACCAGCTGTCCAGTTTTCTTATTAATCGCTACAATAGTTGGTTCATTGATGACTACTCCCTTCCCTTTAACATAAATCAGAGTATTAGCCGTACCCAAATCAATCCCGATATCAGTCGACAAAGAGTTAAGAATTTTTGAAATGATTCGGGAAAAAATGTTCATGAAATTATTTTATAAACATGGTTGATAGTTCTGCCTCAGTGACTAATTTTGTGTCACCCGTGGCGCGCGTCACTACTTCAAACTTTCCTTCAGCTTTGGTTTTTCTACTAATTATCACTCGGTACGGAATACCAATCAAATCACTGTCAGCAAATTTTTCTCCGGCTCTGGCATCGCGGTCATCATAGAGAACCTCTACCCCACTTTCAGTCAATGAGTCGTAAATTCCATCTGCCCAGTCGCGTATCTCCTCATCGTCGTTATTGAGGGCAACCAAGTGTACCAAAAACGGCGCAATTGACTCTGGCCAAACTATTCCCTTCTCGTCAGCCAATAAATCAACCACTGTGCCCATGGCACGAGCGGGGCCAATTCCATAAGAACCCATAATAACGGGTTGAGGAGCCCCGTTCTCATCCATAAAAGTCAAGCCAAGGGCTTCTGAAAATTTTGTCCCTAATGAAAAAATATTACCCACTTCAATACTTTTTCGCTTTTCAAGCTCATCTCTTGTTACTCCAAGTTCACTTAGGTCGGCTTCGGCTAAAACCTCTTCATTAACCGCTATTCCTTTGGCCTCGTTTACATACACCACATCTTCACCCGCCTCAGCCAAAGTCTGAAATTCATGACTAAATTTTGTAAAAGCACCACCGGAAGCGAAGGTACGATAGGTTTTGTCACCAATACCAATTCGATCAAAAATGCGCTTGTAGGCTTGGGCACATTCTTCGTAAAATTTATGATGTTGTTCCTCGGTAGCAGAAAAAGAATACAAGTCTTTCATCCAAAACTCCCGTGTACGCATAATGCCACTCTTGGCACGCATTTCGTTACGGAATTTTGTTTGTATATGATAGGCAAAAAGTGGCAAATCTTTATATGAAGAAACATACTGACGCATTAAATCAGTAATTACCTCCTCGTGTGTCCAAGCCAACCCGACCTCCCCACCGGCTTTTAATTCGGTTTTAAACCAGACGTCAACTTTTTCATCACTCCAGCGATCGGTTTGACGCCAAATTTCTGAATCTTGTAAGCTAGGCATGTACATTTCTTGTCCGCCAATAGCGTTTATTTCATCACGAATGATATCTTTAATTTTTTCAATTACACGCAACCCGAGCGGTAAAAAGGTGTATACCCCGGCCATGTTCTTGTAGATAAAACCGGCTTGAATTAGAAGTTGAGCATTCTTTGAAACCTCATCAGCTGGTGCTTCTTTGCGGGTTTTAGTAAATAGTATTGATTGTCGCATGTGTTAATTCTTAGTCATTAGTAAATAACTTTTAGTAGAAAATAAACACCCTAATGGGAATACGGGGCTGTACTCGAATATTCATAGATACTCATTCTATAGCAGAATGAGTAGAATGCAAAATAATGATTTTACTGCGTCTATGTTAATTAATATTGATGTCTATACCTAAGGATTGTCACACCTACAATTTGCAATGAAGGAATGATGACTGACGTGACAATCCAAAACAGTGACGACGTGGATTGCTTCGTTGCGACTCGCAAAGACGGACAGTGGTCGTCGTCTTCGTGAGTGAGAAAGCAAGAGTGAGAAAGTCCAGTGGACTTTCGCAAGACCTTGCCTGCTCTTTTGTAAAAAGGGCGACAAGGTGTACCGTCCCTGTTAAGGGAATGGAGTGGCAACGGAATGACGTGGCGATCCACGATGACGACGACATAGATTGCTTCACTGCGGTTCGCCTGTCTGCGCAGACAGGCGAAAACGGCTACGACAACATGGAAGTCATTGCAGACACAACGGTGACGATGATAAATCTATAGATTACCAAAGACGCAACACATCGTGTACCGTTACCAGTAACATCAACAGCATCAAGAAGACGAAACCAACTAGATTGACTCGCCCTGCCCAGACCGGGTTTAACGGACGCCTAATGATTGCCTCTATTGCCACAAATATTATTCTTCCACCATCAAGAGCCGGCACTGGTAATAAATTTATTACTGCCAAGTTAATAGAAATTATAGCCATAAAATAAAGCAGTGCAGTGAATCCAATCGCTACTGCATCTCCTACATAACTAACAATTCCAATCGGACCAGATACTTGTGAGTAATCGGCCGTTCCTGTTACCACCCCCTTTAGTAAACTACCTAAACCACTAGTGATAGCCTTGGTAATATTGACTATTTGCGAACTGGCCTGACCGATAGCTTCTAATAATGAGTAGTGTTTTAATTCTACCAATGCTAAAGCCACGCCAATGGCTGGTTTAGAAGAGGTATCACTTAATACTCCGGTACGAGGTGTTAAGGTAACGGTGTTATTTTGATTTTCAAGAATATAAGTAATAACTATTTCAACGTCTGCATTCTCTACTATAAAATCACTAAAAGCTGACGGTATTAAATTATCTAGCCTCTTATTCCCTGCCATAACTGAAACTACTTCACTCCGAGGTGGCAAAACACCGTCGGCCGGGCTACCAACCATCACATCAGAAATAACTAGCCTAGCATCAGCACCTTGTTGTCCCTCTTCCACAGTAGACTGTATTCCGGTTAACAAAATAACAATTAGCAACAACCAGGCCAAGACCATATTCATAGTCACACCAGCTAAAAGTACTAGTATTTGAGCCCACTTCGGTCGCGCGCCAAAGGCGCGCGACCGGTCGTTTGCCCCTCCCCCATTACCCACTTCTAACTCATCTGGGTTTTCACCATAAATCTTTACAAAGCCACCGACTGGTAGGGCGTTAAGGGTGTATTCTGTTTCGCCCTTTCTAAAGGAAAAAAGTTTGGGCGGAAAACCAATTCCAAATTCATCGACTCTCATTCCGGTCAGTTTGGCGACAATATAATGTCCCCATTCATGTACTAAAATTAGTACGAACAAGACTGCCAAAAAAATTCCTACGGAGATTATTATAGACATAGTATTATAAACTGATTTCTGATTCCTTTTGAGTAAATAGTGTTTCTAGATTTCTATTAAGATTATCAACAGATTTCTGAACTTTGTCCTTCATGGAGAATTTATCATCTTCACTAATATCATTAGTTTTGAGCTTGGCATCAATATCTTTCATCACCTCATCTCTGATCGCTCGGACAGTCACTCTGGCGTCCTCCAACTTACTTTTAGCAAGCTTTACCAACTGGGCACGACGTTCACTGGTGAGTTCAGGAAATATGACTCGCAGACCCATTGAGTCACTGGAAACCGAAACCCCCAAATCAGCTTCCCTGATGGCACGCTCAATTGCCGGCACTTGACTCAAATCCCAAGGAGCAACTCTAATTGTTCTAGCATCTTCAATACCCACCGAACCCACCTGTACAATCGGCATAAAGGTCCCGTAACTTTCCACCTTAATACCATCCAGTAGAGCTGGAGTTGCTTGTCCGGTTCGAATACCCGTATATTCCTTTTGTAGCCAACCCAATACCTCTTTTAATTTTTGTTCAAATGATTCGTCCATGGTGTTGATGTTTTTAATATTAATCTAAAGTTTCGCCCAGTATAGCATTTTACTACCCACCGGTCTTTTTTATCGGTAATTGTAGAGCGATGTCCTCCCACAACATTTTCTTCCCTGCCCCACGCATCTGCAAGGACGTCAGACACAATAATAGTTGAGCAGACTTATTATCTCTAATATTCAACGAGTTTTGTTGTAACCATAATGTTAGCCCAGTTGCCAACTTTGCCAAAAAAACCACATCTTTGTCTTTGCTCACCTTGGTAATTATAGCCATCCTTTCACCAATTGAAGCTGTCAAGAATTCCATAAACTCCATTGGTAAAACTACTACAGCTGGTTCATTTCTCTTTATCTCATGAAGGCGTGAACGAAGAGTTGGCAACAAAGTAGTTTCCGGACGGATGGAAAAAATAAATCTACTAGTGACGGGGGGCTCTTCTAAAATTTTAAGGAGAGCGTGTTGGGCCTCAACTGCAATCTGGGTTACATCAATAATAAATGTTTGACTGGATCTTTCAAATGGTGTTTGATATGCCCTTTCAATCAATCTCCGCACTTCCGCAATTGATAAAGTAATGGTCGTAATATTTACTATTTCAGATACTAAAGCCAATTCAACCAAATCAAACGGCAACTCAGATCGCGAATCAGTAATACAAACAATGGCGTGGTGCGGAAGCATGACATTATTATGTCGCACGTTTCTTATTTTGCCAATCAATAATATGACGGATTACTCGTCGCAGATATTGTTCAAAAGTTTCACCTGGCTCATAAATAATACCTTGTTCATAACGCCAACCATTCATATAATCAGTGATACTTTGCTTTATTTCCGGTGCATATCCCTCAAAACGTCCAGATAAAAGTAACGGCATCTGAATCTCGGCAATTTTTTTAAACAATGGATGTTCACGACCCTTAGGACCAGTGCCGAAGAGTCCACTTCTTTTAAATAAAACCCATTCGGAAAGAAGTTGGTCTAAACCATTATCAATTTCGTCAGTATAAAGAGGATTTTCTCCCTGGCTTGATGTCTTTAATGAATCAGCAGACGGTAAATCCTGTGGGGTTCGCAATGGCACAGCATCTGCCACCGGAACACCAATCCCGTGTCTGGTGGATACAATTGGTATTACCTGATCAACATCAGCTGGACTTTTATCAGCTGAAATATTTTCTTCAACTGGCGCACTAGACATAGTTACTGGACTTACCAGTGGTGTAACCTCTCCAATTAATGAAGGTTTAGTCATTGGCTCAACTGGAGGCAAAAGAGGAGCGGGTCTTGGAATAACTGGCACCTTCTGAATGTCAGGTTGAATTGATTGTGTCACCACGGTTTCTGGTGCCGGTTTTGGTGCCAAAACAGGTTTAACTTCCATCACTGACGCCGACTGTTGTCTTGCTGATATTGTTGGAGGAGTGATGTGGATTGTCTTTTTTATTTCTGGGACTGGTGGAGTGGGTGATAGTGACGGAGTTATTGGTGTAATTCTCGACACTATTACCGGTCTAGATGCTTGTTGGTTTTGTAGAACAATTGGAGTCGGCTGAATTGGTTCAATTATATCAATCTTTCTTTGTGAATTTAATTCTGGCACGTCTTTCACTTCATTGAGTTCAATTAATGTCTTTACTTGTTCATAAACAACCTCAAGCCGTTGCATTGATTTTGTAATATCATTCTCAGAACCACCATTAAGTAATTTCATTGCTTCAAGCAATGAGGTCATATATTCTCGACCGAGATTATTATCAATATCAATCAAATTAACAGGGTTACCAACTTTGTTATTGATGTCGGTCTTAATCTCACGAATTCTACTTAATCGGTCGAGTGAAATGGGACTCACGCTTGCAGATTCTGCCTTAGCTTTTTCATCAGCAGATTGGCTAGAAATGGTTTGCGGTTTAATTCTTGGCAACTCGGCTTTTATTGGTTCTGGTGGAATAAAAGAAGGAGCTAAATCTGGCTGAACATGGGGGACAGAAGTTTCTTCACCTTTTTTATTCTCCGTTTCTGGTTGCGTTTGGGTGATGGTATTTTGTTGTACTACTCCATCCCTCTGCTCAGTAATAGCCACTGGGGTAAAAACTGGAGCTGGACGTCCACCAGAGAATCCGGCCTGGTATGCCGTAGTGTTTGGCTGATTATTATCCACTTCCTTCTTAGTAAAAACCGGAACGAGAGCTGGTGTTATTTGGCTCGCGCGCAGTCGCTCTTCAAGCATGTTTTGCATGGCTGGATCACCACCGTCATTAGCATAAAGAAAAACTAAATCGCGCAGTTCGTTTTTCTTAGGCACAGACAGCTCACTAGAACGAATTGCTTGCAATACGAGTAAAACGCCCGCTTGAGAATTCAAATCAAACGAACTATTTGCTTCTCCTCCTACTGAAGAACGATCATCCTGTACCATATTAGTATCATAGTAACACCTCAGCTAGAAAAGTAACACAAGTAGTGACAGAGTTCTGTGTATTACTTAATAAAAAATAAAATTATTTTTTATTCACTACTCTGATAACATCAGTTTTAAAAGCAACAATTTCATCGGTTAGAGTTTCTTTAAATTGTGGATAGGTTTTTAGTAATTTTGGTAGCAAATCATCATCACTAGCATGTGCCTGAACCCACGAACTAAAAACAGATTGATCATCTTCATCAGATTGCTCCAAGTAACGTAACAAGGCACCCTCCAAAACCACCGCCCCAAGGTCACCCAAAAACTGTTGCCGCTGAGTCTCACCCATATCATCAAGGCTGAGGGCGGATTTTAAGTCTGTTGCCAAAATATTTGAAATGTCCATATATTTTATTTTTTCTCACCCTGGGGTGATGGGGTTAATTTCTCAAGTACAAAGGCCCCGGTAATTAGTTTGGAAAACTTATCAGTCGAGTTAATTCCTTTTATTTGTTCTGATTCTACCCACTTATTAAACTCCATTAACGAAGTTCTGAGTTTGTCGACAGGCAACCCCAGAGCTTGCGCTTCTGCACGCAACTCCTGTTTCGATAACTTTGATAAGTTTTTTACCTCTGCAATTGTCTTCTCCCCTAAGGTGGTAATAGCACTTTTGTGTACCCCGCCAAACAAATTCGAAAACCAACCACCTTCGCTATCAGTAAATCCTTCAATCGCCCGAACCCAAGAATCGAACGCTCGAGTATATGCCTCTAGTCCGCCAGGGAAATTATTTTTGAACTGCTCAGCCACGTCATCAGTGACTATTATAGGTGACGACTCTAGTCTAACTTTTTCGCCACCAGTATTAGCTAAATCTATAGATTGCGACTTAGCGACTGATGCAATTTCACTTTGTGAAATTGCATCTGGAACGGCTGTTGACGTATTCTCAGGTAACAAATAACCATGTTCAGTTGCCACTTTCATAGCCAGTTCATTCAGTAGGCCGGTGTCTATTTCTGTGCCAATATATGTCTGGTCAGCTGATGACTGACCAAAACCTAAGTTTATTCTTAGTTGATGGTCATCATCAATCCGGTCTCTAACCAAATCAATTACTTCTTGTTTGTGCTTGAGGTTAATTTTAGCCAAAAAAGGTAACTCTCCGGCTTTGGTTTGTCCTTCCATAATATTCCAATACACATCGTGCGGGACTTCTACCAGAAACCGATTGGACTCCATTTTTTCCAAAGTGGCTAAATTATCGGAGCTAATTTTCTCTGGAGACTTTAATTCTACTCCCAGATCGTGACCAAATTGAATGTTTTTATCACCAAAAATAGTATTATTGTTAATTCCACTTTGGGTTATTGGTTCAGAAAATGCTACTCCAGGGATTGTTTCTAGAGAAGCGGTCGGTGGTACCACTGGCTCTGGTGGCGTCATCACCGCTGGTAAACTATCAGCTACTAAATCAATATTTCTCAACTGCGGAGCTTCATGGCTAACAAATCCAACATCAGAGTTGGTCACTATGATTGGCATTTCCTCACTAGAATCTGCCAAGGCCTGGCCGACAGATATTTTATTTGGTGAGTATCCGCTGATATCAAAATTATTTTTACCGCCGCTCGGTATTTCTCCATTACCGAGCGCTGTTGCCAACATTATTCCCACCGTTCCAGCCGTCGTACCAACTGTTTTTCGTCTTTTAATAATTCCCTTTATTAATCCAAACCGTTTTTTGGTGGTTTCATTTTCCCAGGCCAGTCTTCTTTCAAGACTGGCTTTTTCAAATTCAACTGTCGGATTAGTAGGTAGCTCTGTTTCAGTTGGCAGAGATTCAACTAGCTTTTTATAATTTTTAAGATAGGTTCTTTTAGTTTGTATAGATTCTAAATCCTTCAAATCCATCTGCAGCCAAATGCCTTTACGTTTTTGGAGTACCCAATCTTCCTCCGGCAAGGCCATATTCTCAGCCAAAGCTTTATCAAGCGCTATTAATTCAGCGTTAAGAGCATGAAGTCTCTCACCAGAAGTTTGGTAGTTGTCTTTCATTGCTTCGGTAATAGGAATACCATAAGGCAAACCCTCACCTTTTGGTTTTCTCGACGGTTGGGCTTGTAGATCTTTTTCCAATTTTTCAAGGTTCTCTCGGTATACTCTTAAATATGGGACTAATCTAGTTTTATGCACTGTCTTATCCTCTTCCCCCTGATCAGCCACCAATGATCTGATCCTAATCAACGTCGCTAACTGCTCATTGTCTTCACTATCCGCCCCGAGCAGTAATCGAAATCTCTCGATGTCGCTGTCCATCTCCTTTAATATTTCTTCTTCACTTTTGGGTTTTATTTTTTCTGGTTTTGATTCACCGGAAGTGGATTGCCTATCAATACTGGACAACATTTTTTTTACATCTTCCTCCATAATATTAAGTAATGCTTGAATATAACTAAAATTACCAGTAATTGATCTTTTGTCCCTTAAGAGTGATTCAATTTTTATTACTTGGCGTTTATGAGTTTCATATACAGGCGTATCTTTTACAGTGGCGTCAAAAACAACTAAGTTACCAACATCACCTTTTATCTTCATGTATCGATTACGTATTTTTGTATAGACATCAACTTCCTGATCTTCTTTCTCTATCAAAACTTCGCTGGTTTTTGTGGGACTTGTTGAAGTGTTGTTTTCCAGTACTTGGGTTGGTTCATTTTCTGGCTCTACTTGCTCTGAATTATTGATTGGATTCTCTATTTCTTGAGCCATCTCAATAAATCCCTGGAGTTGTGATATTTGACGGGTGATTAAATCATGCAAATTATTAAGTGTGGTGACTATGTGCTCATCGTTTTTTTCGGGATCAAACCCCTCTTCTACATTTTTAAAAATATTACTATATTTTTCAAAATTAGCGCGGATATTAGACATGCGGATTAGGGCATTTCGGTGGTTTGTTTCAAGCTTTTCGCGACCAATCGCCCGAGGGAATATTTCTGCGGCTCGTTTCAACACATCAACCTTCTGAGTTGATGTTTTTAAAAATTGTTCTTTTATTGTTTCTAAAGGAGATTCCAATAAAGATACGCCAGGTTCATTTTTATTTTCAAAAGTATTTTCCATAATAACTATAATATACCATCCCCTAACGATGAAACTGGCTCCTTTATGTACCGTCCTTGAATTTCGGCCTCAACTTCTGCCCGGGGACGACCGTAGCGGGCGGCGCTCGCAACAATTCTCTCTTCTACATCCGCTCTATTAATAGGCGTTGGGGCGTGGGTTGAAATACTAAATGGCTTGGTTGGTGTACCGTCTGCCAAAATCCGAACGTAGGCATTGTGATTTGGTACATTCATTAAATCATTAGCATTAAAGACCGGCAAAAATTGACTCTCCAG